>Ga0070699_100000719_pt1 | contig 30756 bp, 30 predicted proteins | sample KBSK1503metaG_FD_65473 | JGI IMG/M metagenome (GOLD analysis project Ga0070699, IMG submission 65473) | Corn, switchgrass and miscanthus rhizosphere microbial communities from Kellogg Biological Station, Michigan, USA - KBS K1-50-3 metaG | ecosystem: Host-associated > Plants > Roots >...
TTGAACGACGGCGGCGTGCCGCGGCTCCGGCTCAGCCGGTCGTATCAGGACGTGGCCCGGGACAAGAAAAAGCTCACCCCGGAGAACCGCGAGTTCATCGCCAACAAGCTGAACAGCGCCAACTGGATGATCCAGGCGATCGAACAGCGCCGCCAGACCATGCTCAAGGTGATGAACTTCATCGTGGACCGGCAGCGGGCCTTCTTCGAGAAAGGGGTGGAGTACCTCAAGCCGCTCACCCTGCGCGAGGTGGCCGAGGTGATCAGCATGCACGAGTCCACCGTGAGCCGGGTGACGAACGAGAAGTACGTGCAGACCCCGCGTGGGGTGCTGCCGCTCAAGTACTTCTTCTCGAGCGCGCTGACCACCGCCTCCGGCGAAGACGCGAGCGCCCGCTCGATCCGGGCCAAGCTGCAGAAGATGGTGCAGGAGGAGAACCCCTCGAAGCCTCTCACCGACCAGCAGATCGTCCACCTCTTCCAGGAACAGGGCATCCAGATCGCCCGCCGCACGGTAGCGAAGTATCGCGACCAGCTGGGTATTCTCCCCGCCCGCATGCGGAAGAGGGTATGAGCCGAACCGTGGACGTGAGTCTCCTCGTTCCGGCCAAGGACGAGGCGGACAATCTTCCCGAATTCGTTCGACTCTGTGCCGACGCCCTCACCGGCGCGCCGTTCAGCTTCGAAGTCGTGGTCGTGGATGACGGGTCGCGCGATGGGACGGGGCCGCTCCTCGCGCGGCTCCGCTCGGAGTATCCCTTCCTCCGGGTCGTGACGCACCGGCGCCAGCGGGGGATCGCGGACGCGCTGCGCAGCGCGAGCGACGCGGCGGAGGGAGACATCTTCGTCTTCTATCCCGCCGACCTCCAGTACCTTCCGGCGGACATTCCCGCGCTGGTGGCCCCGATTCTCTCCGGCGACGCCGACATCGTCACCGGCACGAAGCAGGGGAAGTATGAGAAGGCCTTCGTCAGCGGCGTCTACAACGCGCTCTGCCGCCGCCTCTTCGGCGTCAAAGTCGAGGATCTCAATTCGGTCAAGGCGTGGCGCGCCGAAATCACCCGCGGCATCCAGCTCCGGCCCGACTGGCACCGCTATATGGTGGTGATCGCCGCCGCCGACGGCTGGCGGCTGACCTCCCGCGGGATCCCGCTGTACCCCCGGCGCGCCGGCACCTCGAAGTTCACCTGGAAGCGCATCCCGGTCGGCGTGCTCGATCTCCTCTCGGTCTGGTTCCAGCTTCGCTTCGGGCGGAAGCCGATGCTCTTTTTCGGCGTCCTTGGCGCGCTGCTCTTCACGGTCGGACTCCTGGCGGGGATCGTCGCCCTGGTGCTGCGCTTCGGGTTCGATTTCGGCTTCCGGCCGCTGCTGAACCTGGTGGAGACCATGGTGATCAGCGGGATCTCCCTGTTCGGCTTCGGGTTCGTCGCCGAGATGATCGCCGGCTCGCGGGAAGAGATGCGGGAGCTCTCCGGACATCTTGCCCGCCTCGAGCGGAAGACCGACGACTAGCGGTGCGGGTCGTCTTCCTGACCCACAACTATCCCCGCCACGCCGGCGACGTCCCCGGCGCCTTTCTGCATCCGCTGGCCACCGCCCTCGCCAGCCGCGGGCACGACGTTCGGGTCGTGGCCCCCGCGGACCGCGGCCGCGACGGGCGCGACGAGCTCGATGGGGTGCCGGTGCGCCGGGTGCACTACGCCGTACCGGGCCGCGAGAATCTCGCCTACGAGGGGAACATGCAGGGGGCGGTCCGCTCTCCGTCGGGGCTGCTCGCCCTCCGGTCGCTCATTCTCGCGCTCCGCGAAGGCGCGCGGCGCGAAGCCACCGGTGCGGAGGGAGAGACCGTCGTGCACGCGCACTGGTGGATTCCCGCGGGCCTCGCGTTGCCTCGCGAGCTGCCCCGGCTGGTCACCCTGCACGGCACCGATGGCCGCCTCCTGGAGCGGCGCGCGGCGGCCCGCTGGCTCGGACGCCGAGTGCTCAGGCGGGCGCGGATCGTCACCGCGGTGTCCGAGGACCTCGCCGCGACGGTGGTGCGGGTGACGGGCCGGCGCGATGTCATGAGCCGGGTGCAGCCGATGCCGATCGACAGCCGGGACCGTCCCTGGAGCCGGGGCGGGGGAGGCATCATCGTCGTGGCGCGGCTCACGAAGCAGAAGCGGATCGATCTCGCCATTCGCACCCTGGCCGAGCTGGACGGCCCGATGACCATCATCGGCGACGGGCCGGAGCGGCCCGTGCTCGAGCGACTGGTCGCCTCCCTCAAACTCCAGTCCCGCGTGCGGTTCACCGGCTTCCTTTCCGGAGCGGAGGTGGCGCGGGCACTCGGCACCGCCGACCTGATGCTCTTTCCCGCGATCAACGAAGGATTCGGGCTCGCCGCCATCGAAGCGCTGATGGCGGGCATTCCGGTGGTCGCCTGCCGTGACGGCGGCGGGGTGGTATCGGCGGTGCAGGCGCACGGCGGCGGAATCGTCACCGATCCGACGCCCGGCGCCCTGGCGGGCGCGGTGCGCACCTCACGCACCCCGGCCCGGCACACCTCCGCCCGAACGGCAGGTGAGCGCTGGCGCGAAGAGCTGGCCCCCGATGTCGTCGCGGAGCGGTTCGAAGGATGGTACCGTGAGGCGATTCGTGCGTAGACATTGGTGGCGCTGGGTGCAGGCGATCGGCGGCGCGCTCGTCGTGGTGTTCGTCGTACGCTACCTCGCCCGGAACTGGGACGAAGTTCGTCGCGCTCCGCTCGACCTGACTTTTCACCCGGGCTGGGTCGCCGCGAGCCTCCTCCTGGTGCTGGTGACCTACGCGATCCTGATCGAATCGTGGCGCCGGATGCTGGCGGGGTGGGGGCCGATCCTGGGCTGGTGGGAGTCCGCGCGGGTCTGGGTCATTTCCAGCATGGGCAAGTACATCCCCGGAAAAGTCTGGGCCATCGCGGGCATGGCGCTCCTCGCTCAGCGCCGCGGCGTGCCGCCATGGGCTGCCACCGGGTCCGCCATCCTGCTTCAGGTGGTCTCGATCGCGACCGGTGCGCTGATCGTCGGGGTCTCCGGCATCGCCGCGCTCGAGCAGAAGCACCCCGGCAGCACCATCGCGCTCTGGCTGTTGCTCGCCGGGAGCATCGCGGGCTTGGTCCTGGTGCTGACCCCCGCGGTGTCCGGACGGCTGCTCCGCCTGATCGCACCGGGAGGAACCGAGCGGCTGACGCCTTCGGCGGGCGCGGTCGGGTTCGGCATCGCGGCCAACGCCCTGGCCTGGGTGACCTATGGCCTGGCGCTCTGGATGCTCGCGCGTGGCGTGCTGCCCGGCGCGGGCCTCGGAGTGGTGGAGGCGATCGGCGGCTTTGCGGCGTCCTACATCGCGGGGTATCTCTTTTTGCTCGCGCCCAACGGGCTCGGCGTCCGGGAGTCGGTCTTCGTGATCATGCTCGAACCCAGGATCGGACTCACCAACGCGCTCGCGCTAGCTGCCATCTCCCGCCTGGGAATGACGGCGGCCGACGTGCTCGCTGCGCTGCCGTTCGTTCGCGCCTTCAAGGAGACCGCCGGTCATGCCGTCTGACGGGACACGCTCCTCCGCGTCGAGCGGAATCGAGCCGCGCCGCGGGGGACTCCTGGCCCTCGCGATCTTCGCGGCCGCCGCCCTCACGCTCTGCTGGCCGATGCTCTCGGGCCAGTTCATCGGCGGTCCCGGCTCGGATCAGTACGTGGCCGGCTATGGCTTCCGGCAGTTCGCCGCCGAATACTGGCGCACTCATCACGCCGTCCCGCTGTGGAATCCCTACATCTTCGGCGGCATGCCGTTCGTCGGCGGCATGCATGGCGACGTGTTTTATCCGACCGCGTGGCTGCGCTGGATCCTCCCGACCGGCACCGCGATGAACCTCGGGTTCGCGCTGCACATCGTGCTCGCCGGCGTCGCGATGTACGCGCTCCTGCGGGCATTCCGGCTGGGATGGGCGGCCGCCGTCACCGGGGGCATCGCGTACGAGCTCACCGGGCTGGTGGCCTCGATGGTGTCGCCCGGCCACGACGGCAAGCTGTTCGTGAGCGCGCTGGCTCCCTTGCTCTTCCTCGCGCTGCTGCGCGCCGTCCGCCATCGGAGCATCGCGGGCTACGGCGCGGCCGCCCTCGTGATCGGGCTCTCGCTGCACGGTCACCCGCAGATGAGCTATTACCTGCTGGTCGCCGCGGCCATCTGGGCAGCGTACCTGGTCTTCTGGGACGATGCCGGACCGAAGGGCGCCGCGCGATACCGCGCCATCGGATTCGGGCTCGGGGCGGTGGCGCTGGGACTCGCCATCTACGCCATTCAGGCGCTGCCCTTCGCCGCCTATATCCCGTACTCCCCCCGGGCGGAAGGGGGCCCGAGCAGCGGGTGGGAGTATGCGACCGGCTTCGCGTTTCCTCCGTCGGAGGTCTTCAGCACCTTCTATCCCGAGATCAACGGGATCCTCGAAGGGTACACCGGGGGGAACGGACTGAAGCATCACACCGAGCACCTGGGTCTCCTGGTCATGCTGCTCGCGCTCTGCGGGTTAGGAGGGCGCGAGCGCCGGAAGGAGCGGTTGGCGCTGGGCGCGATCGGGCTGCTGTTTCTCTTCGTCGCCTTCGGGGGCCATACCCCCTTCTACCGCCTCTGGTACGAAGTGATGCCGAAGATGAAACAGGTGCGGGCGGTCGGCATGGCGTTCTATCTGACCGCGCTGCCGGTCGCGGTCTACGCGGGGTTCGGGGCGGAGCGGATCCTGCGCGGGGACATCCCGGCGCGGCGGATCCTGATCGGGGCGGGGATCTTCGCGCTCATCGGGCTCATCGGCGCGGCGGGCGGCCTCACCGGGCTGGCGATGGCCATCGCGCATCCGCAGCTGGTGGAGCAGGTGATGCGGAATTCCCTGGAGATCCAGCAGGGCGGCATCCGCGTGCTGGTGGTCGCTCTCCTCGGCGGAGCCGTGCTGTACGCGATCGCCGCGACGCGCCTCCGCGGCGCGCTTGCCGCAGCGGCGCTCGTCGCGGTGGTCTGGGCCGACCTGTGGAGCATCGAACGTCGGTTCTTCGTGTTCTCGGGCACCGCCTCGGAGCTGTTCGGGGATGACCAGATCACCCGCAGGATCAAGCAGAGCCCATTGCCGTACCGGATCTGGGATCCGAAAGGGCGCTATTGGAAGCTCGAGGTGTATCCCGGCTCATGGCTGATGGGCGTGGGGGTGCCGCAGCTGCTTGGCTATCACGGGAACGAGCTCCGGAATTTCGACGAGCTGCTAGGGGGAAAGAACATCTGGGAGAACCAGGTCAACCCGGCGCTGCTCCAGCTCTTCGGCGTGCGCTACGTCACGCTGCGCAATCCGATGGCGATTCCCGGGTTCCACCTGGTGACCGGCCCCGCGCCGACGACGCCGGGTGAGACGGCGAGTCTCTATGAGGCCGATACGCTTCCGCCCTATGTGCGTGTCCTCTCCGGCGCGGTCAAAGTTCCCGAAGCCCAGGTAGCCGGCGTCGTCCTCAACCCCCAATTCCCGGTGCTCTCGGTCGCGGTGTACGGCGACAGCACCCCGATCACCCCGGGAGAGCTCACCCGTGTCCCCGAGCCCGCCACCGCGACGGCCCGGCTCGCCGCGTGGGAGCCGGGGAAAATCCGGATCGCGATCGAGGGGCGGGACGAGCGGCCGCTGTATCTGCTCGTGGCCGAGAACTGGTACAAGGATTGGCACGCGACGGTCGATGGCGTCCCGGCTCAGGCCATGCGGGCGCAGCATACTTTCCTCTCCGCCGTGATCCCGCCTGGCGCCAGAGAGGTAAGCTTTGCATTCACCTCGAGGGAGTACGCCCGGGGCAGGATGATCTCGCTCCTGGCGCTGGCCCTCGCCCTGGGATTGATGGTGGCCCCGAAACTCATGGCGAGGTCGAGCGCCGATGTCTGAGCGGTTCCTCGTCATCCTGCCCACGTACAACGAGAGCCAGAATCTGCCGCGCATTGTCCCGCAGATTCTGGCACAGGACCCCCGGCTCGAGATCCTGGTAGTGGACGACGATTCCCCGGACGGCACCGGCCGGCTGGCCAATGACCTCGCCGGCGTGAATCCGAGGGTCCACGTCCTCCATCGCCCCCGCAAGGAAGGACTGGGCCGCGCCTACCTGGCCGGATTCAAATGGGGCCTGGAGCGCGGCTTCGATCTGATGTTCGAGATGGACGCAGATTTCTCACACGAGCCCAAATACCTGAACGACCTGATCACCGCGGCGGCCTCGGCCGACCTGGTGCTGGGATCCCGGTACAAGACCGGCGTCAACGTCATCAACTGGCCGATGTCGCGGCTCCTGCTGTCGTACGGGGCAAATCTCTACGCCCGCTGGATCACCGGCCTGCCGGTGAGCGATGCGACCGCCGGGTTCAAGTGCTTTCGCAAGGAGGTTCTGGCGGCCATCCCGCTCGAGAAGATCCGGTCCAACGGATACGCCTTCCAGATCGAGATGAACTTCCGAGCCTGGAAAAAGGGCTTCCGCCTCGTCGAGGTGCCGATCGTCTTTACCGATCGAGTGGAGGGGAGCAGCAAGATGAGCAAGGCGATCGTACGGGAAGGGGTCTGGGTCGTCTGGTGGCTCCGGCTCGCGAATCTCTTTGGCCGGCTATGAGTCAGCTTCGTTTCTACAAGATGACGGGATCGGGAAACGATTTCGTGTTTCTCGACGGCCGGAGCACGCCGCCGGATGAGTGGAGTACCGCCGGCATCCGGACCCTGTGTGACCGGCGGACCGGGGTCGGAGGCGACGGGCTCGTGGTCCTGTCACCCGAGGGCAGCCTCGGCGCCCGGATGGTGTACTTCAACGCCGATGGGTCCCGCGCCGGGATGTGCGGTAACGCCGCCCTGTGCAGCACCCGCCTCGCTGCCCGCCTCGGGATCGCCCCGGCGGACGGGATGGACCTCCATACCGATACCGGCATCCTGAAGACACGGTGTGTGGGCCCCGGATGGGCGGCCGAGCTCCTCCTCCCGGATTTCGCGCTTCCCGAGGATGTAGCCCTTCCGCTGGAGCCTGGAGAGCGCTGGGTGACCCGCTGCCTGGTCGGCGTCCCTCACCTGGTGGTCCTGGTGGACGATGTCGCGGCGGTGGACGTGGAGCGCCGGGGCAGGGCGCTCCGGCATGATCCTGCCTTTGCCCCAGTGGGTGTGAACGTCAACTTCGTCAGTCAATTGAGGAGCCCGGCTGGAGCCCTGGAATGGCGGCTCCGGACCTACGAGCGGGGCGTAGAAGGAGAGACGCTCGCCTGCGGGACTGGCACCGTAGGAGCGGCGGTCGCGCTGGCCAGCCGGCAGCTCACGGAGCTCCCGGTCGGGATAATCTCATGGGGAGGCAACGTTTTCTCGGTGGCAGGCAGAATTGATGGAGGGGTGGCCCGGGAGCCTTGGCTTTGCGGCGAAGGAAGGCTGGTCTTCGAAGGGGTTGTGGAATCACCCAAGTAATTCATTCCCAACTAGATAACTGTGTTGATGGAGGGGCGGGCAACCCGCCTTTCCACAGTTGTCCACTTGGCAACTTAACATAATACATCTTATACGCACTATGTCGAACGCCGAGTGAGAGGCCAAAGGGACGGATTCTCGGGATGTGGCTTCTGGGGGTTGGTCTCGTCCTGCCGGGAGGCTGTCCTTATTCGCTCCTCGCTCTTCGCTAGTCGCTCACATTATGCCCCGCGTCCACTCCGCGAGGCGGACCTCCGCCTCGGCGACTCCCGGGGTTTCTTTGGGATACTTGCTCACCACGGCACGCAGGATGTCGAGCGCTTCCTTTTCCTTCCCGGCGAGCCGGGTCGCCCGGGCCGCGGCGAGCCGAGCCTCGATCTGCCGGTAGTCCTCCGTCGCCACATCGGCGGCCCGGGTATAGGCCGCGGCGGCCTCATCGTACTTCTTCAGGTTCTCGAGTGCCCCGCCCAGCATGTATTGCGCGCCGGAGAGGTAATAGGGCGGCGGATTCCGCCCGATGAGCTTGGTGAGCTCATCCGCGGCCAGTTGCGCCTGCCCCGAGACCAGGCGGACCTCGTTGAGCCCGAGCTCGGCCTGCCATCCCGCATCGGTTCCGCCGAACGACTGCGCGATTCGCTGGAACTCGGTGGAAGCGGTCGGGAGATTGCCTGACTCGAAGGCGCCCCGGGCGCGGTCGAGGGCATCGTTGGCCGCGATTTCCTTCCGCTTGCCGGTCTCGAGGAAGAGCCATCCCCCGAGCAGGAGCACCGCCAGGCCCGCGACGCCATACGTCAGGGGTTTCTGATGCTTCTCGAGCCAGGCGAAGGCCGGGGACTGCGCGTCATCGGTCTGACTGGGAATGTTCACGGTGGTTTTGACGGGCGATGCCATCGAGGTCCTGAGGTCGGGGTTCGGGGCGAGTGCCCCCGGGGCGACTCGAACGCCCGGCCAACGGTTTAGGAAACCGCTGCTCTATCCACCTGAGCTACGGGGGCGTGGCGCTGGCGCGGGGGAATTATAAGCGCGCGGGCCATCAGCCGTCACCCCTCCGCGGTGAGCCATCAGCCATCAGCCATCAGCTCAAGGCTGACGGCTGAAAGCTGCAGGCTTCCACGACCGCTAGACGATGCGCCGGCCCTGAATGACCCGAATGATGACGGCCAGGAGCGCCAGGACCAGGAGGATATGCAGCAGCCCCCCCGCCGCAACGCCGCCCACCATACCCAGCAGCCACAACACCAGCAGCACGACCGCGATGGTATACAGCATGATCGGTTTCCTTTCGCTGACTCAGGTCACGCGCGCGTGACCCTCAAGGGTTCTCTCAAAGTGATTCCGACGGTACTGCCTGCCTGCACGACGACATCCCGATTCGCCGTTTCGACCGCGACCGCCGCACCTGCGGCCGCCCCTACCACTGCCCCGATGATCGTGCCGGTCTTGTCCCCGCCGATCACCCGGCCCGCAATCCCGCCGATGACCGCGCCGGCACCGACCTTCGCGGCTTCACTGGTCCCGACTCCTCCCCCCTTCATTGACGTGATGACGGAGCTCACGTCGGCCTGAATCGGATGGCTCTCTCCCCGGACGGTAATGCCGGTAACGGCGAGGGTGAGCTTCCCGGCGGCCTGGCTCTTGTCCCGTGCCGGCTCGATCGATGTGATGGTCAATTCGACCGTTGATCCGGCCGGCACGACCACGACACCGGCCGCGTTCTTCACATCGTTGGCCACCCGGACGGACACCCGGTCACCCACCCGATTGGTCTTCGAGGAAATGGTCCGGTCCAGGGCACCCTCGATGAGTGTTCCCGCCGGCAACGTGAGCATCCGCGGCGCGGCGGGAGCCGGCGCAGGTGCCGGTGCCGGCCGAGGAGGGGGATTCGTGGAAGACGATGACGGCGCCGGTGAAGGTGCGGGCCTGTCGTTCAGGGCATAACTGCTGTCGGTCCCGGCCAGGGTGCTGTCCCGGGCAAGCGCCGCATCCTTGTTTCGTCCACAACCGGCAAGCCCGGCGGCCACGAGTCCAGCGATCAGGATCTTCCGCATAACCGTCCTCCAGAAAACAAATGAGGCGCGATCGGAAGCTTCCGAAGAAGCTCGACCACGCCTCCATCTCGCGGGCCAGGCCGCGGCCCCGCTCGACAAGGTGGACGGGAATCCTGCCCCGCCCTATGAGCCAACGTTACAAACCTAGGAGGTCAGGGGTGGAATGCAAGTACAGGCACTTGGCGCGAGCCGCACTGGCGGTTGAGAATGAGCCGTCCGGAAGCTTTCAGACCGCTCGAACGGAGTATCCCATCACCTTATGGCAAAGATGTTTGGACTATCCGCCTCATCCGAAATCTCCGAGACAGCGAATTCAGTCACCAGGGATCCCGGCGGGCCGCGGCGCAGCTCGAGCTCGAAAGCTTCCACCTCCTCGGCGCTACCCTGGGCTTCGGCTTCGACCTGTCCGGTGGGAAGATTTCGCACCCACCCCGCTACTCCGAGGCGGCGGGCGGCTGCCCGGGCAAACCACCGAAAACCGATTCCCTGCACCCGGCCGTCAATCAGGTACCGCCGCCTCACCCGCTCTCCTCCCCGCTGATGTCCGCCGCCTGTTGCCGGTTGCCTGCTGCCTGTTGCCTGCTCTTCCTGTCTCGCAGCATTCCGATGAGGACGGGAATCACCGACATCCCGATGATGCCGATCACTACGAGGCCGAAGTTTTCGCGAACGATCGGCAGATTGCCGAAAAAGTATCCCGCCCAGACGAACCCGCTCACCCAAACCGCTCCACCGACGACGCTGTAGCCCAGAAATCGAGCGTACCGCATCTGTCCGATCCCGGCGACGAACGGCGTGAAGGTCCGGACGATCGGGACGAACCGCGCCATGATGATCGTCTTTCCTCCGTGCCGCGCGAAGAACGCCTGGGTCCGCTCCAGGTATTTGCGCCGGAAGAGCCGCGAGTCCGAGGTGAACGCCCTGGGACCGACGTAGCGGCCGATCCAGTAATTCAGGTTGTCTCCGGCGATGACCGCAGCGAACAGCAGGAGATTGAGCACCACGGGGTCGAGCGATCCCAGGGCCGCAAAGGTCCCCGCGGCAAAGAGGAGTGAATCGCCCGGAAGGAGCGGTGTCAGCACCAGCCCCGTCTCGGCGAAGATGATTGCCACGAGGATGGCATACGTCCAGGCGCCATACTGCGCGATGATCTCGCTCAGGTGGCGGTCGAGGTGCAGGAAGAAATCGATGGCGGACTTCAGCAGCTCCATGACTACTCCGTGGTGTCCGGATTGAAACCGAACTGCCCCAGCAGCGGCACGAATCGTACGTCTGTAACGGTCGTTTTCCGGAATTCCCCGTTCCGTTCTTCGATCAGGGTGAGCACCTGTTGCTCCTCGTCACCGAGCGGAATCACCAGGCGTCCGCCGGGCGCAAGCTGCTCGAGCAGCGGCTGCGGTACCATCGGCGAGGCCGCCGCGACCACGATGCCGTCGAACGGGGCGTACGCCCTCCATCCCAGCGTCCCGTCTCCCACGACGACCGTCGCATTCCGCACTCCCACCGCCTCCAGGGCAGCCCTGGCGGCCTTTGCGAGCTCGGGAATTCGCTCCACCGCCAGGACGGTGCTGGCGAGCTCGGCCAGGAGGGCGGTCTGGTAGCCGGAGCCGGCGCCGACCTCCAGCACCCGGTCGTTCTGGCCGAGCCGAAGGAGCTCGAGCGAGCGCGCTTGCACGTAGGGCTGGGAGATGGTTTGCCCGGCAGCGATGGGGAGCGCAGAGTCTTCGTAGGCGCGGTGACGTACCGAGTCGGGAACGAACCGATGCCGTGGAACCGATGCCACCGCGTGGAGCACGCGGAGGTCGGTAATTCCCTTGTCGCGCAGCGTCTCGACGAGACGTGCCCGGAAGCCGCCGTAGCTGTCCCCCGCTCCTATCCCTCCAGCGACCATCCCCGCACCGTCTCGAAAAGGCCGTAGCTGGTCAGATCCATATGCAGCGGCGTGATGGAGATGTATCCGTCCTTCACCGCCTGATGGTCGGAGGTGTCGTCGCCGGTCCAGGTGATCTCGCCCCCGCCGATCCAGTAGACCTCCTTGCCCCAGGGGTCCTTCATCCGGGTCAGCCCCTCGGAAAAGAATCGGCTGCCGAGCTTGGTGACCCGCACACCGCGCACGTCATTGGCCGAGACGGCGGGAAGATTGACGTTGAGCAGCATGTTGGGCGGGAAGTCGCTGACCGCCACGATGCGCTGGACCAGGCCCGCCAGGAGCTTTTCATACGACGCCAGGAGCTCGACATCCCGGCCGGCGAACGAGATGGCCACACCGGGAATGCCGAGCGTCACCGCTTCCATCGCCGCCGAAACCGTTCCCGAATAGAGCACGTCCTCGCCCATGTTGGGCCCATGATTCACGCCGCTGAAACAGAAGGCCGGCTTTTCCGGCATCAGCGCTCCGAATGCGAGCAGCACGCAGTCCGTGGGCGTGCCATCCACCTGAAAGGACCCGTCGTGGCGGCGATAGGGACGGAGCGGCCGGTGGAGGGTGAGTGAATGGGAAGTCCCGCTCTGCTCCCGGTCCGGCGCCACCACCGTGACCTGACCGACCGCACGGCAGGCCTCGGCGAGCAGCGCGAGTCCCGGCGCGTGGATGCCGTCGTCATTGCTGACGAGGATGTTCATTCCGGCTCCTCAGGCTCCGGGAGCTCGGCCCCGTCGAGCAGCGCGAGCACGTGATCGAGCCGTTCGCGAACTTCGCGCAGCGTGGTCCGCGAGGCGGCCCGGGTAGCGTACGTCTTGAGCTCGCCGGTCTTGCGAAACTGGTCGATCCGCTGGCGCGCCCCCTCGATGGTGTATTTCTCGGCGTAGAGGAGGTGCTTGACCAGCATGATGAGCTCGACCTCCCGGCTCTTGTACACCCGGTTGCCGGAGCGGTTCTTGGCGGGATTGAGGAAGCGGAACTGGCTTTCCCAGTACCGAAGCACGTGCGGCTTGAGGTCGGTCAAGGCGCAGACTTCCCCGATCGAAAAGAATTCCTGGGTCGGCCTCGGCGGTGTCACGTCCACAGCTCCGGCTTGAGGGTTCGCTCCAAGAGCTCGGCGATCGCCTGGCGGACCGGCTTCGCCTCGAAGAGACATTCGGCGACTTTGGCGGTGATCGGCATTTCCACCCCGGCACCGGCGGCCATGCGCACCGCCGCGCGCGCGGTGTCGACGCCTTCGATGACGGCGCGATGGCCGGCCTGATACTCCGCGAGGGACTGGCCCCGGCCCAGCGCCACGCCGAGGGACCGGTTCCGCGAAAGGCTGCCGCAGGTCGTCAGCACCAGGTCACCCACGCCGGCGAGCCCCGCAAAGGTGCCGGGCTCGGCGCCGAGGGCCACACCGAGGCGGGTGATCTCGGCGAGCCCGCGGGTTATGAGCGCCGCCCGCGGATTGTGGCCCAGGCCAAGCCCGTCGAGCATCCCCGCGGCGATCGCGATCACGTTTTTCAGCGAGCCCGCGAGCTCGGTGCCGACGACGTCGCCGCTGGTATAGACCCGGAACGTCGGCGCGGAAAAGAGCTGCTGGGCGCGCGCGGCGGCGGCGGCGTCGCGGGAGGCAGCCACGACCGCGGTCGGCTGGCGCTGTTCCACCTCCTCGGCAAAACTCGGCCCCGAGAGCACCACAAAGGAATGGCCCGGCATGACGTCTTCCACCACCTGGGACATCGTCTTCAGTGATTCGATCTCGATCCCCTTGCTCGCCCCGACGACCAGGGCACCCGGCGCGACCACGGGCGCGAGGGGCGCGAGCACCCGGCGGACCATCTGACTCGGACTTACCGAGAGGATCACGTCGCGGTCTTTCACGGCGGCCACTGCATCGGTGGTTGCCCGGAGCGCGGGCTCCAGGCTCGCGTCCGGCGCGTACAACGGATTCCGGTGTTCCCGGTTGATCGATTCCGCCACCTCGGGCTCGTAGGCCCAGAGGAGAACGTCGCATTGCTTGCGCACGAGGTGATTCGCGAGCGCGGTCCCCCAGTTCCCGGCGCCGAGCACGGCAATCCTGGTCATGCGGCATGCCGGCCGAAGCGATTCTCGGTGCCGGCGAGCAGGCGCCGGATATTGCCACGATGCAGCAGCACGATCCCGGCGGCGATCCCTCCGAACACCCAGAGCAACGGCCGCCGCTCGGGATGCAGGAGGTACACGGCGAGGGGGAGGATTCCCGAGGCGATGATGCTGCCGAGCGAGACGTAGCCGCTCAGTTTGACGACCAGCGCCCAGGTCGCGAGCGCCACGAGGAAGGCCCAGGGTGCGAGACCCAGCACCACACCCGCGCCGGTCGCGACCCCCTTCCCTCCCTTGAATCCGACGAACACCGAAAAGACGTGGCCGGCGATGGCCGCGAGCCCGAGCAGGATCGCGGCCATATCGGTTCCCCCCGCACGCGGGGCAAAGACCAGCACCGGCACCGCACCCTTCAGCATGTCGAAGATTCCGACCGGCACGGCGTACTTCCAGCCCAGCACGCGGAACAGATTGGTGGCACCGAGATTCCCGCTGCCGAGGGTTCGAAGATCCTGCCCTTTGATCAGCCGTACGGTGAGGTAGCTCGTCGGGATCGAGCCCAGCAGATAGGACGCGATCACCCACGGCGCGAGCTCCATCAGCGCCGGCCGCTCCGCGCCGAGAACTTGAGCCGCACCGGCGCCCCGTTGAATCCCCACGCACTGCGGAAGCCATGGAGGAGGTACCGCTGATACGACTCGGGGACGTCGTCGGGCCGGTTGGAGACGATCGCAAAGGCGGGTGGCGTGGTTCCGATCTGCGAAGCGTAGAGGAGCTTGACCTCTTCCCCCGCCTGCTGCGGCGGCTGCTGCCGCTGCACCAGGCTCTCCAGCACCTGGTTGACTTCGGCGGTGGCGATCCGCCTCGCCCGCGCGTCGGCGACCTCGAGGGCAACGTCGAGGACCTTGCGGGCCCGCTGTCCGGTGCGGGCCGACACGTAGACGAACGGGACATATTGCAGAAACGGCGCCTTCTTCACGAGGATTTCCTCGCCCCGCTTGGCGGTGTTCGACTCCTTCTCTTCGATCAGGTCCCACTTGTTCACGGCGATGACCAGGCCGCAGCCGCGCTCCCAGGCTTCGGTCGCGATGCGCAGGTCCTGGTTGTGCAGTCCCAGTACGGCATCCACCACGAGGATGCAGACCTGGGCCCGCTCGATGGCCCGCTGGGTGCGCAGGGTGGAGTAGAACTCGATGTCGTCTTCGACTTTTGCCTTGCGCCGGAGTCCGGCGGTGTCGATGAAGCGGATCAGCTTGTTCTGGTACCGAAACACCGAATCCACCGCGTCGCGCGTGGTGCCCGCCACCTCGTCGACCACGTAGCGGTCTTCGCCGAGCAGCCGGTTGGCAAGTGACGACTTTCCGGCATTGGGGCGTCCGACGATGGCGACATCCACCGCCTCTTCGTCGTCGTCGGGGCCGGGAGGCGGCAGCCGCTCCACGATCGCATCGAGCAGATCGCCGCTCCGGGTACCTACGGTCGCGGAGACCGCCTGAGGCGCTCCGAAGCCGAGCCGGTGGAAATCGTGCACGGCGGAATCGTCGCCGAAATCGAGCTTGTTGACCGCGAGGAGCACGGGGCGTTTGGCGCGGCGGAGCTTTTCCGCGATGGCCTGATCGACCGGATGCAGTCCCTCTTTGCCATCCACCAAAAAGAGAATCAGGTCGGATTCGGCAAGGGCGAGCTCGACCTGCCGGCGGATCGCCTTGTCCATGACTTCGTTGGAGTCGGGCACCAGCCCACCGGTGTCCACCAGCCAGAAGTGGCGTCCGCTCCACTCGGCATCCCCGAAATGCCGGTCCCGCGTGGTGCCGGCGTGCTCGGAGACGATGGCATCCCGCCCTCCGAGAATCCGGTTGAACAGCGTCGACTTGCCGACGTTGGGCCGGCCGACGATCGCGACAGTCGGCTTGCTCACGCCGCTACCCCCTGATCCAGCGCGTCGCTGAAATCCTTGCTGAAGTGGATCGGCATCGGGACGCCGGCCGCGAGTGCCTCGGCGTCCATGTTGTCGATGAAGAGATGATCGTCGTTGATGGACTCGCCGGGGAGGAGCACGAGGTCGAGGTCGGTCCGGCCAGCCAGCGCCGCGGCGATCGATTTTCCCGGAAGGAGTCCTGCGGTGGTGACCCGAGGCCCGAAGAGGCCGTTCTCGACCACGATGAGCTCGAGGCTGGCCTGCGACGCCTCCGCCAGCGGGGCCAGCACCTGGGGCATCAGGCGCCCCATGGAGGTGCCGGTCACGATGCCGATGCGCTTCCCCGCCCAGACCCGGAAGTGCCCGGCGTCTTCGCGGACCCGGCGCTGGAGAAACCGAACCGAGCCGACGCCGTTCTCCACCTGCTCGAAGTCGTCGTAACTCTCCTCGGGTGGGAGCGGCAGGTCGGCGCGAAGGTAGAGCTCATCGGCGCCGTGGGCCCAGCGAATGCCCCGCTCGGACTGGGCCCGGGCCTCCCAGCGCTCGACTTGCCCGACTGCGGTGCGGCATTCCTCGGTGGTCGGCTCGCGGACCCTGCTGTGCTTGCTGAACTCGGTGAGACCGACGGGGACGACCGAGACGCTCAGGACGGGGGCGCCGAAGGCGTAGAGATCGCCGAGAGTCTGGTCCATGACTGGGCCATCGTTCACCCCCGGCGACATCACGATCTGGGTGTGAAACTGGAGGCCGTGCTCGGCAAACCGGCTGATCTGCTCCCGGATGTCCGGGGCGGTGGGGTTCCGCAGCAGCCAGCGGCGGATGACGGGATCGGTGGCGTGGACCGAGACGTAGAGCGGTGAGAGGCGGTATTCGATGATCCGCGCCTCGTCCCAGGGCTTGAGATTCGTGAGCGTGGCGAAATTGCCGTACTGAAATGAGAGGCGGTAATCGTCGTCCCGGATGTAGAGGACCTCCCGGAGCCCCTCGGGAAGCCCGTCCACGAAACAGAAATCGCAGCGGTTGGCGCAGCGGCGGATCCGGGGCGGTTCGACCGACACGCCAAGCGGTTCGGTGAGGGGCCGTTCGATCTCGAACTCGATTTCCTGCCCGTCGGGTTGCCGAACGTGGAGACCGAACTCCTCGTCGGCGGTGAGGAACTCCCAGTCGAGAAAATCTTCGAGCTCACGTCCGTTCACGGACAGGAGCTCGGTGCCGGGCATGAGGCCGAGCTCGTCGGCAATCGATCCGGGATGGACGGCAGTCACCTTGATCATCAGAGGGGAAAGATGACGCTAATGCCCTCAAATATCAAGAGTTAGAGCTTCACAAATAATGTTGTTTAGCAGGGTGCGCGACAGTTAGCGGTGAGCGGTGAGCAGTGAGCGGTAAGCGGTGAGGGGTGTCACTTCACCCCCGCCGGGACCAGAGCAGAATCACCCCGCAGGCCGCCGATGTCCCGCCGTACTCCGTGGGGACTTCGGATGAGCTTCGGTAGACCTCGATCGACTCGAGACTGGCGAGCCGGAAATCCCGGCTGAAGTCGGGAGGAGGTGAAATGCTCCCGGAGCGATACAGCACGCTGCCATCGAGGATCACCGACATCCAGCAGATCTCTGACCGCTGCGTCATGGACGTCGTTCCACGTCCGCTCGCGGCGCGCTCCTCCACCGGGCCGCAACGGGTGGAACGCGGAGGGTCGCATTCCCGGTAGCGCACCATCCTGACCCGGGGATCCCCCGGAGCAGGTCAGATGCCCGGCGCTGCTCGTTGCGCCGGAGCTCGGTGGAATCGATGAATTTCCCGAAGCCGATCCGCCGGCGCTCCTCGAACCCCTCGCGCCAGATTCCCCGTGGTGCGGCGGGCAGCGCCTTGACCTCGACCGGATCGAGCTGCTGGGCCCCTTCGCGCACCATGGACGCGTCCGCCCGTGCCGTATCGCCCTCGGTCAGGCGAACCCGGATCCGAACCGGCCGGTAGCCGACCGAACGAAAAAGGATGACGTGATTCCCTCGGGGAAGCGCTCCAAGCAGGTACCGGCCAGCGGCGTCCGTGACGGTTTGTTGCTGTGAGCCCTCGAGCAGGACTTCGACGCCGGCCAGTGGGCGGCCGGTGGAATCCTGGCGCACACTTCCGGTCAGTGCCTGCCCCGCGAGTGTGGAGCCGCACAGTAGCAGCAGCGCCGCCGGCCCGAGCGAACGATATGGCAAGTTGAGCCAGTCGCTGGTGACTGCCGGAAGGTACCTGGATTCTGGAAAGCGAAAAGGCCGCCATGGTGGGCGGCCGTTCGCGACTCAGTTCGATTGCACAGAGCGGGCGACCGGACTCGAACCGGCGACGTCCAGCTTGGGAAGCTGGCATTCTACCACTGAATTACGCCCGCGAAGTGAGGAAAATGTCGCGGAGGACGCAACGACGCAAGGACGCAACGACGGAAAGTGATACAGCTTTGCGTCGTTGCGTCTTTGCGTCGTTGCGCCTACTTCGCCTTATACCGCCACCCCGTGATCGCCGCACCGGTCGCTTCGAGCTTGATCGGGTGCTTCTCGTTCTTCTTGAGCGGCGGCACGGTGATTTCCTCGGTGTCGATGACCGCCCCGCTCACATCGACGAACTCGACCACCAGGGTCATCGGCGCCGTCTTGAGCGGCTTTCCCGCGGCATCCTGGGCTTCGCGTCCGATGGCTTCCGCGATCAGGACGGCCTTGGCGGCGCCGGTCTGGAAGCCGGTGATTTCGACGGTGAACGGCAGCACGACCAGCCGGGTGGCCGTCTTGATCACGTCCTCTTCGCGATTGAGCCCGCGCTGGCCCTGGGCGAGCAGCCGGAGCGCGTCCTCGTTCATCGGCTCCAGCTCGAGCAGCCTGGTGGCATACTCGATGAGCTTCTCGTTGTTCTTCATCGCAAAATAGGTGTTCGCCAGATTGTAGAGCGCATCCCGGCTCCACCCGTTGCGCTGGACCGCCTTGGCGAAAGCCTTTTCCGCCTCCGGATACTGCTTGGCATTGAAGGCGGCGACCCCCACCGCCATCAGGTCCTGGGTATCGAGCGAGTCCAGATTCGACTTGGAAAACGCCTCGACCATGGCCCGTTCGAGGGCGTCGGCGCTGTCCACCATCCCCGCGGAGCGGAAGGCCGCGGCCAGCACCTTGCGTGCTTCGGTGTCATCCGGCTTCCAGGTCAGGTAGCGCCGCAGCGCGGCAATCGCGTCCACGTGCTTGTTCTGCCGCGAGTACATGATCGCCAGGTTGAGCGCCGCCGTGTTCCGGTCTTCGGCGAGCGACGTGTCCCGCTCGGCGATCATCAGCGCCTTGTTGAAGTACACCGCCGCGCTGTCCTCCTTATTCGCGTTCGCGAACACGACACCCATGTTCGAATACACGTGCGGGAGCCCGCGGAAGAGCGTGGAGGCGTCGCGGAAGAGCGCCAGCGCGCTGTCGATTTCCCCCTTCTTCTGGAACTCGATCCCGGCATTGGCGAGCATCGCCCAGTTGTTCTGCCGGTACTGGGTGATGTCGATCTCGCAGGACGGCACCAGCTCCTCGGCCTTGGTAAAAGCCGAGTCCGCTTCCGCCGCATCCCCGCGGTGGAGCGCCACCCTGCCGAGGTAATACCAGGCCGCCGCGTTATTGGCCTGCGCTTCCGCCGTGATCGCCGTGACGAGATTCTGGCGGGCTTCCGTCAGACTGGTGGCCTTTTCCGCCGGGGTCTTTGCCTCGTAACTCTTCCGGAGGGCGGAGATGGCTTTCTCCACCTTCGAGTTGATCGGCTTGATGGGACAGAGCGCGGCGACGTACTTGGCCGGCTGCCCCTGCGCGAGGCGAAGGTTGATCCGGCCCTGCGCCGCGAGTGGGCTCGCCGCCAGTGCGCATGTGATGGCCAGGATCATGGGACGCGTGGTCATTCCGGCTCCTTGGGTGCAATGGTGCGGCCGTCTTTGCCGCCCGCCGAAGCGCGGGCATGCCGTCCAGCCTGCTCGTGTAATTCGCCCGCGATGGCATGGGCGGGACGCCCGGTTCTCCGCGCCTCCGCCACGACATCGTCGAATTCCGGTTTGTCACGCCGGCCGCCGGGCGCATCCACCGTCTTGATCCGGACGGTGTTGCCCGCGGCCGTCTCGAGAGTCCATTCGCGCCGCGGGAGCGTAACCCGCTCCGCGGTGATCCGGCGAAGACCGGCGGTCGTGCTGTGACGAAAAATCGCTTCCGCAATCCCGTCCGCCAGCTCGGGAGGGGCCACTACCTCCATACGAAAGCCGATCCGGCCCTTCTTCATGTGCGTGGTCCACATCTGGACATCGAGCGCTCCGGCGACCGCGAGCGCTTCCCGAAGGGGCTCGAGATACTCCGGGCTCAGATCGTCGAGATCGGTGGCCAGCATGACCACCGTCGCCGCTTCGGGCGCGCCACTCGCGAGGATCAGTCGCAGCGCGTTCGGATACGACCCGGGGTTCCTGGTGCCGGCGCCCCATCCGCTTGCTTCGGCTCGCCACCGCACCGGAGGCGTTCCCTTCGAGAGCACTCGCAGCAGCACCGCCCCGGTCGGTGTCGTAGCCTCCCCCTCGACCGGCCCTCCCGACGCGATCTCCAGACCCTCGACGAGGAGCCCGGTGGCCGGTGCGGGAACGGGGAGGATGCCGTGTGCTGCTCTCACCCACCCGCTTCCCAGCGCCACGGGCCGGGAATACACCTCGTCGATGCCGAGCTGTTCGAAACCCTCGATACCGCCGACGATGTCGACCAGGGCATCGTGGGCACCGACCTCGTGCAGCGCGACCTTTTCCGGAGCCTTCCCGTGAATCCTGCCCTCCGCTTCGGCCAGCAGCCGGAAGGCACGGATCGCGAGGGTACGGGTGCGTTCCGAGATCTGTGCCCGCTCCACCATGCCGATCAACGCTGCGATGTGCCGGTGCGGTCCGTGATGGTGGGGTTGAACGTGGGTATGGACGTGTGGCTTCGCCTCCGGATGCACATCCGAAGGTCCTTCTACCGATCCGTCCGGAGAGCGCACCGTCACCTTCGTCGCCAGGATTCCCGAGCGGTCGGCCCGGCTCACCTCGACAGTCACATCGGGAAGCCCGAGCCGCGCCGGTAAGCCGGTGATCCACGACTCAGAAGCCCCGATATCGACAAGGGCCCCGAGGAGCATGTCGCCGCTGATCCCGGCGGCCGGGTCGATAATGGCGAACTTACGGCCCGACATAGACTTGTAATATCACCCCAGATCACGCCCGAGGCAATTCCGAGGGGTCTCGATAAAGCCACCCGGCTCCCGTGTTGAACAGGACGACCTGCTGGTCGGTGCGGAGCACACCGCCGACGGCCAGTGCTCGTGCGGCGGCGATCGCGGCGCCACCTTCGGGTGCGAAATCGATCCCTTCGAGTTTGCCGCCCAGCGCCGCGTCGGCGGTCAGCTCGTCGTCGCTCACGGCAATCGCTCCGCCGCCGCTCTTCCGCAGGGCATCGAGCATGAGACGGTCGCCCAGCGGTCCCGGCACGCGGAGCCCGCTGGCCACCGTCCAGGGCTCCGGCCACGGCACACACCGGTCGCTCCCCTCGGCAAAGCTCTTCACCACCGGTGCGCATCCCGACGCCTGCACCGTGAACATCCGGGGAAGTGCACCGGAAATCCATCCGGCGTCGAGCAGCTCCTGGAACACCTTCCACATCCCAATGAGGCCGGTCCCACCGCCGGTCGGATAGATGATCGCATCGGGAAGCTTCCAGCCGAGCTGCTCGGCAAGCTCCAGCCCGAGCGTCTTCTTCCCCTCGATGCGATATGGCTCCCGCAGGGTCGAGAGATCGAAGGCGCCGCTCTCCGCCGCGTAGGCCCGGCTGGCCTTTCCGCAATCGCCAATGTGCCCGTCCAGGAGCCGGAGGTCGCCTCCCGAGGTCGCGATCTGTGCCAGGATCATCGCCGGCGTGGTGCGCGGCGCGTAGACCCGCACCGGCACCCCGGCACGCGCGCCGTACGCCGCCGCGGCCACCCCCGCATTTCCCGCGGTGGGAAGGGTGAACGAGCGCGCTCCGCCAAGCACCGCGCGGGTTATGGCTGCGGCCAGGCCTCGCGCCTTGAAGCTTCCGGTGGGATTGATCCCTTCATCCTTGACCAGCAGTCGGGGAAGCCCGATCCGCTCGCCGATTCGGGGGGTGGCGAGGAGCGGCGTGTCTCCTTCACCGAGCGAAACCGGCTCCTCGCCTGGATCGAGCGGGAGGAAACTGCGGAAGCGCCACATGCCCCGCCCCGATGCCACGGCCGCGCGCTCGGACAGTGCCGGACGCCTGGAGGGATAACGGACCAGCCATGGCTGGCCGCATTGGCATACGGTCGGGAGACCGGTGGGCGGAGCGGTGGTTCCGCAGGAGGAGCACTCGAGGAGCCAGTCCATTTAGCCCGGGGGTTCGGAGTTGGGAGGTGGGGGGTGGGGGGCGTTTTCGAGCGCCTCACGGATACGAGTCGCCAGCGCGGTGGAGAAGCCCGGCACTTCGGCGATCTCAGCGATCGACGCGCTCTTGACCCCGGCGAGGCTGCCGAAGCGCTCGAGGAGCCGGTGGCGTCGCTCGGGGCCGACGCCTTTGATCTCGAGCAGCGCCGACGTGATGGTGCGGGCGGTCCGCCGGTTCCGGTTGTACGCGAGCCCGAAGCGGTGGGCCTCGTCCCGCGCACGCTGCAGCAGGCGGAGCGAGGGGCTGCGGCGCGACAGCCGGAGCGGCTCGCTCCGCCCGGGAAAGAAGACTTCCTCGTCGCGCTTGGCCAGCCCGATCATCGGGAGATCGGCCACGCCCAGTGCCGCGGCCGCGGCGACGGCGGCGCCGAGCTGTCCCTTGCCGCCATCGATGATCATGAGATCGGGGAGCGGCCGGCTCTCGTCGCGCCGCCGGGTCAGATACCGGGTGACCACCTCGGCGATGGCGGCGTAATCGTCCTGCTGCCCTTCTCCCTTGATGCGGAACTTCCGGTATTCGCTCTTTTTCGGCCGGCCCCCTTCGAAGGTCACCAGTGACCCGACGGTGTCCTTGCCCTGGTTGGTGGAGATGTCCACGCACACCAGGGTGCGCGGAACGACCGACAGACCGAGGTCCCGGCCGAGGGCGTACACCGGATCTTCGGCACGCTCCTCCGACTCGAACGATTCGAGCCGGAGACTTTCGAGCAGGTGCCGCGCATTGCGGTCGGCAAGATCCAGCCAGCGCCAGGCGGTTCCCCGCTGCGGGACGGTGAGCGCCGCACCGGGGAGCAGCGCTTCGATCTGCGCCACTTCGGCGGGAAGAAACGGGAGCACGACCCTCGCCACCTTGCCCTCGGCCGGGATGTAATACCGGACCAGAAACGCCTCGAGGATCGTTTCGTCGGATTCCTCGGTGACGTTCTCGAGAAACCGGTGCTCGCGATGGACCACCCGGCCCTCGCGCACCCGGAAGAGCACGCCCACGGCGTCGTCACCGTCCCGGGCGTACCCGATGACGTCGGCATCACCGGTCCCCAGCGCCTCGATGGTGGCGGGGAGTTCCACCTGGTCGAGCCAGCGGAGCGTGTCGCGCAGGTCCTTGGCGCGCTCGTAGTCTTCGCGCGCGCTGGCCTCCTGCATCATGCCGCGCAGGCGGCTGCGCACGTCGACAGTTTTTCCCTCGAGGAAAGCGACGACTTCGTCGATCATGGCGCGGTAGGCCGCCACGTCCTGCCAACCGACACACGGGGCCCTGCACCGCCCGATGTGGAAGTCGAGGCAGGGGCGCTCCCGCCGCTCGGTGGGGAGATCGTCGGCGCAGCTTCGCACGGTGAAGATCCGGCGCACCAGCGCGAGCGCGCGCCGCATCTCGCCGACGTCGGTGTAGGGGCCGAAATAACGAGCCCCGGCGATATCGCGCCGCCGGGTCACCAGGACCCGGGGGAACGGCTCCTTCATGGTGACGGCGATCGACGGGTAGCTCTTGTCGTCCTTGAGCCGCACGTTGAAGCGCGGCTGGTACTCCTTGATGAGGTTGTTCTCGAGGAGCAGCGACTGGGTCTCGCCGCTGACGACGATCGTCTCGACGTCGTCGATCAGCCGCATCAGCAGCTGATTCTTCGGACTTCCGGCATGATCCGTCGCGAAGTAACTGCGCACCCTGCTCTTCAGGTTTATCGCCTTCCCGACATACAGGACGCCCCCGGCGCGATCCTTCCAGAGGTACACGCCGGGACCGTCGGGCAGCGACTCGAGTTTTCGGGAGAGCGGATCGGGAATGCCGCGCGCGGTCATGGTCGCGGACCGGCGCGACCGATCATCCGGCGTGCGAGCGGCTCTCCAGCGGCCGCCGCGAGGAGCAGATAGGTGAGTCCGAACGGCAGGAGCACGGCCACGGCCCGGAGCACGGGTCCGAGCGTCTGACCGGCCAGGGTCAGCACGAGCCAGCCGACCAGCCCGGCCGAGATGGCGGATCCCCACAACAGCATCGGGTAGCGTCCGCGCGGCGCTTCGGCGCCGATCCGCGCCGCGAGGCCACGCCTGAGCAGGAGGAACTCCACCCAGCCGGACACCCCCGCCGCGGCGGTGATGCCGACCGCTCCCCAGCGGGGATTCAATTCGAGGAGCCGCGGCAGCGGCACCGCGGCGAGGTATCCAAGCATGATCGAAAGGGCGACGCGAATCGTGGCGAAGCGCAGCGGGGCGCGGGTGTCGTGGAGCGCAAAGTACACTGAATTATAGAGCCGCCCCTGCGTCGTAGCCAGCAGGCCGGTTGCCGATCCGGCGAGAATCATCCACACATATCGGGCATCGTCGGCGGTGAATCGTCCGGTCTGGAAGAACAGCGCCGCGATCACATCACCCAGAAGAAGAAAGGCAACCACCGTGGGCACCACGAAGAACGCGACCCGCCGCCGCCCGTTCTCCAGGCGCGCCCGGAGCGCGGCATGCCCGCCATTTCCATCGACCACCGCCGCGGACAGCTCGGGGAGCTCGGCCGCGGCAATCGACATCCCGAACAGACTCACCGGCAGCGTGTAGAGGGTCTGGGCGTTGGCCATGGCGGTGACCGCCCCGCCGGGCAGGAGGCTCGCCAGGATCCCGTCCACGAAGGCGCTGATCTGGGTAACACCGCGGGTGACGAAGGCGGGAAAGAAGTTGCCCAGCACGGTGTGAAGCCCGGCGTGTCCACGTCCCAGGCTCGGTCGCACTCCGTGAAGCAGGGTGAGCACCGAGGGAAGCTGAACCAGCAGCTGCAGCATTCCGCCGGCCACCGCACCCCAGGCCACCCACACCACCACCGTTTCGAGCGAGCCGGTCGTGGGCGCCGCGATCGTGGCGAGAATAATGGCGATGTTCCAGAGGACCGGCGCGGCGTAGGAGAGGAAGAATCTCCGGTGGCTGTTGAGGATGCTGAGGCACCAGGCCGAGAAGACCAGCAGCCCGACGCCCGGAAAGAGGATCCGCACCAGCACGATGGTGAGCTCGCGCTTGGGGCCGTGAAACCCGGGCGCGAGCAGGGTGACCAGCCAGGGCGCGGCGGTGATGCCCAGTGCCACCAGCACCGCCACGGCGACCGAGAGGATGCCCAGCACCGCCCCCGCGAGGCGGCGCGCCTCCTCATCGCGTCCTTCGGCCCTGAGGCGGGTGTAGACCGGAATGAACGAGGCCGACAGGACCCCTTCGCCGAAAAGATTCTGAAGAAAGTTGGGAATGCGAAACGCCTGATTGAAGGCGTCGGCGGGGAGCGATAACCCGAGGTAGTGCGACAGCACCCGCTGCCGGATCAACCCGGCGAGTCGGCTCAGGAAGATGCCGGCGGCGACCAGCGGCGCGCCGCCCTGCCGGAGTGGATTCAAGATCCTGGATTGGACGGCGGGGGAGGCCGCTGACCGCCTTCCTCGAGAAGGCGCTGGTAGAACTGCTGCTCCTCCTGGAGGGTCTCCAGGTTCCGGGTGACTTCCTCGAGCTCGCCCTCGAGCAGCTCGACCCGCTTCGCGAGGTCGTCGAGGGCCGGAGGGGTCGAGGTGTTCCCCTCGAGCCGGCGGGCGGCGGCGCGACCGAGCGGCGAATCGGTGAGAATCGCGAAGATCGGAATCAGCAGTACGATGAGCAGGACGATCCCGAGGAAGGCCATGGGGTCGAGTCTAGGTGGTCGGTGTTCCGGCTTCAAGAGCGTGGGCATACCACGAGGCGATGTGCTGCGCGAAGCTGTCCAGCACGCCGTCCCCATAGCGGGCGAGGAACCCGGCCATCGACAGCACTCGCTCCTGCGGCCTGCCGAAGGGGCGCACCGAGAACCGGGCGCGCGCCACTTGGGCGAGCTCCACCGATTCCCGCTTGCGCGCATGCTGAAGCAGCTTCTTCTCGAGGCGCTCCAGGGCATGCAGCGCCTGGCCCCGGGCCGCGGCCGCGGGACGCTCGAGGGTGGGATCCACCGCCGCCGCCGCCTGAATCACCGGAGCGTATCCCGTCTCGATCGCGGCGCGGAGGGATTCCAACGCGGTCTCGGTTCCCGGGGGGAATCCCAGCCGCGCAATCCGGCTTTCGAGCGCGTTTCCATCGGCCTGCAGGTCGTGCACCGTCGCGCCGAATTTCCGGAGAATCCGCTCTACTCGGGGCTCGACCAGGAGCCCCGACCAGCGGGGCGCCGCCAGTTGGCGGGGCACGCCGAGACGCTCATAGGCCGGTGCGGCGAGGGCGAGATAGCGCAGCTCCGCGGGCCCTGCCACATAGGCGACGGTGGGAAGGAGCGCGCTCTCGATGACCGGCCGGAGGAGAACGTTCGCCGAGAAACGTGCCGGCTCGCGCCCGGCGATCTGTTCGAGCTCTCCCAGCGTGAACGACTCCCTGCCCCGGCGCGTGGTGAAGCCGGTCCCGGACGTGACCAGGCGGTCGCGGCCGAATTGCGTTTCGAGGAAGGCGAGCGAGGCCCCGTCGCCGACCGGGACACCGGGGTCCCGCCCCTCCGCCACGAGGCGTGCGGAGAGCGGAGCGAGCTCGGCATCGATCCCGGGAGCGGCGGCAAGCGCGCGCAGAATCCACGGCGCGGCGGCGGCCTTGACCGACGGATGCGAGCTGTCGAAGACGAGAATTCCATAGGGCGCCAGCAGCTCCGCCATGGCGGCTGCGAACGCGCCCGCAACGGTAGCCTCGGGCCGGTAATGTCTGCTGAGCCAGGCGACCGTGGCTGCGCTCGTTTCCTGGTCGGCGAACGATGCGCCGAAGACCTCGAGCGTCCGTCGCACGGCGTCGCCGAGCGGCTGCTTCGACATGGAGACGAGCGGCGCGTCGAAGGGACGCGGCGGCAGCGTTTCGCGAATCAGGTCGCCGTCGGCTCCGAGCCACGCGACACCGGCAACCTCTTCGAAGTCGTGGTCGTCGCCGGGGACCCAGTACACCGGAACCACCGGACGTCTCCAGCGGCGCTCGAGGTCGGCCGCCAGCGCCCGGGCCGAAAGGGCCTTCGATACCGTGTACATCGGACCGGTGAACAGGCCCGGCTGCTGTCCGGTCGTGACCACCACCGCGCCGGGGAGCGACAGGCGGGCGAGCGTCGGTTCGATGCCCCTGGCACGCACGATCGCGTCGGCGAGAGCGGGGTTCCACGACGCATCGCGCGGAACCGGGAGGACGGGCCGCTCGGCGAGCGGGGTGTCGAGGAGGGAAAACGTCATGTCATGCGCCCGGCGAGCAGTACCCTGGGAGAGTCGGTATCCAGCGCCGTCCCGTCGTAGTCTCCCAGCCGGATTTCGACCGCGCACCCGGCCGCGGCCAGGAATTGCTCCAGCTCGTCCGCGGAAAAGAGTCTGACCCGCTCCACGAACCGCCGCCCGTCCGGCAGGGTGATGCTCTTGAACACATGCCGCCGGGCCCGGTCGAGCCACCGATCGATCCGGACCGGTTCCCCATTCATCTCCCCGTCTTCCCGGGGCACCAGGTCCTCGGGCACCCGCGCCGCATTCAGAAAGTCGAGGGCAAACCAGCCCCGCTTCCGCACGGTAGCCGTCATCTCCCCGATGGCGCGTGCGTGCTCCGCGTCGGAATCGAAGTAGCCGAAGCTGGTGAAGAGGTTCACCGTGAGGTCCATGCTGCGGAGGCGGATGGGGAGGCTTCGGACATCGGAGCGAATCACCGGAAAATGGGGAATGCCGCGAGCCCGCAGCAACAGATGTTTCGAGAGATCAACTCCGGTCACCCGCGCTCCGCGGCTCTGGAACGCGGCGGCGTGCCGTCCGGTCCCGCAGGCGACGTCCAGCACCCGCCAGCCCGGGACCAGCTCCACTGTCCTGCACAACAGGTCGACCAGCCGCTCGGCATCTTCGAGATCGCGGTGCGGGTAAATGAGGAGGTATTCCTCGCCGAAATACTCTTCGTACCAGTCGGGCATGGCGGATGCTATCAGCTAACAGCTATCGGCTGTCCGTCGAGCTATCGGTCTAGCCAATAGCTTGACTGATAGCCGATAGCTGTTAGCCGATAGCTGCTTCACTTGTGATACGGTTCCCCCCTGAGAATCGTCCACGCCCGATACCACTGTTCCGCGACGATGACCCGCGCCAGCTCATGCGGGAGGGTCAGGGCGCCGAGGCTCCAGCGGAACGCGGCCCGGGCGGTGAACGCCGGATCGAGTCCAAAGGCGCCACCGATGATCAGCGCGATGGACGTCGCTGAATCCCGCCACTGCATCACCCGCCGGGCCAGCTCGTCGGTGGACCACGACGCCCCGCCGATATCGAGCGCGATCACCGTCGCGCGCGGCGGGATGACCGCCTCCACCCGCGCGGTTTCCTCGCGCCGCCGCTCGACCGAGGTCGGTACCCGGCCCGCCTCCTTGACTTCCCGCTCTTCGATTTTCGTGTAGCGCCCGAGGCGGCGGAGGTAGTCGTCGCACAGGGCGCGGAACTGCGGTCGCAACTTCCCGACCGCAATCAAGTGGGTGTGCATGCTGCGACCGCGAGCCTTCAGCTTTCAGCCTTCAGCCTTCAGCGACTGACGGCTGACGGCTGAGGACTGATGGCTGCTGGCTGATGGCCCCCCCCTCACGCATACATCCCCCGCAGCCGATGCACTCCGGCGACTCGGTCGATCGCCACCATGTACGCCGCGATGCGCATGCTGACCTTGGAGCGCTGCGCCATGGTCGCGACCTCGGCGAAGGAATTCACCATGATCTTCTCGAGCCGGTTGTTGACCGTCTCCTCGTCCCAGAAGTAGCCGCCGCGGTCCTGCACCCACTCGAAGTAGCTCACGGTGACGCCGCCGGCGTTGGCCAGGATGTCCGGCACGACGAGGATTCCGGCGTCCTGGAGGATCTGGTCGGCGTCGGCGCTGGTCGGGCCGTTGGCGCCTTCGCAGATGATCCGGGTGCGGATCCGGGCGGCGTTGCCGTCGGTAATCACGTTCTCGAGCGCCGCCGGCACCAGCACGTCGCACTCCAGCTCCAGCAGCTCCGTGTTGGTGAGCCGCTCAGCCTTGGGGTACGATTTCAGATACTTGTGCTGCTTGACGTGGGCCATCACATCCTTGATGTCGAGTCCGTTCTTGTTGTAGATCCCGCCCTCCTTGTCGCTCACCGCGAGGATCTTCATCCCCTGCGCGGCCATCAGCTCGGCGCTGATGGAGCCGACGTTGCCGAACCCCTGAACCACGACCCGGGTGCCGGCCACCGGCATGTTGCGGAGCTTGAGCGCCTCGACCGCCGAGATCATCACGCCGCGGCCGGTAGCCTCCCGGCGCCCGAGCGAACCGCCCATCTGGACCGGTTTCCCGGTGACGACGGCGGTCACGGTGTGGCGCTTGTGCATCGAGTAGGTGTCCATGATCCACGCCATCATGCGCTCATTGGTATTCACATCGGGCGCCGGGACGTCGGAGTCGGGTCCCAGACCGTCGATGATGCCGGCGGTGTAGCGCCGGGTCAGCCGCTCCAGCTCGGCCATCGACATATTCGCCGGATCGCAGATCACGCCGCCCTTGGCGCCGCCGAAGGGCAGGTTCACCACGGCGCATTTCCAGGTCATCCACGCCGCCAGCGCCTTCACCTCGTCGAGGGTCACCTGCATGTCGAACCGGATCCCGCCCTTGCCCGGCCCGCGGGCGGTGTTGTGCAGCACACGGTACCCGGTAAAGACCTCGACCTCGCCGTTGTCGAGCTGAATCGGGATGGACACGATGATCTGGCGCTCCGGCGCGCTCAGCACCTTGCGAAGCCCAGGCTCCAGATTCAGATGGTGGGCCGCCTCGTCGAAGCGCGCCATCATGGACAGGAGGGGATTCTCCCCGCCGAGGAAGGTGTCCTTCTCGGGCCGGATGCCGCCTCGGGCCACGGGGTAGGTCAGGGTCTCGCTGATCGAGGATGACATGGTATCGGTTTCCGCTCCGTTCGTGAGGCGTCAAGTTTTTTTCAGAGTCGCTCGATGGGAGTCACGATCGCGTCCAGTCCCGCCGTGATCGCCGCTTCCCCTTCTTCCCACACCAGATCCAGCACGGCGACCAGCGGCTCCGGCACGCTCGCCGGCCAGCGGTCGCGGAGCTTCACCGCATCTTTCTGGGTAATCACTACAAAATCGGCTTTTCTGGCCGCCTTGGCGAGCCAGGCGACGTCCTCATCCCGGAATTCGTGATGGTCCCGCCAGCTCGCGACCTGGACCTGCGCACCGGTCGCCTTGGTCTGGGCGACGAACGCATCGGGATCGGCGATCGCCGATGCGGCGACCACGCGCCGTCCGGTCAGGTTGTCGGCCGGAGTGCCCCGCCCCGAAACGAGGCCCTCATACCGCGACACGCCGAGGTGAACGACCCCGACCGGTCCGTCAATGGCGGGCGCAAGTGTGCGGGCCAGCTCGAGCGCCGACGCGGCGTCCGCCCGTTTGCGGGTCACCACCAGCGCGTCGGCTCGTTTCAGCGCCTCGAGACCCTCGCGCCATGGTCCGGCGGGCAGCGACCACCGGACGGCCCTCGACGTTTCGGCGCTGACGACGGCAATGTTGAAGTCCCTCCAGACGTCGCGGCGCTGAAAGGCATCGTCCAGCACCAGCACCTCGGCCCCCTGGGCCAGCGCCCGTTCCGCTCCCGCCAGCCGATCCGGATCGGCGACGACCCGCGCTCCGGGCACCCGGTGACGGTGCACCAGGACCTCGTCCCGGCCATACCCGCGGAGCAGAATTCCCGGCACCACTCCGCGGGCAAGGTAGTGGGCCGCGATCCAGCTGGAGAGGGGGGTCTTTCCCGATCCGCCCACGGTCAGGTTGCCGACACCCACGGCCGGCAGGGGAAGATCCCGCACCGGCACCCACCCACGGTCGAAGGCGAGATTGCGCGCGCCGATGCCGGCGCGCCAGAGCCCGGCAAAGGGGAGCAACCCGAGCCGCGCCAGGCGCGCATCGAG
>Ga0070699_100000720_pt1 | contig 30675 bp, 46 predicted proteins | sample KBSK1503metaG_FD_65473 | JGI IMG/M metagenome (GOLD analysis project Ga0070699, IMG submission 65473) | Corn, switchgrass and miscanthus rhizosphere microbial communities from Kellogg Biological Station, Michigan, USA - KBS K1-50-3 metaG | ecosystem: Host-associated > Plants > Roots >...
CAAGTCGCCGACAGAGAGCAGGGAACAATACCTGGAAGACGCGAAGGGGCATCGAGTACAAGCCGGTTGAAAGACTCCATGTAAGAACTGCCAAAATGCTCGGCTGCAGCCACAATACTGCAGGCTTTATGATGTGGCTTATCGAGCACTCGGACGAGCGCATGAAGTCCAGACTTCGAAGTGGCAGCATCAGTATTGGCCGAGCCTACCAGATAGTTTCGGGAAGGCGGCTGACCCATGCTTACCAGGATTACGGAAACGGCTACCGGCGATATCCTGCCTGCCTCAATTGCAATGCCGAGACAATCAGGGCTTCAGAAAATAACTGCCACGTGCACACACAATTGTGCTGCACAAAGTGTCGTTGGGGAGTATGATGGACCTGCAAATCAATAACGAATACTTTGACCTGGTGCCTAGGCCCAATCAGGACGACAGGCACGCATTGAAGCAGTCGATAATATCGGATGGCCAGCTCATGCCGATAACAGTCAACGAAAAAGGCGTGATACTCGATGGCCATACGCGCTATGAAATTTGCCAAGAGCTAGATATCATGCCGAACTATGTTGTCAAACACTTCGAGTCGGAGGAGGAAGAAAGGAAATTCATCATCATGTCCAACCTGACCCGGCGCCATCTGAGCAAATTCCAGCGCATAGAACTTGCCTGGGAGATATACGAGATCGAAAAGAAAAGAGCCTATGAAAGGTGGTCAGGGCAGGGCGGTAACGCGGAACGAAGAGCCAACGCCCCAAGGAAGGAGGGCAATGCAGCAGAGATCTTCGGAAGATACCTTGGCACCGGACACACCGCAGTCAATGCCGTTGAATTTCTCCTGAAAAACGCCGATGCTGAAATGCTGACAAAACTTCGTTCGGGCGAGATCAGCATAGCAAGGGCGTACGATCTTCTCAGAGGGCTCAAACTTATCCCGCGCAGAAAGATAAAGCCAGATCCCGCGCCTACCGAATGCCCGGATTGTCATCTCGAAGTGGTACAGAAGGAAAAACGAAAATGTCACGTGCATCGCTGGTTCTGTTGCAGCAGCTGCAAGTGGGGAATCTAGAAGCAAAAGCGAAAAGTTACCTCGAGAGCGCCTGAGCAATGACATCACCACAGGACAACTTCCACATCCTCGGGCTGGTCAAGTGCCGGGTCACGACGGACGCCGACTATCACATCTTCAAGACCAGTCCGTGCAAGGGAGTCTGCTTTGTGACCGAGGACACGCCATACTTTATTCACGGCCGGATGGCAGTCAAGGGTCATGCAGGCGGCACCTATCCTGACAACTACCTGGAATTTATCGATTCAGCTTTCGGGCCTGAAAAGAACACGATAGAATGTTGCAGCAGAACAGTGAAAGTCGACGACATCAGGACGAAATTCACCGTCGACGTAAATCCTGAATTCCTCCCTTCAATTGTCAGCGATGCTCAGGTCCTTGCAGGAGTCGAATCTAATCGCTTTGGCCGGTGGAGATGCGATCCGCCCTACAATCCGGACACGGCAAAACGCATGTATGGCACGGAGTTGCCAAACTTCAAGCGCCTCGTGGAAGCCGGAGCTCGAGTCTGCAAGGTAGGATCCCTGCTCTTCCTCCTCCTTGGTCCTGACAATTATCAACACGTACCAGAAGGAGTGATGCGAGTCGGCCTGATTTATATCTCCGTAATTCCCAACAACGAAACCCGGGCTCTCAACATTTACTACAAGTATGCTGACAACGGCGAGGAAGGGTACCAAGGACAACTACTCTGAAAATGCCGAAGCATAGGATCCCCCATACTCTGATAGACAAATTTTACAAGCCTTCAGATGTTTTGGATCGCAGGCCCTACCGGTGCGACAAATGCGGTGAGCGCTTCCACAGTTACAAAGAGCTTCACGGCCACAAGGCGGACAAACACGCATATTGAAGCGCGCAGCCGTCTGCCCGAAGGGCCACCCAGTCACCCTCTTTTACCTGAAAGCAAAGCGAGCGTATCGATGCTGGCGCTGCGGAGTGTACTACCACATCAACCAGTTCGTCTTTACTCCTGCAGCACACTGGCTGCGGAAGAAGAAGGGCAAGTACGCGCTGGCCGGTAAGTATCAGTCCTGATGAAGAGAGCTCCTGTCAGGTGTCCGATTTGTAGCGACGAGGCTGTCAAGCGGGGCAAGTTGCAATACGCGGATCGAGTCATCCAAAGATATCGCTGTCGCAGGGGTCATTGGTTTGAGATACAGAAGATTGTACCAGAAAAAAGCGCATAGAGTTATTATAGTAATTTAGAGTCTCTGTTCTCCCGGGGATGGCGGCTCTTGGGGAGAAAGGTTAGTGCAGAAAATTAGACCGGCCGATCTGCAGGCGGAATACGAATATGTTGTCAACCAGGGAGTCGCGCTCATCAAGAAGGTGGCGCCGGTGTCTCTGAGCAGCCAGTCAATCGAAGACATTCATTACTGGTATCGCAAGGCTGCCGACCTTCGCATCCAGATGGGAGATCCAAGGCACAAGATTGTCGGCAAAGTCTATGAAGACTTTGAGCAGTTCTACGGCGAGCGCCACATCAGGCGGATCCTGAAGGAAGGCGGCATCGACCTACCAGAAGAAAACGGACAATTGTCCGAAAATAACAGTTCCTTAAATAGGTATGAAATCTCTAACGGTCCTTATTTTGAAATTTTCGACTTGCTCGAGGGCCTTTGCAAGGCCGTAAAGAACGTTCTGCGAACAGAATATTTTCTGGATCAAGAGGAGCGATGCAAGGAACAACTAGAGCTCGTAATGGAGGAGCATACCAGGGACCATCCGGATGTCAAGCAGGCGCTCCAGAACTTGAAGGATGCGCCAGAAAAACAGCGCAAATTTGATGCGGAGTTGAAAGAATTCTATCCATTTGCCAAGGCAATGATAAAAAATGCAAATGACGCTTTCGACAGGCGCAGGGAGTACAAAGTCAACACTTTGCACGTGCTCCTGCAGAAGGCGATCCTCTACGGAGTCAACGAAGCCGACTACCATTACTCTTGCTGGGTCAGGCCGTTTATTGAATCGGTGGCCAAGCAGACGCGCAAGGTGATCATGGGCTGGGTGCCGGAGCTGCCAATGATCATGCGATTAAAGACCGTCGACGAAGCCGTCTATTATGAATTCTCCGGATATCCCTGCAGGGCCAGGATATGCAACGGCTGCAAGCATCCAAACAAGCGTTCGGCTGGCAGATGTGAAAAATGTGGCAATGCCACTTTCCATGTCTGCGGAAGCCTGCACGTCAAGACGGAGGACAGCGTTTCAAACGACAACATGCCAGCGACATTCCTGCAGCACTGCTTCAAGTGCGGCCACAAGTCGGATCCCGAGCCGGGCATGCTTTACAAGAATCCAAATTCCAGGGAGATCGATCTAATGCCGAGCATCCTCGAGTTTTCAAAGTGGAAGAAAGACAACCAGATCGCAATAGACGAAGAGGCCGTCATCCATCGATGAGCGATAACACCACTGCCACTTCATCAACAATCAAGACCTGCGGATGCCCACACTGTTTTTGCAATGAGCCATGCTGCACGACCAAGACTCACTTCAGTTTTCCGGACGCAACCACAGGTAATGTCTGATTTCTAATTAAGGGGAACGAGCGGAGCAGAGGCATGACGCAGGTATCTACCGTCAGTAAACGTCTGCAAATCGAAATCTACAACGACTGGGACCTTGATCAATTGGAGGGTGAGTTTGAAGTCGCAGCCTTTGAGCGCGACGTAAAGCAATCACACGTAAAAGAGATCGCAGAAGCGATCATGAATGGCAGGCTGTTCGACCCGATCATAAGCGTGATGGCCAGGAAGAGCGATGATGTGCCCTACGAAGTCATTGATGGCCAGCACCGGATCGAGGCCCTCAAACTCCTGCGTGACGAAGGCAAGATTTCACAGTACACTTTCGGAGTGAAGATCCTCTACGGAGAGGATGCGCGGGTCGCCTATCGAATGCTCAACAGCGGCAAGCCCTTGACGCTTGATGACATCCTGAAATCCTATGATGATGGATCCATCGCACTTTTCAACCGGCTAAAGGAATTCTGCGTGTTCTATTCAACCCACGAAAACAAGCTGCCTTTCAGCCTGATAATCAAAGGCTCGCATTACGGCAGCGTCAAGAGCATAAGGGAGACGGCGCACCGCGAGAGAGTAATCAACCTCGCCATCAAGATGCCAGCAAAAGATATCGATGCGATGCATCAAATGCTCAGCCTGATCAGGACGGCGCAGGCAGGAGTGATTGAAAAGAGAGGGCCGGTGCCAAAGACCACGATCTTTTTCACAATCTGCAGGATATTCGCGCAGAATCATTCAGACAATCCAAAGTTTGCTCAAAGATTCATTCACTTCATCAAAGCAGTCTCCAAGGACAAACAAGTGGCAGAGCTGTCAAAGCTTGGCCGGGGCATGCTGCAGTTCGAGCAGGCCAATGAAGTATTGAATAGCATCTGGAACGCTTCCTGATTTCTGCAAAGACCAGTCTACACGTGCACAAAGTGCGGCCAGCAACAGGACCGCGTATATGACAAAGCCCACCAGGCGTGGCGCTATCTCTGCAAAGGCTGTGGCAAGAACGATCGCCTGTGCACCTGTTATAGCTAGGAATCAAATAGTTCCTTAGTTCATTTTTTTACCCCCGGGGGTCATGCTCACGCTCACAGGGAGTATGTTCAATAATCATGGCAAATCGCACCTGGTCCGATAACAAATATGAGGGCCTTGCTCTACGCAAAATGTTCAAGCGACTGCAAACAAGGGCCGACAAGAACGCCAATAATCTAAAGTTGCAACTTGTCATCAGCCATGAGCTGTGCTACATAGCTGCGACCAAGGGGCACATTGCCAAGTCAGAAAAAGAGCGAGAACTCGAAGAGCGCCTAAAGAAGCTGGAAGAGTTAGCTGGACTTGTACAAAAGACCGCGCCGGTGACAAAGTAGTTGAGCTCATCGGATGCCCGGCTCAAGCGGCTGGAGCAACATTTTTCGCTGGGCGAAAAAGGCTGGCAGCCGCCGAGCCTTCAGTATGGTTTTTGGTGTGGACATTACCTTCGTGATGGGCAGATCATTCCTGACGGGAGCAATTGTTGCTTCTGGCATTGGCGAGGCCTACCGAAGCGCTGGGGCCAGCGTCATCCGCTCTATTCTTGGCAGGAAGACATCCTACGAGACCTGCAGAACGGTGTTCGCTATTTCTACATCCTGAAGCCACCGAAAATAGGCGCAACCGAGTTCTGGCTTTCCTACGCTGAAGATCAGGCTCTAAACAACATTGCCTGGCGCAACGGAGAAGTCGCCATCGTAGTCGGCACAGGCCTTGGCGAGTCGGAGGGCATGATCTCCCGGGCTAAAGGCATACTGGAAATCAAGGACATAGAAGACAGGGGCACTGGCAACTACAAAGTCCCGATCAACGAGCGCTACAACACCCGCAAGGAATTCACGCTGAACACGGTCCTCTTCAAGGCATATCCTGCCGACAACAAGGGCATCGACGCGGTAAGGAACAAGCCCAACATGAAGCTGATACTCATTGACGAAGGTGCCTTTTTCAGGATCATGGCGGAGCAGCAGCAGAAGGTCAAAGATGCTGCAGAGCATTATATCGGCGGGGCCGATGTAATCATTGTGTTTGTTTCGACAGCCGGTGATGTCCCGGCGGGCTTTATGTACGACATCGAAAGGGAAGAGCCGAGTATCTACAAGAAATACATTCTCGACTATCACGTCGGCCTTGAGGTCCATCCGGAATCCTTTACTTCGCTCTACAGGAAAGATGACATCGATCTGATCAAAGACGATCCAAGTTTCCAGCGCAATTACATGCACCAGTGGGGACACGGCTCCGGCGACATATTCGATGTCAAGGCCCTCGAGCTCTGCACCGTTTCCTATCCAATCAAGCACGAGAAGCAATATGAGCGGGTGCTTGATGTCGACCCTGGCTATGGCTCAAGCAAGTCGGGGCTCGTTGGCTTTGAGCAGCGCGACGGGATCCCGCACGTGATCCAAGCAGCGGAATATTCCCGGCCGTCACAGACAGAGTTGATCTCGATAATCAACAACTCAATCACGTACTATGGCTACATGGTGCTCCGAATAGATGCCGCCAATCCTGGCCTGATAGAGGAGTTCAAGGCCAAGATAACAACACAGCCTATCAACTTCCGGGAAAGGGGCCAGATAATGACTGACAACGCCAGCATACAGGTCAAACAGCTGCAGGTAAAGATAGAGCTTCAATTTGAAGAATTGCTCCGGCAACTGCGCGCAGCAAAGAAGAACGAAAAGGGAACGATCGACAAGAAACTCGGCACCTTCGACCTTTACGATCCATTTATCATGGGCCTCGATTACTTTGCCAATAACATGGACTACAAGATAAGGCCAATCAACCGAAAGGGATAGTCCTTAATTCAGTTTACAAGTGTTCACTCCCTGATGTCGCAGCTCAGACACATCCCAGACGATAGGGGAGTACTTTTCGCAGAATTTGACTGGATAAACATCGGCGAGCGATACGGTCGATTCACTGATGGCGGCGGCTCTATCTACCGCGATGTGCAGCATCGCGGTAGGGGCAAAGCATCCTGTAAAATATTGTCCGGTGCCACAAACGGAAATGCCCACGAGGTAAAATACGTGACCATGCCTTATGCTGTAAATGTTTTGAGTTTTGAGTGTCTCGTCGCTCTCGGACTGATCACTGCGGGCGAAAATCTTGATATGGGCATAGAGTACCGCGATGGAACAAACAGCTCAACCAGCTTCAGACAAGCCCGACTGCGATATCTTAATTCCACGAACAAATGGCAATATGAAAACGATGTTGATACCTACGCAGACTTTCCCTCTGGAGCGTATGTGGCAGACCCCGCCGGTGAGGAGCCGGGATTCGCATCCACTCAACTAACGCAGACTGCCGGTGATCGATGGGCAAAAGTCAAACTCGTGGTCAATTTCAAAAAGAACGAATACGTTCGGGCTGAAATTGGAAACCAATTCTTTGACATGCGCGGCTCTCCTGTTGTCTTCCGCCCTGCGACAACAACCCTTTCCCATCTCTTCTTTGTCCTTGGCAAGCAGGCCAGCACGTCTATCCATCGCTGGTGGACCACGGACTGGATTGTTAGAGAGGAGAGCGGTTAAAACGCCAGTTCAGAAGGTTTTCAACGCAAAGACCGGCACCGGCGTGAGCGAGATCGCTTCGATGGCCGTCTGCCGGGATGTCATCGCGTTTTGTCGCTTTACCTACGGCGGAAGCCCGACAATCACGATCCAGCTTGAAGGATCGGCTGATGGAGAAACTTGGATATTGACTGGAACCGCGCTGGTCACAACAACTGGCACGCCGAAAATAATAATCAAGGGCACTGGAGAAGTCTTTCCGCTCTACCGGCTGAACATTACGGCTAACACTAACGTGACAGTGGACGAAGCCTGGATAATTGGGGACGAGCCCGCGGCCTGAATATGTCCAACATTTTGCAGCGCCTGCAGCAGGTTTTTCGCCCAAGCAATTATTCGATGTCAGTTCACAAGCAGTCCTCTCTTCCAATAATGTCGCTTGCTAGGCAGTTCCGCGCTAACGGAGTATCGGAACAGGTGCTTGTTGATCCAATCTTCCGGCCGATCAGTTCCTTCAGCCAGTTTGTAGCGCCAAACCCGCCGAACGCGTTTGTGCTGATGAAGGACGCATATGAGAACGACCCGGAGGTCAGCTTTGGCATCGACTTTATCACGGCCGTCTCTGTCGGAGTCGGCTTTCACTTTAGCGCAGCCAAGGATAAGCTGGTGGACCATGTCAACCAGTTCGCCCAGGATTCTAACCTTGACGATATTGTCCAGACATCCGGCAGGGAGACGCTCGCTTACGGCAACTCGATCTGGCAGTACAAGGACATTACGACAAGAAACAAGGGCTACGATGTGCTCGAGCAGATCCCGTTGACCGCGCTGAAACGCATCTGGTGGACTGGCATGGCCGACAACGCCACTGTTGGCAGCTACGAGTTCAGGGGCTGGAAGACTCAGAAGCTTATGCCATCAGAAGTGATCCATTTCCGCTGGAGAATCAGCAATGCCTCGCCTATTGCCTTGGGCCTGCTCTATCCACTAGTCACAAGAGTCAGCTACCGGCTGAATCAGAACGGCATTGACAGCACCAGGGAAAGAATGTCGATTATTGAAATTAAGCGGTCAATGCAGGACATGACGCACAAGTTCATGCGCCGCTATCAGCCAAGGAACGTCTACAACCTGAAGAACGCCAGCCCGCAGCAGGTCACCGATGCCCAGTCGTCGCTCAACATCCTCGAGGACGAGCAGGACTTTGTGATGCCGGGAGACGCAGAGATCTTTGAGCTTGGAAGCGCAGCGAAGGCCTTCAACCTCGACCACTTCCACGCGCTGTACGCCAATGAAATCATAAAAGCGATTGGCACCCCGACAAGCAGGCTCTATGAAAAGGGCGCGCTGACTGAAGCCTCGGCAGACTCGGCCAAGGATGTCGCCCTGATGAACCTGGTGGGATTCCAGCGCAACCACAAGCGCATGATAGAAAGGATGCTGATCCAGCCTTGGTACAAGGCAAACCCGCTCACCGATGCAAACGGCGTCTTTATTCCATGGGAAGAAACCAAGATCGAACTAAACTGGGGAATTCCGGAAAAGCCCAAGATGGATGCGCCAGCCTTTACCGCGTTGTTGATGGCAAAGCCCACAGCATTCTCTGACGAAGAGGTCCGCAAGTTTGCTTCGCAGGCTGGAATCGAACTTGACGAATCAACTTGGAAGGCCGCGCGGGAAGAGCGCCAGCAGATGGAACAGCAGCAAATGAAGATGAAGCAGGATCTGAACAGGCAAAAACTCCAAGGCCTAAGAGAGTTGATCGAGTAAAATGCCCTATCCCTACAACCTTTCCTATTTTTCAGACGCAAACTATCAGCAGCCGATTCCAACGGATGACAAAGGTGGCATACTCTACCAGCGGGCTGACGGGCTGGGCCCTGGCCAGAGCATTAGGGACATCATTTACATCAAAAACGACAACGAAGAAGTGCTGACGCTGGCACCCTGGTCCTCCTCGGACGAATTCCAGATCTTGAACTATCCAAAGGAACTGCAGCCCGGAGAAGCCGGAGCGATTGAAGTCTTGATATTGATGCCGAAGGAGAAGCCCAAGCCGATCAGAGCGAACTGGGGATTCAGGAGGCTTGTTGGCTAATGGTGGTGAAGCCATGAGCGAGACAATAGGTGTCAAGGACCAATCTTCCGATCCAAGTAGCAAGCCGGTCGAAGTTCTTGATGTCAGCGGGAAAAAGCGCCAGGTAATAGTTTTCGCGGGCGCAAGTGCTGCAGAAATAGCAAGCTTCCTTGCGAGTGCGCCTGCAGGCACAGAGATGGCGTTGGTTGTCCGCAATATCCCTTCCGGGACACAGGCAATTTCAAATGCAAATCTTGATGCACCCATCTCTGATGTCGCGCAAGAAGCAACACAGGCGCTAATCAAAGCCAAAACTGACAACTTGGACATCGCACTGACGGTCCTGCGCGATGCTCTTAGAGGCGCAAGCAACAAGACGCTGACAGACATTGAGGCCAACACCGATCAGATAGAGACGAAGCTGGATACAGCCAATACTCACCTGACAAATGTCGAAACCTATACGGATGGCATTGAAGGCAAACTTGATTTAGTAGCCAGCCAGACAACCGCGGATCTTATCCGACAGAAGACGGACAATCTTGATTCACCGTTATCCAACATGCAGGCAAGCCTTGACGCGCAGCTGGATAATCTTGATCTTCAGGCGCAGCTTCAACAACTATATTTATCCAAAGAGCGTGAGCGGACAGCGTATTACGCAGAAGGAGGAGAAGAGCGTGGATATTATAACAAAAACTACGGCAGACGTTCATAGAGACTAGTTCTTTCAATATACAAAGAACCGACTACCTCTAGAATGGGTTTAGACGAGGCACTTGTTTATGATAAAAGTCTTGGCGCTAAAGGCATCCCAAGTCCGTTTTCACTTGAACAAAGTAAAGCCGTAAGAAGTGCTGACGCACACGCACGCTATCAGGATGCTATTCTGAATGGCAATTGTTACTATGCTGCCATGAGTTCAGGGGCTGCACTAGGGACAGCTCTAACAGCTACCGCCGTTACCCTGACTTTATACAACCCTATTGGTTCCGGTGTTTACATTGTCGTCTTGGAAGGCACTCTTGCAGTAACGTTAGGTTTGGCCGCCGCCGCAAGTGCCGCGGTTGTATGGGCAGCAAACACAAACGTGTTAGCCGCGGCACCGACTTCCACGACACTCGCTGCAACATATGGAAATGCAATTATTGGGAGTGCCAAGACTGGCGCAGCTAAAGCATATACTGCGGCAACTCTTCCGGCAGTGCCCAGCGTCATTAGGTCACTAGCCAATGCAAGGATAATCGGCGCAACTCCAGTGAGCGAATATACGACACAGATAGTCGATCCAGTAGACGGCAAAATCGTGCTTTCACCCAACACGGCTGTAACAGTTCAAGCAATCCTGACGGCAAGCGCTCTAAACGGAATTGCGAGTATGCTTTGGGAAGAAGTGCCAATCCCAACATGACATGAGTCTGCTTTTACTTTTTAACCAAGAAGAAGCAATCCCGCTAACACCGGAAGAGCGAGATGGCAACACCTATTCAGTGAGCCATCGGGCTTTTGCTATTCCGAATGTCAGGCCGCGGCAACAACAAGAGCTTCCACCAATCAACAACTCTGTCTACGTTCCTCTAGTTATCGAAATAAAGAACAAGCTAGCGATTCCTCTGGCTCTTCCATCAATCGATAATGCTGCCTACAGCAAACTTGTTCTGGAAAGTATCAATTCGGCTGCCACGCGATTATTCTTGTCGGAAGCAAATGCTGCATTGTCGAGGCTCAGTCTATCAGAGACTGCGTCGGCCGCTTATTCAAGGCTCGCTGTGCCAGAGACGCCGTCGGTGGCATCGGCAAAGCTCGAACTTGCAGAATCATCAAACGTTGATATCCCACCGGATAAACCGAAATTCAGGCTGCGCAAACTGTTGAAAGTTCTAATTGCAACTTTCGAGGGAGAATCGCCATCTTGATTCGTATTATGGAAACAGCCGAACAGGCTTTTGCATGGGTTCCGGATGTCGGTCGACTGAAGGAGATCAGCCGGACCCAGAAGGGCAAGATCCTCCTAGTGGAGGGCCTGCATCCGATGGTCACGGACCCGGTCAATAGGGGCCACGGTGCCAGGGAGTGGACAAAAGGGCAGGTGATGAAGTCTGCGTATACCGCCATTGGCAAAGGGCTAAACATCCATCATGTCCTTCGCCTGAATCCTGCTTACCAGCACGTCGTGCTAGACGGCGAATTCAACGATCTGACAGAGACGGCCGAGTATGTCGTCTATGAAGAAGACCCAGAGATCCTGCGGCTGATTCGGGAAGAGTATATCACGAAAGTGTCCATGCAGGGGGATCCAAGGCGAAACCCGGTTAAGTGCGACAAGTGTGGGACTTCTGAATGCCGGTGCAGGGAAGTGCCCGAAGGCGTGATCTTTGGATCATCGCTGAACGAGTCCATGGCTTATGTCATCACGAAGGATGATGCCACGTACTATGGCAAGCCGATTCCAAAAGCTCCACCAGGCGACTGGAATACGTCTGTCAGGATCGTGGAGACAAATAACGTGATGGAAACCGTCTATGCAAGATATCCACAGCTGCGCGAAGCGTCTGACTGCATACAGGCCTGCATCGAGAGCAAGGTCGCCGCTGGAAAAGAAATCGACGATCAGGCTCTTGCCATCTGCTATTCGGAATGCGGTGCCAAGGAGATTAGTTCTAATACAAATAATCCGCTAACCAAGCCTGAATTGACTGCAATAACACGCGAAAATCTTGCAGAAATGGTTGGCAAGTATCAGCCAAAGGTGAAGGAAGCGATTTTGAAGGCAGACAGTCTTCTGAAGGAGAACAACCTCAAGGAGTTTAATGAGGCACTGGCAAAAGGCGATGCTTTCACGGCATCAATGATTCTCCAGCAAAATAGTTCATCTGAACAGCCAGCAGTAGACGCGGCCAAAATAGCGGAACAGGTGGATGTCAAGATCAAGGAGACAGTCGGCCCCATTCTGAAAGACATCACCGAGCTCAAGACACTGAAGGATTCAATGGGCAACCTTAGCAAGCAGGTACAGGAAACCGCGACGGAAATGCAAGCTATAAAGAGCAAATCAACTGCATCGGTGCAGGAAACAAACACCCAACCGGCACAGAAGCCAAAAGAATACACCGTCGAGCAGGCCAGGCAGATCCTCCAAGCGCACATTCGTTGATCGATCGTGAGTTCTATTGACTGATTGTCCGACCTGCGGCCATACGCTTGATATCGTACTTGCCATTTCGGCAGAGGACATGAGGAGCCTCCGGCCTAACGCCATGGACTTTGTGGACATGGGCAAGGTTCGCAAGATGGTGAACAAGAACATTATTGTCGACATGGGATTTTGTTCTTATGGTCACGGCCTTGTCAAGTTGAAACCAGAGAATGCCAACGTCTGAACAGAAGAAATATGAAAAAGAAGCGCTGGAAAGGCTAGACCGAGACGATGCGGCTGCACAGAAAGCCGAGAAAAAAGAGAAAGACAAGAAAGAGCCAGCGGTCAAAACCATCTATCACTGCCCCGGCTGCAGCGGCGTTGTAGAAACAGAAGGCACATGCGATTCCTGCAAAGGGGTTTACCCGGAGCCCACAGCATCAAAACGCGTATTCTAAGTAGTTCTCTTTTCTCGATTTCTTTCTTGCAAGCATAGAACGACAAAGTGCCAACAGAATCATATTCGAACATTCAGGAAGGCGCACTGACAAAAGGCGCAATTGTTGAGGAGTTTGTCGCGTCGGCAGCCATCCTTCTTTGGTCGCCAGTCATAACGGCGGCGGTTGGCACCAACGAGACAATGCCTAGAGTGGCACCGAACGCATCGCTGGGACAGGAAACTGTGATAGGCGTAGCGGTTGGGCCCAAGAGGTCTTCCGGTAAAGCGGCTGATGCAGCTGGCGACTCGGTGCAGGTTTGCATATGGGGCCTAGCCAAATGCAGGGTGGACGGCAACGCAGCCAACATCTCCATTGGGGATGTCCTGCAGACGGGCGCGACTGGAGCGAACGGTGACGCTGAAAAGGTCGCACCCTATGACGCCCCGGCAACCGTGAACGAAGCGAACTTGCAGGCAGAGTTTGACCTGAAGGCGAACAAGGGCTTTGCAAAAGCTCTAAAGGCATCAACAGTGGACGGCGATATTATTCCTGTGATAGTTGGCCTCGGCCAGGGGTTGGTCTAATTGAACATTGGACGCAGCCTCCTCTACAGCGACGAGCTGGACGAGATTAAACACCTCCGCGAAACACTGTACAACTCCAACGTGGATCCAGCCGATTTCATCAGGAAGATCCCGCTGGCAGCAATAGTCAAGGACTTTGAAAGCAATAAGGTCCGCTCGGAGATCCCCGGCCTGAGATCAGTATTCCCTCAGCTGAAGGAAACCGTGGCAATCACGACAGCGCTCGCGCAGCTAAAGATAGCAGACACGGTGCTTGAAGGAGCGGAGCCGTACGGCTACTGGAAGGATGTCTGGCGAGTTGAAATGATGGACACGCCCAAACTGTCCGTCCCCAAGTCGACAAGCTCGGACCTAGTGCCATCGCTTGAAGACATCAAGGGCACTGACGGAACACCGGCAAAAATAGAGGGTGGGCAGTTCACCAGCATAGACTTTGACTGCTCTGATGACAAGGGCTACTACAGAGTAGCAGCCCAGATAAAGCGCAACTGGCTCAAGGACAACAACTTCCGAGCGATTGAAACTCACCTGAAGCAGCTCGGCGAGGCATGGTACTACAGGCTGGGCGGATTCCTGTTCACAGCGCATGCAGCAGGCGTGACGGTGAGCACCGACACAAAGGCCAACCTGGACGGCGTGAGCAACACATTCCTCGAAGCGCTGATCAACATGGTCGAAGCAAAAATACCGGCAAACAGGTTCACTCCGGACACCATAATCATGCACCCCAACGACGCATACGCGACAAAGGTGGAGCAGTGGGGAACGGCAGGGCCAATCCCGCTCGTAAGCAACCAATACTTTGACAGGAATGCCACCAACGTGAACAACTCGGGCTTTGCAGCAGTGACAGGCGTCAAGAATGTCTGGATCACGCCATGGGCCACGGAGAACACCGTGCTTTGCTTCCAGAAGGAGAAGGGCTTCATCATAGGCCTCAGACAGGATCTAGAGTTCGAGGACTTTGACGACAACCTGATGGGCCTGCAGGGCGCAGTAACATCAATGAGGATTGACAAGCAGATAGGCTACGAAACCTCCAACTACAAAGCCACGTCGTTCTGAGACTGGCTAGTTCTCTTTTCTCTTTTCTCTTTTTGTTCATTCAGACATGGGCTACTTTTCACTCTATGACCTTCGCGAAGGCATCGGCCTTGACAGGAATGACGGACACAAGGACAGCATCCTTTATTCGCTTGGCAAAAAGGCCGACTCTGCTGTTGGCAATGACACCAACGCCTCCAATGTCTATGCCCTGATGCTGTATTTTGCCGGGCCCGGGGATGATCCCAAGAAAGCGGCATTTTACAAATCGCTGATTGCGGATAGCATCACAGATACCACGGGCTTGGCCAAGACAACGGGCAACATCAACAAGTTCGATGGCTAGTCTTTGCCTTTCTGAATAGTTTCCATTTACTGGCATTTCCCTCCACATTTTATGAAGGGCATAATCACGCACAGGATCGGCAACGATTACCTTGTCAGACTTTCAAAGGTGCAGATACGGGCACTCATCGCCAAGGGACACAAGATCTTTGTTGCAGAGAACCGAGTCGGCAGGTACGGCAAGACGGCCATCCGCTCGCTCGCAGATGAAACGACTGCCAACAACCTGGCCAAGCTTCCCAAAGTGAAACGGTAAATGAACGGTGGAATACTCCTGTCGCTGGCATGGCAGCTGGCTGTACTGATAGCGGTGTGGTTGATCTTGAAGGTGTTATCGATCAGCAACCGGTGGCTGGACTTGGTCTTTGTAATATTGGGCATCATCATTGTGGCGAGTGCGCTATATTCGGCGGGCAAGTTAAACCGAACTAAATGATCCACTGCTGAATTCAGATAATAATCATGATAATTCTTAGTTTCTAACTTTTCAGCTCTTGTCATGTGCCAATAGTCAGTAGTGACATTACACGGCGCTATTCCGGCGGCGCAGGCAACACAGATCCCCTTGCTTCGCTCGGGGGCGCAAAAAGTTCCACGGCAATTCCCAATAACACATTGAACGCCGTCTGGCCGGACTTTACCGGCCAGGAGAGCAATGACGGGATCACCAGATACCGGTGTTTTTACATTCATAATGCTCACGGCTCGCTGACGGCCAAAAACGGCAAGGCCTACTTTAACAGCCAGCCGTCAAACGCCGGTGTCAGCGTCGAGATGGGCGCAGGAACCTCTGCAGTCAACGGGACAGAGCAGACAATAGCCAACGAAACGACTGCGCCTTCCGGCGTGACTTTCAGTGCTTACAATTCTGGCAACAAGCTCTCGCTTGCAAACATCCCTGCCGGGCAGCACAAAGCCATCTGGCTAAAACTGATAACTGGCGCGGGCGCTTCTGCGAAAGACCTGGACCAATACGAGCTGTTCATCGACGTGGACACCAACGAGTGATAGTGCATGTCTGACTATACTCAAGTCGTCGATGCAATAAGTAACAGCGTCGCGGACACGCCCGACACTTTCATCGACATAACGGCACCTGCGAGCACCAGCATTATACTGAAGGAAGTCGGTGCCTATACCAAAGATGCCACGACAAGGGATGATACAGTAACAGTCTACATTTACAGGCAGGCGACGAGTGGATCGGGGTCAGCTGCTGGATCTCCAAAAGCAACAAGACCATTGGCACCTGCAGCAGTCGCTACAACGAAAATAAAGAACGGCTCAACTGCATTCGCTCTTGGGGGGACTCAGACGCTGATCAGAAAGTTCTCCTTTAACGGAAGGACACCGTTTGTCATGCCGGTAGAGATCGAAAGCGCGTCAGCCGGGATAATCAGCATTGTTGTCGAAAGACATGACACGTCCGTTGGAACTGTAGTCGAAGCGCGGTGGTCGGAATAACCATGGCGGAGAAGGGACTCCAGGATCACAAGTTCACGGTCACAACTTTTGAAGAGGCAGAGCGAGAATTACACGCCCTAAAGGAAGCAGCACACCAGAAAGGGGCGGAATTCAAATCGTTTCAGGCAACATTCTACATGAGCATTCTGGTCGAGAAGAAGAATGCCAATCAGTAGTGAAGAGCCCCGCGAGCTCTTAAAGACCGTTGTAAAATGGGACCAGAGTAACCGCTATGGTCCCCACAATCAGTATTTCCCCAAGGGCAGGATCATCATGGTCAACGAAGACGGGAGCGAAACGCAGGTCACTCCCGTTCCTGGCTACGCGCACATCACAGACCTTCTTGATGTTCACTTTTCCGGCCAAACGGATGGTGATCTAATACAGTACTACACCGCAAGCTCGGGCTGGGTTAATCAACCGTATCTGGACATGAGGGCGATCTCTGCTCCTGCAAATCCCTCTGCCACATTTGGTCGATTCTATGTCAAGACGATCGACTCGAATAATGAGGGTATATTTTGCAAAATCAAACGGAATGGAAGTTTCGTTGAGGTGAGACTGCTTTGACGCTCGAGTATGCAATGGCAGGCATAACGTTCGGCACTTCCTCCGACACCAAGCCAGCTAATGTGGAAGACAACGCAATATTTATCGAAACAAACACTCTCAAAATCTACCTGAAGGTTAGCGGCACTTATCTGGAGATGCTCCAATGACAGTCGCCTACCTTGGTGCAGGGATCCATGTCGGGACCTCGAGCGATACAAAGCCGACCAACGTACCCGAAAACTCGCTCTTTATCGAAACCAATACTTTAACGCTCTGGATTCTTTTGAGCGGGGTATGGAAGGTTTTTCCCGGTGGCCTTGACGCTTACACGGCTCTCAACACCGCCACGTTCGATGAGGCACCGGAGGAATTCACTTCTAACATTACTGGGTCTTTCAGCGAAACTCCGGAGGATGAAATAACATGCAACGCAACAGCGACATTTTCAGAGTAACTCCAAGCGCAGGCCGTGATCCGCGGCTGCGGTTGCTGGTTGATAAGCTTGGCCACAACGACGCGATGAAGAAATGGTATTGCGGCACCCCTGACGTCACTGACAAAAGGCTGGAAAGCATTCTTGCCGTGCACAAACTTGCCTCCAACAAGCACCCCAAACCTGCCCGTTACGGGGAATTGTTTGATCTGTTGAAAAACGATTTCCATGTCGGCTGCTGCATACCCTATTTCACAGAATACATTCATGATGTAAAAGGCGAATTATTGGAGTGCACGCCAAAATTCAGCAACTCTTTCATTCAATATATGGCGGGTTGCCTGCAGCAACTTCTCGACAGTGGCTCAACCGTCAGCATGGACGACACTGGCGGAACTACGAGGTCTGTCACTTCTGCTTCGAGCAGCAATCTTGATGGCGACGTTATAGCTGCTAACGCAGATAACAGCTACGGCACTGTTTGGGGCACTGGCACCAATAATGAAGCAGTCGCAGACAAAAAATTGCAGACGATCATTGCGCATGGCAACAGCACGCTAAACTATGGCGCCTGTTCTGTTGGCAACTTTGCTGCGGGTTCGACTAGCGCCACAGTGACGATCACAAGGACGGGCACAAACGGCACCGGCGGGATCACCGTTGAAGAAAGAGGTGTCTATATACGAATGCAACAAAGCTCTGCTTGGAAATTCGGCATAATCCGTGACAAGGCCCAAAAGGTGATCAGCGCAGGCAATTCCATAACCACCGTCTACACCCTGGACTTTGCGAACTAGGCATGGTAACAACAGCCCAGAAAGTCGCAGCAGTCAATGGATCCCGCTGCTCCGGCACTCCATTTCTCAACAATACCACTGGCTCCGTCTCAGTGAGATCTGCCTTGCCGCCGCCAAAGCCAACGGTCAGAAAATATCCCATCATGATCAGAAGATATGATGCCTGGAAGACCGTGCCCAAACTCACGACGATCACGGCATCGTTTATCGATAAGTGGAATCAGCTTCTACGCGTGCAGAAGCAAATCGCGGACATCTGGAACCAGCTGGAAATTCGTCTCGTCGAATATGTCGACATCTGGAACCAGGTCGGCCCCATCAGGGCGATCTTTACGGACAAATGGCTACAGGCAGGGTTTGTCCACAAATCAATCATGGATAAGTGGAACCAGCTGGTAATTGTCAACGCGCCTTTCACGGACAAGTGGAATCAGCTGGTGCGAATCCGGGCAGCAATCACTGATACTTGGAACCAGATCGCCACAATTCTGGCCACCTACACAGACAAATGGAACCAGCTTGCCAACGTATCATCGGCTTCCTTTACCGACAGATGGAATCAAGTCACAACAATCCGTTCAACCTTTGTCGATTCATGGAACCAACTCGTCACATTTAGCGCAACCTTTACAGATTCCTGGGTGCAGTTCGGCGTTATCAGGGCGACGTTCACTGACATCTGGAACCAGATCGGCCCGGTGCGCACAATATTCACGGACAAGTGGAGACAGATAAAGAGCAAGCGCAGGACTGTGATCAGGCCAAGAGCGCACAAACCACCGCGAGGGCTCGAAGCCACACAGGCAAAGAACATCGAGCCCGCTGCAATGCCGGATGAGACCAAGCTCGAGCAGGACGGCGGCGCATAGTTCCTAAGTTTTGACGAAAGAGAATTTGTTTGTATTATGGAAGTTCCGGAGCTCATCATTTCCAAAGGAAGTGTTGCTAGGGAATACGAATTCCCGCTCAGAGACGAAGAAGGTCAGGAGAGGGACATCACCGGCCAGATAGTCAGGATCGTCATGGCCGATCACTGGAACAGGAAGGTCTACTTTAACCTGGAAGCCGATCACATCACCGAGAATCCTGCCCGGGTGAAGATAACACCGGAGGCAGCCGATATCCCCGCCGAAGGCTTTTACGATGTCTTTGCTGTAATTGGCGAAGAGTCTGGACCAGATGTTGTTTATGCGGAGCCATACAAAGTATTCAATGGCTACGTTCAAGGCATACCGGTGGTTGATCTTAGCCCATGATCTCCCAGCCAGAGGATCTCCGACGTCTGTTTGGTCCTCTTGACAGTGAAATTAGTGATGGCGCAGTCGGCGCTGCACTGGCCTACGCAGCAAAACAGATCCAGCAAATGTCCGGCAAATCATGGGATGGAAGGATAGAGCGGGAGTACATCGGCACATCGGATGGCAAGACTACAGATTTTCTTACAGGCCTCGCGCCGGTACTTGATGGGCAGCAGACTGCCGAAGGCGAGATCACAGACGTTTCCAGCGATGTGACCATTGAAACCAGGGACATTGGGGGGAGCAGCTATTCCACAGTCTCCACTGGCACCTATGCCCTGAAGGGCGAGAAAGGCCACATCATCTTCAGTACAATTCCGGCTGAAGGAAAGGAGATCTTTGCCACCTATTTTTACGACAGGTTCAAGATCATCTTTGTTGAATCCGCCCTCGCAGCCTCGAGACTATTCGCGAATTCAGGAAATGGAGCCAACAGGTCCATTGATGTTTACAATGAATTCGTGGACGCGATGCTGGGAACTCCATTTTATTTAAAGCTGGAATACAAAGAGAAGCCTAGGTTGCAGAATCAGAGTTTTGGGAGGTAGTTAGTTGCCTCTTGAAAATCCGATGCATGGAATTTTTGATGACCTGAGGAAAATCCTCGAAGACTATGACTGGGAAACGAATCTCCGGATACCTGTCGGAACCGGCACCCGCGCAGTTGAGCCGAAGGTCTTCATTCATTACGAAGTTGCTGGCAAGCAGATCCCGGATAATGCGATAGTGATTCAGCCTGGCATAGTCAGGGGCATAGAGGCCAACGGGCCCAGGGCAAGGCTCAGCCTTACTTGCAACTGTTTCAGCAAATCCGCCGAGGTTGCCTTCAGGCTTACCGACAGTGTCTGGAATGCGCTGTTTGCAGAAAGCGATTCCGATGGGACCCGGTGGTTCCTGAGCGGCCAGTTAAAGACGGGAAAAAAGTTTCCGCCGATATCGACTAGCACTTACAGCAGCCTGCAGAAAAGCGATAGCGAATCTGGATTCTGGATGGGCATCATCTACCTCGAGGCTGAAACTCAACAGAGCAACACAAATTGACAGTCAAAACTCGAGGCTTCAACGCATTCAAGGCATCTCTGCAAAAGATAGCGGCCGACATGCCGCAGATCTCGGATGTTTTGGCGCAACTTACTGCAGAACAATTCGAAGACAGGGCCAAGCATCTTGCGCCGGTTGACACGGGATATCTGGTTGACCATATCGTCACCGATCAAGTAGCGCCTGGCGCTTACAAAGTCGAATCACAGGCAGGATATTCTGGCTTTCAGGAATTCGGCTTCCAGCACTACCGCGATGGATTCATCCCGGGCAAGTTTTTCTTTACTGGCGCGCTGAACTATTGCTTGGCATTCTTGGAACAGGGAGGCGCGGCCCAGATCGTAAGGGCCGAGATGGTTGCTAGAATTGAGCCGCCATCTGATGACTAAAAAGTTCTCAACTTTTACCAGCCACGACTTTGCTATGTCTTGGCGGAATTTGACCCGAGCCGGTGGAAGGCATACGTTGTTGCTGAATCTTCACCCGGAACCACACCTAACAGCGCTTCTTTTGTCTACATCGGCGGGGTCACTAGCGCCAAGCTGACGCCGGACGCGAATTACAAGCAGGTGCGCGCTTCTGGTTCGCCTGATTATTACATCAACCAGCAGATGTCGCTCAAGCCGACCGGTTCTGTGACGGTGATTCCTTCCAACGTGGCCTTCTTGGTCAATTTTGTGTCAACCACCGCGGCTTTCACCCTCTTTTTGCGCAATGCGACTGACAGCATGTATTTGCGGTTCACTGGCTGCTACGTGGACAGGCTGAGGCTCAGCTGCGATATCGAAGATGATGTCAGCATGGATCTTGACTTGCTTGGCTACAGCGTGCTAACGACAAACGCTCCTGGAACTCCTTCGATTCCTTCCGATGATACGACTGCTCTGAAATACACAAATGTGACTCTCAGCAAGGATGCCTCAACCATAACCGACTGGACAACTCTGACTTTCGACCTGAACAAGAACCTGATCAGATTGCTAACGCCATCCTCAGGAGCAACGAGAGCCATCTTTACGGTTGCCAGAGACCATACGCTTTCATTCACCAGAACGATGGACACTTCCACCGGCTTTAACGAGCTGGCTGACATGAACGCGGACACCTCAAGGACGATAAAACTCCTGCTTACAAACGTGGGTGGAGGCTCCTCATGGTCGGTACAGCTCAATACCGCCAAACTTACTAGCCATGATGCGGATATTCTCAAGCCTGAAGATGTGGTTGGAAAAGAACTCGAATACATCGGAACAACGCTGACTTTCGGGACATCTTAGTCTTAGTAGTTCTTCAATTTATCACAGCCGATTTTGTCTTGTGTTTTGATGAATGGAGACCGAAAAGACAGTTACTCTAACTAACGGCAAGAAATTCACCGTCAAGCAGTTAAAGTACAAAGCGCTGATGAGTCTTGTTATCAAGGCTGGTGCCGCGGGGCCGCGCAATTCTATTGCATGGTCTGAAGCCTTCGAGCGTGAATTGATGTTGTCTGCGACAGGCATGACCCCGGAGGAATTTGATGACCTATCCCTTACCGATGGAAGCCTGATAAACGCGCTTGCAAACAAGCTCAATGTCGCTGATGCCGATTTTTTAGCGCGGTACGGAGTAAAGGCACAGACGCGGCGCTCAACCGTCTCGGAGAAGCCATCCGGATCTATGAACGATATTTCCACCCCTACGGCCACACTTTCGAGTCAATGATGGAAATGAATGGATTGATTATGCAAGGACTCTTGACCATCTGGACTGACAGGGCGGCAGCCGCTGAAAGAAAACTTCCTAAAGGAAATCGGAAGTGATTCTGAGGCGTGTCTGCTGATTTTGACCTAGAGGCGCGCATCACAGTCGACGACCAGGCAAGCGGCGCATTCCAGAGCGTAGGACAGGCGGCGGAGGAGACGCGAGATGCGCTGGGTGGTCTTTCAGGCGCAGTCTCTGACGGCTCGCAATCCTGGGAAGATTATCGCAGCGGAGTCAACGCTGCATTTCGTGAAAACCGCTTTATCAACCGCGAATTTCAGGTTAGCAATCAGCTCTTCTTCGAAGGCTCACGGCTGATCGGCAGCGTTGGCCGCTCGGCTCTAAGGCTTACGCATATCTTCACGGCTTACAATACTCTACAGACAAACATCGGCGATGCCGAGGACAATCTCAATGAGAAGCGCGAAAAGGCCGCCGATGCACTTGCGCGCTATGGTTCATCCTCAAAGAAATATCAGGAAGCAAAGAAAGCAGAGCTCAAGGCGCAGCAAAAACTTGACAAAGTGAATCAGGGTGCGATAGCCCAGTATGTTGTCATGGGCGTGGCGGTCAGCTCGCTCGCAGGAGATGCTTTCAGAGTTGCGAAGGAATTCAATTCGCTCAATCGCACTATTGGAGCGCGCGGTGGCATAGGATCCTTACTTGGACTTGGCGCAGCAGCTGCACCGTCTCTTGTTTCTGGAATATCGCCCTTGGCAAGAGCCGGGATTCCTACGGCCGAAAAGGGGTTAGCAACAACGATAGCAGCTGGCGGGGCGGGCGCTGCCGCATCAAAATTCAGTGGATTGGCAAAACTGTTCGCACCGATAATAGGGCTTGTAACGGGCGCTTTTATCGGAACTGCACTCCACGAGCAAACACCATCGTTTGGATTCGGCAAGGAAATCGAAGCATCTCTGAATCAGACTCTTGCACCAGTGCTGAATCCGTTACGAGAAGCTTTTGGCTTGGAGCCGTTATCTGCACAGCAAGGTAGTAACATAATTGTTCAGGGCGATCTGCATGTAAATACACAAGGAGCCAGCCCGACCGAAGTCATTGACGCCGTGAATTCCTATGTCAGAATAGGCCAGAGGGTGACTCCGCCGCCGACATGAGCACCGATGTTACGAACGCCTTCACGCTCTACCTAATGCGCACGACCACCAGCTATCCAATAATGGATGACAGCACTTTGGGCGGGCTGGAATGGCACTATGCCAGCGGCGGCAAGAGCTCTCCATTTGTGATCGTGCTCGACGCTAATGCAGCCGATCTGACTGATTCGACAAGCACCAGCGGCTGGAAGTTCGTCCCAAATGACGAGATAGAGATACGCCTGCTGCAAACACCAACCGATGACGAGAATGCGACTCCGGGCACGATTTACCGCGGAGTCATTCTTGACGTTGAGCCTATTCTGGCAATGGGAAAAGGCCGTTGGCTGAAGCTGTCCGGCTGGTCGTGGGGCGATCACTGGCTGAATGGCAAGATATTCGAGAAGGATTACAGCCAGGTGACTCCGGACTTGCGTCACGCGAGTCAGGTGCTCAATGATATCGTAGCAGCCACACATCCGGAGATGGAAATCCTGCCTCCAGCGGAACTGACATTATTTCTCACAGGACCACTGGGCGATGCAGAGATCAAGAAGAACTTTGAAGCGGCATACTGCTCGAAGGCCATGTACGAAGTCTGTGATGGCCTCGGGCTTGAATACCAGATCACATCTGGCAAGCTGTGTAGGGTTATCCCCATTGGTCTTAATTTTGGCAGCGCGGTCACGCAGAATGATCTTCTTGACGCGCCGCGCTACAAGGTGACATCCGACGGCTTTGGCTATGATCAGGTAGTTGTCCACAGCGCAAATAACATGTACGCCCCTAATAACGAAAGTCCAACCGGGGTTGTCTACTGCAATGACAAAAAGTTCTGGGAAGCGCGCGTCCTTGGCGACGATGGCATCACGCCGCTTGACGAGCTGGTGGCAAACTTCGTGCACGACGGGCTGCTTCTCGGTGGTTGCTATGCAGGCATGGCACTTGGCTGGAACAACCCTGGCACAGATGGCAGGACAAAAGTGGCATGCACAATTCACAGCGCGGACATGAAGAATGACGATGGCACCGTCATAGCAAGCAACGGCCTGCTTAACATTCTCGAGGCTGATTGGGACGCACTGCGCTTTGTCTTCACCAACAACTTTGATCTGAGTCAGATGTACATCAGGCTGAACGAAGGCAAAAACGGGTCCGGAGGCTGGTGGGTGAGCACGACGAATTTCGCCAATCAGATCAGCAAGGGAGTGACCGTTAATGCCGAGCTGTTGCTGCCGCATGCCAATCCTGACGCATGGCTCAAGGTTGGTAGTCCGACACATATTGATGAGATCCAGTTCCTGTTCATTGCCGCGAGTGCGTCAGCGATGGAGCTGACTCCAAGCAATCCCACTATTCTTTCGTATTTGCACTTTGTCCATGTGCCAAAGTCCGTGGGTGCTGCAACGACCGGCGTGGCCTGGCCGCGCCAGCTCTTGATAATTGACCGCACGCTTTCAGATGACGATGATATTGCGCATCTGAGGCAGGCGGAAGAATTGCGCGTCAAGGTTCCTGCACTTCTCGGCACAGTAATCGTTGACGGCGGCCGCTTTCTTTATGCCGGTCTGATCAGCGATAATGCTAACCACATGATCGTAAATCCGGGAGATGCGCTGAGCCTCGAGATGCCATATTTTGGACTGTTTACACAGCAGGTGCGCGTCGACCACATTGCCAACCAGGCGGTGAATGGCCTCTGGCACTCTACCATTGCCTTTGGACCCTTTGCGCAGGAGAACGTGTTTGAGCTCAGAAAGTCAATCCTAGAGCTGGTAAGTGAGAAACAGCAGGAAGAGGAACAAACATGAGCACAACAGCGAAAGACAGGCGCAACATCAACATCGTGCAGCGCTTCAAGCCTCCAGAATATCTGAAGGCTTTTGATGCCGCGTACTCGCTCAACAATCGCGGCGATACTGGAGGAGGCTCCGGCTCAACGCCACCAGATCCGCCGCCTCCGCCATCTGAGCCAGGTGTTGTCCACGAGCCATTTGATGCGCCGTACAATCTCAGAATCTCGCTCCACTTGGATCATCCCACGAGATATCCAGCAAAGATAACAATTGAAGTAGCCATGTACAACATCGATCAGAGTTTATTCAGTTATCTGACAAGCAGTCTAGGTTCTTCTAATACACAGTCACTAACAGAAGGACAGCCGTTGTCCTTGCGTGCATGGGCACCGCGCCAACATAGAGTGAGGCTTTTCACAGGAGACACAATTTACGCATATGTCTATGAACGGGTCCCAAACAGTGACCCACCGCGTTTTGGATGGTATAGTCGGCAATTCCAATTATCTAGCAGTAATCTCTACGATAACATTGTGGTGAACTACACATCAATTCAGGACTTTAGTTTTGATTATGAGTGTGTGAACTGCACGAGTTGATTATGGAAAGATGACCATCCAGCTTGAAGAATGGACTTTTGGTAAAAATCTGGATATCGCTTTGCGCGATGACAATCAATATCCAGACGATGCATCCGAGTCAAGGCCGACATGCAGATTCAACCGCGCCGGGAGCACAAAACAATGGGTCTTTCCTACTGGAGCCACTATTGGTGGCAAGGGCGTAGAGGGCTTCAACGAAGGCATCATGACATTGTGGACATACATGTACAGCGTCTCCGCGCAATTCTATTTCGCTTTCAGACGCACTACAGCACTTAACGATGACATGTCATTCGCTAGTGCCAATCTCACTGGCTATGTCCTGTCCGTAGATGCAACGAGATACAAACTGCAGCGCATGAATGCTGGGGCAGTTGATGCTACACTGGCATCTGTGAATTTTCCATCTGGCTATTCACCACGAGGAATCTGGACGCAGCACCGCTTAAAGTGGTACGTAGAAACTGGGGTCTTGAAAATGAGCTATGAAAATCGTAACACCTCCAGCAACGCATTCCGACAAGTTGGCGATATTGCCAGTGACAGTACAAACTCCTATGTAAGCAGCACGAATAAAATGGGGTTTTACTTCAACAATTATTTTAACTATTCGTACATGGAAGGCATCAGGCTCAGCCCGAATGTCTAATAATTCTATTCTTGCAAAATCCAATCCAAAGAACGAGTTGGCGACTTTCCAAACTGCTGCCGTCGACCCGCGGAACCCGAACAAGGCAGGCCTGCAAGTCGGCAACACCTATCCTCTGAAAATTGTCGACCTTGGCCGCAAGGGCGACGGAGTTGGCTATATTGACGGTATGGTAATATTTGTAAAGAGCGCCAGCATGGGCGACGATCTGCGTGTCAAAATAATCCAGATCCGGCACAACTGCGCCATTGCGATAAAAGGCGACGGGGAGACGGGGGAATGACGGCGGCTTTTCAGGTGCTTTGTTGGCAGCTGTATTTTGCTTATTTGAAGTTGTTTAGGGAACTGGAGACGATATATTGCTTGTATTGGAGAGGAGCTTGTGTTGAGCGTTGAGCGTAGAGCCAAGTTTTGGTCAAGAGATAGCGATTGCGCTGATAGGTGTGGCAATCGCGATTACCGGGTCAATCCTCACATTCATCTTATCGACAAAGACGAGGCTGGCCGTGATTGAATCAAAGCTGGCGCAGGGGATGAAGGAGCTGGAAGAAGACACCGATGTCAGCATCCAGACTGGAAAACTACTAGTAGAATCGACCACAATATTAAAGGAGCATCAGAAGCTACTAGATGTCACGATCCCCATTATCTACGAGCACAAGAGTAGCATTGCTAGGCTCGAAGAGCAGGTCAAGCTCCTCCAACAGGCCTTGACCCGGCTTGAAGAGCATACCAGCCGCCGATAATTCTCTATTGGTTAGACAAATAACGCGCCTCCATGGCAAGAACGCATCTCGGAACAGCCATGCTCATAGGATTATTGGTCATAGGCGCACTGACCATCGCGGGAGCATCAGTACTAGTCTACGCGCAGGAATCAACGGACGGCTCAGTAACTGGAATCATCGGAGAACTCAACACTTCGCTAATCGCAATCGGCAGCATAATTGCGACTGTGGTTGCGATAGCAAGCGGTGTCATCAACTGGATAAGGACAAAGTCTGGAGACAAGGTTATTTCAGATCAGTCCAACGAATGGCTTCAATGGCTGTTTGAAAATGCGAAGGAGACTGACAAATGGATTCAGGAAATCGCTGCGAAAGTTACAGAGAATGCTCCAAACGTCGAAATTGCCGTCGATGTCTTGAAGAACCTCAGCCCGCAGGCCAAGGAAGCAATAGAAGCAAACGCTCCATTGGCGGAAAAGAAGCTGAGAGATGCCAACAGCGAGCTCAAAAAGGTTGATGAAGAACTGGAAAGACTTTACGAGGTCAGTCCGATAACTGATCCGGTAAGGCCGCAGTAGTTCTTCTTTTCTTCTCCCTCTTTTTTCACCCTTAATTGATCTACTATGAGCATCGATGAAACGACGGTTCCAGTCGCAGGCGACTTTGACATACTTCTAAACGGCAGGGACGGTGCAGGGAACATATTGAGCGGAAGTGCAAAAGTTAAGGTGCGCAAGCCGGACGCCGAACCGCCAACAGTCTCAATCAATTCACCAATCCAAAACCAGAACATGACGACGAAGGACTTCAAGGTGGACGGGCTGGCTAGTGACAATGTGATCGTGTCGACTGTTCTTGTCTCTCTAGATGGCCAAGCATATCAGGAAGCAATTTTAGACAAGACGACATGGTTACTGCAGCTAACGAACTTGTCCTATGGCCCGCATTATGTCGACGTCGTCTCTATAGATGGAAAAGGAAACACGTCTGCGAAAGTGCATCGTGACTTTCTAGTCTCTGTTGCACAGCCGTCTCAGCTTCCGTTCATGTTTGGCACGAACAAGCTCGTTGCGCCATTATCGACAATTACGACTCAAGATAAGCTTCTGAAATTTGCAAAGGACAACGGCTTCGACCTAATGAGGGTCAGAGTCTACCGTTCGAGTCATCAAGCGAATCCAGCTCTTGTAAATGCACAGATCAAAGCGACTGCTGACGCAGCTGACAAGTATGGAATTAAAGTGATCTACACTTTCATGCAATACCAGTATTCGCCCTATTTCAATAACTTCAAGTATGACAGTGAAGACGTCATCATCGGCAAAGGCCAGGGCTTTCCCGCCGACATGGTTCAAGGTCTGATCGGCACTCAGAATCTGACGACACGAACTCTTCAGAATCAAGCAAAGAAGTTGTTCTTACGAAAGCTCTATGACAATGCAGGCACTTACAATGGAAAGGCTCTCTGGGACGACTATGCCGACTGGATGATCAACACCTTCGTGAATCCTCTGAAAGACAGACCAAGCACATACGGCTATGAGATCGCCAACGAACCCGAGGCCGTTCTGTTCACTGACTACGACAAGCTCAGAAAGATGCAGGAGCACATCGGTAACAAGATCGTCGCCATTGACACAGATGCAAGGATAATTGCCGATAACGTCTATCTGGGTCTGTATTCTGACTCGACCGTCACAAAGCCCGCCTTCTATTCGACGGCAGCTGTGCCGAGAGCTCTTCCAACTCTGACGAACGGCAGGACAGTCTACGGGCCACACTTTTATCAGAAAGTCTGGGCGGACAACGACTACGCCTATAATTTCGGTCAAGTGCAAAAGATCGCAGCTCTTCGATGGGATGAAGCCACATCGAAAACTGTCGCACTTGCCACACCAAGAGAAGTCATTCTCGGGGAATGGGATGTCGAGACTTGGCCAGCAGACCCGATACAGATGACCAAGATGAGGGACTCAGCTAAGGCATACGGATTCGCAGGAATGTGCCATTATGGCTTCGACAGTAGTGACATGAGTCACTCGTGCTTTGATAGCAGCTACAACCCGACGACCACTAGGAACGTCTGGCCTGCTATATTGCAAGTTCTCGGACATGCGCAGATAGGTTCGCCGAAATAAATTCTCTAAATCCCTGCGCTTGTGAGCCTGCACATGGCAAGATTGGTTGACGGTATTACCGTGATGACAGAACAAGAGATTGAAACCCAGACAGGCCTGCAGCTTGAAAACCTACAGAACCCCAGGAGCAAGCAGTTCAACGTGGATCATGCTGCGGTAGTGGTCAAGAACCTGCTTGGATGGCAGACCTGGACCCAGAACGGGAAAGAGGTGCTTGACGTCATTCACTGGTGCAGGGGCCTTGAAGGTGCAATCGCAACTGCAAAGTTTCTGAACGATGTCTTTGCGACCGGATTTCCGGCTGAAAGAAAGGCGTTTGCAATAGAGCTGGATGCAGACAACGCAACCTGAAATTATTTTTTCTTAGACTTCCTTATTTCGAGGTATTTGCCCTTGTTGTCCTCGTGCATTTCCCAAGAGACCTTATCGCCAGGCTCGAGCCCGAGCTCCCTGGCATAGGTGGCAGGAATAGGAGTCCGCACGCCGGTGTATTGCGTATGAGCCTTGCTAACGGTAGTTACTTCCATCGCCTTCTCTGCATTTTCAGGAGTAGATAAGTTGCGCGGTTTCATTCCCTGATCTTCTCTCCGCAGAATGGACACTTGCCAAAGTACAGCAGGCCCAGCCTATAGTGATAATACGTCAGATGCTTGTCGTGGATCCCCTTTGCCTTTGCTTCCAGCTCACCAAGATTGACGTTACTCACATGCATTCCTCCTTTATCGCATTAGACGATGTCCTATAGCCCCACTGCCCACCTTCCGGATAAAAAATATGGCAGTCAAAGCAGTAGAGCCAGATCCCGCGGTTTGTCATCACCAGCTTGTTGTTTTCAGAATTGTCGCGTGGGCAGGGGAATCGCTCGAGCTCGCCTTGGCAGACAGCCAGGACGTTGATGCTATTGCCGTCGAAATCAAAAAAGCTAGGCGGGATCTCTTCAACCGTGATCATTTGGGAACGATCTCCGATGCGACTGCGAAGTTGCCAGCCTTGAGCTCTGCGAGCGTTTCGACGTACAGGGCCACTGCGCGCTTTCTGGCCTCATCATCATCGCTCGCGTAGACATGGACCGTCACCATTGCGAGACCCTTTGCCGTCTGCTCGATCTTCACTGAGGATGTGTAGATTACCGGCTCGGGCGATTCTGTCAATATTCACATCCCCAACTGTAGCTCAGTTCCCGCGCATTAGCGACATCATCTAAAAAGCAGTCGCACCTGTCACGGGCCTGAAAACATCTTGGACACTCATTCTTCTCTTCCTGAATCTTCCGCTCGTAATAGCGGGACATCATTCCGAGGATTTCGTCGGTTGTTTTGCCTTCATACCGTGATTTTTCCATAACGGTAGTTAACACTACCAACTATATTAAGATAACGGTAGTGCTAACGGTAGTTAGACTAATATAGCTGATACTGCATTGGATAGCTGTCGGCTTGCGCAAGCTGGTCGATAAAAAGCGCCCCGGTGGCAGAGCGCGGTCTAATGCGTCTGCCTTAAGAGCGGATTAGGTGTGAGCCTACGAGGGTTCAAATCCCTCCCGGGGCGCTTATACTTTTCGCC
>Ga0070699_100000721_pt1 | contig 30634 bp, 32 predicted proteins | sample KBSK1503metaG_FD_65473 | JGI IMG/M metagenome (GOLD analysis project Ga0070699, IMG submission 65473) | Corn, switchgrass and miscanthus rhizosphere microbial communities from Kellogg Biological Station, Michigan, USA - KBS K1-50-3 metaG | ecosystem: Host-associated > Plants > Roots >...
ACGCTTCGCCGCCCTCGCGTGGGCCGGTGGGGGCCGCAGACGGCGTTGCAATTGCCTGCTCGCCTCCCAATGGCCATGCGTCCGGGAAGAAGAGAACGACTGCCCAGCCCGCCGCGGCGGCGACGGCGGTGACGACCACGATGGCGACGCCGACCCGTTGTGACCACCGGCGTGCCGACCCAGCGAGTTGTCGGCGAGACCGTGGCGGCCGTGGGGTGAGCTCGTGCATTCGGAGCTGACTAGGAGTTGGGCTTGGACGGCGCCGACATTTACCGGCTGCGTCCGACCCGCCTGGTTAGCTGCCGGCCTGACAGCCGGTACATCACGGCCCCGACCAGCACAAGCAGGAGTCCGATGAGAGCGGCTTCAACCGGTGTACCGGTGCGTGCCAGCCCTCCTCCCGTGATCGGACCCAACAACGAACTGCAGCCAGCAATCAGTGGCTGGAAGACGATCTCCGAGCAGATCACTGGCACACGCAGCCCTGCTGGAATCCCCCGGAGGTCGCTGCCTCGGGCGCCATCTCCAGGTCCGGCCATAGCGCTAGTGCGGCTGCTGGCGGCCGAGTCGCCTGTCGCGGCCATCTGGACCTTTGGCGCTGCGCCCGGCGTGTCGGAGGGGCCAAAGTCTGGAGCTGGTTGGGCCCCAGCCGTGCTCAAACTCAAGGATGTGCTGGCGGCGAGGCCGCCCGACAGCTCGGGCGGGTCGGTCGCGCCCTGGGGCGCTGGACGGTAGGCCGCCGTCGTTTCGACGCTGCCTGGGATTGCCCCTCCTGCCGATCCGGCAGCCCGGGTGGGTCCCCGCGTGGTGACCATCGCGCCAGCCGAGACTGAGGGCAGCGACCCCGTCGGGGTGGCGCTCTGCACGACAACCGCGCCGCCCACGGTGGCAGATGCAGGCAGCGAGCCGACCTGCGCTGGCGCGGGCTGAAGGTCCAGGCCCGAGAGCGTAAGGGCAATTATCAGGATGGTCTCGAGCAGGCGGTATGAGGTGCGACCGGCGGCCAAGACCTTTGCCGCCACGAAGAACGCATACATTGGTCTCATCTCTCCAATAGCTGAGACGCACGAGCTGGCCTGTGTGTTCAGTGGTGCAGAGGCCGGTAACCAGCCCTTTCGGCGGCTGCGTCCCCCGACATCGAGCGGGGCGACCCCCCTACCCCAGCTGGAGAGCCGAGCCCCGATTTCCGCACCGGATTCGCACCGAGGACGGGGTGGCCGGCCAGCTGACTTCAGGACGCTTGGACGGCTGATGGCGCCGAGCCGGACTACCTTCCATGGCCACTGACGTGGGGCCTTGGTAGCACCAGTTTGCGGGTCATAGCAGCAAGCTCATGCCTCGTTCGATGGGGGCGGTTTCTGCCATATTGCAGCAGTCGCTGTGAGCGGTGGTGCGGGGTCAATCGTTAATCAAGGTCTCGTGCGTGTCCTCGCGCCTGACGGCGACCACGACCGCCGGACTGATTGCGTAATCGCCCATCTTCACAAAGCGACGAAGCGTGGTTCGGTGGCATCACGTGACGTAGTGTCCGGCCCATGCGTGTATCTGTGCGTAGCTGGCGCACGACGGATGCCGATGTCGAGCGCGCCGTGGGCACCACGCTGAAGGCGACGGCCTGATGTCGAGCCGAGCCGGAAAGTCGATGGATCCTCGTGAGGAGGCAATCGCGCACTTCCGCACAGATGTGCCGCGGCTGGCCGCCGCGGTTGAGCGCCTGCCATTGGGCACGGTGCAGCGAGACGCTAGTTGGTGCCTGGACCGTCCAAGACGTCCTATCCCACATCGCCGCCTGGGATCGAGCGTTCGCCGGTGGCGTTGACGCCGTCTTGGCGGGGGCGCGTCCTCCGTGGGCGGGTAAGCGAGTCGACCGCTCAATGCCGAGTCGTTCTCGCTAACCGAGGGACCGTTCGAAGATGTGCTCGTCGAAGCCGACGCCCACACCGAACTGCTGACGCGGCCGTGTGCGCCCTACTCGACGTGGCTCGCCTGCGGTCTGCGATAAGCCTGCCAATGCAATCGCAGATCGCGGACAGTAAGTCAGGTCGATCCGGACTCGTGCTGATACTCTTCGAGTTCCCGGTTCGGGAATCCGAGTTCGATGGCAAGCTTGTTCCCTAAATGTTCCCTGGGGAACGCGAATTCTGTCCGTATGGAGACGCGTCCGGTGCCAAGCATTACTGGTCTGGTCCGAGTCGGGCCACGGACTGACTGATTCTTAACGTGGGCTGGCGAACAACTCGCGACCCTCATCGAGATTGGGCCTCGTCGAACAGCGCCATGGGTCCGCCAGCCGGATGGCGGCAACCCCGCCAACTGTCGCGTCGCTCAACGCAGCGATTTGGAGCGAGACACCCGGCGGGCCTCTCGGGGCGGCCGGGCCCGGGGGAAACCCCCGGCCCCGGACCTCCACCGAGCATGGCTGCGGGGGTGAGGTCAAAATTGCGACGCGCCGACGCTATGTCGTCTCACCGGCGGACCGACACCACCAGTCACTAGTTCAAACGCTTTGCTCTCACGTTGTACCCACTGCAAGCAACAACCGCGTTGAGCCAGGCGTGAGCGCCGATGAGAACGCAATGGAGAACGGGTCGCTACCTTCCGGGCGCGGTGAGCGATGCGCTATCGAGAAGGGTCGTGGCGCCCACGACGATCAAGGCCAGGACGCCGAACAAGGATGCACGGCTTCCTCGGAGTCGTTCCGGTCGGGAAGCCCGTCGACGCTCTTCGTCCGCAAGCTGCTAAGAAGGTAATTCGCATGGACGAACGACTAGATCCCGGGCTGGGTGCTGGGCCGGCTGCCCGAAGGATGGTCGCCGAGCCGTCCGCTGTCGAAACAGACGACCAGATCCTGATCATCGGCAACCTCGAGGACTCCGACATTGCCGCCAAGGGCTCCGAGAGCCAGCCCGCAGCACGCGTGACCATTGTGCAGCGCTTCCGACAGAAGGCGCTCTGCTGGGTGTTCTCGGCGGCGATTCAGGTTCAGTGAGTGGCACCGGGGGCGTGACTCGAACCCACAACCTGACTGATGACAGTCTTGCCGGACGCATCCCCATCCGTCTCTTCCATTTCCCTCGAAGACGTGCTGAAAGCCCGTCTGGACAGGCGTACGCTAGGGTACCGGCGAATGTCCGGCGAGGCTGGCCTCGACATTGAGGCCCTCTACCAGCAATACCGGGTCCGTATATTCCGCGCCGTTGCTGGCGTCGTCTTCGATGACGCCGCGGCCGAGGACCTGACACAGGAAACGTTCGAAAGAGCCTGGCGCGCCCGGCGCTCCTATCGTGGAGGGCCCGAGGAGGCGGGAGCGTGGCTCTACCGGATCGCGATGAACGCGGCTGTGAGCTGGCTCCGCCGGCGGCGGCTGGCGAGGCTCCTCCCCACCCGCATCTTCCTCGCAGACGACCCGGGCTTGGACAGCCTCGACCGCGTCGAGAACCGGCACCTGGCCGACGTCGCGCTGGCAGCGCTGGGCCCAAAGCTGCGCGTCGTCGTGGTCATGACGTACTACTCCGACCTGACCCAGCAGGAGATCGCGTCAGCACTCGGAATCCCACGCGGCACTGTCGCCACTCGCCTTGCCGCCGCCCAAAAGATCATGCGTGCCGCGCTCGCTGAACAACACGTGCAGCCGGAGCGTCGTACAGGTGATGAAGCCGGTGTCTGAGCTTGACGACGACGAGCTGGCAGGGCTGCTGCGGTCGCGCCTGGAGGCGCGCCAGCCCCGCCACCTCCCGGAGCACTTCGTGCCTCGCGCTCGGCCTTCGCATCGGGTGCGATGGGTCGTCGCCGCCGCAGCTGCAGCCGTCTTTCTGGGCCTGACGGCCACGGCGGCCGCGCGATCGGACCTCGGTTCGACCATCCTGTCGGGTGTCTTTGGGCGGCAGCCGGCAACGCACGCGCCGACACCGGTCCCCTCGGGCGTGCCCAGAAAGGGTCAGCAACCAGCTCCGTCGAACAGTGGCCACACGGGCGTGCGCACGACCCCGGCGCCGTCAGGGACCGCTCCCGCGGCGCAGCCATCAACCGGTAGCAGCCCCTTGCCGGTGCCCCTGCCGAGCCTGCCGGTCCCGACGCCGAGCCTGCCTGTACCGACCCCGACGCCCTGCCTGCCAACCCTGCCCAGCGTGCCGCCACTGCCGGTCCCGACGCCGACTCCACCCCTCTGCGTGCCCTAGCCAGCGATCGGGCTGGCGGCAACACCTCAGCGGCAGAGGTACGCGCAGGGATCGGCTCGCCGGCGACATCAGTGCAGCCGAAGCGCTGGGTGATCGGCGGGCGGCGGCTGAACGCCATCGGCCAGACGAACTGACCGTCGCCGCCGCCCGCCGCCAGGGCCTGGGGGCCGTCCTGCTGATCCAGGCTCGGCTCCTCACTGCGGAGCTGAGCCTGCTGCCCTTCCAGGTCGTAACGCTCAGGCTCCGGTGGAAGAGCGGCCCGCTCATCGGGTGGCGGCCCGTAGGCGGGCGGCGGCTGCGAAGCAGCAGAGAGCTGGTCGGCTGGACTGGCCCCTGCGCTCCCATCAGCGCCAGCGCCGCCGGCGTCACCGGCCAGTGACGGATCAACGGGCAGCTGGCCGGCAGCCGTCGGAGGCGGATTTACGGAAATCGGCAGCGGGGGCGCCAGCGTCGGCGGCGTTGGGATCGGCAGCGGCGGTGGCGAAGGTAGCGGAGGAGGGGTGGGCACGATGCCGGCCAGAACTGGCGGAGCCTGGCCGAGCAGCAACGTGGCAGCGGCGAGGGCCACAATCGCCAACCGGGACATCATCGTAGCCAGGCCCGCGCAGCGGGCGGAAGGATGATCAGGACGGCAACCGTGGCCAGGGCCAGGTCGCCTGCGCACCACAGGCCGAAGTCGCGCACCACGGGAGCAGGGCTCACTGCCAGCGCTGCGAAGCCCGCCACGAGCGCGGCGGCCGACGCCACGATGGCAGGGCCGACCCGCCGCGAGGCAACTGCTGCGGCCTCGTCCGCGGCCGCCCCCGCCCGCCGCTCGGCGCGGTAGCGCGACAGCCAGAGCACGCCGAATTCCGTCGCGAAGGCCACCACCACACCAGACAGGAGCACAGTCAGCGGCGTCTCCTCGGCGCGCACCAGCCACATCAGCCCTGTCCCCCAGCCAGCCGCCACCACGGTCGGGAGCACGGCCAGCAGAGCGGGCACCGGGCTACGGAAGCCCACCAGCAGAACCACCAGCACCAGCGCCAGGGCCAGCAGCGTCAAACGCACACGATCAGCGGAAAGCCTATCCAGCGCCGAAGCCGCCACGACCGCCAGACCGGCCGCGTAGGCGTGGTAGCCGGCCGGGGGCTGGCCCGCCCGGTCCACGCGGCTAACCAGGCCCTGGTCCTGGTCGACTGATGTCAGCCGGGGCACGCCGAACGCGACGCGAGCCAGATGGCCGTCGGGGCTGGCCACCGCCTGGGTCAGATAGGCGGGCATTCGATCGAGGATCACCCTGGTCGTGGCGGCGTCGGGTGGCTGTCCATAGTTGAAGGTGACGAGGAACTGGGGCAGACCCGTGATCGGCGTGAGGTCGCGACTCGCCGTCCGGTCCTCGGCGCCGGCCATCCACGCCACGACAGAGGGCGAAGTGACACCCGGCCCGGTTACCGCCAGGTCCAGCTCTCCGATCGAGCCGGCCACCTGGCGCACGTGCTCGGCCTGCTGGACAGACTGGGATCCGGACGGCAGCATCTTCGCCGGGTCTGTCTCGACGCGGATCAGAGGAAGCGCCAGCCACCCGAGCACTCCTACCAGAGCCGTCGCGAGCACGAGTGGGCGGGGCAGGCGGCCCACGCTCGCCAGGGGTGTCCAGGATGGCGGCAAAGCGGCGGGCGCCTTTGGGGGGTCAGGAGGGGCGAGGCGCCGAGCCATGAAAGAGAAGAGAGGCAGGCCGACCAGCGCCCCGGCGGCGAGCGATGCGGCGACGCCGATCGCCATGAAGAGCGCGAACTGTCGGACCAACGGCACTCTGGACACGGCGAAGGCCAGGACCCCGGCGGCGGTCGCCGCCGCCGCCAGGGCTATCGCTGGACCGACCGCCTGAGCCGCCCGCAGCATTCGGCTAGGGGGAAGACTGCGCTCTTCAGCCATGCGGTTGGCAACCTGCAGCACGTAATCCGTGGTCAGGCCGAGCACGACCGGCAGGACCGCCAGCGTCGCCGGCGTCACCGGCAGGCCGGCGACCGCGCCGATGCCGACGGCCCAAAGCCCGGCGAGGAGGGCCAGCGGCACCGCCACTAGCCGGTAGCGAACGCGGAGGACGAGCGCGCTGATAGCCAGCATCGCCAGGACAGTCACCGGCAGCAGCCGTATCAGCGATGACCGGACCGCACCGGCCAGCTCCGCCGCGACCGCCGGGGTGCCCGTCACCGAGAAGGTGAGGCCGGCCAGCTCGCCGGCGGTGGTGGGAGTGCTGACCTGCTGGCCTGTGCTCGTGACGACCATCCGCGTGGCCGGGCCGCTCGTCGCGTACTGGATGCGATGCATGACCCCCTCAACGTCAGACAGGGACGCGGCCCGGTCCATACGCACTTCGATCAGGGCGTGGTCGGCGTCCGGCAGCACCGCCTTCCAGAAGGGTCTCACCGACCCGTTCGGCTCCAGCAGCAGCTCCTGGTAGAACCCCGGGTTGTTCAGAGCCGGCACGCCCAGCGTCGGGTACTGGGCCGCGAGCTGGCCGGCGCACGCCCGAACCGAGGCGTCGAACGCCTGCTGCCCGGCGGCGGTCTGGTCGGCCGTGCTCTTGCCTGCCGCTTTCGCGTCTGCGACGCCCTTGTCCTCCGCTTGCTTGCCCTGGGTGCCGCAGAGATCGAGCGCGCGCCGGGTCACCTCGCTGGCGAACGTGTTGACCAGCGTTCCAGGCCCGTACACGTGCCGCACGCCATGGAGGCGGGCAAGATCTCCTTCCAGCTGGGCCATGCCTACCAGGTGGTCCGGGCTGAGGAGATGCTGTCCTTTCGGGGCCTCGAGCATGACCACGACCGGGTCTGCACCGAAGAAGTCTGTGAAGCGGACCTGGTCGGCGTACGCGGCCGAGCCGGTGTCGGCCAGCAGCTCGGCCGAAGCATCGAAGCGGATGCGGGTGACACCAAAGCCGGCCAGCAGCGTCAGCGCAAGCGCGGCCGCCAGCGGCACCGCCGGGCGGGCGAGGAGTGCGCCTATGGCGCGAGCCAGTAGGCTTGCGCGTGCCGCCCCCCTACCGGGGCCCTCGCGAAACCCGTCGGTTTCGTGGGGTGGTCTGGACTTTGGCAGCTGGCGGATGTCAGTGGTCTCCAAGGAACAACCTCATCAGCTCCTGGTCGCTGAGACGCGACCCGGGTTGGGAACCGCCCTCCTCCGACCTAGCGGGGGACATTGCCGTCGGGGCAGAGCAGCCGGCATTCAGGCCGGCGGTGCAGGTCCCGCTCAGGCTCATCACGCGCACGAAGTGGCCATTGGCGTCCGACCCAGAGAACGAGCTCTCCGTCTCGACGATGGCGGTCATGAGGGACGGCACCGTTGGGTTGACGCCAGTGACGAGCCCCGTCGCGGACGCCAGCACCGCGCGCAGGCGCGTCACGGTGGCGGGCGCCTGGTCGAGCGTGCGCGACAGGTTCTCCGAATTGCCGTCCAGCACCACGTCCAGCGCCTGCAGCGTGGTGGCGGTGTGGTCTATGCCGTGCCCGATGGAGGTGTTCACCTGGACCAGGCCACTCAGCACCCGGTCCGTGTCCTGGATCTGCGCGCTAAGGGGGGCGCTCTGGACGTCCCCGTTCAGCCGCTCGGCCGCGACCACCGAACCGCTCAGGTCCTGGTCGCGCCGGCGCAGGGTGGCGGTTACCGCCGCCAGGTCGTCGGTGGCGCCGCCCAGCGACTTGAGCGTCGCGTTGACGTCCTGGCCACGGCCATCGCCGGCGGTGCCCAGCTCCACGATCAGCGTCTGCAGGCTCTGGCGAACATCTGGCTGGAGGGCGTTGAGGACCATGTCCACGTCGGTGGCGACGTGCACCCTCGAGCTGGGGATCGTGGCGCCGTCCACCATGCGGCCCCCGCTGCCGCCTTCGAGCTCGACGTAGCGGGGGCCGAGCAGTCCGTGAGGGCGGATGATGGCCGACGCGTCGTCGTGCAGCAGGTCGGCGTAGGCGGGGTCGACCGAGATGTCGATCAGCGGCCGGCCGCCTCGCAGCTCCAGGCCGTCGACCGTGCCGACCTTCACGCCGCCCAGCTCGACGCCGGCCCTCGGGTTCAGCTCGCCGAACGAAGTGGCCTCAAGCCTCAGGTGCTTGGTTTGCACCCACGGCAGCGCCGGCGGGTGGAGGAGCAGCGCCAGGAGCGCGAGCGAGCCGGCGGCGGTGAAAAGTCCGATTACCCGACGGCGAGGCATCATGGGATCCCCAGCAGCGCGCTGATCGCGCCGGGCAGCGGCGAGGGCAGCCCCGGGGGCGTCACCCCAGGGACACAGGGGCAGCCGCTTGGGGTAGGGCTGGGCACCGGAGCAGGGGTGGGCGTCGGCTGTCCGAGCGGCAGGCAGGGCAGCGGGCTCGGGCAGAGGAGCGGAACCGGCGGCGAAGGCAGCGGCACCGGCACCGGAGGGATGCTCACCTGCGGGCTGGGGCAGGGTGTCGGCTTGACATTGGGCTTGCCGGCGCCTGCAGGTGGCGCGGCGGTCTTGCTCTGCGCGGGTGCAGCGGGCGGAGGCGAGGGGGCAGCTGGGCCACCCAGAGATGCGAGGCAGCCGGACCCCGTGGTCGGGTTGGCCGGCCTGGTGCTGAGCTGGTCGTAGCACGTGTCAAGGACGACGTACTGGCGCAGGTAGTTGCCGCCGGCGTCTCGCTGGGCGATTGCGCTGCCGATGTAGGGGATCAGCGCGTTGAACGCGTCCCTTAGCTCGGCCTGGCTCCCGTGCAGGTACGGGTAGGTGGTAACAAGGTTGCTGTTCAACCCGGTCAGGAACGGGTCCAGAGTGGTGACGGTGTCGTGCAGGTTCCCCTCGTTGCCGTGCAGCGTCTGATCCACGGCCTCGCCTGTGCGCGCCAGCCGGATGAGCAGGTCGTCCAGGCTGCGGTCGTTGGCACTCAGCGTTCCGGCCACTTCCGCGGTGCTGGCAACCAGGTCGCCGAGCTGCTGACGGCTGTCGGCCAGGCGCTGGCTCGCTACCGACAGGTTGGTCGTGATCGAGCTCAGGTCAGAGTCGTGTCGGTCCAGGGTCGCCAGGCCGGCCCGAGACTCACCGGCGAGACCCGACACCTCGTCGAGCAGCAGGTTCAGCGTCTCTCCGCGGCCCTCCACCCCGCCCCCCAGCTGCTGCACGAGCACCTGGGCCTGCCGTCGCGTCTCCGGGTCCAGGGTCGACAGAAACTGGTCGAAGTCCACCGGCGTGATGGTCTGGTCGCTCGGAATCATCGCTCCGTCGGGCAGCAGAGCGGTGCCAGCGGCAGGCGACAGCTCGACGTACTTCTGCGCGAGCAGCGTGGAGTACCGGATGCGCGCGATCGTGCCCTGGTGCAGCGGCGCGTAGCGGTGCTCGATGCGCATGCCCACGACGGAATGCCGGTCGCCCGCGGTCACATTGGTGACCTGGCCAATGGGGTTGCCGGCCACTTCGACACTCGCCCCCTTGAGCAGCGCGTTCGCGTCCGCGAAGCTGGCGCGCAGCGTGTAGTCGCGCGTCGGCGGTATGCCCAGGTGCAGGTTGCCGGGCAGGCCGAAGCTGACGTTGATGCCCACGGCCACGAGCGTGAGAGCTGCCATTCCAACCAGCGCCAGCAGACCGGCGAGCGAGGGGTTGCCCCGATACACCGTCATCCGCTGCACCTTGCAGCCGGCGCGAACGACCCAGTGCTGGCGCCCGCGAGCTGCGGGTCGACCCGGAGCATGAAGCCCGCGCCGTCAGTAGACCCCGCCGGATGGGTGTAATCGGTGGCGCTGCGGATCTCACCCAGCGTGTTGAGCAGGTCGTTCACGCAGGGGTCGACGGTGGCGAACGTGGTGGTTGCGCTGGACTGGAACTGCTGCAGCTCGTTCAGCAGCGCCGGCTGCTCCTTCAGCAGCTGGTTGAGCGACGTCTCGTGGCCATTGAGGGCTGCGCTCAGCTTGCTGAGCGAGCTGTTGGCCGCGACCAGCTCGTCCTGCAAGCGGCGCTGGTGGGCGGCTAGGGTGTCCAGGAGATCGGCCCCATTCTGTAGGTCGCCGCGCAGGGCCCTGTCCTCGACGACCACCTGCGAGGCGACGCGGTCGAACTCGATGGTGAGCGCGTTCAGCTCCTGGTCGCGGTTGTCGAGGGCGCCGGCGGTGGTGGCCAGGTCGGCCGACACCTGCGGCAGCCGCCGCAGGACGTTGTTGACGTCCGGGCCGCGATTCTGGAGAGCTACCCCGCCCTGCCGGTTCAGGGTCTGCAGGGCCTGCCGGGTCTGAGCGTCGAAGGTGTCCGTGACCTGGTCGAGGGTGACCGGAGCCGCCGTGTCCTGGACGGGGATGCTGCCCCCGAACGGGATCGGGCCGCCTGCTCCCGAGGATGTGAGCTCGACGTACATGTTGCCCAGCAGGCCCTTGGGCCGCAGCGTGACCCGCGTCCCCCGACGCAGCGGGGCGTACCGCTGGTCGACCTGCAAGGTGATGGTGGCGCCGACCGGACCGCCCTCGACGGCCAGGGCCACAGCGCTCACCCGGCCGACCGGCACGCCGCCCAGCACGACGTCGTTGCCGGGTACCACCTGCGACGCCGACACGACGTACGCCGTCACCTCGTACGGCCGGCTGCGCTCGTACGCGCCGATGCCGAGGAATGCAGCGGCAACGGAGAGCAGTGAGAGCAGCGCCAGGAGCTTCACTTCGGCAGCCCCAGCAACACCTGGACGGCGGACGGGATGCTCACCATGCTTGCCCCCTCCCCCGGCTTCGCCGGGTACTCCCCCGACTCCCTTCTCCACGAAGCAGGCTTCGCGGGGACCCCGGGCGCGGGGGAGAGTGTGGGCTGGCGAACGGCTGTGGCCGGGTCGATAATGCTGGTGATCCGGAACGCGTGGCCCTGGGCGTCGTTCTGCGAGAAGGCCGAGATCCACTCGTAGGCGAGGCTCACCGCCTCGGGGTGGCTGACCGAGAGCTGGTTGTTCGGGTAGTTGACCTGGGCGAGCAGCAACTCGGGCAGCAGGCGGTCCACCGCCGGGTTCAGCGTGGACAGGAGCTGGCGGCCCGAGGAGATGGTTACTGGCGCTCGCTCCAGAGATGATCGGTTGGCGGGCGTGGTGTCCGCCAGCACCTTTTCTAGCGACGTGAAGAGCTTGTCCGCCTGCTGGACGGATCCGGCCAGCTCCTGGTTCCGCCTGGCCAGCGCACCTGTCGCGGTGTCGCCGCTGACGATGACGCGGCCCAGGGCGTCCTGCTCGTCGGCCAGGGCGGCCAGGATGATCCCCAGGTCGGTCAGGATGCGATCGATCTCCTGCTGGCGCGCGTCGGCGATCTGCGCCAGCGGGCGAAGGTTCGCAGCCGCCTGCTCGACCTCGGGAATCGCAGTGTTGACGTCGCCCTGACGTCCGTTTATGGCCACGCCAAGCTCACGCAGTGAAGTTGAGATCCCGGCTCGGGTCTGCGGGTCGAGCTGGTTCAGAATGGAATCGACCTCCACCGCTTGGCCGGTCTGCTCTCGCGGCAGCCGGTAGCCGTCCGGCGCGTACGGCGCCGTCGAGCCCGTCCGGCGCACCAGCTCGACATACTTCTCGCCGATCAGCGTCTTGGGCCGCAGCAACGCTCGCGTGTCCTGGCGCAAGTGGACGCCGGGGTCGATCACCATCGAGACCAGTGCTCCGCCCTGACCGTCCGCGGCGATGCCCGCCACACGGCCGGCCTTCACGCCGGCCACGTCGACGTCGGACTGGGCGACCAGCCCTTCCACGCCGGCGAAACTGGCATTCAGAAGCCAGCCCTGCCGGATGCCGGGCACTTCCAGGCCCATGCTCACCGCCAGGAAGCAGAGACCGCCCACGCAGAGCGCTGCGAACACGCCGACCATGGCCGCGCTCCCGGCCGCTCGCCGCCTCATCTCCCGCCTCCCGAGCAAGGCTGGGCCGCGGTCGTGGCGCATCCGGGTGGGCCGGGCAGGCTGACCGTCCCCTGGTTGACCACCGGGTATACGCGCCACATGTGGTCGCCCTGGGGGTCGGTGCCGCTCATGACGGACGCGAGCCGGGAGAACACGTCGGAGATGGCGGGCGCGCCGGCGTTCAGGTCGGCGAAGATGACCCGGCCGTTCTGCAGGTAGTGGTTGGTGTTGTCCAGCAGGCCCGGCGCCTCGGCGATCGCGTCGTGCAAACCCTGAGCGTTGGGTCCGGCAAGCGCCTGGTCGAGGACCGTGACCACGCGGTCCTCCTGCACCACCACGCCCTGCAGGTCCGTCTCCCGCGACGCCAGAGTGCGCATCAGCCGGTCCCAGTCAGCGATCAGGGCTACGAACTGGGAGTGGTACGTGGCCAGCGTCTCCAGCACCTTGCGCAAGTCCGCGAGCAGCGTGTCGACGTGGTCCGCCTGCCCGGCCACCGCCTTCGCGATCGATTCCAGCGACTGAGCCACGTCACGCAGGTCCGCGGCCGAGGCGTTCAGGTCGTGACCGCGGCCCTGCACCGACTCGCCGAGCTGATTGATGAGCAGGACCAGCCGGTCCCGCGTGTCGGCGTCGAGCACATCGAGCACCTGCGAGACCTCGACCGGGGTAAGCGTGTGGCTCAAGTCGATCCGCCCTCCATCGGGCAGCGGGCCCGCCTGGTTCGTGCCTCGGCTGAGCTCGACGTACGTCTCGCCCAGCAGATTCTTGCTCTTGACCATCGCCCGCGCGTCTCGATACAGCGGCGCATAGTCGGAATGGATCTGGAGCACGGCCCGAGCGCCGCTCCCGGTGGGCTGGAGTGACTCCACGCGGCCGACCCGGATGCCGTTGACCGTGACGTCATCGCCGGAAACGAGCTGGGCGCCGTTCGCGAAGACTGCTTCGACCCGGTACGCAGACCGGAGCAGAAACTCCCCGCCCATCTGGCCCGCCAGGAGCACCAGCACCAGCGAGCTGACCGCCGTATAGGCCAGGAAGACAGGCAGGTTGGCGCGGCTTCTCATGGCTTCGACTGGCCCCCGGCCTTACCCAGCAGGAAGTCGACCGCGGAAGAGCTCGGAAGGGTTGGGCAGACACGTGCTGTGGAGCAGCCCAGGATCAGCGAGATGCGGGTTGCGTAGCCGTTGGCGTCCATGCCGCCGAAGACGGAGGGGCCCTCGCCGATGGCGGTGTTGAGCTGACCCATTCGCGGCAGCAGGATGTCAGAGTCCGGCCCTAGGTCGGCCATGATGAGGTCGGCCAGGTGCACCGTTGCCGGGAGCTGGCGGGCGATGCCGGCGAGGTTGCCGGCGGTGCCGTCTAAACCGTTTGCCGTCCGAGCGAGGGCGGCGTTGGTCTCCGACAGCGCCTGCTGCAGTTGCGTCTCCTGGTCGGCCAGGTTGCGCAGCAGCGCCTCGAGGTTTTGGATCAGCGCTCCGAGCTGCTGCCGCCGGTCGCTTCGGGCCAGCTCCTGGGTGACGCCGTCCAGATTGACGATCACCTTCTTCAGCTCGCCGTCCCGGCTGGCCAGGGTCGAGGCAATGCCGCGCAGCGACGCCAGGTCTTCGTGGCCCGCTTCGAGTCCCTGGTTGAGCTCCTGACCACGGCCGGCGACGCCGGAGCCCAGCTCGACGATCAGCGTCTGCAGCTTCTCCCGAGTGGGCTGATCGAACGTGTTGATTACGTCCTCGAGGCTGGTGGAGCTGGTGACCGAGGTCGAGGGCAGAGAGGCGCCAGAGGCCAGCGTCTCGCCGGCCTGGCCGGGGTCCAACGCCAGGTAGCGTTCGCCCAGCAGGCTCTTCGGCCGCACACTGATCCTGGCGTCCCGGCGCAGCGGCGCGTGCTCGGGGTCGAGCGCGACCGTGACCCAGGCGGAGCCGTGGGCCATCACGATGCTCTGCACGCTTCCCGCCTTGGCTCCCGCGATCATCAGGTCGCTGCCCGGCGAGAGGCCGGCGGCGTCCTCCACCGGCACCTTGACCTCGTACGGGGCGGCCTGGGGCAGCACGCGGGACAGGACAATCCCCGCGGCCACCACGGCCAGGAAGGCCAGGCCCAGCTCAAGCCGTCTCATCCGGGGTCCCCACGAAGCCTGCTTCGTGGGGTGGAGGAACGCGCCCATCAGTCCATCGCCAGCGGCCCGTCGACCGCCCCTCGAAGGAACTGGCGCGTGAAAGGGTGGCTGGACTGACGGACCACGTCCTTCGGCCCCTGCTCGACCACCCTGCCGCCGTGCAGGAGGATGATGTGGTCTGCGATCTCGAACACCGCCCTGATGTCGTGGCTGATGACGACCGCGGTTGCCCCGGAGCGGCGCTGGATGTCGCGAATCAGCTCGCAGAGCAGAGCGGTGCGGACGGGGTCGAGGCCGGAGTCGGGCTCGTCGAAGAGCAGGATGTGCGGCTCCAGCACCACCGCCCGCGCCAGTCCAGCCCGTTTGCGCATGCCGCCAGAGAGCTCGTTCGGCATCTTCTTCTCGGCCCCGGCCAGCCCGACCTCTTCCAGCCGCGCCATCACCACCTGGCGCACCTCTCGCTCCGGCAGCCTGGTGTGCCAGCGGAGTGGGAACGCGACGTTGTCGAAGAGGTTCATCGAGCTGAACAGCGCGCCGTCCTGAAACAGCATCCCCATCCGCTGCCGCAGCGCCAGCAGCTCCCCCTCCTCGAGGTCGGCGACGCTGCGCCCCTCGACCATCACGCACCCTGCGTCCGGCCTCAGCAGGCCGACGAAGTGGCGCAGCAGCACCGACTTCCCCGTCCCGGACGGCCCCATGATGACGGTGATCCTCGCCCGCGACACGTGGCAGTTCACCCCGTCCAGCACCTGGTGGCGTCCGAACGCCTTGCGCACGTTGCGGCATTCGATGACCGGCGTGGCCGGGAAGGAAGAAGTGAACGCGGGGCTAGGCGAGTGGTGCCTCATGTCGGGATGGGGAGGTTGGGGTTGGTGCCCCAGAAGAGCTGGGTCAGAACAGCGTTGAGGACCACGGTCAGCACCAGGCTCAGGGCCATGGTCTTGGCAACTGCGCGGCCGATTCCGACCGGTCCGCCGGTCACGTGGTAGCCGTAGTACACGGCGACGCAGATGATCGTGAAGGCGAAGGCGGTGGCTTTGATGATCGAAAAGAGCAGGTCGACGAGGTTTGTGAACCGCCAGAAGTAACTGAAGTAGACGCCGTCAGAGACGAGGCCGATCTGGAAGTGCTGAACGATCCAGCTCGCCAGGAAGCTGGTCGCCAGAGCCAGCACGTACATCATCGGCACGACAAGAAGAGCGGCCACCATCCTTGTTGAGACCAGGAAGCGAACCGAGTTGATGCCCATCGTCTCCAGGGCGTCGATCTCCTCGTTGATCCGCATCGTGCCCAGCTCTGCCACGAGGCCACAGCCGACCTTGGCGCCCACCGCGAAGCCGAAGAAGAGCGGCGTGATTTCGCGCAGGTCGCACAGGGCGTTGAAGACGCCAGCCAGCGACTCGGCGCCGCCGAGCTGATGCAGTGAGTAGTAGGCCTCGACCGAGCACTCCGAGCCGCTGAAGTAGGTGATGACCACAGCGACAGGGGTCGATCCGATCGCCAGAAAGGCCGCGTACCACCAGATCTCGCTCGTGTAGCGGAGCGCACTCGGAACCTCGGCAAGCCCGCGAGCGGCGAAGGTGATGACCTCTCCCAGGACGTCTAGCGGCTTGAGACCTGGCGCCCAGAACGGTGCGCGATCCGCGATGATCGGTTCGCTCACCACCTTCTTCCCTCCCCCCATCACCTCAGCGTCAGCCGGTCGTGGAACAGGGCCAGCACGGTTGGCGTGAACAGGTACTCGAAGACCTGGATGCCGAGAAAGGACCAGATGACGGCCGAGTGCACCGCCCTCGCCACTCCCTCTGCCCCACCCCTGGCCCAGATGCCGCGCGCGATGCAGATGGCGGCCACGATCGCGCCAAAGACGACGCACTTCACCTCGCCAGCGGCAACGTCCACGACGGTGCCCTGGGTGAAGAAGCTGGCCATGAAGGCGCCCGCATTGACCCCCACCACGGCCACCGCCACCACGTAGGAGGCGACCATGGTGAACACGATCATCGGGAAGTTGTAGAGGGCGGTCATGAGCATCAGCGCCAGTGCACGAGGGACCACGACGAAGAGCAGGTTGCTGAGCCCCATGACGCTCAGCGCCTCAAGCTCCGAGCGGACCTGGCGAGCACCGAGGTCGGCCACGATTGCCGTCCCGCTGACCGCTGCGATCATCAGGCCTGTAGCGACCGGAGAGAACTCGCGAATGTTCGACATGACCGTGAAGCCGCCCAGCCTGTACTCGGCGCTGGCGGCACGGAAGAAGTGACCGGCCTCGAGCGAAACGATGGTGCCGAAGCCGAGGCCGGTCAGGAGTAGAGGGAGGAAGTTCGCGGTGAGGATGAACCGGCACTGCTCCAGCAGCTCGCGCCAGTAGAAGGGTCGCCTGAAGGAGCCGCGCAGGGCCGCCAGGAACAGGAGGGTCAGCTCGCCCAGGCTCGCCAGTGAGCCCCTGGCAGCTGAGGTCACAGTCTTCCTCTCCTCCATGTTCGGGAGACGCGCGGCCGACGCGGATTGTTCAGTCAGTTCGGAAGAGTTCCACGACCGCCATCACATGGCTGGAGAAGATCACCACCTGTGATCCCCTAAGGAAGATGGGGTTGTCAAGAGGGGATCCCCAGGCGTTCGGCGATCGCGGGCAGCACGTCCTTGATCGGTGTCGGCGCCTCTGGCACCATGGGCTCCGGGGAAGGTCGCCTCGTGGCCGCGCGCTCAGCGCTGGGCTTCGCATGTCGGGCAACGACTTGCTGAGGGTGAGCCGGCTGATAGAGGAGACGCACCGGGACTCGCGGGAGACGTCCGGGCCGCGCAGGGCGCAGGCGGAGTTGCGCCGGCAGGGCCGGGGCTGCGGGCGCAACCGAGTGGCCCGGCTGATGCGTGAGTGGGCCTGGTGGGGCGCTGCCCGCGACGCTGGAGAGCGGCACGTGATCGCCGGACCTCTGCACCCAGGTCTCGCTGGTGGCGCACGAGGGCGAGGGCCCCACGATCGAGTACAAGAGCGTGCTGCCGACCGAGAAGAGTCATAAGGAGCACTTCGCAAGGACGGTCGTCGCCTTCGCCAACACCGGCGGCGGAACGATCATCTTCGGGATCGCGCCCGATGGTCCTGAGGAGACCAAGCTGGTCGGCTGGAGCCTTTTGATGAACCGCTCGACCACCTGGAGCGGATCATTCGCGACTGCGTCACCCCCGATCCAGCGCTTCAGATGACCACGTGCGAACTGGAGGGCAAGAACGCCGTCGCCGTCTTCGTGCCGGCCGCCGCAGACCCGTTCTTTGCCCTCAACACGATGGCGACCTCGTTGAGGATGCTCCGCTCGATCGCCTCGGTCGCCAGGCGCTGGCGCGCCAGTGTGGACACAGGCCGACGCCGGCCAACCCGACCAAGTAGGGGAGGGCCCGGGCCATCACGCGCGCATCGCGTCGAGGCTGCGTTGCGCTCGGGTTCGACCCTGACCCCGCGCTACCGCCGGGGGGCTGGGCGGGTCGACGACGCCAGGTACTCGTGCACCACGCGAACGGCGATCGAGCCCTCACCGACGGCCGACGCGACCCGCTTCACCGAGCCGTGCCGCACGTCTCCCACGGCGAAGACCCCGGGCATGCTCGTCTCCAAGAGGGAGGGAGCCCGCGCCTGCGTCCAGCGCTCCTCGATATCCGGCCCCGTGAGGATGAACCCCCATTCGTCGCGGCTCACCGCCTCGGGGAGCCACGCCGTGAAGGGCTCCGCGCCGATGAGAACGAACAAGCCGGCAGCCTGCAGCAGCCCCACCTCGCCGGACGCCCGATCGCGCAGCTCCAGGCGCTCGAGGTGCCCGTCGCCTCCGCAGCCGATGACCTCGACGCCATAGCGGATCTCGATGTGGGACACGCTCTCGATCTCGCGGATCAGGTACTGGGACATGCTCGCGGCTAGGGACTGGGAGCGGACCAGGATGGTGACCCTGGCGGCGTACTTCGACAGGTGCAGCGCGGCCTGACCCGCCGAGTTGCCACCGCCCACCACCACCGCCGGCTTCCCCGTCATGGCCTGGGCCTCGACGGTAGCGGCCCCGTAGAACACCCCGGCGCCCACGAGGGACTCGAGCTCTGGAACCTGGAGACGCCGATAGGACACGCCGGTTGCCACGATCACGGCCCGGCTTCGCACCTCGCTCCCGTCGAGGAGTCCGACGACCCGCTCTGCCCCATCTTCGGCCAGGGACGTCGCAGGGTTACCGTAGATGAAATGGGTTCCGAACATCCACGCCTGCTCGTATGCCCGCGAGGCCAGCTCCACCCCGCTGACCCCGCGCGGGAACCCCAGATAGTTCCTGATGAGTGAGCTCGTTCCCGCCTGGCCGCCGAACGCCTCCAGCTCGAGCAGCGCGGCGCTGAGGCCTTCCGAGGTCCCGTAGACGGCGGCGGCGAGACCCGCGGGGCCAGCTCCCACGATGACTAGGTCATACGTCCGCTGGGTTGGCCGGACCTCAACCCCGAGCGCGGCGGCTACCTCGACGTTCGTGGGATCCACCAGCACGATGCTGTTGTAGAGGGCCACTACCGGGCCGGCGTGCGCGGGGACGCCGAGGCGCTCGAGGGCCGCCCGACCCTCGTCCGAATCATTTCGGTGGAACCCGAACGGGACGTTGTTGCGGGTCAGGAGGTCGCGGATTTCGTGTACCCGGGCGGACGGGTACTCGCCGATCACCGTGGCGGCCTCGAACTGTCCGCCACGCGTGCGCCACCACGCGGCGAGCGACTCGGTGACCCCTTGATGAAACCGCTCGTCCGGCGCCCACGCCGGCTTCTGCAGATAGAACTCCGCCTGTCCGAGAGCCGCAGCCTCGACGATCCGCTCGGGTGTGGACAGATCGCCCCAGGAGATCATCAGACCGCGCCGCGCGGTGGGATGGAGGTCTCTCGCTCGTGCCAGGAACTCGATGCCGGTCAGTCCCGGCATCCACTGGTCGGCCAGGATGAGCGCCACGGCCGCGCCCTCGGCCCGAAGCCCCTCCAGCTGGGCGAGCGCCTCCGCCGCCGATGCGCTGGACACGATGCGGTAGTCCGCCGCGTACCGGGACAGCTCTCGACTCAGCCCCTGACGGCTGTCCTCCTCGTCATCGACCACGAGCAGCACCGGCCTCTCCACTCGACTACCCTACGGCCCGGTCCGGCCTGGTGCGCCAAGCGCCCATCGTCTGGGGATCTTGGGCCGGTGGCTCACGAGCCAGAGCACCGGGATGCTGTCCAGATAGGTGCGGCGCACGCGCGGCGGCCTGCCGGACCTCACCTCCCAGCCGTCAGATCAGATAACTGCGGGGGTTACTCCTACCTTGCCCCCAGGTGCCACGGACGCGAAGTCACGGTCGGCATCCACAACACGATGAATGCCTGCATCTCTTCGGCCAACCACGTCAACATCTCCGGCCCGCGAACCGGCGCCGGGCAGCGAGGTCGTTGCACGTGCCCTACTAGCGGCGACTGGAACGCGACGCTAGCGACCGAGATGCTGCGTCCACGTCGACGTCGTACGCGACATGACGGTAGCCCTGTCCTTGGACGGCCTGAAGCTGCAGGTAGGTGGTCCACAATCAAGACCTACGATCCCAGCAGCAACCGATCGGCCATCGAGCAGAGCCAGCCCGCCACTACGGCGAAAGCGATTCTGGGGGCGAGTGCACTAGAGCTGTTCGGGCTCGGAACTGTTGGCAGTCGAGGAGGCACAACGAATGGCGCATCATCGCGTCCTTAGATTTTGGAGGGGGGGTTGCCAGTACCCGCCGCGGACCGGCAGCATAGTTGCCATATCGAACCGTCTCCTTGCCGCCCTCTCGGCTCATCAATTACAGCCGGGCGGGTGTCTCGCTCCAGGTTGACACGGAGGGCCACGAGTATGCAGACGAAAAAGGCTGACTATTCCGCTGGGGCTGTGGTCAGTGGCCTTCCGATGAGCCAGTGGTGCCCGAAAGGATCCACCACCCGACCTTGCCGATAGCCGAATGGCTTGTCGGCCACCGGGGACACCTCCCGGGCGCCCGCTGCCACTGCGCGTTGCGCCACTGCATCAGGATCGGCAACGAAGAGCTCGATCCGGACGGAACAGCCGCCAAGCGACTCGGGGCTGAGGTTGCCGTACTCGGGAGACTCGTCGGCGAGGAAGAATCCTGCACCATCGACTGCCAGTTCGGCGACCACGTGACCGTCTGGGCTGGAGAGGCGCATTAGCTCGGTCGCCCCGAATGCTCGCTGGTAGAAGTCGACTGCGCGCGCCCCGCCCCGCACATTCAGGTTCACGGTGACTTCAGTCTCCATGCGCCAAACCCTATATCCTGCGTACGCCTGACATGCTGCCGGGGTCGAAGCAGGCGCTGGTCAAGGATCCGGTGCGTAGACGGAAGCATCACTGAGGTGAAGACTGGCTCGGTCATCGAGTTCGCGCTGGCGTGCTGAGATGGCATCCGACCAGGTTGTGAACAGCCCGACCGCGCCGAAGATCAGGTCGCAGTCGTCGCAGATCCAGGCCACCGCGACGCGGGTGCGGTGGTCGAAGCAGGGGCAGGTGAGTTCATGGGTGGCCAGGGCGAGCGGGCGTCCGCAGCCCGGACAGGGCTCGAAGGCCCAGGGTGGGGCGTCGGAGGGTGCGGTCACTTCTGGCCCAAGTCGGAAAGCCTCATCTACTCGGAGCCCCGACATCTCGTCGAGCACGGCCTGGCGGAGGTCAAGCAGGAGGGGCGAAGGCGGGTCTACATGATCACCGAGCCTGGCCGGCAGGCGCTGGAGGAATGGCTCCGGTCTCCTGTGGCGCCCCCCAACCTGGAATTCGAAGCCATGCTGCGACTGGCCTTTGCGGATCAGGCCTCACGAGACGACCTGCTTCGAGCGATTGAGCAGACCTCGGCCTGGGCGCGCGCCAGGTACATGGAGGCCCAGGTGCAAGTCCGCGGTTACCTGATCGACGGCGGACCGTTTCCGGCCCGTCTACACCTGGTCGCTCTGTTTGCGGATTTCTACGACGTCTTTCTCCGAGCCGTCATCGAGTGGTCTGAAAGGGCCACGCAGGAGGTCACCGATTGGCCAGGTACGTCGTCTCTGGGGGTGACCCCAAGCACCAGAGTGCTCCTCGAGAAGGTCGCGGCCCGGACGATCCCAAGAGGTACAGGAAGCCCTCTCGGGTGACGATGCCCCGGCGATCCCCTCCAGCTCGGGACCGAAGGGCCCGTTCAATCTAGCCTTGCTCTGATCCGACCGAGAAGGCGGTCGAGCCAGCCAACCAGAGACGCCAACTCCTCCGAGCTGGCGTCGGCAAACAGTTCCCGGGCAAACCGCTCCTGGTCCCGCCCCATGGCCGCTGTCGTCGCTTTCCCTTTCTCGGTCAGGCTGACGAGAGTGGCCCTCCTGTCGGAGGGATGGGCTGAGCGAGCCACCAGGCCGTCAGCCTCCAAGGCATCCACCAGGCCGGTGATGTTGCGCGGCGTGACTCGAAGGGCTGCGCTCAAGGCGCTCTGAGCACAGGCGCCGTTGCGCTGCAACTGCCAGAGAAGTTCAGCCCGGGCCAGGGTCAGGCCCCGCTCGGCGAGCCCGCTTTGCATGCCCTCGCCCAGCAGCCAGGCCACCGCCCACAGGCGCTCCATAGCATCCGCCTGGCTTTTCCGCGTAGTAGGTACATTGTGCATAGACTTCATGATGTGCTATATTCCGGAACATGAGGATACTCCATCCCCCGTCCACCGTCCAGGCCTGCGACCTCCGGCGCAGCTTCAGGAGCCGAAGCGGCACCGTAGAAGCTGTCCGAGGGATCGATCTCGACATCGAGCAAGGCTCGATCTTCGGACTCCTCGGCCCGAACGGCGCCGGCAAGACGACGGTGCTGCGCATGCTGGCCACGCTCCTGCCGCCAACCTCCGGTGAGGCGCTGGTCGCCGGCTTCGATCTGAGACGGCAACCGCAGCGGGTCCGGGAGCGCATCGGCTAGGTCGGCCAGCAAGGCGGGACCGAAAGCAAGCTGACCGGGCGGGCCGAGCTGGTCTTCCAGGGTCGTCTCTACGGGCTTTCCGGACACGATTCGGCACGGCGGGCGTCCGAGCTGATCAGGGCGATGGAGCTCACCAGCTGTGCCGATCGCGCTATCTAGACCTATTCAGGCGGGCAGCGCCGCCGGCTCGATGTGGCCCTCGGCCTAGTCAATGCGCCCAGCGTTCTCTTCCTCGATGAGCCGACGACGGGTCTGGACCCACAGGCTCGAGCGCACATGTGGGATGAGGTCAATAGGCTCCGAGCCGCCGGCACCACGGTCTTCGTCACCACCCACTATCTCGAGGAGGCCGATGCCCTCTGCGATCGGGTCGCCATCATCGACCAGGGCCACATCGTCAGCGAGGGGACACCCGGCGAACTCAAGCGCGCTGTGGCGGGTGACGTGATCACGCTGGGGGTCAACGGCGGCCGGGAGGCCGCGCTGGATCTTCTCAGCCGGCAGGCTTTCGTGCGCGATCACGACCGGTTCGAGCCCGCGCCTCAGCAACTCCGGATTTACGTCGACGACGGCGAAACAGCGATGCCCATGATCTTCCGCCTGCTTGCCGAAGCCGGCATCGCGGTCGAAACCGTTGCCATGAGCCGACCCACCCTGGATGACGTGTTTCTCCGGCAGACCGGTCGTTCGCTTCGGGAGGCAGCGGCATGAAAACCGCGCGCGACACCTGGACGATCTTTCGCCGCTACTTCGGCTTGAGCATCTCCAATCCTTTCTACATGGGGGTCAGCCTGGTCCAGCCGCTGCTCTACCTGGTGCTATTCGCACCGCTGCTCAAGTCGATGGCACACATGCCGGGCTTCCCGGTCGGCGGCGCCTACAACGTGTTCGTGCCAGGCTTGCTCATCCAGCTTGGTCTCTTCAGCGTGACCAGTGCCGGCTGGAGCATGATCGCCGAAGTCCGGGCGGGAATCGTTGAACGAATGCGAGTGACCCCTGTCAACCGATCAGCGCTCCTCTTGGGCCGGACGCTGCGCGACATAGCGATGCTGCTGGTACAAGCGGCGCTGATCGTCCTGGCGGCGGTGCCGCTTGGGCTGTCGATCCGCCTGCCTGGGGTCCTGGTGGCCTTTGTACTCGTAGCCCTGATCGCGCTGCTGATGGCCTCGATCTCATACGCGGTGGCGCTGCTCATCCGGGATGAGAACACGTTTGGTGCCATCGTCTTCAGTGCAACACTCCCCCTGCTGCTTCTTTCCGGCGTGTTGTTGCCGATGAGCCTTGCCCCGTCCTGGCTGCAGACGGTGTCCTCTATCAATCCACTCACATATGCGGTGGACGCCGAGCGAGCCCTGTTCGCGAACCACGTCGCATGGGCGGTCGTATTGAAGGGACTCCTGGTAGTTGGGGCACTCGCGATTGCGGCAAGTGGCGGAGCGGCCCGAGCCTTCAACAAGGCCGTGGCCTAGGCGGGTTCGATTTGGTCGCGACCACATTCCGGCCGGACAAGACGCCCCGGCGGAGTGTCACGTTCCGAGAGTACCTCCGCCGGCGCCTCGGCCCCACGGGTGGTAGAACAGCCTGGTTCAACTTCTTCATCAGACCCTTTTCCGCCTCGTCGTTCGCTCAGTTCTGGCGGCTCTGGAACCCCGTATACGGATACTTCCTCTTCTACTACTCGTACCGGCCGCTGACGCATGTGATGCCCCGTACTCTCGCGAAGCTCACCACCTTTTTTGTATGCGGCCTTCTGCTTCATGACGTCCCCGCCTGGCTTCTTACCCGTCGCGTTCTTCCGCCCGGCGCCACGATCGCATTCACCCTGTTCGGCCTGGGTGCCATTGCAAGCGAGCGGTTCCACATGGACACGTCGCGTCTGCCGATCGCGCTTCGTGCTGGGGTCAACGGCGCCTATCTCGTGGCTGGCATCGGATTGATGCTGCTCGTTATCCGCCGGCTCGTCCTGTAAGCGCCCCAATTGGCGCTGCCGGGCCTCAAGATCCGCCCGGCGACCCCGGTCCAGCGCCACGTTCAAGTCAAGGCGGCGTTCACTCCGGCGGTCGCGTCCCGAGACCGAGGGGCGATATGCGGGAGTTCGTATTGTGAGAAACAAGTCGGCCGCGGTGGGACTCGAACCACCTACCTCCCGGGGGGTCGTCGAAGGCAATGCCTTGACGTGTGCGTCGGTGGTACTACGGCTGAGGCCGTCCCGAGGAGGGGTGGGCAACTTCGGACGCCACGGGATTGGCTAGGTCACCGCCGCCTGCCCTGTATTTCCTTAGGTGTATAGACAGCATCCGAGAGAAGTTCAAATCCGGCCTCGCCGCCATCCCCTCGACCGGCGAAGACCAATTCCGATGCCCGGGCTCGTCGCGGAATGGGCGCAGGCGCTATCGCCGGCTGCAAATGGACTCGGGCGACAACCCCTATCAACGGCCATCCAAGAGTCCGCGGTCGCGGGCGAGACCGAGGTCGTCGTCGACGTGCTCCGGCTGAAGAGCCCAGAGAAAGAGGCCAAGCCCGCCGCTTGATCGCGCTCGAAGAGATTCTTGGCGGGACCTGTCGATTTCGGGGTGCCCGTTCGTGTAGGTGGTGAAAGCCTGGTCAGGAACCGGGCAAAACATCTAAGGTCGAAGGAGGACCACCGACATGAAGCAGTACCTGATGAGCGTTTACCACCCCGAGGACCAGGCGCTGGCGCAAGCGGATATGGACGCGATCGGCGCGGACGTCAACGCCCTCAACGACGAGATCCGAAAGGCCGGTGCCTGGGTGTTTGCGGGAGGGCTGCACCCTTCCAGCACCGCGACGACGCTGCGGGTGAAGAACGGCGAGGTCCTCACGACCGACGGCCCCTTCGCGGAGGCCAAGGAGCAGGTGGGCGGCTTCTGGGTAATCAAAGTCGCCAACCTCGACGAAGCCCTCAAGTGGGGCGCCAAGGCCACCCAGGCGTGCCGTGTTCCGATCGAGGTCCGACCTTTCCAGGACGAGACCGAAGACTGAACGCAGCAGAAATCGAGCGAGTCTTCCGCGAGGAATATGGACGAGCGGTTGCTGTCCTGGTCCGCCGATTCGGTGATATCGACGTCGCCGAGGAGGCGGTCCAGGACGCCTTCGCCGAGGCGGTCAAACGATGGCCGAACAACGGTGTCCCGCCAAGCCCCGCCGGCTGGATCATCACCACCGCCCGCAACCGAGCGGTCGATCGCCTCCGCCGTGAGGCATCCCGCGAGGACCGCCACGCGCAGGCCCTCCTGCTGTACGCTGCCGATGAGCCAGCCGAAGAAGGAGCGGTGAAGGACGAACGGCTGCGGCTCATCTTCACCTGCTGCCACCCCGCGCTGGCACCGGCTGCTCAGGTGGCACTGACCCTTCGTCTCCTGGGCGGCTTGACGACGCCCGAGATCGCGCGCGCCTTCCTTGTCCCGGAGGCGACGATGGCCCACCGCATCGTCCGAGCCAAGGGCAAGATCCGTGACGCCGGCATCCCGTATCGCATCCCCTCCGAGGAAGACTTGCCCGCCCGCGTAAGCGGAGTCCTTGCCGTCATCTACCTGGTCTTCAACGAGGGGTATACGGCCACGTCGGGTGAGACGCTCATTCGCGATGACCTCGGCGCCGAGTCGATACGGCTGGGCCGGCTCGTCGCCGACCTGCTGCCCCACGAGCCCGAGGCCACCGGCTTACTGGCGCTCATGCTCCTCATCCACGCACGCCGGGAGGCGCGGGTCGGTAAGGACGGACAGCTCGTCCTCCTCGCCGACCAGGATCGCGGCCTGTGGGATCGCGCGCTCATCAAGGAAGGACTGGATTTGGTCCGCGGCTGCCTGCGCATCAACAAGCCGGGTCCGTACCAGCTCCAGGCCGCGATCCAGGCCGTGCACAGCGACGCGGCGCGCGCCGACGAGACGGACTGGTGGCAGGTCCTGCAGCTCTACAACCAGCTCATGGTCATGGCCCCGAGCCCGGTGATCGAGCTCAACCGCTCGGTGGCGGTCGCCGAGGTCGAGGGTGCGGACGCTGCGCTGTCACTCATAGAAGGGCTCGACCTTGATGGCTACCACCTCTATCACTCCGTTCGCGCCGACCTTCTGCGCCGGCGGGGACGCGACAGCGAGGCCGCCCTTGCCTACGAGCGGGCGCTCGCCCTTACAGACAATCGCACGGAGCGCGATTTCCTCGAACGGCGCCTGCGCGATATCCTCAAAGCGGAGAGTTGAGACTGTCAATGGCCGCCGCGGCATGAGGACTCTCCACCCCGCGTACCGCGTCACGGACCTGGCCGTCTCACTCGACTTCTACGCGGCACTCGGCTATGCGCATGTCGGTCGCGTGGACCTCGATGTAGGCGCAAGCCTCACCATGCTCCAATTCCCCGGCGAGGAGAAGGTGACCCTCGAACTCGTGCACCGACCTGGCGACGGTCCGGTGGACGTTGGCACCGGGTCAGCCACCTCGCCGTCCAAGTCGACAACCTCGGCGCCACCATCGAGTCGCTGACGCGGGCCGGGCTGACCGCCGGGCCGGTGGAGAGACCCGGTGGCCCGAACGGACCCCAGACCTCCTGGATCACGGATCCCGACGGCTACCGCATCGAGCTGGTGCAGTGGCCGCCGGGACACCCGGACGGGATCACCTCGGCCGACTTCTCCCAGTCCTAGTCCACCGATCCACGTTGAACGAAACTCACCCAGATCTGCGGCATGCCCCGATCACCGCAGCCTGCCCCGTATTTCTTTAAGGTGTACGGACACCTGCCGAGAAGAAGTTCAAATCCCGCCTCCCCCGCTACTCGGGTGGTGCAGCGCCCCTTCCCCGGCCGGTGGATACGGCGCTGGCAGCTAACGCTTAGCGCCAAGACTCGCCCACATCGGTCAGTAATGGAGAAGCAATTCCGGCCTGATCCCCCTAACGTGGAAGCCGGCCAAGACCCGATGCTGGGTCTGGAGCATCAAACCGGCGCCCTCGAGAAAGGGAGCTCGCAAACAGCACTAGAGTCAATGTCCCAGGCATCACAAACGGAGAGGAGTTCAAACCATGGCCCCGACGAAGACCGAGACCACCTCGAAATCGGCGAAACGCACCAGCACGACCGGCAAAGCGTCCCAAGGTTTCAGCGCCGAAGAAAAGGCCGCGGCGCGCGAGCGCGTCCGGGAACTGAAGGCGGAGGCCGCCAAGGCGGACGGGGAAACCGAGTTGCTCGCCGCGATCGCGAAGATGCAGGAACCGGATCGCGATATGGCCAAGAGGGTCCACGCTCTGATCAAAGCCGCAGCACCGAGCCTCGCACCGAAGACCTGGTACGGAATGCCCGCGTACGCCAAGAACGGCAATGTCATCTGCTTCTTCAAAAACGCAGGGAAGTTCAACGCCAGATATCACAACCTCGGCTTCAGCGACAAGGCGAACCTTGACGACGGCGGCATGTGGCCGAGCGAGTACGCGCTGATGAAGTTGACCGCCACCGAAGAGGCAAAAATCACCTCCCTTGTGAAGAGGGCGGTGCGCTGAAGTTCCCAAGGCGGGCATGGAAGCACTCACCGCTTGGATTTGGTCTCCCGGCGCGGTAGAGCGCGCCAGATTGCTGTCCGCGCTGGCCCTCGATGGAACAAGAACGGCGGCAGGCCCTACATGCAGGCATTGAAATCAACGACCGCATGCGCGGTTGGGTCCCCGGCGCTGAGATCATGCGCTTCTGATGGAGCCGCTCTACATGACGAGTGCGTTTGCGTCGAGTCTCTAGAGCGCGTGTAGGTTGGGCCTTCGTAGGAACGGTCCATTGACTCAAGGCTCGAGCCCGCTGTGATTTTCGGATCCTTCGAATGCGCGATTGGGCTCGGTGCTGTCGCGAAGCGCGAAGTCACTCAGATTGGAGTCGAGAACCACTGGAATGGGATGCATCACAGGGACGGCATCCGCCTTTGAACCAAACGTCGTCTCCTCCATCGGACCTCAGCCGACTCTGGGCAGTCATCCGTAAGTTGACCGTCGTCGCGTTCGTGGTGCCGCGCGTGCTGGTGGGGGCGGTGCTGGCACTTGTTACGCGCTTCTGCTGATCACCGCCCAGGTCAATGCTATGCAAACAACAGTCAATGGCTGGAGTATCACCATGACCTGCGGCAAGGTCGGCAACAGCATCCTGGTGCGCGCCGGCTGCGCCCAGACCCTCCCCATGGTCAACCTGCCACAAGAGGCGGTGTACTGGACGGCGACGATCGATGGCGCGGGGCAGACGCTCACTCGAGCCCATGACTACGTCCTGCACTTCCCGCCTGGCGGGCTCCCGCCCAACAATGCCTTCTGGTCGCTGACCATGACCATCGCGCCGGGCTACCTGGTGGCCAATCCGATCAACCGCTACAGCCTCGGCGACCGGTCGGGGCTCGTGCCCAACGCCGATGGCTCCATTGACATTTACACCCAGCAAGCCGCCCCGGCGGGGCACGAGGCGAACTGGCTGCCGTCCCCGAGCGGGAACTTCAAGCTCTGGCTGCGGGTCTATCAGCCTGGCGCGGTCATCCTGAGTGGTGCGTACCACCTGCCGCCTGTCGTGAAGGTGCACTAATTAGAGGAGTCAGGTAGCTGCCGCCTCCGGGAAAAACGGCGGGCTGACTTCGTGACGGTGAAAACAGGCAGCTGCGGCCTGGCGATCACAGAAGTAAGGCCGTCGAATGTGGCGACAAGTGTGCGAGCCACTTCTTGGGCTTGCCTTTGCATGTGGACTCGAACCCGAACACGCTCTGGTAACCTGCAGCGCGAGCACTCGGCAGCGAACCGACAGCTCCAGACGTGACATCACACATCCTCCAGCCACCGATTAGTCGCGACTCGCTCCGTGAAGTTTGGCACGGGCAGGGAAGCGAAGAGCTCCCCAACCTCGTACGCGACGACGCAGATAGGTCCGCAGCCGGCGTAGGCGCCCAGACCCAACCTGCGGTCCGATAAAGCGGTCACGTTGAAGTGGAGTAGGCGGCGGCGATCGTGACTGATCAGGAAGAGCGCACGTAGAGGACTGGAAGGTCAGGGTCTGGACCACGAAAATGTCCGCGGCCCAGATGCGTGCGCGTGGTTGGTAGCAATGCGGACGATTCTCGAGGACGCTGCGTTGACCTGTGGGGCGGCAAAAGTCAATCGCGGCCGCCCGAGCGGATGATGCGACCGCCAGTGCCAGAACCGGCGCCAGCCCTGGCGATGCCAGCGCAGCACAGTCTCGGGCCTGACAAGGAGGAGATGGCGTCGCCAGCTCCCCAAGAGGTGGCGGACGAGCAGCCAGAAGAGCTTGTCTCGGCTGCGAAGGCGGGGCCGGCGTTGGCAGACACTGCCGAGGGTGGTCAGGAGGAGCTCGAGGAGTTCGATCATCCGGGCAGGATCGCCGATCGATGCACCTCGCGGGTACGCGGCTCAGACTTTTGCCCTCCTACAGCCCGGGCAAGAACCGCGTGGTGCTCGGAAGCGGTGAGCTGGTCCGGTCGCAGATGCGGCGCAACCTCGTCGATCGATACGGGCTGTCGATTTACCCGCCGATTCCGGGGTCGGGCCGGCACCTCTTTGACGATCCCGGACAGCGTGTCGCGCTCGAGCTTGTCGACGCCACGCCAGCGACCACCGGCGTCGTCATCGCCACCTACCGCCCGGCATCATCAGCGGCGGGGTAGGTTGCGCTGCTAAGTAGCGCGACTGGAGTCGAAGAGCGGGGAGACGGGGCTCCAGGGCCCAAGTGGCAAAGCAAGAATCATATTGACGTCGCCGTCCATGCGGTTCTTCTTCTTGGCGTTCACGCACAGGACCTCGAACGAATCCCCCACGTCGCCTATCGACCAGAGGTACTCCACCTTGGAGAAATAGTCGCGATCCTCGACGCCGATCGTCTTGCCGTTGACGTCGACCTCGAAGTCCTATTCGGCGCCGCAGATGCTGAATCGGCGAGCAAGCCGCAACCGCAGTGCCGATTCGGTCAACGAGGTCTCCCGGTGCTTGAGGTCAGAGATCACGATCCGCGTGCCCTTGGTGATCGTGATCGATTTCTTCGTCGAGAGGTTCGGGATGATACGTCAGGCCGTTGGCGGCAGCCTGCCTGATCTCGCTCGTCCGCATGACGAGGCCGTTCTTCTCGATGATGTCACCCTCCGGGGACACCACGGCACTCTCGACCCTGACGGCATTGGCGATGGCGAACGACGAGAGCTTGCCAATCCCCTTCCGTCCCATCACATGGCGGTTATGTTTCGGCGTCCTTACGGATTGGTCGTCACGACGTGGGTACCCGACTGCGAGGAACTTCTCGTTGAGGTCCTTGAGCCCCATCCCGGATCCATTGTCGGCGATGGCGATGGTCGCGGCGTCTCCATCGATCTCGGGCGGCACCGATCCCGGTGGCGCCGCCGGTGACGAGTGCGACCTTCCTGTCGAAACCCATCAATTGAGCCTCTCTAAGGGCCGACGCAAGAACAAGTACCGGGTTCTTAGCGCAATTCTCGCGTCATGTGCGAGGCTTCCGGCCTTCGCCCTGTTGCCTGTCAGAGGCTTCTGCAGCTTCGATCTGACCGAGTAGG
>Ga0070699_100000722_pt1 | contig 30611 bp, 31 predicted proteins | sample KBSK1503metaG_FD_65473 | JGI IMG/M metagenome (GOLD analysis project Ga0070699, IMG submission 65473) | Corn, switchgrass and miscanthus rhizosphere microbial communities from Kellogg Biological Station, Michigan, USA - KBS K1-50-3 metaG | ecosystem: Host-associated > Plants > Roots >...
TAAAGCCTATGATTTCGAGCCGCGGGGGACGTTTGCAATTTGCAAATTCGCGGAGCTTCTTCTAAGTTGGAACGGCACTGTAGCAGACGATCCCGCCAGTGTCAACTTGCGCTGCGACAAAGCGCTGCGACAAACTTGCGCTGCGACAAACGAAGTCTGGCTTCCATCACCCGCGGAGGGGAAAATAGATGGACATCGAGGTTCGCAATCAAGCCGACGTGAAAATCATCAAACTTCGCGGCCGGCTGAATCTTGGGGACTCCGTGGACCGCATGCGGCAGACCTTCGACGATTTGATGGCTGCTGGGGCAATCCGATTTGTTGTGGATCTGGGAGAAGTGCCTATGGTCGACTCCAGCGGCATAGGGCTCCTGGTCCGTTGCCTGACCGTCGCCAAGCAGAGCGACGGGGCACTTAAGCTTCTCGCCCCTTCCAAGTTCGCGGTCCAGACTCTAAGAATGACCGGATTGCTCAATTTGTTTGAGATTTTCGATGACGTCGAGCAGGCAGTTGCCTCCTTTGGCTAGCAAACTCGTTATCTCTTACTGGTCGTCAGGACTCGTTCAGCGAGACCCATAGATTGCCCCCAACCGCGCGTGGGGGATGTCAAAGGTGGAATCGCGCCTTGTGCCTCGGCAAGATTCAGCCCTACAAGTTGGCCGATGTTCTCAAGGAGTTCTCCAACTGAAAAATGCGCAGGAGCCGGATCATTTTATCGACCCGAGCGCGACTCCTGGCTCGTCCCATTGCCTCCTGACATGTCTTCTGAGAAGTGAAATCATGATGGCTCTGGACCTTCCGGATGGAACGTTCGCGGGAATCACGGCCTTCTATACCATCGTGACTATTCCCCATGGATCCCTGCCCGTGGTATCTCGGGAAATGGAGAGAGTACTGGAACCGGATGGCCTTTTGCTGTTTGCATTTCATACTGGCGACGAAGTCCTCTACGAAGATGAGCTATGGGCCGGTCTATTCCATGGATTTCTTCCTCTTTCAACCATCGGAAATCCGACAGTTTGTCACCCACACTCGTTCCGGGGATATCCGCCTTGAGTTAGAGCTTCAGTAGTCGTGCCTGCGAGAATCATGCGGCGTTGTACGTTGGTGAGGTCAAACTGATCAAGAAACTGCACCGGGCGATCATAACCCATGGTAAAGCAGTAATCGCTGCCGACCATCACGCGCTCCGACCCCACTTGTTTGATTACGAATTCCATAGTCGGCTTGGAATGGGTGATGGTGTCATAGGTAAAGCGTTGCAGATAGGTACTCGGAGGGTTGGGCAAGTGCTTTAACTCGTCCCGCACTTTCCAGCCTTGGTCGATCCGTCCAACCAGTATGGGGAGCACGCCGCCCGCGTGGGGCAGGCATATCTGCAGTTTGGGATGGCGGTCGAGCACGCCACCGAAAATCAGGTGGCAGGCCGCGACCGCGGTGTCAACGGGATTCCCTATCAAGTTTAAGAGGAAGAATGGGCGCAGTCTATCTCCGCCTACCGTTTCTACGGGATGCAGGAAGATCGGGAGATCGAGCGCCTCAATGCGCGCCAAGACAGGCTCGAAGAGCGGATCGTCGAGATCGCGGCCGGCGATGTTGGTGCCCAGATAGACGCCGCGCATGCCTGGCAGCTTGCTGGCCCGCTCAAGTTCGCTCAGAGCGCGGTCAGGATGGAGCATGGGTAGAGTCAAAAAAGCGACCAGCCGAGTGGGGTAGGCTTGGTGTGCCGTCGTCGCCGCGTCATTCCATGCTTTCGCAAGTTTGGCGGAAAGCTCCGCATCGCCCCAATACAACATCGGGGCGGTAAGCGAAATTGCTTGTAATCCCACGCCCTGTTGGTCCATGTCGGCAATGCGAGCCTTCAAGTCGATAAACTTAGGCGGTAGGGGACCGTTGCCACCGGCGGGCGTCTTTATGAACCACCCTTTGTCCGTCGTGTAATATGCGGCATCGAATCGCTTGCCATCACTGGCCACTAGATCAAGATAGGCTTCGGGAAAATAGTGAGCGTGAATGTCAATCACGCGAGCCTTGGTGGTGCGCGCGGTTGGTTCTTGAGCCGTGACTTCGCCAGGACTGCCCATCGCCACCGCCGCCGCAGTTGCCAGCCCCGCCTGCAGCAGTTGCCTTCTTGATATTCCCTCGTCAGAGCCCGATTTGATCTTCACTGTGCTCCTTCTTCCTCTTGGCATCTTTGACTTCCCCGCGACTCACTTTATGCCAGACGGTCTCGCTCCGTTTACCACCAGCTACGGACCAGGGGAAAACTCGAATGCGTCGTGCTCGCCGGTGGAAACTTCCACTCCGGTGCCAGCCGACTGCACATCACCGCTGATCACGTGCAGCTGATTGCCGATGACCCCCACCGCCAGCCCATGCCGTGACACAGGCATTGGAGGCATCTCACTCCATGTATTGCTCGCCGGATCGTAGGCTTCCACCGCACGGAAAGTGGCCATCATATGAGGATCCTGATATTCGCCACCGGCAACATAAATACGTCCGCGATAGACCGCCGCCCCGATGGCGCTGCGCGCAATCGGCATGCGCGCCCGGGGGCCGCTCCACTGATCTGTCGCCGGATCATATTCCTCAACCACGGAGATGTCCGAGGCCAGACCGATGAACGCCGCGCCGACCCGCCCGCCGATTACATAAATCTTCCCGGCGACGACACCAATGGCGGCATGGTTGCGGGGAGTCGGCATCGCACTTCGCTCGCGCCACGTGTTAGCGGCGGGATCGTACTCCTCGATCGTTCCCACCGATACGTGCGGATGCGTGGGAAATACAGCCGTTTCCTTCGAGCCTGGAATGGTGGTGGCTCCGCCGACGACATATATCTTGTCGTTTACGACGGCCGCCAAGGCAGAACCTCGTTTGCTTGGCATCGGCGCAAGCGCTTTCCAGATGTCGGTGACGGGGTCATATTCCCATGCATTATTGATTGGTACCCAGCCCGGCGGCCCGGATTCCGGAAGCACGAAGCCCCCGAAGGCGAAAATCTTGTCGCGGTAGGTGGTGAAGGCGACATGATGCGAAGGCAGCGCCATCGATTTTTTTTTCGCCCATCGATTGCTGGCCGGGTCATATTCATAAACCATGCCGACTGGCTTCCACACCGGCGCCAGGCCAGCGAACACGTACATTTTGCCGCCCGCCGATGCGCCCGAGATCTCCTCCGCAGGCTCGGGAAACGGCGCCAGCTTCACCCAGCTTCCCTGAGCCCGGGCTGCGGGCGCTGCGCAAATGACGCCCACTATCACCGCGACGAACCAGGCTAGTTGTCTTATGAATCGAGGCATTCAATTCCTTCTCCCGAACCGGTGCGGGACCGCGGGAATAGCATCGGGATGCTGAGGTTCCGCCCCATCGGGACGATCGACTATAGGTTGGAAGGGACGATTAAGCGATGCCATTCTGTTCGCGCGGCGAGTGCTTACCAAATCACCTTCACCGCAAACTGAACCTGCCTCGAAGTGGTGGCTGTCGTATCCAGCAGACCCGGGGTCAGCCCTCCGGTACTTCCGTCCCCATTAAATACCTGACTGTTGGCTGTGGGCGGATTGAAATTGGTGTGATTGAGAATGTTGAAAACTTCCACTCGGAATTGGAGGTTAAATTGTTCGGAGACTCGTTTCACGTGGTTGTTCTTGAATAGCGACATGTCCAAGTTGATGAGCCCCGGGCCTACAATGCTGTTGCGTCTACCATTGCCCAGGAGGTTGGCGCACGTGCCGGGGACCGACGCACCGCTGAAAGGGACGCACAGGGCAGAAATATCTGGAGTGGCAAGCGGCAGCGTGAAACAGTTCAAGTTAAGGTAGTTAAGGCCGCCATGGACGGGGTTGCACCCGTGCACGATGTCAGGAAAGCTGAACGCGTCGGTGCTGTTCATTCCGAGCGGATCGGGAGCGATCGTGACGGTAAATGGCACGCCCGTGCTTGCCACGAATATCCCGCCGTATTCCCAACCGCCCGCGGCCCAGCCCAAGACTCCAGAGAGTTCTTTAGGACTCGGAATCTCCCAGGTGTAGCTAAAGACTACATTGTGGGTCTGGTTGAAGTCCGAGGGTCCGCGTCGAAGCCGTGGATCGAAGAAGAACATGCTGGAGAGGCCATTGCGAAATTGATCCCCATCGGTTGACCCCGAGGCGCTGTCAATGGTTCTTCCCCAGGTGTAGGAAACCTGTCCCGAGAGGCCGTGACTCAGTCTCTTCTGGACCTGGGCTTCGAGAGCGTGAAAGATGGCGTCGGAATTCCAAAATGTCGCGGGAACGCGACCGAAGTTGGGGTTGAGGGTGGGCTGTAAAGTCTGGGGCCAGAGGTAACCTTCCGGCGTCTTCGTCATGGGGAGCACGATCGAGGAATCGTCCGTCTGCATGAGGTTATGCACGGCACGGGAACCGACGTAGGCGATCATCCCTGTGGCGTTCGAAGCTAGCGAACGTTGGATGTTCAGATTCCACTGCATAACGTAATTGCGCTTGGGATGTGGATCGAGGAAAGCCGCGCGCTGCGCCGTGCCACTGGCTGACAGGGTTGTGTACGCCGGCTGCGGGGTCAAAGCAAAGGGCCCAAAGGATCCGGGTGGGACCGACCCATTCACCGACGCGTAAAAAGGTACGGTTCCATCCACGGTGTGCCGCAAGTTCGCGGGAAGAATCTGGACATCGAACATTCCGAAGCCGCCGCGGACGGCGGTTTTGGCATTGCCGAAGGGATCCCAGGCGAAGCCGATGCGGGGCTCAAAGTTATGCAGCGTGGGATTCGCGAACAGAGGCGACCGCACGATCACGGTAGGGTCCGTCAGATGTTGCAGGCTGGCCAGCTTGCCGTGAGTCTCAGAGGGCACGGTTGCCATTTCATAGCGAATGCCCAGGTTCAGTGTCAGAGTGCGGCGCAGGTGCAGGTCGTCCTGAAGATAGACGCGAAAAATCGTCTCTCGCATCCTTCGCCGCGACACTATGCCAGGCGCGTCGCCGATGAGGGTCAAGAGGTCGGGGGGGTTGCTGGCTTTGTCGTTGGTGAGAAAGTCCGCAAGAGAACTGAACTCGAAGTCTCCCCCCGGCTGGGAAGGCGTGGATTGGTTGTCGATGATTCGCTCCACGCTCCCGCCGAATTTCAGGCTGTGGTTGCCTTTGGTCAAGAACACGTTGTCATATACTTGCCACGAATTCCAGTTAAATTCCGCCGGCTGCTGCGTACTCAGCCCTCCGGAAAAAAACGTCAGTCCAGGTACGCCGATAAATCCCCCCGTGTCTCCCGGCACGTAGCCGAGGCTGGTGTCGGCGGCGAGTGGATTGATGGCCTTGCTGCCAGACGGAGCTGCGGCAAACTCGCGGTGATAGCCCAGACGCAACGAATTCATCAGGGAGGACCGGAACAGATGGTTCTCTTCCAGGCTAATCAGTTGCCGCTTGGTCTTGGTGAAGATAAGTTTGTTGTTGAATTCGTCATTCTGCGAGGATGGCGAACTATCGTACATGTAACTGCCCGCCAGGCTATCGTTGTCGGAGAACTTGTGATCCACCCGAGTGGTGAAGTAATTTTCGGTGGTGATGGCAGAACCAGAAAAAAGCTGTAGATTCCGGTGTCGCCCGAGACCAGACCATTGGGAAGAGGGTAGAAAGCCAGATAGGGCGCGACCAATGGATCCACGATGACGTTGCCGGTGCTCAACTGGCCGCTGCGGGCCGCTAGGGAAGGCACGTTGTCGACCATGCTCAAACCCAGTGACTGGCGCAGCCCTTCATAGTCCCCGAAAATGAAGGTCTTGTCTTTTTGAATGGGTCCTCCCGCCGAGACGCCGAATTGATTTCGCCGGAAAGGCGCGATGGTGGGTGGATCAAAATAGTTGCGAGCATCGAGTGCACTGTTGCGCAGGAACTCATAGGCGCTGCCGTGAAAACGATTGGTGCCGGTGCGCGTGATCGCGCTGATAACGCCGCCCGACGTACGTCCGTATTCAGCGCCTTGATTGGAGGTCAAAACGGAAAACTCGGAGACGGCGTCTACGCCCAAGTTGCCGCCCAAGATGCTGCCCGGGGCCTGGTTCGTGTAGTCGTTGATGCTGATCCCATTCAGAAGATAATTGTTCTGCTGCGGACGTCCGCCGCTGACCGACAACTCGACTCCATAGCCACGGCCCAGACGGTCGGTGCTGGAAACCGGTGCCATGGCCCGTATGGTGGATACTCCGGGTTGCAGAGTCGCCAGATCCGTCCATGATCTGGCGTTCAAGGGCAGCTCGACGATGGTTTGAGAATCCGTCGAGCTACTGATCGAAGACGATTCCAGTTGTAAGTCCGGAGGCTGGTCGCTGACCTCTACCGTTTCGTTGATGGCTCCTACCTTCATTTCGACATTGGAAACCATCTGCGCGCCTACGGTCAGAACGATGGCGTTTCGGATCGCGGTTTCAAAACCAGCCGCCGAAACTGTTTGTTGATAGTTACCCGGCAGCAGGTTCGGTAAGCTGTAGAGGCCCTGAGTATTGCTCTTGACAACCGTGGTCACCTCCGTCGCCAGGTTTTTCATGGACACAGTCGCGTTGGCCACTACCGCGCCGGATTTATCACTGATGGTGCCGGAAATAGTTCCGCCGACCACCTGTCCATGTACGGGGTGGGAGCACAGAATGCTTAGCAGCAGTGCCAGCGCCGCCGCCAAACAACTAACAACGTTCCGCAGACTGGGCGGAAAAAACATCACTGCCTCCTAGCGGACCGGACGGAATCATGCGGAGTGTGGACGGAATGATATCGCCGAGAAAAGCCGCACCGAAACCTAGACATGTGAAACCGAGACGGCGACAACCTCAGTGAGCCTCGCTACTCGCTTCATCGCAGGGGCATAGCAAGCGCGGCTGCATTTTTAACCCGCTGTGCATATATTGTCAAATAATAATGCGGTATGGTAGCCATCACTTTTCAATATAATGCTCTGGCTTGGTCCAGCAGATTTGCGAGATCCAATTCAGACCAGTCCGAATCTTAGCTCGCCCAATTTCTCCACACTGCAAGCGATCTGGTCGCCAGCCTTGAGCCATACCTGCCTGTCCTTCGGATAGCCCAGAATCACGCCCTCAGGAGTGCCTGTGAAAATGATGTCGCCGGCTCTCAGAGTAATGTGCCGGGAAATGTAGCTGACAATCTGAGCGGTGTTGAAGATGAAGTCATCGGTGCTGGATGATTGTCGCGACTCGCCGTTGACGCGGCATTCGATCTTCAAGTTGTCTGGATCGACTTGGTCGGCGGTAACCAGATAAGGACCTAACGGGGCAAACTGATCCAGCGTCTTGCCAACTAGCCATTGCCCGCCCCTGTCGAACTGCAAATCCCGTGCGCTTAAATCGTTGCCTATCGAATAGCCCGCCACGTGGGAGATCGCGTCTGCCTCGCTGACGTTCTTGGCGTTCTTGCCCATCACGATGACCAGTTCGGTTTCATAATCAAATTTGTGGGCAACTTCGACGGGGAGTTTCACGTCGAAGTTGTGAGCACTCAGAGAATTGTTGAATTTGCTGAAGAGCACGGGCTGTGGTGGGATGGGCAAGTTGACTTCTTTGGCATGACGCCGGTAGTTGAGGCCCACGCAGACGATCTTTTCCGGACGTGTCACCACTGGCCCATACGCGATGCTCGGTTCGTCGACAATTGCCTTTTCGGCGAAATTCGATTGAAGAGCAGCGTCAACCAACGCATTCAGACTCGGACCGTCTTCATTTTGAAGCAGCTCATCCACGGTGGCGGGAGCATGCATGTGCAACCGCGTGGCCGCCTCGGCCACATCCAGAACCCCTTTTTCAGTCTTGACCCCAAGCCGGAACTCGCCATGGCGTCGCATCGTCAACATGGTGAGCCCATGTGCCATGCCACGCGCACGTCCGGCTTGTTTCGACCTCAGCCCGCCTCTCCGTGCGATGGGGTCGACGGCCTGGGCTTCTTCCAAAAGACTCCGGTGATTCTGGTCCATGACAAGTCTCCCTCGGTGCCAAAAATTTCGGCGGGCGCAGCAGGATTGTAGTCGAACCGCTTCGATTTGTTGCGAGCCATGTCTCGATGATCGGCGGATGCTTCAAGCCGGCAAACACTTACCCTTAGTCTCTTCGCCGAAAGGCAAGAGCGCAATCCCGATTATGAAAGCCAGAGCGGTGAGCGCGACAGGCGTAACCATGGTTTGAAAATGGCGAATGCCGGCACCGACCAGAAAAGTGAACCCTGCCGCTGCAAAGCGTCCAATATTCGGGATAAAGGCAAATGCACTGGCGCGGCATTCTGTTCCGTACTGTTCGGGCAGCCAGAATGAGTAAACCGCGAAATTGGCTCCGCCCAGTCCGAGCAGGACAGCGCACAACATGAACCAGCCAACAGCATCCGTCTCCATGTAAAACACATGGCCGAATGCCAACCAGATCGAGCCCAGCATGATGCCGTAAAAAATCGCCAGAATGGCGCGACGGCCCAACCATTCGGCAAGCAAGGGCACGATCAGAGCGCCCAGCACGGTTGCTATTCCCAGCAGCGCTGTCGAGTAAGAAGCCAGTTTTGCCGCATCCGTCGCGGTGTGACCAGTTCTCGTAGCGATGTAGGTCATGGCCGCCGGCACGTACACTGCTGCCGCCCACAAACCCGCAAGCGACACGATCAGGTAGATCGAATTGAAGACGGTGCGTCGGCGATAGCGTCGCGAAAAAAGTTCCAAGAACGCATGGTGCATTTTCCATTGTTTCCCCAGGTCTTCCAATTCGGTCGCCCACCGTTCCGGTTCCCGGACGTTATTGCGAATAAAACCAACCAGCAGCGCTGGAAGGCCGCCCACGACAAACATGTATCTCCACCCGAAGCGGCTGCCAATGAAGCAGTTGGCGGCGGCGGCCAGAAAAAACCGAAGTCGTATCCGGTGTGCATCTCTTCTCACCATCGTGATAGGCAGCATCTATCCGTTTGTAAGTAATCCCAGGATCCTGCTGGTTGTGGGTTTCCTGCTGACTATCCCCATCTACGTTCTGGTCACGCTTCTTTTTGCAATTTATATCCCGGAGCTTTTCCCCACGGAGGTTCGCATGCGGGCGTCAGGAATCTGCAACACGTTCGGCCGAGGCGCGACGATTCTTACGCCTTTTATCGTCGTTGCACTCTTCAGGTCTTACCACGTTGGCGGGGTTCTGGCTTTTATGATCGCGCTTCTGATTGTGCAGATCTTTGTCGTCCTCATTTTCGGAGTTGAGCCCAAGAAGCGACGCCTTGAAGAGATCGAGTCCGAAGGATCGGTCACTCCCCAGGCGGCCAAGGCATGATCCTGCAAATAATAGTGCGCCAGCTCTGAGAACCTTCAACCCCTCGCCTCGAGTGCCGCCTTCACCCGCGTGGGGGTGAAAGGAATTTGTCGTAGACGGGCGCCGGTAGCATCGAAAATGGCGTTGCCGATAGCGGCAGCGGCCACCGTGATCGCCGTCTCTCCTGCTCCCGTGGCTTCGACATCGGAGCGATTGATCAGGACGCATTCGATGACGGGCACTTCGATCCCGAAACGCAGGCTGTGATATGTGCTCCAGTCAATCGAAGTGATCTGGCGATCATCCCACGTCACCTCTTCGCTGAGAGCACGACTCATGCCTTGCAGTATGCCGCCCTCGATTTGATTGCGCAGTCCGTCCGGGTTGGAGATCGGACCGCAATCCTCGGCCGCTACAAAACGTTTGGCCTGAACGCGACCGGACGCGGGATCGACTTCGACCTCGGCGATCAGCGCGATGTAGCCGTTGTCACCCTCATACGCAACGCAAGCGATACCGCGTCCGCTTGCGATTTCGCCGTGTCGCTGCTCAGACTTGGGTGATGGCCGTGCATCCCATTTTGCCGCCTGGGCCGCCGCTTTCACCACATCGATGAGCCGCGGCTGGCGGAGATGCCGTAGGCGGTAAGCGACCGGATCGGCTTTGGCATGCGCGCTGAGCTCGTCCATGAAACATTCGTGCGCAAATGTGTTCTGCAGACGCAGAGGCGAGCGCAATGGGCCAGTAAAAAAAGGCGATTTCACGGTATGGGAGAGAACGCGTTCGCCGCGAATGCTTCCAGCGCCGCCGCACTTGCCGCGGATGCAGCCGACTACATAGGACGGCACCGCGTTATTGCCGTTGCGTAGCTCTCCGGTTGGCTCTGATGCTGACCGCTGTGTTACGGCTTGCGGCGCATAGCCCGCAAGTGCGCCGGTGATCACATTGCCCGGGTGGTCATACCCGGGACGGCCGCCGAGCGACACCGCCCATGGCTCGCAATCCCAAGCGACAATCGTTCCCGTCGCGTCGAGGCCGGCGCGCTGGTCAATGACACATGCTGATCCGTAGTTTTCGCCCCAAGCCATCTCATCCTCACGCGAGAGCTGCACCCGGACCGGTCTGTGAACCGCATGCGAGAGAAGTGCCGCGTCAAACGATACTGTATCTGCGCCGTTGAGACCGTAACACCCCGAGCCGCGCGTGAAGATGACATGTACATCGTCAACCGGCAGGCCCAACAGCGTGGCTATTCCTTTTCGCGTGGGATATACGGACTGCGTGGGCGACCAAACCGTGGCCCGGTCAGCTTGCGCGTCTGCCACCGCGCACGATGCCCCCACCGATCCGTGCGCCTGATAGGGGTGGCAATAAGTCGCCTTCAGAACGGTTGCCGCCTGGGTCAATTTTTGGTCAACATCTTGCGAATCGACCATCAGCACGTCACGGGATGGCTGCTTGCGGATGTAATCGTAGAACTCTCGCTGGGCGGGTAGGGCGATGCCCGATGTCCAGACGACCTTGAGTTGGCCGGCAGCCTCGGCCGCCTGCATCTGTTTTTCTGCCACCACTCCAACGAAGTTTTTGCGCACCACAACCTTCACCAGGCCGGGCACTCCCCGAACCGACCCTTCGTCGACGCTGACTACCGTTGCCCCCACTGCCGGCGGCCGAACCACCCGTCCGTGCAACATTCCAGCAAGGTGAACGTTGTGGACAAACTCGAAGCGGCCAGTCACCAGCTCGCTGATATCCAAGGACGGAACCGGCTTGCCTAAAACCGTCCACTCCCCCGGAGTTCGGCGCTTCGCCGTCGGATCTAGGGTGAGATTGAACTTCTTACCCGCGACCAGGTCCCGATAGCTGACACGACGCCCGCCTTTCGCGCTGATGAATCCGTCGGCGGCCGTGAGCTGACTGACCGGCACTCCGAGACGCTGCGCGGCCATTTTGATCAGCGCTTCGCGCGCAGTGGCAGCTGCCTGGGCTAGCCCGCTGGTGTTGAAATTGGTGGGTGTCGATTGGCTGCCCGACGTAGTCCCTTGGTCCGGCGTCACCGAGGTATCGCATTGAATGAGATGCACGCGCTCGATGGGCAGGGATAGTTCTTCCGCGACCAACTGCGTCTGCGCCGTGTACATGCCTTGACCAAAGTCGCACTTACCTGTGTACGCGGTGACGCTGCCGTCGGCACCGAGGGCAATCCAGGAATCGAGCCTCGCAGGATCGACGTGCGAGAGGTGCGTGTCAAATTGGCCCTGGCCCGACGCGAGTGGCTCGAGCAGAGGCGCCATGCTGAAGCTCACAACCAGCGCCCCCGACCTCGTCAGAAAATCGCGCCGCGACAATCTCGTGGTCATGCGCGCCTCGTTTTCGCATATTGTTGAATCGCCTTAAACATCCGCGCGTGAACGAAACATCGACAGAGCACGCCAGCCAGTGCCTGCCTGATCTCGTCGTCGGTCGCCTTCGGATTTCGGTCGAGAAATGCTTTCGCGCTGAGGATCACGCCGCTCAGGCAAAAGCCGCACTGCGCCGCTTCCTGATCGATGAAAGCTTGCTGTATGGCATGCGGCTTCTCGGGGGTGCCCAGCCCTTCCAGGGTCACAATCTCCGCGTGATTCACCCCACCTACGGGTGTGACGCATGAACGCACCGCGCTCCCATTCATAATGACCGTACATGCTCCACACTGACCGAGTCCGCAACCGAATTTCGGTCCCCGCAGATGCAGTTCGTCGCTCAGCACATAAAGCAGCGGGGTTTCCGGATCGACGTTAACCACGTGGACGCCGCCGTTGACCCTCAGAGAAATCGCACGCATATCCTCACCCGTCCCTTTCGGCCAGCATAGCATCACAACTGGTTTAGGATGCTGCTGAGCGCGGCACGAATACGATGCGAATGATGTGGACTGCGAAGGCGATAAAAACTCGATCGTGCTCTAACCGGATCTTCCGAAGCGATTCGAAAGCAGCTGCACCCGTTTTTGCCGCAACCGTTGGCAACAAATTGTCGCCGCGCCAGGCTCAGGCGACCGTGGCTTGACAGGTTGGTCCTTGTGCCTTGGCAACACGAGTGAGTGTTTCTTTCAACCAGTGTAAGAAATCTCGGCACGCAGGGGATAGCAGCCGATCCTTTGTTCGTATCAGGTAAAAATCAAGCCACAGCTCGGGTCCGTAGATCGGCTCGGCTACAAGTCTGCCTTGTTTCACTTCATCCATGACCGCGATGCTGGCAACTACGGTTGCCCAATCGGAGTTTCGGACAAGTTCAAGTGTCCCCAGCATGCCGTCGATTTCCAGAATCCTGCCTGATCCTTTAGCCCCCAGTCGTACCGCGGCGGCTTCGATGACTTGGCGCAAACTATGTCTAGGCGATGGAAGAATCAGCTTCAGATCTTGTAGCTCGCCAGAACGGCGGCGCCGAGGCCGCCGTCCCTTGTGGCGCGTGCCACTCCCGCGCGTGACGAGTACGAGCCGGTCTCGGAAAAAGTGAGTCGCCTCCAGCCCGAAATGGACGGGAGGCTTGGTAACGATGGCAACCTGGACCTCCCCGGAGACTACCCAGTCGGTGAGCGTGCCGCTGTACGCTTCCGCGAGCCGGACGTCCACATAGGGTGCGCGCTTAGATAATCAGGCAACATCCACGGCAGAACTCCCTTGAACAAGGTGGGCGACACGCCTAGGTTAATGTGGGCAGCGACATTGCCGGCGATGTCGAGCATCCGCTGCTTGGCAATGCTGACCGTCTTTATAACGTCGGCGCAGCAGGCATAGAAATGTCGGCCTGCGATTGTCGGAGTTACCCCCCGAGCCCTTCTATCAAACAAGCGGTGAGCCAGCATGGTTTCAAGACGCTGAATGTAGACGCTCAGGCCGGGCTGGGTGCAATGCTCCGGCAGAGCTGCCTTGCTGAAACTGCCCTCCTCATAGGCTGCCACAAAGCAGCGAATCTGTTTCAGATCCAGGGAGTCGATGAGGGGAGCGAATGCGTGCGTGGGCACGACGGAGTCCGTTTTTGTCTGGCGGACTCGCTCGTCCGAGCGGGATCGGGGCTCTGTGGCCATTGCGGCAGCCATAATAAAACCGTATGAATATTATCTCAAGATATTAGTGGTGGAAATGCCCGGACTGGGCTAGGATGACCGGCTGAACTGACTAGCGAGGCGCTTCCGGACCGCGCCGGCAGGCGTAGTTGAAAATCGCCAACCGCAAGCCCGGCGGGGCTTTCAGGCAACAGTTTCGGAACGGACTCTCGCGTTTATCTGCCCTCAAGACTCTCCGATGAAAGTTGACAGTAGGGAGACATGGCAATGGATATCAGCTTCATAGGCAAGCCCCATGAATGGGATCCTCGCCGTGTTTACAGCCAGACTGGGGCGGACTGGCAATACCGTGTCGACTTTGACCGGCTCCGCCAGGATCGTTTGCTGCGTCTCAAGCAACAGATGAGCGCGCGTGACCTGGGCGCATTAGTTCTTTTTGCCGGCGCCAATATTCGTTACGTCACGGCCTCCTATCAGGGCAATTGGAAATACAACATTAACATCCGTTATGCCGTAGTACCCCAGGGCGGCGAGCCGGTGCTCTTCGAGACCGCGGGATCGGATCTGCACTGCGCGGAAATTGATCTGCCCTGGATGGAAGGCCGCATCAAACCTGCGATCACGTGGCAATGGGCAGAGGGGGCCGTTCCGACTATGGCCGGCCGGATGGCGCAGAGTGTGGTTGAGGTTCTGGAGGCCCACGGGCTTCGCCAGGAGCGAGTAGGCATCGACAACTTCGATTGGCCCTCGTTAAAGGCGTTTGAAGAATGCCGCCTCAACATTACCGACGCCTGGCCGGCGGTATCCGCCGCACGCGTCATCAAAACGCGAGACGAGATCGAGTTATTGAAGCAGGCATCTAGTATTGGCGATGCCGCCATGTGGAGAATCAAGCACGAGTGGCTCAAGCCCGGCGTGAGGGAGCGTGAGATAGAGGCCAAAGTGCACGAGTTCATGCTGGAACGAGGTTGCGAGATTATTTACGACATCATTGTGGCGTCCGGGGGCAATACCAGCCCTTATCGCCGCTGGGCAACAGAGAAGATCATCCGTCAAGGTGACCTGGTGATCGTGGATGTCAATGCGGTGGGCCCATCCGGTTACTTCATTGATTTTGTCCGCTGCTTCAAGTGTGCGGGAAGGATGAATCAGCAGGAGATCGACTTGTACCGCGAGGTCTACGACTCCATGTACGCGGGCTTGGAAAAGTTGCGCCCTGGCAATACCACGGCCGACGTGGCTGCTGCCTTTCCCGAATACGACGACGACAAATATGAGACCGTCACGTTGCAGCAGTTCGCTCACAGCATCGGCCTGACACTGTATGAAGGCATGTGGATCTCGCGCGCCTATTCGCTGAAATATCCAGCCGAAATTAAAGAGAATATGTACTTCGCAATTGAAACCTTCGCCGGGCATCAAGGTTTGCCCCAAACCACGCGTCTGGAAGAAAATGTTCTGGTCTCAGGCAAAGGGCCAGCCGTATTCACACTGATGGAACATATGGAAGAAGCGATGGCGGGTTAACCATGCGACATCCAGTCGTCGCGGTTTCGGACTCAGTCTTTCCGAACTTGAACCCGGCTCGAGGAGTGCTGTCGAGGATTGGCGCCGAGTTGCTTTTGGCGGAAGCGTCTACTCCGCAAGCCATCATGCAGGTGGCGCGGGATGCCGATGCGTTGCTTGTCACATATGCCAAAGTAACAGCCGAGATGATCGGTCAAATGACGCGTTGCCGAATCATCGCCCGCTTCGGAATCGGGGTTGACAATGTGGATATTGCGGCGGCCACGAACGCCAGCATCGTCGTCACCCGGGTGCCGGATTACTGCATCGATGAAGTCTCCGATCACACCATGGCCTTGCTCCTGGCCTTGGCACGCAAGATACCATTCGCCAATTCACGCGCGCACGCAGGCCGCTGGGAGATGCCCGCCGTTGTTCCCATTCATCGTTTGCAAGGCAGTGTCCTGGGGCTGGTTGGATTTGGCAGAATTCCGCAGTTAGTTGCACCCAAGGCCAAAGCCTTTGGTCTCAAAGTTATCGGCTACGATCCGTTCGTCTCCGAAGAAACCATGAAGCGCGCCGGGGTCGAAAAAGTCGATTTCTGCGAGTTGGTAAAAGTCTCCGACCACATTTCTATCCACACTCCTCTAGTGCCTGAGACCAACCACCTGTTCAACGCCGACGTCTTTCGTAGAATGAAACCCACGGCGCATCTTATTAACACCGCTCGGGGGGCTGTCGTGGATGAAGAGGCGCTTGCGCGGGCGCTTGATCAGGGGCACCTGGCCGGGGCAGCTCTGGATGTTTTGTCTCAGGAACCGCCCTCTACCTCGCCACTGTTTGGCCGCGACAGTGTGATTCTGACGCCGCACATGAGCTTCTATTCCGCAGAGTCGTTGGTCGAGCTGCAAAGCAAAGCGGCCGAGGAAGTTGTACATGTCCTGACCGGGGAGGCACCTCGTCATCCGCTCAACCCTGAAGCTCTGAAATCGAGTCGGGAAGCAAGCGCCACACTCAATCAGTAACCCGCTATCCATTTTCAAAAGGAGGCATACGTCATGCGTAATCACAGTGGAAGTGCACTTGCTGCAGCGGTTTTTGTCGCAGTCATTTTTCTTCTAGCTGTCTTCGCCCAAGCTGCGCCTGGTCCGTCGGGCTATCACATCTTGAAAACCGTACCGATCGGCGGCAAGGGCAGCTAGGACTATTGCGTCGTAGACAGTGCTGCCCGCCGGGTGTATGTTTCGCACGGCAATCACGTGGTTGTGCTGGACGCGGATTCCGGGGTCGTCGTCGGCGACATCCCCAACACTCTGGGCGTCCACGGTATCGCGCTGGCGACCGATCTGAACCGCGGCTTTATCACCGCGGGTCGGGCCAATACCATCATCATCTTCGATCTGAAGACCCTCAAGACCATTGATACGGTCAAGGCCAGGGGCCTGAACCCCGATGCGGTCCACTACGACACGGGCTCGAAACGCGTTTTCGCCTTCAACGGTGGAAGCGCCAACGCGGTTGCTATCAACGCCGCTGATGGCAAGGTTGCGGGCATGATCGCGGTGGGCGGGAAGCCTGAGTTTGCTGCCGGTGACGACAAGGGTCACGTGTTTGTGAATGTGGAAGATAAGTCGCAACTTCTTGAGATCGATGCGCAGAAGCTTTCGGTTCTTCATCGCTGGCCGCTCGCGGGCTGCAAAGAACCATCCGGACTGGCATTCGATCAAAAGAATCGGCGACTGTTTCCGTCTGCGGCAACAAGAAGATGATGGTGGTGAATGCGGACACCGGTGAGGTAGTGGCCACCGTGACCATCGGGGAGGACCCCGATGCAGCAGGGTACGATCCTGATACCCAACTCGTTTTCAGCTCCAACGGCGAATCGGTAGACCTCACCGTGATCCACCAGGACTCGGCGGATAAATATACGATTCTGGAAAGCGTCCCCACCAGCAAATATGCCCGTACCATGGCAGTCGACTTCAGTACCCACAGCATTTTTCTTCCTTTCGCCGAGTTCGAACCAGTGACGCCCAAAGCAGAGGAGGAACCTCCGATGAAGCCCAACAGTTTCGGCGTCCTATTGGTCGGGAGGTAACAGTGCTACCATCAGCAGGATCTCGGCTCGGGATGATGAAGAACGAGGCGGGGGCCCCATGAAGCAAGTCAGCATCGGAATCATTGGGACAGGTTGGTGCGGAGGCATCCGCGCCGAAACCTGCGCATCCTGCCCTTCCGTGAGCGCCCTTCACTTGGCCGAGATCAAGCCGGAGCGCCTGAGAGAAGTTGCTGCCAAGACCAAGCCAGCCACGGCGACGGCAGACTACGGTGTTCTGCTCCAAAACAACAATATCGAAGCCATCATTATCTCCGCGACACCGGAGACCACACATTTTCCGATGGCGAAGGAGAGTCTTCTGGCCGGTAAACATGTGTTTCTGGAAAAGCCGATGGCGCTTGAGCTTTCCGAAGCCGATCAGTTAATCAATCTGGCACGGACAAAGGGACTGCTGTTTACGATCGGATATTCGCAACGTTTTAATCCTAAGTTCGCTTATGTCAAACGGTCGATCAACGACGGAATGATCGGCCAGCCCGTGACTGCGCTGGTGAGCCGGAACATCACGCGTAATCTCGGCAACAAAATCGGAGGCCGCATAAAGCTCTCCCCTGCCGCTATGGAAGCAACCCACGACATCGACTTTGTGCTCTGGTGTTTTGCACCGAGAAAGCCCGTCCGTGTGTACGCTCAGGAAGTTCGCAAAATCATGCAGTCGACGCACGATGTACCTGATTGCGTATGGATTATCGTCACCCTGGATGACGGGTGTGTGTTTACCATCGGCGCAGGCTGGGTGCTCCCTCCCGCCTATCCCAATTTCTCTTCCACCTGGATTGAGATGATTGGCACCGAAGGGGCGATCATGGTCGACGACACCCATCGCGATGTCAGCGTTAACACGATGAAAAGGGGTATCGAATTCCCCATTTCAACCATGCCCGGAGAGAAGGTCGATCATGTGTATGCTGGCCCGATGGAAGCAGAGACGCTTCATTTTCTCGAGTGCGTGGCAAAAGGCCAGCAACCGCTGGTGACGCCCGAGCATGCCAGGATGGTAATGCAGGTCTACCAAGCCGCAGACAAGTCGGCGGAAGAGGGGTGCCCGGTCGACCTTTCGCCCACCGCGAACCCTTCTGATCGGCCGCGACAGCAGAGAACGCGCTCGGTCAAGAATGCTACGGCTGACCGCACCTGAGCGAATGCCGGATACGACTCGCATCTCTGTTCCGGAATGTGTCGTTCCGGGAAATACAACCTCCAAACCGAGCAAAACCCGTTGGTTGGTTCTTCTACTGATCAGCCTGATGTATATGATCACGTACATGGATCGGACGGGCATCTCCATAGCCGCACCTGCAATGGCAAAAGAATTTGGGCTGAGCCAGACCGCGGTCGGCATTGTATTCAGCGTTTTCTTATGGGCCTATGCGATAGGACAGATCCCGCTAGGATGGCTTGCAGACCGCTTGGGCCCGCGTTTAGTGCTTCTGATGATCGTTCCCTTCTGGTCTCTCATGACAGCGATGACCGCCATGACTACGGGTGCGGCGTCCCTCATCGCTATTCGTGTTGTTTTCGGATTGGCGGAATCGGGAGCCTTCCCCGCCGCCACCCGAGCCATGCAGCTCTGGTTTCCCAAAGCGGAACGCGGCATGGTACATGGCGTCACGCATAGTTTCAGCCGATTTGCCGTCGCAATTGTGCCCTTCGTTGCGGTAAACATCTTGGTCACATTGGGCTGGCGTTGGATTTTCTACGTGTTCGGAGGGGCGGGCTTGGTATGGTCGGTGGCGTTCTACCTCCTATACCGCAATCTTCCTGAAGAACAGCCCAGGGTCAATCGGTCGGAGCTAGCCCAGATACGAGGCCGCAGTCCAGACGGCTCAATCAAAGCGATTGATCTCCATCAGCAGCTTGCGCCGCCGTGGAGAATTATTTTTCGCTCGGCCAACATGTGGTACATCGCCGCCGGATACTGCTGCTTCTACTACGGCACGTACTTTTTCATGACGTGGTTTCCCACCTATCTTCTTGAATACCGTCACTTGTCGCTAAAAACTGTCGGGACGTTGGCATCACTTCCTCTTTTGGCGGGCATGATAGGTGACATTGTAGGAGGAACTCTGACTGACGCCGTGTACAGGAAGACGGGCAAGCTCAAGCTCGCCCGCCGCGTCGTGGCAGCACCCGCCATGCTGGCCTCAGGTGCTTGCCTGATTCCCGCAGCTATGGCCCATTCGGCGTGGACAGCAATTCTTTGTTTGACGGCTTCACTGTTCTTCCTGGAGTTAGTGATCAGCCCGGCGTGGGCCGTTCCTATGGATGTTGGTGGTGAATACAGCGGCACCGTGTCGGGCGTGATGAACATGGCGGGTAGTTTAGCCGCGTCCATATCTCCAATTGTCTTCGGGGTCCTGGTGCAGAGAGGATTGTGGATCACTCCATTCTTTATCTCTGCTGGCGTCCTTCTCACTGGTGCGCTGATATGGACATTCCTCATTGATCCTGAAAGGTCCGTGGTGGAAGGCATGGTCACGCCCGCTTCCGCTTAGAATCCCCTGGCTTGGGGCAATCTCTGCTGCGGCTTGTCAAAGGCGCACGGCAGGCAATCCTAGGCGACGGGATCGCCGCGCTCCGCGCTTTGAAACAGCGCCACTACCGCGGGCTTGATTACCTTTCCCATCGCGGTGCGCGGAAGAGCATCCAGCCGGAGAAGGCGGGAAGGCAATTTGTAGGCTGCTAACAACTCCTTGGCCCAGGTACGAAGCGACGGCAGATCGAGGGCATCGCCGTCATTCAGCACTAGGGCCGCAGCGACGCGCTCGCCCCACTCTGGATCGGGCACACCGACCACGGCACACTCGGCGACCGCGGGATGTTTGCGCAGGGCTTCCTCAATCTCCAGCGCGGATACCTTGTGTCCCCCCGTCTTGAGGATGTCAATATTCGTCCGGCCAAGAATGCGATAGACACCGTTCTCGACGACGGCAGTATCGCCAGTTCGAAACCATCCATCGCGGAAAGCATCGCGTGTTGCGTCGGGCTTGCCCCAGTATTCCGCAAACACGCTTGGACCGCGGACTTCGATCTCGCCCGGTGTTCCCGGGGCAACCGGCTTACCGTTGTCTCCAACAAGCTGAACCACGACGCTTGGCAGGGGCGTCCCGACGGTGCCCGGCACGCGCTCACCCTGCAACGGGTTAGACAGCGCCATGCCAATCTCTGTCATACCGTAGCGCTCCAGCAGTGTGTGGCCGCTGATTTCCTTCCAGCGTTGGAGCGTGCTCACCGGCAGCGCAGCCGAGCCGGACACCATCAAACGCAACTTGAGGCACGACTGGCTTAGGCGCGCCCTACGCTCCGGAGAACCCGTCTCCCAGGCGGAGATAAGCTTCGCGTAAATAGTCGGCACCGCCATGAACAGAGTCAGGTTGCCGCTCGCGATAAGGTCCCACGTGTCGTTGGCGTCGAAGCGCGGCAGCATCTGACACGTGGCGCCTAGCCACAACGCACAGCAAACAACATTGATGATTCCGTGCACGTGGTGCAGGGGTAAACACAGCACTATGCGATCACTGGCCGACCACTCCCAAGCCTCCACCAGGCTCATTACCTGCGCCGTAATGTTGGCGTGGGTTGTGACTACGCCCTTCGGTCGGCTGGTCGTGCCGCTGGTGTAGAGAATCATGGCGCGCCGCTGACTGGTGATGTCCGGGGTGATGCCCTCCAACTCTGCTGGTTGGCGAACGGAGAGTTGGTCATACGACAACGCATGGATGTCACCCGCTGTGGCAATTGGCGACACCAAGGGGGCCGCTAGGGTATCGAACACCAATGTCGATGCCCCGGTATCGCCAATAAAGTATTCCAGCTCAGGTCTTGGAGAGTTGAGCGGCAACGGGACGGCAATGCCACCGGCCCGCCAGATGCCCCACTGTGTCGCTACCCACCGAAATCCGGGCGTCAGCAGAAACGCCACGCGCTCTTCCTGAAGATCCTCGCGGCCGGCGAGCAGGGCCGTCGCCACGCGCGACGACGCATCCAGCAAATCGTTGTAGGTGAAGGCCCCCTGCGAATCGACCAAAGCTGTGCGTCCGTTATGCCGCTCGGCGTGAGCAATCAGTGGAACCCGACTAGCGCGGCTGATCACACGCAGACTTTACTTCGCCTCCGCTGCATTGTCCACCTATCCGGACGAGCTCTTTCCCATTACCGATGCGGCGGTGAACCATGCGGACCATGTTGGCAATGCCTGCGAAGTCGTCAAGAGTTCGGGCTCCGCGGCTCGGTCGGCGGACCAGGCCGTGCGATTCCCGATTAATTCCGCAAGTGATGGCGAACCAGGATTTTGCCATCGCCGATGGTTGCGGGAACAGCAACGTCAAAAAAACCGCCGAGTACTTCGTCCCGAGGCCGGTCACCCCAATTTACGGATGCATTTGGATTGGGGTTGTGAGGGTTGTTGGGAGAATTATCGTACCAAGCGACCGCCCGCATCTCAGCCCCTTCTTTGAGAAAGCGTGGCTCTGAAAGAGAGTAACTCGTCTGCCAGCGGAGGTCGTAGTTGACCCGAAGCAGTGTTTCCATCTTGGGATTGAGATTGTCCTGTCCTCGGCCCGGCGCCAGGATCACATCGTATTCAAAACGTTCTCCCCGGAGATGTAAAAGGGGGAAAAAGCACAGAAGAACCGCATCTCTCCGCAAAACCCCTCGCGCTTCAACCCGATACTCTGGAGCATGGGGGGGATAGTGAATCGGCGATCTTCTAGGGCAAGAGTAATGACGCGCTGGGATGGTGGTTGTTTGAAAAAGACAAGTCCCACACTGCTTTGATCGGAACCCGCCACGCCGTTGGTGATGTACTGAGCGCAAAACACCAAGTCGGACCCAGCGGTGATGAATTTACCCATTGTGGGCGGGAATTGCTGAGGGGAACTTCCGGGCGCATACACGATGAGGATGTCGTCGTCGGACCAGCGACGGTCCTTGCTACGGGTTAGAGTCGCGCTCCTGAAAGGCGTCCCTGCTGGAGCATGCCGAAGCCAGTGTGAGCCCGGCCGCCGGATGACCACCATGATTTGGAGCAAATTTGCCCGCACAAATGGGAGCACTTCCGCCATCTGGATCCAGCGACCTTCGGTCAACCCTGCGGGCACAATTTCACAGACGTAATCAAGTTTGCCCATGGCAGGGATCGCAACCGATTGCGGCATCCTTACGACGAGATCCGGCTTGGAGATGCTCCAGGGAGCAGGAATCGTGAGGTAGCGCCGGGGCATCGTGCGGATCGCCTCGAGGAGAGTTGAGATTGGCCCAGGTTGACAGCGCGGAAATTTGTGCAGGAGTGAGAGAGGGATCGTTTGGTAACCCGGCCTACCCGCGGAATGGAGAAGGGCATTGATTTGTCCTGAGTGACATTGCGGATAAGGTACGCGTAGCGTCGCGCCCCCTCGTAGGTCTCAAACGACATGGGAGCGATACCACCGCCACGATGACAGGCGACGCAGTGTTGTCGAAGGATCGGCAGGACGTCGCTGTAGTAGGTCGGAGCGTTCGAAGCGAGTGCGCCCGAAGAGGTTTGTTTCGAATCTTGAGAGGCGGAGTCGCGCGTGCTGCCTTGACCCCGCCGATTGGCCAGCACAAGAACACACAGGCCAGCTGTTGCCAGACAACGTACAGGCAGTGCCGACACAAGCCGATTGTGGCGGAGCGCCATTTTGCTGGTTGAGCGCCTAGGCAATAGCTGGTGATTTCCGTGCCACAGCCGGAAGCGTGTTGCACACTTCCATCAATTCGACGTCGAACGGCTAGCTGCCTGTTGGGAAGTCGAGGCAACGGGCAGTGACGATATGGCGATGCGTTTGGGCACCTTGCCTACTTTTACGCGAGCCACTTCGCGCCGCTCTTTCACACTGAAAATAGAAACGTCATCACTATCGGTGTTACTGACGCAGGCGAATTTTCCATCGGGAGAGAATACAACCCAGTTGGGCCCATCCCCCGTGTTCAATCGCGCGGTGACCTTTTTTGCTTTCAGATCATAAATATAAATACAATCGTCGAGCAGGCTGGTCACCCATATTTCGCTTTCGTCGGCGTTAAGAGCCAATCCGTGCGTGTCGGTGTCTGGGGTTTCAAACTCTCGTGGACGGGGTGGCCCGGGATGTTCGGACGGCATTTCCACTCGCTGCGTCACTTTCTTCTCGGGGATGTCGACGATATTAAAACCGTGTAGGTCACTGACGGCCACGTACATGGTGCGGCCATCCTTGGAGATCACGAATGGACGAGGCCTCCCTCCCACGGGAATATGGGCGGAATAGTCCATTTTTTCCAAATCGATCACATCAATCTCGTGAGAACCCATGGAACTGACGAACATATACCTGTTGCTGCCCATGTTTACCGAATTATGAGGTTCTTTAATGGGAAGAAGTTTGACCATTTTCTGTTGCTTAACATCCACAATGGCGACGCTGTCGCCATCGCGAATCGGTACGGTGACGTAGCGCCCATCCGGCGTCACCGCGCAGTGGTTAGGCTTACCGGGCAGCTTCACTGTGCCGATGATCTTGTGAGTTCCGGTATCGGAGACGATCAGAGTATGATCCACTTCGCTGGTCGTGAAGAGCCGTCGGCCATCGGGCGTGAGAGCTACGCAATGAACATGCTTTCCGACCGGAATATCTCCGATAACTTTTAGAGAACTCAGATCAACAACTGAAACATCCTCCCCCATGCTGTTCCCCACGTAGAGCAGCAAGTCCTCCGACGCAGAAAAACAGTGCAGGCTCAAAGCGAGAAACACCGGCATAATAAAAATTGCGGTGAGCAGTTTGGAAGGCATGACGAAAACCGCCTTTTGCGCGCCTGTCCTACTAGAGTTTAAGCATACGTATGCCCGTCTGTAACAGTCAACGAAAAGGGTCTGAAGATTTCTTAAGCAAATCTTCAGGTAGCGATGCCGATGTTCGAAGCCAGGTCAAGATTGAAGTCGAGCGAGCGTGTTGGTGTTACAAAATGCCGGATCCGTGGGAGCCGGTATGCCGGAAGCCGGATACCTGCCCATTCCAGCGAAGCTGGCGCGGGCCGGCGTTCAAGACATGGTGCGCATTACCGATGCTCGCATGAGCGCCACCGCATTCGGAACTATTATTCTGCATGTCTCCCAGAGTCGGCGAAAGGCGGTCCGTTGCGGCCTGTTCGGACCGGTGATGAGATTCGGTTGAGCGTAAGAGAACGGCGGATCGATGCTATGGTTTCCGAACAAGATCTTGAAAACAGGCGGCGCGAGGCAAGGCCCGTCCGAGGAGCGGCGCGCGGCTACGCCAAACTCTATGCGGATTCCGTTCTCGGCCCGGAGTTCGGCTGCGATTTTGATTTTTTGCGGAAAGACAGCGTTCGAATCGAAAGATGAATCACTGCGATTTACTGGCACTCCGATGCGAGGGTCCACGGCGCCTTAAAAGCAAAACCATTTGCTGCGCGGCGCAGCACGTCAACTTCACCGGGATGTCGGACGATTTACGGCTTTTACGTATCCTTGGCAATCGGCCTTCTGACGTTGGTTCCGATGCTCAAGTTCCGTCGTGTTAGCCTTTGGAAGACGACATGGATGCGCGGCTTCGACGATTTACGGTGATTGTTGATTACCGGGCTCGGAATCTCAGAGGCGGTGATCATCATGCGAACCAAGAATGAACTGCCCCGGTTCCGGGATGCGCTCAGTTTTTCGGCACTCCTCTTGTTACTGCCCGCGGTACATCCAGCCCAACCGGCAGACCGCTTTCTGCTTTCTCCGCCTACGCTGCAGTCGGGGCTCCTCATTGATGTTCAGCCTCAGCCGGGACCGCAGCCGCCATGTGGAAAGGAACTCATTCCGGCGTATCCGGGTGTGGATGAGCTGGCCATCCTCAAATCATGGAGCCGGTCTGATTTGGGTCGCGACTGGAAACCGCCCGCATGCACCGGTTGGGCTGAGGTGGGCTTTACGACGTTAGTCACCATAGCCGCGCGATTTCCCCACACCTCGGAAGCTGAGGGCTTGCTTCGCCACATCGGGGCAATTTCAGAACTCGCCGGCATGCGCTACTGGTCGACTACTCACAAGCAGTGGCGAACATTAATTGGGAGCGCCTACGCTCTGAGGGACTCGCAGTCTGGTCAACGCCGCGAAGACTTCACGCCCAATGAGATGAAGGAAGGCAAGGTGCTCTACTTCGAACAGGTCGATAACCTTTCTGGCAAAGCCATCTACCGAATGCACGTTGTCGAGGCTTCGGCGACCCGGGTCGTCTTCGATGTGGAGAACGTCAGCACGATGCGCTATTATTTCATACCCATCTTTCACCCCGGTGAGTTGCAGTCGATGTACTTTCTCGATCGCGAATCGGACAAGGTCTGGCGGTACTACAGCATCGTCCGCACAGGAAAGAACGCAAACGGACTGATCGCGGGAAGTGAGTCTTCCTCGGTCAACCGGGCGGTTGCGTTCTATCGCCATCTAGTCGGCATTCCCGCCACCCAGGAGCCGCCGGGGGCGCGATGACAGGAGTTGTGAACCTTCCCCGGCTTCGGTCACAAAAATGCCGATCTTAAGTCGCTTGATGGGTCGACATCAAGTCTGCCCGGCACGGGTTGCAGTCCACCGGCCAAGCGTCACCTCGGCGTCCGCCGCGGCGAGATGGGCGCGTTGTCGTGGACCGGATAAATTCACGTGCCGACTGCTGGACGATTCAGGAAGAGCAGGACTGGCTAGAAGCCCAGATGGAAAACATCTACTACCACAAACGTCCTGCGATTCAGGAGCACAACGTGTCCGCCAATAAAGACATGCTCGCAATTGGGAGGAGGCGGAGGCAGCTCCCGTTCAAGATCGACGGGAACAGCATAAATTCTTCCCCTTAAACCGGGCGGCAGCGTGCCCCGAAGTTCGAGTTGCCGTTCCAGGCCAGGCGGCAACCGATCCCTTTTGGCGAGTCCAGGCGGCAAGTTTCCCCGATGCTCCTCGTACCAGCCATGCATATTCTCGTGATCGCGGTCATCATACCCATGTCCTTTATGGCCGTGCCCTTTGTTACCCTTTCGATCATTATCTTCGTCTTGGTTGCCATGTTGATCGCGACCGCGCCCGTGTCCATGACCTTCGTCTTGGGCAACAACCACGCTGGTGCTTAGCGCCAGTATTGCTATGGAGAAACGCAACCATCCGCTTGATTTCATGAGTTCCCTTCCAGGCTTCACGCTAAGGCGTAACTCCGGCGTCCGCAAGATACCTGGGTACCTGACCTAAAGTTCTATTTACACTCTCAGTTCGAACCGCCGTTCACTACATCATAGACGCAAGGTTCTGGCCTCGGCCCAAACACAAACAACGCCCGTGACCAAACGGCGCAGCAAATTATTCTCCCAATCGAAGTGTTGCGCTTCTCCTTTTCCCGCTCCGGCTCCGCGAGATCAACCCGCCAAGCACTCATTGCACCATGTGCCGCGTGGACGCCAGTGGTGAGCTGACCGTTCAAATGCCGGCGAACGTTCTGGAGCGATAGCCGACGGTTGCGTTTTATTGGTTAGCACTCGACCAGCGGGAGCCTACCGCGAACGTCCCCATATGATCCAAACGGCAGGTCGTTTTCGCAGGGCCAGCCGCTCTTCAATTCCCTTTCATCCGGCCTTCAGGTAGATACCGGTATATTGTCTCGATGCTGTGTCGCAGGAGAACTAGTGCCGGACAGCCCAATCCACAGGGGAGAGCATGAACTAGGCGCAGCCACGCGGTGCAATAGCCCCACTGTGGTGTAGTTTTATCTTGAACCAGTTAGATTTCCCGGAAGCGGGGAGGCATCAGAACTGTGAACTACGGAGCTCTGTTTCGATCCGCATTGGTGGCCCTGCTCAGAAACAAGATGCGAAGCGTCCTGACTGTTCTGGGGATCACCATCGGGATTGCGGCTGTCATCTGTGTCGTGGCCATCGGCAAAGCGGGACAGGCGCGAGTCCAGCAACAACTGAACAACCTTGGAGACAACTTCGTCTGGATTGAAGCTGGCGGCCGGGCGATCAACGGCGTCCGGACAGGCACGCATGACACGAAGACGTTGGTTATGGCCGATGCCGTCGCAATCAAGAACCAGATTTCTCTTATCAAGAGCGTTTCGCCGAATGTGGATGATCCGGTGCAGGTTGTCTACGGCAATCAGAATTGGCACACCTCCTACCGCGGCGTTTCGCCCGAATACTTCGACATCAAACGTTGGTACGTGGATCAAGGCGCAATATTCTCGCAGGATGACGTGGATCGGGCGGCAGACGTTTGTGTGATTGGGCGAACAGTTCGGGAACAACTTTTCGGTGTTGAAGCACCGGTTGGAAAAGTGATACGCATTAATAGCCTTCCCTGCAAGGTCGTGGCGACCCTTCATCCCAAGGGACTCTCTCTTTCCGGACAAGACCAGGACGACACGATCATCCTGCCCTACACGATTGCTCAAAAGAAACTTAAGGGCATTACATGGCTGGACGACATCCTGTGCTCGGCGGTATCGCAAGACGTCGTCAAAATGGCCGGCCAGGAAGCGACCGCTGTGCTAAGGGACCGTCACCATCTGCGGCCGGAGGAAGAGGATGACTTTAATATCCGAAATCCGGAGGACATTATTCAGGCGCAGCTCGACGCTAGCAAGACTCTGACGATTCTGCTGATTGCAATCGCTTCGGTTTCCCTGATCGTGGGGGGAATTGGGATCATGAACGTGATGCTGGTTTCGGTAACGGAACGTACGCGTGAGATCGGTGTCCGGGTAGCGGTGGGAGCGACCGAAGCGGCCATCCAGCTCCAGTTCCTGGGAGAATCGATCATGCTCAGCCTAGTTGGGGGCGCAGCGGGTGTACTGGCTGGAGTCTTTGGATCTTATTTGGTTGGACAGACTTTGGGTTGGCCTATCGAGATGTCTATCGAGGCGGTGGTGGTGGCCGCCCTGTTCTCGGTCGCTGTCGGAGTGTTCTTCGGATACTACCCAGCGCGCAAGGCGTCTCGCCTGGATCCGATCGAAGCGCTGCGATACGAGTAAAGGCTTGTTGATTTTCGGGACCAGACATAATGGCAAAACGCAAGTGGCTCATCTTAGCGGTGATTGTGGCCGTGGCGGGAGTGTTCGTCGCCTTGGGGCTGAACCGGGACACTCAAGTGCAGCATTTTACCGCGAAGGTGGAACGAGGTGATATCCATGACGTCGTGGAGGCCACCGGAACCATCAACTCGGTGATCACGGTGCAAGTGGGATCGCAAGTCTCGGGGACCATCGCGAAACTGAATGCGGATTTCAATTCCCGCGTGCATAAGGGGGATGTTGTCGCCCTCATTGATCCAGCATTGTTCAAGGGCGCTCTGCTGCAGGCATCCGCTGATTTGAAAAACTCAGAGGCTAACCTGGCAGCGGCCCGCGCCAATCTCGAAAAAGCGAAAGCCGCTTTGGTGCAGACCAAGGCCGACTACGATCGTGCTGTCGGCTTGACCCACGATGGCGTCATGAGCAAGCAGCAACTGGACCTTGCCAAATCGAACTACGACGCAGCCAACGCCTCAGTGGATGCTGCTATAGCCAACATCACGCAGGCCGAGGCGCAAGTCAGTCTCAAAGAGGCGGCGGTCGCAGTGGCCCAGACCAATCTCGATTACACCGTGATTCGTTCCCCGATCGACGGCACAGTTGTGGCGCGAAATGTGGATGTCGGGCAAACCGTGGCGGCGTCCCTGCAAGCGCCAACCATCTTTACGATTGCGCAGGATCTCACCAAGATGTGGGTCTATGCCAAGACCGACGAGTCGGACGTGGACAACATCAAGGTAGGCAAGGTCGTCACCTTTAAGGTAGATGCCCTCCCTAAGCAAACGTTTCAGGGCGTGGTCAGCCAAATCCGGATGAACCCGACGACAGTGCAAAGCGTGGTCACCTACGACACCATCATCGAATTTGCGAACCCTGAGTTAAAACTGTTCCCCGGCATGACGGCGTACGTGACCATTCCCGTGGCTACGGCGCAGAACGCATTGAAACTGCCAAACACCGCCCTGCGGTACAAGCCCCCGATGGCGCCCGAGGAGATTTTGGCTCTGTATAAGCGCTATGGGATCCAAGGAGTTGAGGGGCAACATGCCGGTGATAACTCTGCTGCCGCGGACGGTGGAATGCCGGCTAGCACCGGCGCCCAGAATCTGCCCCGCGCACCGAAAGAAGAGACCGCCGTGGTTTGGAAGCTGCATCCCGGCAATACGATGGAACCGGTCAAGGTTTCTCTTGGAATCACAGACCATGCGTACACGGAGGTCAGCTCAGTTCTTAAAGGGGAACTGAAGCAAGCGGACGAGGTGATTATTCGATCAGTGGCGCCCAAAAGCCAAGTTCTAGGCGGCATACGGCGCTGAGGTTCAGCGGTTCGAAACCACCCCATGGAAACGCCCACTGTCAACCAACTCGGAGCCACCCCCGCCGCATCTGCGGCCCGCGCGGTCATCTGTGTGGAAGACGCGCACAAGTATTACGAACTGGGGGAGACGCGGGTGCACGCGTTGCGCGGTGTAAGCATTGAAATTCAGCGAGGCGAATTCGTGGCGATCATGGGGGCGAGCGGCAGTGGCAAATCCACCTTCATGAACATCCTTGGCTGTCTGGACCGCCTCAGTTCGGGACGATACTTCCTTGAAGGGACCGATGTTTCCGAACACGACAAGAAGGCCCTGGCCCTCATTCGGAACCAGAAGATAGGATTTGTTTTCCAGGGCTTCAATCTTCTGGCCCGGACGACGGCCCTAGAAAACACGGAATTGCCCACGCTGTACGCGAAAATCGATAAAACGGAGCGCCGAAATCGTGCCGCCGATGCGTTGACCATGGTTGGTCTTGCCGAACGAGCACAGCATTTTCCGTCGCAGATGTCCGGGGGACAGCAACAACGGGTGGCCGTAGCACGAGCGCTCGTGAATCGTCCTTCCATCCTGCTGGCAGACGAACCTACAGGCAATCTCGACAGCCGTACTTCAGTTGAGATCATGGAGATCTTCCAGAACCTAAACGACAAGGGGCTAACGATCGTGCTGGTAACTCACGAGCATGACATCGCACAATTTGCCAAGCGTGTGCTGGTCTTCCGCGACGGAAGAATTCGCAAGGACGATCCGGTTCTCAGTCGACCTAGGGCCAGTGAGGTGCTGAATACCTTGCCGACACTCGAAGATTGAGGCAAATCGGTTTCTGGTCTTTGAGTCTTTAGTACAAAAACATTATTGTGAGTTTGCCATGGGCCTGCGGCCCACGCATGGGGATGAAAGAGCATTGCCAAGGTTTATTGATTCCAAACGCTACGTGCTTCGGGCCAGGGTTGAGTGGCCGCAAGATCTAGCGCGCCCGTGATTGGCGCGTTGCGCAGTACATCTGATCCCAAGGCGGAGAGGGCGAACCTCTCGGAAGGTGAGAGTCCTATCTCTCTGCGCGTCATTGGTCGATCTCGAGTGGTTACCATATCAGCATTCCTTCCGCCAATTCGGTGGCATCACGGAGCAGACGCAGCGCGAAACCCAGAAGACCCAGGTAGTAAATTACATCAATCTTTTTGACGTGTAGTCATTGAAAATGGTCCTTGGTTGCCTGCTTGCTAGACTCGGTACCATCGCCTGGGCGACCTAGGAACACCCGGCCTGCGCTGCTGGTTGGCAGTGA
>Ga0070699_100000723_pt1 | contig 30601 bp, 28 predicted proteins | sample KBSK1503metaG_FD_65473 | JGI IMG/M metagenome (GOLD analysis project Ga0070699, IMG submission 65473) | Corn, switchgrass and miscanthus rhizosphere microbial communities from Kellogg Biological Station, Michigan, USA - KBS K1-50-3 metaG | ecosystem: Host-associated > Plants > Roots >...
GGGAAGTGAGACGAGCAGCAACACGAGGCCCACGGCGAGAAAGATCGACGCATCCGCGACCGGAAGCTGCCAGACGTAGTCGGGCCCGAGAGAGAGCCTCCGATCCATGAGACGCTGGCGGATCGTCTGGGCAACCACTTCCCCGGCCCCGGTGAGAAGACCGAATCCGAGCGCCGTGCGAAGCAGGTCCATCATGTTCCAGCGGGGCAATTAGTTTCCTCCTCACTCAGGCACAAGGAGCCCGCAGTGAGTCTCCTGTACGTTGCGCTCGGCGTCGTGGCCGGGGTCCTCGCCGGTCTCTTCGGCATCGGCGGTGGCGTCATCATGGTAATTGGAATGGTCGGACTCATGAAGCTCCCCTTCCTCACCGCCACGGGAACCTCCCTGGGAGCCATGCTGCTCCCGGTGGGCATCTTCGGCGTGCTGGAGTACCACCGCCGAGGCAATCTGGATATCCGCGCGGCGCTCCTCCTGGCAGCGGGGCTCACGGTGGGTGCGTGGGTCGGGGCCCGTATTGCGCAGGGCACTCCGCCAGTGCATCTGCAGCGGGGTTTTGCGGTGTTTCTGGTCTTCGTCGCCGTACGGATGTGGATGACGGCACGGTAGGGAGCCGTCAGCAGAAAACAAAGCGGGCGCCCCAGGGGGCGCCCGCTTTGTTTGGACTGCTACGACCCCCGACTACTCGACCCGTCTGTTCCGGTGTCGGAGCTGCTCCTTGAGAATTGCTTCTCCGATCTGCCGGGCGCTTGGAGTCGCCCGCCCGCTCACACTGAGGGATGGTGCCAGGCCATCCGGGTTGGTCGGGCCGCCGAAGGAATAGAGCTCCTTCTTGAGCACGCTCAGCTCCTTGGCCGGGATCGGCATGTGCCGTGGTGTCATCGGCCACAACTCGTCGGTTCGACGCCGCTCGTAGAAGGGCGACGCCCCGATGCCCAGCAACTCAACCATGTTTTCGTAGTGCAGCGCCGCCAGGAGGGCTGCCTGTCCTTCGGCCCCGGTGAGCGCGGTCAGGTGACCTTTGCCTACCCTGGTGTTGTTGATCAGCGCCGCGGCCTGTGCCGCGCTTCCGCCGCCACGGATCAATCCCTCGGCCCAGAGCAGGTCGTTCATGCTCTTGAGATAGACCGGGGTAGGTCCGGTGCCGTCCTCACCCGGCAAACCATATCCGGGATAAGACAGGTAGGTGTACCGGATGTGGATCAGGTTCGACTGGTGGTACTGACCACGAGTCGGGTTGAAGATCGCCTTGGAGGACCAGGCGAACTCGGTGCCGTGAGCGGGTGTTTCGGTGACGGTGCCGCTGCCGACGAAGTCATCGGAGGGGCCCCAGCTGCCATCGCCGACCCGCGCGTCAAACGCCTGCGGACGCGGGTTGCCCGGGGGTCCGGGCCATGGCGTCACGTGCACCTTTGCCGGATTCGGGCCCGCGGTAATGACCGCGGCGAGCCGGGTATCGACCCGCATGGTGCCGCCGTCGTTGCTCCAGTTCTTGATCCCGCTGAACATCTGGACGAAGTCGGTGTAGAACTCGAAGTCCGATCCGCCGGCGGTGCTCAAGCCCTGCGAGGCGTAGGTCGCGACCTGGGCCCAGTTGACCGTGGCATTTTCCGCCGCGCTGCGCGGGAAGTAGGCCAGGGCCTCCGCCTGCATGGTGCGGATCAGCTTGATCAGCTGCGCGCTGGAATAACTGGGTCCGTTGATGACGCCGAGCCAGGTGCTGGGCGTCGCCGAGAAGGGCGAAGCCTGCATCAGCGTGATCGCCTCGTTGAACTTGGCGATCGCCGCATCCCGGATCGTCGCCCGGTCTTCGAGCGGCAGGGCGAGAGGATTGGCGAGGTCGGTCGCCTCGTCCACGATGAACCCCTGATCGTAGTTGAGCGCGATCTGGGAGAACACCACGCCCTGCAGCATGACCGAGACGGCCTCGAGCATGTTGGTGTTGGCCGGCGTGCCGATCTGAACATCGTTGATCCGGATCGCGGTGAGCACATCGTTCACCGCCGAGAGGAGACCGTAATACCCGTACCAGAAGGTCTCGATCTGGAACCGGAAGTTCGAGGTCGGCCGGTTGTCCCATCCGCAACGCTGGGGACACTCGTTCCCGTACGAGGTGTAGTACCGCAGGTTGAAGTTGTTCCAGGACGCGGTGTACGCATCCGCCACGGTCGAGAGCACCAGGGCGCCGTCGTACGTTTCGCGCGTCAGAACCCAGTTCCGCATGGCGCCGGTCACCAGACCGGCCACCGCGCCCGGGTCGGAGAACGCCCGCTCGGCGTCCGGCGCGTTGGGATTGGTCACTTCGAGGCTCTTGCACCCCGCCGTGCCGATCACCGCGAGCATCGCCGCGAGGCGGGACCACTGTGTCAGCTTACGCATGAACGATATCCTCATGAGAGTCGGTCGGGGCCTCAGAACGCGATCTCCACGACACCGGTGAAGGTGCGGAAGTGGGGATAGTGGAACCAGTCCATCCGGAACTGGTACGGATCACCTTCGATGCCCGAGACTTCCGGGTCATACCCGCCGTACTTGGTGAACGTGAAGAGATTCCGCCCGACCAAGCCGATACGGACATTCTCCAGCCGGCCGAGACCGACCTTGCGGAGCTGATCGCGCACCAGCGTGTAATTGACCGAGAGCTCCTTGATCTTCACGTAGGTGCCCGGCTCGACGAAGAGCGCCTGGCCGTTCAGTCCGTTGTAGAAGTAGGAGTAGTAGGCAATCGGCTTCTTCGCCGCTTCCGGCTTGGCACTCTGGTCGAAGATCGGGTCGCGGCGATCCTGGAAGGGCCACTGGCGGGTGCCGTTATAGATGTTGCCGCCCTGGGTCCAGTCCACCAGCCCGGTGACGCTCAACCGCTTGAAGTTGAAGGTCGAGCTGAAGCTGGCGTTGAAGTCCGGATTGGCATCGCCGATTTCCACGATATCCGTGGTGGACTTGCAGCTCCCGTCGGTGTTGAACTTGTCGCACCGCACGTAGTTGAACGGCTTCTCGTTCACGGTGTGGTACTGCGACGCGAGGACGACGTAGCCTTCCTCGTTCACCACGTAGTTGGCGTCCGGGCAGGTCGTGGCCCGGCAGGCCGCCTTGGCGGGGTCATCGTACACTTCCGCGATGGTGCGGACGCCGCGGTTGCCGAACATGACACCGAGCTTCCGGCCTTCGCCGAGGAAGAACACCGCCGGCTGCTGGCCGAAGCTGTTGAGGGTCTCGGGCAGCGGATACTCGGTAATGGTCTGCCGGGTGCGGTCGGCCGTGGCGCTCACCACCCAGGCCAGATCGCGGTTGTTGACGACCTGGTAGCCGATGCCCAGCTCATGGGTATTGGACTTGAGCGAGCCCACATTCTGCCACTGCTGATTGAAGCCGACGACCGAGGGCAGATCCACGAGCTGGATCTGGTCTCTGGTGGTCTTCTGCGAGTAGGTGTACTCGAGCGTGAACCGTCCGCCGCCCATTTCGATATTGCCGCCGACCTCGAACTCGGCGGAGTGGGCCGGCTTCAGGAACTTGTTGCCCAGCCGGTCCTTGGTGAACGACCCGCCGGCGGTCGAGAGAGTTTCGTACTGGTAGTTGAAGCCCGGACGGAGGCCGGCCGTGCCGTAGGAGGCGCGAAGCCGGATCTCGTCGAAGCCGCTGATCTTGAGGTCTTCGTTGGCACGCCACGCGCCGGAGGCCCGGTAGTACCACTGCCGCCGGGATTCCGGACCGAACAACGACGACTCGTCGCGCCGGACCAGCCCGTCGAGGATGTACTTCTCCTTGATATCGAAGGTGCTGATCGCAAACGCATTCCGGTTCCGGATCGTGGTGTTTTCCGACTCCGCCCCGAACGTCGACGGATCGGCCGATGCGAACTCCGGCACCCGCCCGACGAAGAGCTGGTTGGCGTCGGTCTGGGTGCGGTTTGACGTCTGATCTTCGTAGACGTAGCTGACCTTGGTGGTGTTGGTGATCCCGCTCCAGGTCCCGCTCGCCGTCAGCGTCGCACCGGTGTTGTAGGTCCGGCCGGTGAACGCCGCCTTGCGCAGGAAGCCGTCGGTGGGCGAGCCGGTCGGGCTCAGGTAGCCGAAGGGAACCAGGTCGGTGAAGTCCTGCCGCTCCTGGTCGAAGTTGTAGTTGCCTTCGGCGGTGAGCCAGTCGAGCATCCGCCAGCGCAGACGGCCGCCGCCGGTAAAGCGGCTCCGCTCGGTGTCCCGCTTTTCATTGGCGAGGTTGTAGAGCGGGTTGGCGGCGTTGGAGAGCCGGTCGGGAATCTTCGCCGCGTACGGAGTGCCATCCGGATTCTTGGCGAAGAGATCGATGTACGGCTCGACGAAGGTGATTTGGAAGAACGGCGCGCCGGTGCCTTGCGCGGCGGTGTTGTTGTCGGAGCGGCCGTAGAAGGTGCTGACTTCGAGGTCGACCCGCGGCGTCAGCTGCTGGTCGACGTTCAGACGGAAATTCTGCCGTCCGAAGCCCTTGAGCCCGAAGATCACGCCCTCGGTGTGAGTGTTCTGGAACGAGGCGTTGAAATTCGTCGCGCCCCGGCGCTGGCCGATGGAGAGGTAGTTGGTGTAGAAGAGGCCGGGACGAATCACCTCGCCCTGCTGGTCATGGTATTCCGGATACGGATTGTCCGCGATGCCGTCCGCCTCGGGAATCCGGTTGTTGCCGGCATCGCGCTTGAACGAGCCGTCCGGATTGATCTGGAAGGCATGCGCATTGCCGTTCGGGAGCCGCTTCGAGAGGAAGGAGGCACCCACTTCGTTGCGGAGCGTGACGAGCAGCTTCCCGTCGGCGAGGCTCCGGCCCCGCTTGGTGAAGATCTGCACCACGCCGTTGGCCGCGTCGGAGCCATACAGCGAGCTCGCCGCGGCGCCCTTGATCACTTCGATCCGCTCGATGTCTTCCGAGGCGATGTCGGCCAGGGAGGCGCGGCTGATCGTGCCGTCGATGATGACGAGCGGATCCTGGGACCCGGTAATACTGGTAGCCCCCCGGAGCCGGATCTTGGGGGCGGCACCCGGCTCGCCGGACGCGGTCACCACACGGACGCCGGCGACTTTGCCGGCGAGTCCGCTGAGCGCGGTGACGCCCGGGGTTTCCTGGAGCTGATCGGAGGAGACCCGGCCGACCGCGAAGGGAAGCTTCTTGGTCGAAGTGGCCTCGTTGACGCCGGTCACCACGAGCTCGTCGAGCCGGAGAGGATCATCGCGCAGCCGGAAATCGACTTCCTGGCGTCCGGCATTGAGCGTGATGGCCTTGGTCGCGGGTGACTTGCCCAGGAACCGGGCGACGAGGGTCATCGACTGGCCCCGGGCGCGGTCCGCACTCACCACGATGGTGTAGGTGCCATTCGCGGCTGTGGTCGCGCCGAAGGAGGCCAGTTCGCGGATGACGACTTGCGCGCCACCCAGCGGCTGCCCCTCGGTATCGGTGACTTTCCCGGTGATCGTCGCCTGCGCCGCTGCCTTGCCGGCAACCAGAGCGAGCAGGGCGGCGATCCCCCCCGTCCTCCGGAGGATGGTAAACGCCGGACTCCTCTTCATAAGGATCCTCGGGTAAAAGTTGAAACGATGGGAACCACAAGCTCGTCGTGTGGAGCGACGGGACAATGCCCCAAAGGCACGAAGCGTGCCCCCGGAACCAAATGTGTAAGCGTTTTGTTGGTAATCGGTTAGAACCAAATCCGGCTCCCGAATGTGTCAGTCAGACACGAGCACCTGGCGCCGCAATGTGTCCCAAGGACACACCTTCGCGATTCAATGCCAACTCGACGCCAATGCGTTTCGATTTACTGGGGAGACGAGCAATTCCTGCGCATTACGATAATGCTATCCGGGCATAAACCTGTGCCCGGGTGGGAGTTTGCGCAAGCGGGGTAGGGCGCCCCACTTTCCCGCGCGCCGCGATGCCGATAAGATCAGTGGACGCAAGTGAGCGGCCCCGCGAGCGCTCGGAAGGAGGACTCATGTCCCCTCAAGCACACCCGACCCGAGGTTTGTTGGCGCTCCTCGCCGCCCTCCAGCTGGCAGGTCCCGTCCCCACCCAGGCGCAGCTTCCGGTTGCGACGACCTCCGGCGTCATCGGCCGGATTTACGATGAGCGCACCAACGAGGTGCTCGTCGATGTCCTCATTTTTCTCGATGCGACCCGCCGGGAAATCCCGGTCTCGAGTCATGGCCGGTTCGTCCTGTCCAACATGGCACCCGGAAAGCACCGCCTCGAGGTCCGGGCGATCGGCTATCGCCCCCACGTGATGGATCTGACGCTTGCTCCCGGCCAGATCCTCGAACGCCAGTTCGCCATGATGTTCACCGGCGACCGGCTCCCCGAGCTGGCGGTCGAATCCCGGAATTCCAAGCTGCTGCCGCGCTTCGGCGATTTCGAGCGGCGCCGGACCACCGGCATCGGAGCGTACATCACGCGGGACGAGATCCGCGCCCGCGGGTACATGAGCATGGGTGACGCGCTCCGCACCATCAAAGGCGTGCGGGTGAATTGCGGGGTGGTCGAATGTCTGATCCACATGACCCGCGCCGCGCCGGGCTGCTACCCGACGTATTACGTGGATGGCCGCCGCGCTCGCAGCTTCGCGGAGAGCACGCCGATCAGCGATGTCCAGGGTATCGAGGTGTATCGCGGCGCCGCCGAGATGCCGGGCGAGTTCACCGGCGACGGGGCGATGTGTGGCGTGATCGCCATTTGGACTAGAGCAGCTCCATGACGAGGGAGTAGGCAATAGGCAGTGGGCAGTAGTGAACTGCCTACTGCCTACTGCCTAATCACTATCTCTCTGGCCCCCGCCGGAACCGGCGCTTCGCTGGTCTTCCCCCCCGGCCACCTCACCCATACCGCCTTCGGCGCAGCGCGGAGCCCGAGCACCTGCACCATTCCATCCGCTGACAAATAGTTCGATCCGGCGCGGACCTCCCGCACCGGTCCATCGCCGTCCGCATATCGCACCCGCATCGCCGCACCGATCGCCCAGGGATTGAGCTTCGATCCGATCAGGCGCACGCGAAGCCCGGGCGTCGCACCGGTGTTGTGCAGCAGCACGACCGCCGCGGCGTTCTGTCCCACCGCCAGGTCGGCTCGTCCATCGCGATCGTAGTCGGCGGTCGCGGCGCCGCGCTGGTCGCCGTAGATCGCGATCCCCGTTTTGTCTCCCCCGAGCGGCGCAAACCGGCCCGCGCCGTCGCCCGCGAGCAGCAGTCCCCGGCCCGCGTTGAAGCTCGGTGTCGTCAGGTCGGTCTGCGAAAAGTTCTGCGCCAGGAAGAGATCCTCACGCCCATCGCCGTCGAAATCACCGGCGACCGCCGCGAACGCCGGGGCGTACTGCGCCTCCTGCGGGAGCCGGATTGCCTCGAACCGGTCGCCGAGATTCCTGAGCAGCAGGTGATCCAGGACGGTGCACTGGATGCGGATGGCACTGCCGAAGCCGTCGCCCAGCACCTTATCGATCGATGCGGCGGCGTACTCCGCGAAGGTGGGAACCCGCTTGCGGAGATCGGGCAGGGCCCAGGCCAGGCGGGAGAATGCCGCCAGCGGACTCACCGCCTTGAGCGCCGAGTCATACCGGCCGGCGACCATATCGACGCCCGGGCCTTTATGGAAATTGCCGACGTAGAGGTACAGCGGTGACACGGAGTCCGCCGTGAATGGGACATTGCGTCCCCAGTTCGTGGCAACGAGATCCATCCGTCCGTCACCGTCGAAGTCTCCCGCCGTCAGACCCTTCCATCCTCCAGTGAGCCCGGACAGGCCGAATCGCTCGGTGGCCTCGGTGAACTTGCCGCCGTCGTTGAGGAAAACCTTGACCGGACCCCAGTCGACCGCGAGCGCGAGGTCGGGATCACCATCGGCGTCGAGGTCGGTAAAGGTGGCGGCGGTGATCATCCCCACGAGGCGGAATGCGACCTCGTTTTCCGGGTCGAGCCGGAAGCCGCCGCCGTCGTTGCGGTACAGATGAGAGCTCGGCGGCACCGGGTAGGCGCCGGGAATCACCCGGCTCCCGACGAAGAGGTCGAGGTCGCCGTCGCCGTCCACATCGGCGAGCGCCATCGCGCCACTGCTCGCCGTGTCGGGCCCCACCACCGTCTGCATGGCGCCACTCCCTCCCGGGAGATCGAACCGCGCGACGGCTGCCGCCGCGAGCGCCTCGTCCGGGGTAGGAGCGCGGTACGAGGAGCGGCCGATCAACAGGCTGACGCCGCCGGTTCCGGGAAGCCGGAGTGCCATGGTGAAGTCGAGCGCCCCTGCGGAAAGACCCGTCGCGACGCGGGTAAAGCGCGCGCCGTCGTTCCGATGCCAGGCCAGCTCGCCTCCCGCGCCATCGGCCACGATGAGGTCGTCGTCGCCGTCGTCATCGAGGTCGATCCAGCTCACGCCCGGCCCGAGCTGGCTCAGCTGGTATTCGAGCAGCGGCTGGCGGGAGTAGTCGTTGTACGATGTTTCGGTATGGCGGGCGTTGAGTTTGGAGGATGCGTCCTCGAAGAGGGGTGTGGGAGCTGGGAGTTGGGGGTTGGCGGCGGGTTGCTGGTTGCTGGTTGCTGGTTGCTGGGAACCGCCGACCGCTTCGCGGATTTCGTATAGCCGTCCAGCACGAGCACCTTCGAGACGAGTGAAGCCACCGTCGCGCCACCGCACTTCGATCACGAGCGCGCTGTCGGTCGGCGCGGCAAAGGCATATTCCTGATCGGCACTGGATAGATAGAGGCCGCCCGCCGTCACCTCACGCGATTGTTCGGCGACCGGGCCCCCGAGCACCCGGATCCGCGCGCCGATGGCCCGGGTGTTGGGAGCACGCCCGACCAGCCGGATCGCCACGCGAGGCGCCGGCGCGTCGTTGCGCAGGACCGCGGCGGCGGCCCCGAGGCGGTTGATCACGACATCGAGATCGCCATCGCCGTCGAGGTCGCCGCTGGCCATCCCGTGGGAGATGTCGGGCTCGGTCCCGAAACGCCACTGGGTGCTCGCGTCGGCAAAGGTCCGGTCGCCGCGATTGCGGAAGGCGACGTTGGGCAGCAGCAGCTTCGGATAGAACTTCCGCTCCTGACGCCAGTCCACCCCGGTCACGCTGCTCTTGAGCCGCTCCTGGGTATCGGCGTCCATGAGGTCCCAGGTGTGCCCGTTGCCGATGAGCAGATCTTCGTAGCCGTCGAGATCGACATCCAGGAACATCGACGACCAGGACCAACCGCTCGCGGACACCCCCGCGGCGTCGGAGATCTCCTCGAACGTGCCATCGCCCCGGTTTCGGAGCAGCGCGTTCCGCTGCCACTGGGCGCGCTCCGAATAGTCGCCCACCGGCTTCGGCACCGGCGTGTGAGTGGGGATCTGGGTCTTCCGGCGCCGGGCGTCATTCGCGAGCATGTCCGCCTGGAACATGTCCACGGCACCGTCGCGGTCGATGTCGGCAAAATCCACCGACATGTTGGAATTGGCCGTCCGCCGGATCGCCTGCCGGGAAATCAGATGGAACCGGCCCGAGCCGTCGTTGATCCAGAACAGGTCGGGATCCTCGAAGTCGTTGGCGACGTATAAATCGGGCGCGCCGTCGCCGTTGACGTCATAGAATCGCGCCGCCAGTCCGAAATCTTCCGGCTCGGAGGCGAGTAGCGAGCCGGTCTCATCCCGGAACCTGGGATTCCCGGCGATCGGCTCCCTGGTGAAGTGGCCGGCGCCATCGTTCAGGTAGAACCAGTCGGGATCGGCGCGCTGAATCAGGCTCACGCCCCGGATGTCCTCGCGAATCTGGATCCGGTAATCCGCGCGCCGTTCCGGAATGACCTCGTAGGACTCCCCGACTTTCTGGACGATCTGGTCGAAGGCGCGCTCCTGGGGCGAGAGCGAATCCAGCATGGTCCGGGCACGGTAATTGGCGACATAGAGATCGAGATCCCCGTCGCCGTCCACATCGGCGAGCGCCGCCGTCGTGCTGCCCCGCCCTTCCTGGACAAAGCCGGATCCCGCTCCCGCGTTCGTGAAGCGGCCCGCGCCATCGTTCAGCAGCAGAGAGTTCCGTCCACCCATTGCGGTCACGATCAGGTCGAGGTCGGCGTCGCCGTCGATATCCGCCAGGACCGCTCCGGTGGATGGAGTACCGGCCAGCGCGACGCCGCGTTCCACCGCCGCCTCCCGGAACTTCCATCCGCCCTGGTTCAGATAGAGGGCGCTGGGTCCCTGGATCCGCGCGAGGTAAATGTCGGGAAGGCCGTCGCTGTCCACATCGCCGATCGCCACGCCGGAGCCGTGCATCAGGTGACGATTCTGAAAGGCGGCCTCTTCGGAGACGACATTGGCCGACGTAAGGCCGGTGCGCGACGGCGACATGGCGGTGAAACCGGCGGTCCCTCGCCCGGCGCCCGCGAGGTCACGCCAGCGGCCTGCGGCGACGGCGTGCCACTCCGCAGGCCGCGCGGCGTCGCGCGCACAGGCGGTTGCGACGAAAGTCGCGAGAGTCGCGAAGACGCGTCTCACTCCCCCCCCCGCGTGTGCACCCGGGAAAGCACCGCGCGCCCGATGCATTCCCCCTGCATCCGCCCGCCGAGGTTGTCCATCTGGAAGTGGATGCCGCCATAGAGCCGGGAGAGTCCGGCTTCGTGCGCGGCGTCCCGGAACGAGGCAAGCCGTTTCACCGGGTGACCAAGGGTGATGTGGGTCGGGTCGTCATACGCCCGGGTGTCTCCGAACAGCGCCGACAGGACCTCGGCTGCCGCTGCCGATTGGGTCGAGTGGCCCGAGGTGTACGTCGGGAACGGCGGGGTGTTGAGCAGCGGCTGCCATGCCGGGTCGATATACCGCTGGATGTACGCCACCGGCCGGAGCAGGTTGGAGGAGAATTTCTCGCGCCAGCACCCGATGAAGGCGTCGGCCACCGCGATCGCGGTGAGCGCATAGGCTTCGACCGTCCGCTCGGGTGAGAGCGCCCACTGACTGGAGAGGCTGCTCACCACGCTCATCCAGTGCCCCGACGGCGTTCCCGATTCTCCGGGATTGTCAGCCCAGAAATAGGCGATCCGCTTCTGCTCCTCGGTCAACCCGCGGCCCATCTCCATGACGTCGCGTGCCTCGGCATACAGGGGAGATGCCTTTTCTTTCGAGAACGCGAGTGGCGGCGGGGCCGGACAGCTCGTCCTTCTGTCGAGCGCGAAGGTCCGGAGCCATCCCCATCTCGGCTCCATGGCGACCAGGGGATTGATGCCGGGAACGGTCGTGTTCGGACGTTTCGGCCGGTTGACGGTGATCGAGCGGTCGGCCGATTCCCCGGGACGCGCGGCCGCCGTCGGATTGTCGAATCCCACGAAATCACGCTCGGCGGAGAGGTTCTGCGAACGGTACTGCGCCGTCGTCGCGGTGGGCTGCCAATGGGCATCGCCCTTGAGCTGCTGGTAGACGAACGTGCGGGTGGCAAAACCGTCTCCGGCGGCCCAGGCGAGGATCGCCTGTCCAAGCTCCGCGCCGTATTTCAGCGACCGGCGACGGATGGGCTCAGACACCCCCTGCGCCGTGCGCGCGCCGAGCAGCGAATCGTGCAGCGCGGTGATGGCGACGCCGGTGGACGCAAACCCCTCGGCGTACAACGAGCGGAGCACCATGGTCTGTGCTTCCATGGCGACCAGCGCCGGGTCGTATCGCTCCTCCCGGCTGGGCCGGGGCAGGGTCGCGAGGCCGTTGAGCTGGCCCGCGAGCGAACGGAGGCTGTCCGAGAATGCGGCCCATCCCTCGTAGAGGGCGATCGCCGCGTATGCCGAGGTCCGGGAGGCGACCGGCGGCGAAAGCCGTTCGGCGCGCGCCAGCGCGTAGTGCGTCGCGGTCCATTTCGCGACGAATCCGGCATCCGCGGGAGGGACCTTCGGACCACACGCGACCGTCGCGAGGAGGACGCCGAGCGACCACCGACGTAACGGCGTGATTGCATTCGACCAATGGGACGTCATACTTGTGGATCTCAACCGTTCATGTGGAGGGACTCGAGGTGCGTAATATCTTAATCGTTTGTTCTCTCGGAATCCTCGCTTGCGGTGGCGGAGGAGCACCGGCACCGGTGGAGAGCATCCTGCGCGACGCCCAGGGCGCCGATGTAGGCCGCGTGACGTTGCGGGAGCGGGACCAGCGGCTTCAGGTGCATGTACGGGTCGCCGGGCTCACCCCGGGGGAGCATGGGCTCCACCTCCACGCCGTCGGCAAGTGCGAACCGCCAGGTTTCCAGTCCGCGGGGGCCCATCTCAATCCCGCGAACCTCCGCCACGGCCATCTGAACCCGCAGGGACCTCACCTCGGGGATCTCGGGAATCTCACCGTCGGAGCGGATGGGAGAGGCGAAAAGACGATCGAGCTCAGCGGGGCCGAGGTTCGCGCGGGTCTCGTGGCGCTGCTTGGGACGGCTGGGCTCGCCGTCGTCGTCCACGCCGACCGGGACGATGAAATGACGGATCCCACGGGCAATTCCGGTGCACGGATTGCGTGTGCGGTGGTCGGGCCCTGAACAGCGGTGAGCGGTGAGCGGTGAGCGGGATCGGCAGGTCCGCCTCACCGCTTACCGCTTACCGCTCACCGTTCAGTTATTTGCCCTCTCCCCCATCATCCGCCGTATCGGCACCACCATCAGACCCAGCACGGCCGCCGCAATGAAGAGCGAGAAGGCGGTGCGCTGGAAGAGCTGCGGCATTTCCTGAAGGTTTTCCGGGTCGACGTGACCGCCGACCAGGCCGGCGATCAGGTTGCCGAGCGCCGAGGCCATGAACCACACCCCCATCATCTGCCCCACGAATCGGTGCGGCGCGAGCTTGGTCATCGAGCTCAGGCCCACCGGACTCAGCGACAGCTCACCCAGCGTCTGCAGGAAGTAGCTCAAGACGAGCCAGAGCATCGACACCCGCACCGCCGCCCCGCCCCCCTCGATCACCTTGTTCGCCGCGGCCACCATCACCAGGAATCCGAGACCGGCCAGCAGCAATCCAAAACTGAACTTGGCGGGACTCGAGAGATCGTGGCCTCGCCGGCCCAGGGCCACCCAAAGCCACGCAAAGACGGGAGCGAGGGCCACGACAAAGACGGAATTGGCCGACTGGAGCCAGAGGGTAGGCACTTCCCACCCCAGCAGCATGCGGTCGGTGAAGTCACGCGCGAAGAGGTTGAGCGACGTCGGCGCCTGCTCGAACGCCGCCCAGAATATCGTGGCGAACACAAAGAGCACCACGATCACCGCCACCCCCTTCTTCTCGTGTCCGGTCAGCCCGGCAAACAGAAACAGGTAGACGAAATAGAGCAGCGCCATCGCCAGCATGACCACGCTCATCTTCTCGGCCGCGGAGACGGGGTTGATGTGCAGCACGCCGAAGGTGGCGAGGAGCACGACGAGAAAAATCAGCCCCACGCCGGCCATGGTGATCAGCCTGACCCGGCGCTGCTCTTCCGGTCCCGTGGCGGGCGACAACCCGATCTCGCCGAGCGTCTTGGCGGCACGGAGCCGGAAGGTGAGGAGGCCGAAGAGCATGCCGACTCCCGCCGCGCCGAACCCCAGGTGCCAGCCGACCCGCTCGCCGAGGAGGCCGGTGATGAGTGGAGCGATCAGGGCACCGACGTTGATGCCCATGTAGTAGATCGAATACCCCGCGTCACGCCGGGAGCCGCCTTCGGGATAGAGATCCCCGACGATGGCCGAGATGTTCGGCTTGAGCAGCCCGGTTCCCATGACGATGAAGACCAGACCAAGAAAGAACGCGGTGTGCGCAAAGATGGAGGAGAGTGCGATGCAGAGATGCCCCAGCGCGATGAGAACACCGCCCCACCAGATCGCGCGCCGCAGCCCGAGCCAGCGGTCGGCGATCCATCCGCCCGGCAGCGAGGCCAGATAGACCGACGCGGCATAGATGCCGACGATGGCCGAGGCGGTCCGGCGGTCGAAACCGAACCCGCCGTCGAGGATCGCCGCCGACATGAAGAGCACCAGAAGCGGGCGGATCCCGTAGAACGAGAACCGCTCCCACATCTCGGTGAAAAACAGTGTCGACAGACCCACAGGATGGCCGAAGAACGACTTCTCGGAGGGCTTCGCCACGAGAGATATCCTTAGCAGAGGGGACCGGACCTGTGAGGGGTGAGCGGTGAGCGGTGAGCAGTCAGCGGGACGTGCAGGTTCCGCCCACCGCTGACCGCTTACCGCTCACGGCTTGTTGAGTTTCCGCTTGAGCAACTCCAGCTGGGCTTTGACCGCCATCTCGGCTGCTTCGCGTTCGGCTCTCGCCTTGAGGGCGTCGAATTCGCGGTCGTCGAGCACGTCGGGTTCGCGGGGCGGAGCGGAAAGGCCGGCGCTCTGCCGGACCGACTGATACTGCGCCGCCAGCGATGCGTACTCGCGCTCCAGGTACGCGATCTCGTCGATCACCACCGCGAGCTTGCGCTCCAGCAAAGCCGCCCGCTCCCGATGCCGCTCGACGAACTCGAGGGCGATGCGGGTGGTCTCGGCGTCACCGATGTCCCCGGCGAGCCCGCCGCGCCGGGTCGCATCCTCGAGCTGGCGACGCTCCGCGGCGAGCTCCTTTTCCGTGGCGGTGCGCGCCTCCCGGCTGACGGCGAGGGCGGTCTTGAACTCCACCAAGGCGCCATGCAGCCCGGAGGCCCGGGCTCGTCGGTCATCCGAGAGACCCTGGCTGGCGAGCAGACTGTCGAGACGGGCGCGCAGTTCGTCGAGACCCATCGGGCCGGAGGGCAGGTGAGGTCGAATGTTACCTCGGCGATGTATCTTTGGGAATCACGCCTGGATCCAGAAATCCGAGGAGGCGCCGTGCCCGCGATCGTAACCATCCGCGCCCTCGTCCTTCCGCTCGCCGCGCTGCTGCTCGGCCTCGGCTGCGGCTCGAAGAACTCCGGAAACTATGCCTGCGGGATGTATGCCGTCGCCGGACAGAGCCTCCTGCTGGAAGAATTCACCCGACCGGGCAAGACTCTCTCCGCCCCACCCGCCGATGTCCCCGGCGTGCTCCCGGTCCGCATCGCGCTCGGACCGGCATTCCGGGCCGTTGCGGGCCGCAGCGACACGCTGCTCGTCGTGGGCCTCGAAGGGACACTCCCCGTCACACCCGCCGTCGATTGGGGCGCGCTTGTCGTGAACCCCGCGGGTGTCGCGCAGGGAGTATTGCTCTATCAAGGCGATCCAATTCTCGGCGCTCCCCGCATCGGCACGCTCAACGCGGGCCCGCGCAACCTCCCGCTCATCGGCCTCACCACGGACCTGGCCAACTTTCAGGATGCCACCTGCCCGATTTTTCCTGATTCCCTGAGACGGTGAGCCCGCTCAACCGCCGGGTCATTCACCTCGCCTCCGGGCGGGAATGGCGGGGCGGTCAGAACCAGGTGTTGCTGCTGGCGCGCGGGCTCGCGGCGCGCCAGGACATCGAGCAGATCGTCCTCACGGGGCAACGAACCCTGCTCGAAGCCCGGCTCCGTGAAGCCGGCGTCCCGGTCCGCGCCGTTCGCTGGAAGGCCGGAGTGTCGCTCGCCGCCCTGGCCGGGGCGCTGGCCGAGGTCGTTCGAGGTCCGTCCCTGCTTCACGCCCACGATGCGCACGCCGTGACGATCGCCGGCGTCGCGGGCCTGCTCACCGGATCGCCGTACCTGGCCACGCGCCGGGTCGATTTCCACCTCCGTCGCCCTGCCCTCTGGCGCCGAGCCGCGCGGATCATCGCCATCAGCGAGGCGGTGAGGCGTGTGCTCATTTCCGACGGTGTCGCGGCGGACCGCATCGTTCGAGTGCATTCGGGCATCGATCTGGAAGCGGTACGGCGCACCCGAAGCGGAAGTATCCGGCAGGAGGTCGGCCTTCCATCCGACGCGCCGCTCGCCGTGGCCGTGGGCGCGCTGGTCGAGCACAAGGATCACGCGACGCTGGTTGCGGCAGCCGCCGCGCTCCGGGATCGAAAGCCCACGCTGCACTGGGCCATCGCTGGGGAGGGTCCGCTTCGCGGCGCGCTGGAAAGCCAGATCGCGGCGCAGTCGCTCGGCGACCGGGTTCACCTGCTCGGTCAATTACCAGAGCCGCTCCGCCTGATCGCCGCGGCAGAGGTGTTCGTCATGAGCTCGAAGGAAGAAGGACTCGGAACCTCGGTGCTCGACGCCATGGCGCTGGACGTCCCCATCGCAGCCACGGCGGCAGGGGGGATTCCGGAGATGCTCGATCCGGGCGCCGGGCTCCTCACCCCGCCGGGCGACGGCACCGCGCTCGCGGCATCGGTCGCGCAGATTCTGGACGACGCCGACCTTCGCGCGGACCTCATCCGCCACGCCCAGAATCGGGTGGAGCATTTCAGTGCGACGGCGATGGCGGAAGGGGTGCTTTCCGTGTATCGTTCAGCAGCGGAGAATGTTGACCTGAAATGATTTACGTCTGCATCCCAAGCCATAACGAGGGCCCTACCGTCGGGCTCGTTCTCTGGAAAATCCGCAAGGCCTTCCAGGAGTTTCCGCGCGAGTATCAGATCCTGGTGGCGGACGACGGATCCACCGACGGGACCGCGGAGATTCTCGAGCCCTATACCAACGTCCTCTCGTTGACCGTCATCCGGCACCCCACTCGACAGGGCTACGCCAGGTCGGTGGAGGCTCTCCTGAATGCCGCCCTCGAGCGCACCGACCGCCCCAAGCGCGACAGCGCCGTCCTCATGCACGCTGATTTTGCCCATGGCCCGGAATTCCTCCCCGAGTTCGTGCGCCGACTCGACAGCGGCGCCGACATGGTCGTTGGTGAGGCGACCATTGCCGGTGAGGCGTCTCGCGGAAGACGGCTGGTGCGCCGGGTGGCTCCGATGCTCCTGCGCCGCGCCGTCAGGGTCGAGGGCGTCAACGACATCGTGAGCGGATTCGTCGCATTCCGGCTGATGACGCTGCGCAACGCGCTCCGGCAGCCCGGGGCACTCCGCCTTTCCGCCGATGGGTGGGCCGCCAACGCCGAGTTGATCGGTCGCGCGGCGCGGCACGCCCGGCGAATCGAGACGGTACCGGTCGTGGAGCGGCACGATCTCCGCCAGCGAGAAAGTCGCGTCGAGCCGTGGGCCACGGCGCGCCAAGTGTGGAGCGCGGGGCGAGGCATCCGGCTGGGCGGCGTGCGCGGGAGCGAGGATCTCACGACGTGAACGCCCTCGCCGTCGTACTCATCTCGCTGCAGACCGTCATCGCGAATCCGATGCCGGCGCCGAATATCCCCTTCTCGGTCGGGGAGAAGTTCGATTACACGGCGAAGATGGGCGTACTCAAGCTCGGCTCGGCCTCGATCGAAGTCGTGCGCATCGATACGGTGCGCGGGCACCCCGCCTGGTACTTCAGATTCGGCCTCACCGGCGGAATGGCCATCTTCAAGATCAACAGCACCCTCGAGTCCTGGACCAGCCTCGGGGACTTTCACTCGCTGCGGTTCCGGCGCGACAGCAAGGAGAACAGCAAGCGCTACTTCCGGGAATACGAGATCTTCCCGGACTCGGGGTACTACCGGCAGCGCCAGGCGGCCGCCACCGCCCCGACGACCGCCGAGCCGCTGGACGATGCTTCCCTGCTCTACTTCATCCGAATCACCCCGCTCGTCGTCGGGCAGAGTTACAAGCTGGCGCGTCACTTCATGCCCGAGATCAATCCGATCGTGGTCAATGTGCTCGAACGGGAAACGGTCACCCTTCCCGGCGGATCGAAAGTCCCTGCCCTGGTGATCAACCCGGTGGTTGGAAAAGAAAGCGGACTCTTCAGCAGGCGGGCCGACGCCCGGATCTGGATCACCGATGACGCCCGGCGCATTCCGGTGCAAATCGTCTCGACCCAGCCCTGGGGCAAAATCACCCTCCGGCTCGACAAGATTACCGCTGGAACCGCCGCGCCCTGACGTGAGCTATCGCGAAGCCGACGTTTCGCGGCTCCGCACCGTCCCGTTCTCCGGGCGGCAACACAAGGTCGATCCCTCCACGCTGGCCCACGCTCCAGCCGGCGACCGGTCCTTCCGCGCGTTCCTCGCCTCGCTCCCCGACGTCCTCGCCGCACGCGAGCTGCGCGCCGTGATTGCCCACGTCGCCGCCGCATCTCGCGCCCGCAAGGGCGTCGTGCTTCTGCTCGGCGGGCACGTCGTGAAGGTGGGGCTCGGCCCGCTGGTGGTCCGCTGGCTGGAGCGCGGCGTCGTGAGCCACGTGGCGATGAATGGCGCGGCGGCGATCCATGACTTCGAGCTCGCGGCCTTCGGGGGAACCAGCGAAGACGTCGAAGCGGGGCTGGCGGATGGGAGCTTCGGCATGGTCGAAGAGACCGGCGCGGAGATGAACGCGGCCATCGCCGGCGCCTCGCGCGACGGGAAGGGCATGGGTGAGGGACTCGCCGATGCGCTGGCGGTGCGCACGGGACTCCCCGGGGCCGACGCATCGATTCTGCTCGCCTGCTCCCGCCACGGTGTCCCGGTGACCGTGCACGCCGCACTGGGCGCCGAGATCATTCATCAGCATCCGGCGGCAAATGGCGCGGCCATCGGCGACACCAGCCTCCGCGATTTCCGCCGGCTGGCCGGCTCGCTCCCCGGAATCTCCGGGGGTGGCGCCGTCCTCAACTGGGGAAGCGCGGTGATGATGCCGGAGGTCTTCCTCAAGGCGCTCACCATCGCGCGGAATCTGTCGGAGGGCCGGCCGACCGATTTCCTCGCGGCCGACTTCGACATGATCCGCCATTACCGGCCGCGGGTGAACGTGGTCCAGCGTCCCACCAAGCTGTCCGGGACCGGCTATTCGATCACCGGTCACCACGAGCTGGTCCTGCCCCTCCTCGTCTGGGGTGTGATCGATGCGCTCGACGCCGAGTAGACTCCTCGTCCTGCTCATCGCTTGTGGCTGCGGCGGACGAACCGGTGCGCCGGCGGGGGCGCCGACGGTCTACAGCCCCGGCGTCGTCGAAGAGCCGATCACCGCCGTGCTGGTTGCCGCGCTCGATGCCGACCGCCAATTCCTGACCGTCGACAGTTTATGGGATCCCGAAGCCACGGTGGTGGCGGATGGAAGCCTGCGCTATGCCCCGCCCCGATTCGCCGGCATCGAAGCCGGAGGCGAGGTCGCCATTACCTCGAGCCGGCTCGAGGTCAGACAGAGCCTGGTCTGGGTGTATTTCGACTACCGCTGGATTTCCATGAAGGAAGGGACTGCGCGGGAGGGGAAGGCGACGGTGTTGCTGACGCCGCGGGAGCGCGGCGGGTGGAGGATCATTCACCTGCATAGTTCGACGGCGCAATGATGAGGGATTAGCGAAGAGCGAGGAGGAACCGTCCCTCTTCGCTCTTCGCGACTCGCGACGCCCTCGAGTTACGGCTTCGGCTCGCCCCGAATCGTATCCCGCATCCGATCCGCGGTCGACGGGCTGATGACCCGCAGGATCAGGTAGATGATGAAGCCCCAGAAGGCCAGCCACAGCAGCATCATGATGATGCTGATTGCGAAGCCGAAGAGTCCCCCCAGGAGCTTCAGCGCGAGCATGGCCACGATGGCCACACCGGCAAACCCGACCACGTTCCGGACCATGGTATCCTTCCTTCAATAGGTACCCGACTGATTTTGCTACCAGGTGGTAGCAATATACAGTACGGCGGACGTTTCAAAAAGTTTCGTCGAGGCCTAAGTGGCGACTGCACCAGAAATTGTCGTGGTCGGTGCCGGTGCTGTCGGCGCCGCATGTGCCCGGCAGATCGCCCGGCGCGGGAGACGGGTTCGCCTCATCGACCGGGGGTCCGAGGCCGGCGAGGGGTGGAGAGCCTCGGCCGGGATGTTGGCGCCTCAGATCGATGCCCCGATGGGCGACGAGATGTTCGAGCTCGGGATCGCGGGGCGCGAATTCTATCGGGACGCCGCCGGTGAGCTCCGCGAATCGACCGGGATCGACATTGGTCTCTGGGAAGACGGGATCCTGCAGACAGCTCAGGGGGAGGCCGAAGTCGCGGAGCTGAAGGAACGGGTCGCTTCGCAGCGCCAGCATGGGCACCACTGTGAATGGCTCGACCCCGATGAAGTGCGGCGCGATTGGCCCTGGCTGGGCTCCACCGGCGGGGGATTGCACGCGCCGCGCGATGGCTCCGTCGATCCGGTCAAACTGGTGGATGCGCTTCGCGCCGACGCTGTCCGGAGCGGCGTGGAGATGGTGACCGATACCATCACGTCGCTGACGCACTCCAGTGGAAAGACGACCGGGGTCCAGGGGCGTGCCTGGCATCCCGCCGAGCAGGTGGTGCTCGCCGCGGGAGCATGGACCGGCCGGATCACGAATCTTCCCCGGCCCGTGTCGGTGGAGCCGGTCCGGGGACAGATGGTCGCCTATCCCTGGCCGCACACAGCCAAGCCGTCAATCGTCTTTGGCCGCGGCGGATATCTGCTCCATCGCAACGGAGAGGCACTCGCCGGTTCGACCATGGAGCACGCTGGATTTGCCTCCGAGGTTACCGAGTCGGGAGTCGCGGAGATCCGCCGGCGGACGGCATTGCTGGCCCCCGCCTTTTCCGGCATCGGAATCCATCGCGCCTGGTCGGGACTCCGGCCCGGAACTCCCGACGGACTTCCAATCGTCGGACGGGAACCAGGCCTCACCGGACTCTGGTACGCGACCGGTCATGGACGAAACGGGATCCTGCTCGCGGGGATCACCGGCACCGTCATCGCACAACTGCTCGCCGGCGAAGCGACGCTCGAAGAGGTCTATGTGCTGAGACCGGAGCGGTTTTGGAGCTGGTAGGGCGCTAAGGCGCTACGGCGCTATGGCGCAAAGTTGTTCGTTGCGCCTTTCCGCCATTGCGCCGTCCAAAGAAATCCGAGTTAGCTCTGCGGGCGTAGAAGGGTCACACCCCTTCTCAGGAGCGCCCGTCATGCCGCAGGTGTCCCGCCGGAAACGTCTCGCCTTCGCCCTGGGCATGGCCGCCGTTGCCGCCCTGGGCACGCTGGGGGTCGCGATCGCATCGGACCACCAGGACTCGCCCAACGTCGAATTGAATCCCCTGCAGGACATGACCGATGTTTATGCCTTTCCGAGCCCGACCGCGGGGCGGATCGTGCTGGTCATGAATACCAGGGCGTTCCTTACGCCCGCCGCCTCCGCCGCCGCGTCGTTCGACCGGAACCAGCTCTATCAGTTCAAGATCGACAACACCGGCGATGCCCGCGAAGACAAGGTCATCCAGGTCACCTTCTCCGGCACCGGCGCGGCCCAGACGGTCTCGGTGCGCGGCCCGGTCGTGCCACCGGTCCAGGGAGCGATGGCCAACACCGTCGCCGCTGCCGCTCCGGTGGTCACCGGCGCGCTCAACACCGCGCTCGGAAGCGCGCCGGGGATGCAGGTCTTTGCCGGCGCGCGCGACGATTCGTTCTACATCGATCTCGAGCAGTTCTTCCGGATCATTCCCGACCGGAAGCCCGCCACCGGCGCGTTGGGCGCGTTGCCGAACTCACCGACCGCGGGCGGATTCCGCCCCGCGGGGCAGGCGGTGAATTATGTCGCGGGATTCAACGTGCTCAGCATCGTCGTCGAGATGCCGATTGCCGATCTCACCGCGGGCGGGTCGGCACGACTCGGCCTCTGGGGCACCATCAGCCGCTAGCGATACCTCCCCTCCCTCTTGCGACGCAAAGGATCACAGCCATGACCCGCATGCTTTCTGCCCTGGTGCTGGCGGCCGGTCTCGCCGCCTGCAGCGACGACGCCGACGAGAGTCTGACCAACCCCGGTACCACCCAGACGTACGATCAGGTTCAGCGTCTGGGTAATCCACTCGTGAGCGAGGTGTTCCTCGCCAAACGGAGCCACCCGCAGCACGGGTCGATCGGCCCCGAGCAGGATGTGGCCATGATCGGCGAGGAATTCAAGAGCTTCGTCACCGGCGTGGCGGGCCGCAGCCAGACGCTGGCGAACACCCTCGCCTCGGTGCTCCTGCCCGACATGCTCATCGTACAAACCGACAAGGCAGCCAACACCGCGGGCTGGCTTACCTGGCTGCCGCAGCTCGGCAACGGGTGGGGCGGACGGAAGCTGGCCGATGACGTGGTCGACCTCGGCCTGCTCGCGATCTTCGGCGACCCGTTCGGGATCGATCCCCCCGGCGCCGTCGGCAAGGCGGGGCTCACGACCGACAACGTCGCGAGTGACAGCCCCTTCATCGACGCCTTTCCGTATCTCGCGGTCCGGAACTGAGGGACGAATCGATGCGCGTCGTTCTTCTCGTTCTGCTCGCGGCCGGCACGGCGGGCTCCGGCGGTGTCATGGCCCTCCGGCAGCGGACCGTATGGGAAGAGCGCGCGCGTGTCGCCGCCGGCAAGGCGATGGCCCGCCTGGCGGAGGTGCGCCGAGTCCGGGATGAAGACATCCGCTTCTTCGAGCAGCGCGTGGCGAGGGATCCCACAGGCGCGTTCGATCTGGTCCGCCTGGGCGGCCTCTTCCTGCGCCGCTACCGCGACACCGGCGACGAGCGCGAGCTCGTGGCCGCGGAGCAGGCGGCCCGGCGCGCGCTCGCGAATCGCCGCGACCGGAACGAAGGCGCCTTGCAGCTGCTGAGTGGTGCCTTGCTCGGCCAACACCGCTTCCTCGAATCGCGAGTCGTCGCGGAACGCCTGGTGGCGGAATCTCCCGACGATGCTCTGGCACAGTCGATTCTCGGCGAGGCGCTGCTCGAGCTGGGCGAGTACGCCCTGGCGGATGGGATTTTCCGCCGACTCACGCCACGACGATTCGAACCGGCGCTGGCACCCCGGTATGCGCGATGGCTCGAGCTGCGCGGCCATGCCGGTGCGGCGCGCCGCCTGCTCGAATCGGCACGCGACGAGGCCATCCGCGCGGGGGACGCGATACCGCTCGATCAGCGCATCTGGTATGAGCTGCGGCTGGGTGAGCTGGCGCTTCGCTTCGGCGCGCGCCGCGAGGCCGGCCACCGAATCTCGGCGGGGCTCGCGCTGGCGCCGGATGACTGGCGATTGCTGGCGGCGGCGGCCCGCCTGGCACTGGCGACGGGGCAGCCCGAGCGCGCGATCGTCCTCGGCGACTCCTCGCTCGGGCGGTACGTCGATCCCGCCACTCTGGCGGCGGTGGGAGATGCGTGGAACCGGAAGGGCGATGCGGCCAGAGCGGAGGAGTACTTCCGCGCCCTCGAAGCGATGACCGGCGCGCCCTCCGGCGGCTTCCACCGCGCTTGGTATCTCGCGCTGCTCGACCACGGCCTCCGAATTCCGCAGGTGCTCGCGGCGGTCGAGCGCGACATCAGGATGCGCCGTGATGTCTATGGATTCGACCTCCTCGCCTGGGCGCTCTTCAAGAGCGGCCGCGTGGCGGAAGCGCGCGCCGCCATGGCACAGGCACTCGCCTGGGGCACCGAAGATCCCGGGCTCGCCGCCCGGGCGCGGGCAATCGAGGAAGCCCGATGAGCGACTTCATCCCCTTCGTCCGGCTCGGCTTCCACCACATCAGCAATGCCGCCGCGCTCGACCATATGCTCTTTCTGGTCGCGCTCGTCGCCACCTATCGCTGGCGGGACTGGCGGTATCTCCTCGGCGTGGCCACCGCGTTCACGGTGGGACATTCGATCAGCCTGGCGCTGGTCGTGACGGATCTGGTTCGGCTGCCGGCTTCGATCATCGAGTTCCTGATCCCCGTCACCATCGTCGGGACCGCCCTGGCCAACCTGTGGCACGCCGGGGCGCGCCCCTCGGGCTGGCTCCGGCCGCTTTTCGCCGCGGCTTTCGGCCTGATTCACGGCGCCGGTTTTGCGAACTTCCTGCGTGAAATGTTCACGGGCCCGCCCGGCGCGCATCTGCTGGCCTTCAATACGGGAATCGAAGCGGGGCAGATCGTCATCCTGACGGTCGCCCTCGCGCTGCTCGAAGGTCTCGACCATCTGGCTGTCCGGTGGACGTCGCGGCACGCCTTTCTCTTCCGCGCCGTCGCGACCTCCCTCGTCGCCGCGGTGTGGGCCGCCGTCATGGCCGTGGAGCGCGTACCATGGTGATTCTCTGTCCCATGGTTCTCCTCGCGCTCGCCGCGCGGCATCCGATTCATTCGAGCTCGGCGACGATCAGCATGAATCCGCAAACCATGAACGTGGAAATCGTCCTGCGTGCGTTTGCCGACGATTTTCCGCCGGGAGCGAGCCCGGCGGCGGTCGAGGCCTACCTGGAGCGGCGCTTCCAGCTCACCGACCGGGAGGGAAGGCTCGTCCCCCTCCGGGTCGACAGCGTCCGGCTGGACGGCCTCGTGGTCGTGACGGCGCTGACGGCCTCCGCGCCACGCGGGCTTTCGGGATTCCGGATCTGGCACGGCGTCCTCGCGGAGCGGTTCACCGACCAGGTCAATCTCGTGCAGGCGTCCTACAATGGCCGTTCGGTAACCCTGCTCTTTACCGTCGCGGATCGCGCCAAGCCGCTGCCGTGAGGTGTATGGTCCTCGCCCCGGGTCCGGACGCCGCGGCGAGGGGTGGACGCTCCTGTGGCAGCGGGCTAGTATCCGCGAAGCCATGGCAACACTGCACCTTCCCGTACCGACCGAATCCGATCGCAGCCTGCTCGGGCGCATCGCCGAGCGGAATGAGCCCGCGCTGGCGCGGCTGTATGACCGGTACTCCGCCGTGTTGTTCGCTGCCGCCTCCCGGATCGCGGGGGAGCGCAGCGATGCCGAAGAAATCGTGCTCGACACCTTTGCACAGGCGTGGCGGGACGCCGGCCAATACCGGCCGGATCGCGGGTCCGTCATCGCCTGGCTCACGATGATCTGCCGAAGCAGGGCGCTCGACCTGGTGCGCGCGCGGGGACGCCGGACCCGGCTTCTCGACGCGGCGTGCGCCGCCGAGCCGGAGACGCCCCCGGCGATGGGGACGGGGGAGTCGCTCCCCTCGGGAGATGTCGAGCGGATCGAGCGCCGCACGATCGTGGCACGGGCGCTCTCGGACCTCTCGCCCCCGCAGCGCCAGGCGATCCAGCTGGCGTACTTCGAAGGACTGTCGCACAGCGAGATTGCCGAGCAGCTCGGAGAGCCGCTCGGGACGGTGAAAACGCGCGTGCGCCTCGCCATGCAGAAGCTTCGCGACATGCTTCGCCCCTACTACACCGAGCCCAGCGCATGAGTGACGCCGTCCAGGATCCGATGCGTGATCTCGCGCCGGGCTACGCGCTCGGGGCGCTGACGCCGGAGGAGACTCGCGCGTTCGAAGCGGCGCTCGCGACGAGCCCCGATCTCCAGCGAGAGGTGGCGGAGTACCGGGAGATCAATGCGCTCCTCGCGGAACAGGAGTCACGTCTCCCCGCAGCGGAGCTCAAGGCCCGGCTCATGGAGCGGATCGGGAGCCGGGCACCCGCGGGATCCCCGGGAGCGAGGCCACTCCCCGTCCGCCGGTCCTTTGCGCCGGTCGCCACCGGCATGGCCCTCGCGGCGATGCTCCTCCTCAGCGTCGGGTTGTCGCTCAAGGTGCGGGTGCTTTCCGACGCCGTGAGGGCGCGCGACAGCCTGCTCACGGCGCGGGACCGCAGGCTCGCCGAGCGGGAGGCGACCCTGAATTCGATTCTCGAACCGGGTGTCCAGCTGACCACCCTCACGGCGACCGGCGCCCAGCCGGTGGTTCAGATCTTCTATGATCGAGTCAAACGCCGGCTGCTGCTGCACGCGTTTCGCCTCACGCCGGTCGCGGCGGGGAGGGTGTATCAGCTGTGGCTGATGCCCAGGAAAGGCGATCCGATCGCCTCGCAGACATTCAACACCGAGGCGGATGGTCACGGACTGGTTGAATCGGTGAATGTGCCGGCCGGCGAGGAGATCACCGGCTTTGCCCTGACAGTCGAGCCCGCGGGTGGCTCCCGTCAGCCGACGACCACGCCGTTTCTGTTCGGCGCAATCGCCGCGTCACAATGAGGCAATCGAGAGGCGGCACGCCACTCCGCGCCGCGCTGGCGCTGCTCTGGGTCGTGCTGCCTGCTGCCGCGCAAAGCAGGGGAGTGGTGGAGCGGGAGCGGACGGCCTTTGCCGAATGGCTCCGTAGCTCGCCGGTATCGCCGTGGCGCGCCGTCGTCGTGCGGTCGATCGGCGGCGGGCTCTCTCTCGGACCGGACAGCGCCGATATCCCGCTTGCCGGGCTCGCCGCCGCTCGCTTGACCGAGCGAAGTGGACGAGTACTGCTCCGCACCGGCGCCAACGAGCTCGGCCTCTCCCGCGACCGCATCCAGACCGTCGAGGGGTGGCGTCTGATCGTGAGCGGACCGCCCGGTCGGACGACGGTCACGGTATTCGCCGCCGCGCCGACCAGGGAACACAAAAAGCTGAGTTACTTCGATTACACGGCGGCGGCGGTCCATGTCGTGACGCTGCGTCCCGCCACGACACCACGCGCCCAGCGACTGATGACCCAGGACGGGATCGAAATCGAGGCGACGGACGCGGGGACGGTCGAGGTCTCGCTGGGCTCCAGCCGCCGCTCGCTCGCGGTGATGCGTCTTCCCGGCGCCACGGAGGACGAATCGGAGCTGGAGATCTATTTCCGCGATGCCACGTCCGGGAAGACGACCTACCCCGCCGGCCGCTTCGTCTCTCTCATCCCCCGCCCCGACGGCAGCTACACGCTGGACTTCAACAGGGCACGGAATCCGTTTTGCGCATACAATACGGTGTATCCCTGTCCCTCTCCCTGGCGGGGCAATTCGCTCACCGAGGCGATTCGAGCCGGCGAGCGCTATTCCGGAGGCGGGCTCGAGGTTCCCGTACCGTGAAGCCGATGCGTATTCCTGCCCTCCTGTTCGTCGCGCTCCTTGCCGCCGCCGCGCCACCCCAGGCTCCAATGGCGGGACGGTGGCGGGCTGTGCTCGATATAGCGGGCGGCGCGCTTCCGTTCGAGCTCGCGGTGACCGACCAGGGCGCCGGGCTCGTCGCGTCGATCTGCAACGGTCCCAAGTGTGCCGACCAGGCTGCCGTGTCCGTCAATGGCAGCCGGGTGCTCTTCGACATTGCCGACTATGCCGCCACGATCACAGCGGAGCGGCGGGGCGATTCGCTCCTCGGTGTATACCAGAATGTCGGACGCAACGGACCCCGGTCGATTCCATTTCGCGCCAGCCGCGGTGAATGGCCCCGGTCGAAGGCGCCGACCTCGGTGCTCGGGAGCTGGGACGCCTGGTACATCACCGATCAGCGCCGGAGCCCGCGAGTCCTGCATTTCAGCGGCGGAGCAGAGGGCCTGGAAGCCGCGGTAACCTCGAACACCGGCGACCTCGGATTGTTCTGGGGCGGAGGCACCGCCGACAGCTTCTCGGTCGCGCGGTTCGACGGCGTGTCGGTCTACCTCCTGGTGGGGCGCCTGGGCGGCGATACGCTGCGCGGAGTTTTTCACGCCGGGCTCCGCACGCAAACCCCGTTCGTCGCGGTGCGCACCACGGGGGCCGCGCATCTCACCGCCCCGACGGCGCTGACGTCGGCCGACACCACCACGCCGTTTCGTTTCAGCTTCCCCGATCTCGAGGGACGCCAGGTCTCCGAGAACGACCCGCGCCTCGCGGGAAAGGTGGTCCTGGTCGACATCTTCGGAAGCTGGTGTGTGACCTGTCACGAAGCGACGCCGGATCTCCTCGACCTCTACCGGCAGTACCGGCCGCGCGGATTCGAAATCCTGGGGCTCGGATACGAAGTCACCGGCGATTCGGCGAAAGACAATCCCCAGATCCGTCGCTTCCGGGACAAGTTCGCCATCCCCTGGGTCCTGTTGCACGCCGGGGCGAGCGTGGTCGAAGAGACCGCCGCAAGCCTCCCCCAGCTGCGCGGCTTCACCGCCTATCCCACGACGCTCTTTCTCGGGCGCGACGGACGAATTCGCGCAGTTTATGCCGGATTCCGTGGCCCGGCGACCGGGGTGCAGCACACCAGGCAGCTGGAGGACTATCGCAGGATCATCGAGCGATTGTTGGCGGAGAAGCCGTGAGAGAGTGGTTCGGGAGTAGTGGTTCGTGATTAGTGGTTCGTGGTCAGTGCTGGGCTGAACTCACCGCTAACCACTAACCACTAACCACTAGCCACTAACCACATCCCAATCCCCAATCCCCACAATGCTTTACCCCGCCTTGCCACCAGTGTTATTCTTCCCGGCTCCACTGAACGGGGAAATGCCTTGGCTGCGCCGCTGGTCCAGCTCACTCGATCACTTCCGGTCCTCGAATCGAACCGCCCGGTGCCGGTTCCCTCCTCGCCTTCCCGGAAGCCTCCTTGGATCAAGGTGAAAGCGCCGGGAGGGGAGAACTACATCCGGCTGAAGCACCTGATGCGCGAGCTCGACCTGCACACGGTGTGCGAAGAGGCGCGCTGCCCCAACATCGGCGAATGCTGGGACCATCAAGCGGCGACGTTCATGATTCTGGGTGACGTCTGCACCCGGAACTGCGCCTACTGCGCCGTCTCGCACGGCACCCCCAGGGACTTCGACCCCCTCGAGCCGATCCGTCTCGCCAAAGCGGTCGAGACGATGGGGCTCCAGCATGTCGTGATCACCTCGGTCGACCGGGACGATCTGCCCAACGGCGGTGCGGAGGCGTTCGCGGGCTGCGTGACGGAAATCCGGAAGCGGCTCCCCGAGACGACCGTCGAAGTGCTGATTCCCGATTTCAAGGGCTCGGAGACGGCGCTCAAGATCGTCATGGATGCGCGGCCGGCCATTCTCAATCACAATCTCGAGACGGTCGAGCGACTCTACCGGCAGGCCCGCCCGGGTGGCCGGTACGATCGCGCGCTCGAGTTGCTGCTCCGGGCACGCCGCCTGGTGCCCGATGGTCTCACCAAGTCGGGAATCATCCTCGGGCTGGGCGAGGAATGGGACGAGCTGCTCGTGGCGATGCGGGATCTGCGCAAGAGCGATGTCGACATCCTGACCCTCGGACAGTACCTCCGCCCTTCCGACGGCCATCTGCCGGTGGCGCGCTTCTACACCCCCGGGGAGTTCGAAGAGCTCGGAGAGATCGGCCGGGCGATGGGCTTCACCCACGTGCAGTCGAGCCCGCTCACCCGCTCGTCCTATCATGCCTGGGAGCAGGCCCGCTCCGCGCGCCCCATTCCCGAGGAGTCGAGGACCGCCTGATGGCCACATCGACCCGTCCCGAGCGCACGAGCGGCGATGCCGGCACCGCGGAGCTGCACCGCCAGTACCTCCGTCAGATGCTCCTCATGCGTGTCTTCGAGGAGAAAGCCGGTGAGGCCTACAGCCTCGGCAAGATCGGCGGATTCTGTCACCTCTATATCGGACAGGAAGCCGTCGCGGCCGGCAGCATCGCCGCGCTTCGGCCGGACGACTACATCACCACCGCCTATCGCGACCACGGCCAGGCGCTGGCCCGCGGCATGAGCGCCCGGGCGGTCATGGCGGAGCTGTTCGGCAAGTCCACCGGGTGCTCCCGCGGCAAGGGGGGCTCGATGCACCTCTTCGACGCCGGGCTCGGCTTCCTCGGCGGGCATGGTATCGTGGGAAGTCACATTCCCATCGCGGCGGGCGCCGCCTTCGCCATCAAGTACCGGGGCGGCGACCAGGTGAGCGTCTGTTACTTCGGTGAGGCCGCGGCGAATATCGGCGCCTTCCACGAGACGCTCAACATGGCGTCGTTGTGGGATCTTCCCGCGGTCTTCATCTGCGAGAACAACGGCTACGGCATGGGCACCGCGGTTGCGCGCGCCAGCGCGGTGAAGAGCCTGTCGGTGCGCGGGCACGCCTACGACATGCCCGCCGAGGCGGTCGACGGACAGGATGTGCTGGTGGTCCGCGAAGCGATGGACCGCGCCGTGGCGCGGGCCCGCACCGAGTCGAAGCCCACGCTGCTCGAGATTCGCACCTATCGATTCGTCGGCCACTCGATGTCCGACGCGGCGCATGGCACCTACCGGACCAAGGACGAGGTGGAAGAGTACCGCCGCCGCGACCCGATCAAGGTGCTGGCCGAGCGGATGCGCGCCGACGGGACGCTCGATGACGCGCGCTGGTCGGCGCTCGAAGCGGAGGTCAAGGCCGAAGTGGACGACGCGTATTCGTTTGCGGAAGAATCGCCGGATCCCGATCCGTCTGAGCTCTACACCGACGTCTATGCGAAGGAAGCAGGCAACGGCCTGCTGCCTGATTCGGGGGTTCGGACATGGCGCTAATCACGTATCGCGATGCGTTGAATCAAGCGCTGCGCGAAGAGATGCAGCGCGACGACCGCGTCTTTCTCATGGGAGAAGAGGTGGCCGAGTACGACGGCGCCTACAAGGTCAGCCGCGGTCTGCTCAAGGAGTTCGGCCCCAAGCGAATCGTGGACACGCCGATCGCCGAGCTCGGGTTCGCCGGCATCGGGGTCGGCGCGGCGATGGTGGGGCTCCGTCCGGTCATCGAAATGATGACCTGGAACTTCGCCCTGCTGGCGATCGATCAGATCGTGAATGCCGCCGCCAAGATGCGCTACATGTCCGGGGGGCAGTTCGGGGTGCCGATCGTCTTCCGGGGCCCGAGCGGGGCGGCATTGCAGCTTGGCGCGCAGCATTCCCAGGCGTTCGAGAGCTGGTACGCGCATATCCCCGGTCTCAAGGTCATCGCACCGGCCACGGCGGCCGATGCCAAGGGACTCCTCAAGAGCGCCATCCGCGACGA
>Ga0070699_100000724_pt1 | contig 30598 bp, 32 predicted proteins | sample KBSK1503metaG_FD_65473 | JGI IMG/M metagenome (GOLD analysis project Ga0070699, IMG submission 65473) | Corn, switchgrass and miscanthus rhizosphere microbial communities from Kellogg Biological Station, Michigan, USA - KBS K1-50-3 metaG | ecosystem: Host-associated > Plants > Roots >...
TATCGCCGCGGCCCCCAAAGCGGTGCAGCCCATGCTGCGAGAGCTTCGGCAGGCAGTCAGGAGCGCGGCCCCCAAAGCTGAGGAGAAGCTCAGCTACCGCATGCCGTTCTACGCGTACCATGGACGCCTGATCTACTTCGCGGCGCATAAAGCCCACGTTGGCATGTATCCCATCATCGGGCGCGAAAAGGATCTCTATGCGAAGGAGCTCAAGCCGTACATGGCGGCCAAGGCCACGCTGCAATTTCCGATCGGACAGCCACTACCGATCGCGCTTATTAAGAAAGTCGTCAAGAAACGCGCCAAGGAAAATGAGGTGAAGGCTCCCGGCAAGCCGCCGGCAAAGTCAAGCTCACCCAGAAGCCGCCGCCGCTCAGACCGCGACTAACTCAATTCAGGACAGTCGGGGTCGTCTCTGCGCCGATGGCATTCGTCGCCATCGCACGGCTCCGTCGATACGCCCCGGGTGAGGTTCCATACTGCCGACGGAATGCCTTGGTCACTGAAACCTCGGAGTCATATCCCGTGAGGTGCGCGATTTCACGGATGCCCGCCATGGTGGCGCGGAGATACTCGGCGGCTTGCGCCATGCGGTAGCGCGTCAGGTTCTGCATCGGAGTTTCCCCAGTGGCCGCCCGAAACCGTTCGGCAAATGCTGACCGTGACAAGGAAACGGCGGCCGCCATCTTGGGCACTGTCCAGCGCTGGTCCGGATGCTCGCGGATCAGGCGGAGCGCGCGCGCAATCTGCGGATCACTCACCGCCGTGGCGCCGGGGAACGCTCGATCGGCCCCGGCGAGACACTGGCGGAGCGCTTGGGCGAGCAGCGCGTCGGTTAGGCGGGTAACGACCGCCTCCGAGCCGGGTCCGGTCGATGCCATCTCGACGGCGATCATCCGGATCAGGCTCACCAGCCACTCCGGCGCGCGACCGCCACTGCCGCGAAGGTGCACCACGGTTGGCAGCGCCTCCAGCAACGGCCGCGCCGTGAGCCGCTCGACGGCAAATCCTCCACACAGGAGGTCCGTGCGCTCGCCACCGCCGCCGTGGCTCAGGTGTCCGTTGACGGGCGGCGTTTCGGTGAGGATGCTGTCCAACAAGGTCACCGCGCTTTGCGGCGAGTCTCGGACCACGTGCCCTTCACCTCGGGGCAGGATCACCAGGTCCCCGGCAGCCAGCCGGACTGGATCTTGTTGCCCTTCCACTTCGAGCCAGGCGGAACCCGCCGTCAGAAGATGAAATGCCGGGCCGGACCGCGCCGCCACCTGGAAGCCCCACGGGGCCGTCATTTCCGACAGGCAATAGACGGTGCTATTGACCGTCAGTCGCAATAAGAGCTGGCTCAGCCCGTCCGAATCGGAAAACGCACCGAGACTACGCATCACACGTCATGGCGAGCCGGAACCTTCCGCCCGACCGACCATAAGAAGTACCAGCTGCCGGCAGCGCCAACGAAGGCGAAGCGCTTATGCAGATCTTTCTTGGTGGCTTCGAAGTCACCCAACGAATCGAGGTAGCGCTTGAAACCCTTGTATTCGCTGTCAAGCGCCAACATCTCTTTAGCGTTCTCGCGAACCGCTTCGAGCTTCTTGCGATTACGAATCACTCGCGTGTCGCCCATCAGCCGGTTAATATCCGCCGCGCGGAATTTGGCGACGCGTTGAACATCAAATCCGGAGAAAGCCTCGCGGATGCCAGGCCATTTGGCCTCGACGACACGCCAGCTGATACCGGCCTGGAACATCACGCGCGCCAGTGCTTCCAGATAGCCAGAAAGATCCTTCGGCGGGGCAGGCTGTTTGTATGGAGCCATGCTCTGGATCTTAGCCCGCGATCGGTAGGAAAGCACTTAGCCAACTCACTGACACAATTCATCTAGGCGCCGGATCGGCGTTTTGGTTAAGGTTCCCGGTGCCCTGGACATTTCCCCAACTCCGCCCTTCGGGTAGCGTCGAGACATGGTTAAAACGAGTGCGACTGACGTCGTCGACCGATATTCGAAAGCTCTGGGATCTCGCGACTTCGCTGCGGCGCGCGCATTCCTGGTGGACAACCTGCGCTTCGAGGGCCCCATCGACAAGTTCGACCACGCCGACGACTACATCAAGGCGATCTCGGCACTCTACGGCATGGTCAAGGGGGTCGACCACCAGGCGACGATCGCGGAGGGTGATGAGGTAGCCGTCTTCTACGTGCTCGACACGCCGGTAGCCAAGGCGCCGGTGGCGGAGTGGTACACAGTTGGGGCCGGAGGGAAGATCGTCCGGATTCGGACGTACTTCGATGCCAGGCCCTTCGCCAGGCCGTCGCCAACTCAAAGCTGAAGCCCTCCCCTTGAGGGTGAGAGAATAGGTCTTCACCCCGGACGCACCTGGCGCCGGGATGTCACTCGTCAGCTTCGCGAACCTGGAGGAGGCAATCTATGGCAGAAGCCAAAACTGCTGTCGCCAACAAGCCGGCGTGGATCGATCTCGCGACGCCCGACGCGGCAGCATCGCGCGACTTTTACTCCAAGGTATTTGGCTGGAAGATCGAGGTCAATCCCGATCCGCAATACGGCGGGTACGGCATGGCCGAGGTCGGCGGCCAGCGGGTGGCCGGGATCGGACCCAAGATGTCACCGGAACAGCCCACGGTGTGGACGCTGTATATCGCGACCGATGATGCGGACGCCCTGGCCAAGAAGGTGCAGGCCGCGGGCGGGACGGTGATCGCAGCGCCGTTCGACGTCGGGGATCAGGGCCGCATGGCCACCTTCCAGGATCCGAGCGGCGCGTTCATTTCGGCGTGGCAGCCTCGCGCGATGAACGCCGCCTTCCCCGTGGGCGAAGCTAACACGTTCGGTTGGGGTGAGCTGAACGCGCGCGGCGTCGACAAGGCGCTTCCTTTCTATCAGAAGGTCTTCGGCTGGACCGTCAAGACCAGTGACACGGGACCGGACTCGCCGCCGTACAACGAGTTCCAGCTTGGCGGCGAGAGCATCGCCGGCGGGCAGGAAATGAACAAGATGGCTCCGGCGGAGATGCCCAGCTACTGGCTCGTCTATTTCTCCGTCGCCGATGTCGACAAGTCGTTCAAGGCCGCGACGCAGGCCGGCGGGCGCGAGATGGTCGCGCCGATGGAGTTCCCCGGCGGGCGTTTCGCGATCGTTAGCGATCCGCAAGGCGCAGCGTTCGGGCTTCTCAAGATGGCGCCCGCCTAGCCAAGACTCAGGGGTGCGAGCCGGCGCCGGTGCCGGCCCGCACCTGCAGTGGAAGGGCCTTCGCGACGCGGGTCCATGCTTGCCATTGATATCGAAGGAACGCCACGGCGAGCAGCAGCGCAACGGCGGCACCGATGACGGTCGCCACCCCCCACAGGGATGCTCCCAACAACCCCCGTATGGCGAGCGCGACGAAAGCACCGCCGACCACCGAGTTGACCACCGCGACCGTCGCCGCGGCCGCGAGGAACTGCTGCCAGCGCATCTTCCACAATCCCATGGCCCGCAGCCCCACCTGATCGACACTGGTTTCGGCGAAGTATTCAGCTCGTGAGGGATCGATTTCGCTGTAGAAGGAGCGAATTCGGCTGATCGCCCGGGCATAAATCACGTCCTCGACGCCGGTCTGGAGCAAGCGGCCGAACGTCACCACGCCGAGGAAGAACACGACCGGCAGGATCGCGAACGCGAAAACGAAAAACGCCGCACCCAGCCTGGAGACCTGGACGACGAGCGCCAGGACCACGACGGCACTCGACAGCGCGGTCAGGTACACCGCCGAACGGGACGAGCTCTCGGAAATCGTCGCCGAGCGGGCGCTTTGTAACGCCATGTGGTCGGTCGCTAGCGCCTGCATGAATTCAGCACGGCGGCGCCCCTGCTCGTCATCCATCGTGTCCCTCCTCTGTTCCCGCCCGTCTAACCTTATCGGCTGATAGATTCCCGACGATTTGTTACCGCGCCGTTGCCTACTACGCGAATCGCCGATTTGGCCTTTGTCAAATTCAGCGTAACCGCTCTCCGGCACGAAGGAGCCCAGCGCCCTGCGTCGTTATTGATGTAGAGATGATCGACACTCGCGCGGAGCAATCAGGCTGGTTCGATTGGCTGCAGCAGGAGAAGTCACTTCTCCCGGAGGGGGCGGAGGACCTTGTCGTTGCCTCTCTTCTTGTCCTGCAGCTGAATGGACGTTTTCTCTACCTCAAGGGGACGACCGACCTGGCCGAGTTCAGCGCTGGGGAGAGACGAATTCTGGGGACGCTGGCCCGCCAAGGGGACACGGTGTTTGTTGCCATCGGCCCCGATCGACGGCACACTCGCCTCTGCTACCGCCTGCCCGACCTGGACAATGCGGTTGCCTTCGACGGCGACGGCCTGCGTGGCCTCATCCAGCAATGGTTTGCCTGGGCGAGTTCCACTGAGAGCTCGAGCGCCTGACTCCATCCGCTAGGCCGTCTCCATCAGCCACCCAAGTGCGTCTTTTCGCCCGGCGAAGTAGCCGGTCAGGAAGTGGCCGGGGTCTTCCCGGGCGGGCGGCGTGCCGACCATCGGGACCTCAGCTGGCATGAGAAACGCGAACTTCGTCACGCCCGCGGCGTTGTAGCGAGGAATGATGTTGGCATCCCTCCACGCGCCGTCCATGAAGGCCGGGTTCGTATGGAACTGCAAGCTATCGATCAGGACACGGGGTCGGCGCGACTTCGCCACCTGATCAGCAAACGTGCTCAGCCATTGCTGGAATTGTTCTTTGGACATGGATGCCGTGGTATCGAACCAGCGCACCTCGATCAGGTTGGCCGAAGGGCGGTCGATGATTTCGCCCCAGTCGTCTTCGTACAGGTGCTTCGAATCAACCATCGCTTCTCTTCCTCCTTGCGCTCGATTGGTTTCGTGGGGTACGCGCTCCAGGAGCGACGCCCAGGCGGACTCCTTGCTCGACGAGTGTTTTGAGGCGCCGCGTCAGCAACTCACGCCATCCCTCCGAAAATTGCCTCGCGCTATCCGGGTCGATCGGACCGAAGGCGCGAAACGAGAATTGGAGCAGCGTTCCATCGCGGTCTGCCGCCAGGTCGAAGCTGGCGACGCCCAATCCCAAGCCAAGGTGGAACGGACCCGTGAGTTCGAGGTGGCGATCCGTCGCCAATTGCGTCACGGCGGCCAAAACTGCACCGCCGCGTTCCCAATGCTCGACGAAGAGCCCGCCAAGGCGCGGTTCGAGGGTCAGGCCGCTCGCCTGCGGCCGAAGCATCGGATGACCCCACCAGCCGCCAGGATCCGTAACCAGGGCGTTGAAGACAGCAGCGGGCGATCCTCCGATTCTGACGTCGAAGGCAATATCGAACGACGGCCCGTCACGCTCCACACCCAACTCCCTAGCCTCGACGCGGCCCCGGAGGCGGAGGATTCCTGAAGCCCAGCCCGCCGCCAGGGGGTCGAACCAGCGTCGATTGATCTGTTGCAGAGCAATTGCGTTCAGGTAGTAACGTCGCTCGCGCCCCCGTTTGCGGCTGACGATCAAGCCTGCATCCGACAGCGCCTGGAGGTGTCGCATGACCGCGATCCGCGAGATGCGAAATTGTGCGGCGATCTCGCCCGTGATGCGCGGCCGCTCGAGCAGGAGGTCCAGTATCCGACGGCGCGTCGGATCCGCCAGTGCCCGCCAGCTGGGCGCCGTACGGGTCTCGATGCTGCCGCGTAGGCGGGCTGGTGGCCCCCGCATACATGTAACTCCAGCATTACATATAGTTCAAGCGGAACGCAAGCACCACCCTAACGAGAAGTGCTGATGATCTCGCCATGTCGAAAATGCCGCTTGTCGTTCGATGTATGGATAGAGGCGCCAGAGCGCCCCGAGCTATAACAATGGATCAGATCTCCTAGGAGGACACAGAATGCAAGTCATGGTGCTGGCAAAGGAAGGGGAACAGGTCGAGGCGGGGACGCCCCCCTCGGCTGAAAGCTTCGCCGCGTTCCAGAAATACAACGACGAGCTGCTCAAGGCGGGGGTCGTGGTCGCGGCTGGCCGCCTCTTTCCGAGCTCTAAGGGAAAGCGCGTTTGGTTCGACGGCAAGAAGCGCACCGTCATCGACGGGCCGTTCACGGAGGCCAAGGAGCTGGTGGGCGGGTACTGGCTCTGGCAGGTACGTTCGATGGACGAAGCCGTTGAATGGCTGAAGCGGGCACCCTTTGACGGCGGGACCTTCGAGATCCGAGAGATCTTCCAGACCGAGGAAGCCCTCTCGCGATGATCCGCGCTACGGAGCTCAGGGGGACCCATCATGGGTCTCCTATCTCAACACCTGGGTGGCCCTCGGGCCCAGACTGGCTGCTATTCGAGAAAGGCGAGCGTAGCCGCGGCGAGGAGTGGCGAGCTGAAGATGTTGTAGTGGGTTAGCCCCGGCAGGATGGCGAGCGCGTGCCCGCCTTTCGGCCGGCCCTCGCCCGTCCAGCCGCCGTCCCGGAGGCCGCCATCGAGCAGCTTGAATACTTCGACATAGTGGCTCGGCGGGGCCATGTCGGCATCGGCAGCGACGATGAGGGTTGGCACCTGGAGACCGCGGACGTCGTCGGTGAAGTCAAAGTCCTTCGCCATCGCCTCCCCGATCTTGGTCAGTAACCGAGGGAAGTCCTCAGGCCTTGGCGCGACCCGTTGGTATAGCTGGTACATCGGCGTGTCCTTCATGAAGTCGACAGCCGCGGCGTTCACCTGGCCCTGCTGCGCCCGGATCTCCGGATAGATCGCGTCGGGGCGGATGCTCGCCGAGACGGCAACCAGCCGTCGGACCTTCGCCGGGAACCGCGCCGCTGTCTGCAGCGCCACACCACCACCGAGCGAGTAGCCGACGACGTCTGGTCTGTCCAGCACGAGGTGATCGATCAGTGCCGCGATGTCGCCGGCCATGAGCCGGACGTCGATCGGTCGATCGATGTCAGCGGTCCGGCCATGTCCTTGCAGGTCGACCGTAATGACCTGGTGACGCTCGGCCAGCATCGGCAGAATCGGACCGAACATCTCGCCCGACCCAAGCCCACCGTGCAGCAGGATCAGCGGTCGCCCGGCTCCGCGCGTTTCGTAGTAGAGCCCGATGCCGTTGACCTCCGCGTACTGCCCGTCGTTGGCCATCCGAGTTAGCGCGTGCTCCACTGGAACCAGCGGATCCCGATTCCTGCAAAGATGATGGAGTAGAGCACGCTCGCGAGCAGGGCCCACCATGTATCCGCGGTCCAGGCAACCGGATGCATCGCGCCCGAGAGCAACGTCGCCACTGCTCCGCCAGGTGACCATCGCGAGATGGTCTCAAACGTGGTTCCGAAGACGTCGGAGTGACCAAAGAGGCCGAGCGCGACGAGCGGCAGGAAGCTGAGCCGCCCCAAGGCGTTGACGGTATCGACGGATTTGATGAGGCCCACCAAAGCCTGTCCCACGCCGAGGAAGACGGCCGAGCAAAGAATCACCATCGCGAGCGTCAGAAGGTAGGCAGCCGGATCCAATGTGACCTTCTCGATGACGGCCGCTGCCACGAGGACCACCACGGACATTGCCAGCATTGAAACGACCTGGACGGAAAGCCGGCTGACCATGATGGTCCAGGTTGGAGCCGGCGTGACCCGGAGGCGCTGGAAAACCCCCAGCTCGCGGTCACTGGCGACGGACGCCGTGTAGCCAAGGATGGCAATCAACGCGATGCCGAGCGTGAGCGCCAACGCCACGTTGACGATCGGGCCGCCGAGTTGAGCGCCGCGTTTGGCAGTGGACAGGCCGTAGAGGACGGCGAGCGGGGGAAAGAACGTCAGGAGCAATGCTCGGCCGTTTCGCAATTGAACGGTGAGGTCCGCCTCAAGCAGGGCTCTGAGGATTCCTGACAACGTCGGAGGGCGACTGGCTGGGACGCCCGATTGCGTGCTCATTTCAATCACGAAGGTCGCTACCCGTTAATCCGATGAAGACATCTTCGAGGGTGACCTGGCCATGGGCCACTTTGAGCACGCGTGGGTCATTTTTGTGCTTCTCGATGAGCCCAGCCGGCGTGTCGACCGTGATCAGCTTGCCATTGTCGATGATCGCCACCCGGTGACACACCGCCTGCGCCTCTTCCATGGAGTGGGTCGTCAGGAGGATGCTCCGGCCAATGTCGCGTAGCCGTTCGATCCGATCCCACAGCTGCCGGCGAGCTTGCGGGTCCAGGCCGGCCGTGGGCTCATCGAGGAGCACGAGTGGCGGGCTCTGGATGGTGGCGATCACCAATGACACGCGTTTCTGTTGTCCCCCGGACAGTTGGCTGAAGCGCTTTGACGCCTCCTCGCCCAGGTGGACGTTGGCAAGCAGGTCGTCGACTCCGGCCCGGCTGAGCGGCACACCGTAGAGCCCCGCGTAGAGCCTGACGATCTCGCGAATCGTGAGACTGGATTGGAAGCTCGTCGACTGGAGTTGCACACCCATTCGTGCTTTCGCTGCGGCTGGATTTGCGCGCGCGTCGATATCGCCGATTCGGATTGAGCCGGAGTCTGGCCGTACCAGTCCTTCAATGGCGCTCAATGTGGTCGTCTTTCCGGCACCGTTGGGGCCGAGGAGGCCAAAGATCTCTCCTTCGTTGATTTCCAGCGCCACGCCGTCGACGGCCCGCTTGGGTCCATAACTGACGCGGAGATCTTCGACCTGGAGAGCCAAGGCGTGGGGGGCGGGCCGGGCGGTATCGCTCACTTAACCAGCGCCAATCTGATATGCCACCAGCTCGGGGTGCTGCGCCGTAACTCACTCGCGTACTTGATGTCTTCCATCGGGGCGCGCGGCGCCGGCGCCGCCTTCGCTGGCGGCGCGCTCGTGCAAGAGAGCAGCGTGCTGAGCGCCGCGGCGCCCACGATGCGAATCCACGTGCCGTAACGCATGTAGCGGCGTGTCAACGGTTTCAGTGGTTGTCGTATTCGTCGTGGCGGCGGAACCAGATGCCGGACTCGTTGCGGCCGAGTGGCGCGCGGTCGAGCCACTGATACATGCCCCAGAGGCCGTCCACCCCGCGCGCGTACGCCGAGTAGGTGTGGTAGACAACGCCATGCTCGAGCGCGAACGCGCTCAAGCCGTGGGCCTCTTGCCTGTACGTCGCCCAGTCCACACCAACGCCAAGCCCAGCGACCCAGTGACCCTCCTCAGCGGCCTGCAGTTCCGGCCGCATGTCGACCGTGCGGTAGTTGTACTCGACGGCCCCCGACTGCTGCTGCTCCTTGGTGTGTGTCGTCTGGAAGTCGGCGTTGAAATCGCTGTCGAAGGAAGATGCCCAGGGGAAGCTCCAGCCCATCCGCCGCCGGTACGCCTGCAGTTTCGCAAGAGGAGCCCGCGACACCGCGCAGAGCGTCACGTCGTGATTTGCGAGGTGGACGACGAAGCCGTTGAAGCCGTCCGCGATCGCCGAGCACAAGGGGCATCCTGCCGTGTACTCGGGTCCGAACATGAAGTGATAGGTGAGGAGCTGCGAACGTCCTCTGAAGAGATCGGCGAGGGACGCAGCGCCCTCGTCGGTCTCGAAACGGTACTCCTTGTCAATTCGAACCCAGGGCAGGTCCTGTCGCTGCCGCGCCAGTTCGTCGCTACGCCGTGTCAGCGCCTTCTCGGCCTTGAGCAGTTCCAGCCGGGCCGCAAGCCACTCTTCACGTGACCCGGTCTTGTGATCGGTCATTGTGTCTCTCCTTGTTGCGACGACAAACAGCTTAGCGTGGCCCGCTCCACCGATGACGTCTCATATCGGCGGCGTCAATCAGCCCGGCGACAACTGGCCTGTAACCGAACCGCGTAAACGAAGGACGATGAGGAACGTGGCCTCGAAGCCTTCCCTCGTCTCCCAGGAGCGGGTTGCGGTTACGCATGACTACCTTGACCAGTACGGCGGGGCCGAGCGCACCGTCCTGGCCATTTGCCAGCGCTTCCGCTCGGCACCGCTCTACACCTCCGTGTACGATCGCGCCGCGATGCGCCGGCTGGGCTTCATCGAGCCGGCGCAACGGATCGTCGTGAGCTTCATCCAACGCTGGCCGTTCCGTCGGCGCGTCCCCCGCTACTACCTCACGTGGCTCTATCCGCTTGCCTTCCGGACGTTCGATCTGCGGGGGTACGAGCTGATCCTGTCGTCAGCGAACTTCGCCGCCAAGGACCTGACGCTATTGCCTGGTGCCGTCCATGTTTCGTACTGCTACACGCCACCTCGCTTCCTGTGGGGCTTCGACAGCGATACCGCCTGCCGCGCGATGCCGTTGCACGAACGGCCTCTCGCAATGCTGGCGAAGGCCACGCTTCGCCGCTTGGACTATCGGGCGGCACAACAGGTCGACCTGTTCGTCGCCTGCTCGAACGCAGTTGCCCGCCGCATCCAGCAGGTGTACGGCCGGAGCTCCGTCGTTGTTTATCCGCCCGTTGAGATCGGGCGTTTCGATCGCCATCCGGTACGCGACGAGGGGTTCTTCCTCACTGTGTCGCGCCTCAACGCCTACAAGCGGCTTGACTACGTCATCGAGGCGTGCAATCGGGCCGGGCTGCCACTCGTCGTTGTCGGAACTGGACCCTGGGAGGCCCATCTGCGCTCTCGCGCGGGGCCCACCGTCAAAGTCACTGGACACCTTCCCGATGACGAGGTCGAGCGGCTGATGTCGTGCTGCCGCGCGTTCGTCCTGCCCGGTGAGGAGGACTTCGGCATCGCCGCGGTCGAGGCGATGGCGGCCGGCAAGCCAGTCGTGGCGCTCCGCCGAGGGGGCGCGGTTGAAACGGTGATCGATGGCGAGACCGGTTTGCTCTACGACGAGCCGACGGTTGAGAGCTTCCTCGATGCCGTGGGTCGGTTGCCGGCGACTCGCTGGGACGCAGGGGCGATTCAAGCGCGGGCCCGCAACTTTGACAAGGCCCGCTTCACCGAGCGGCTCGACGAAGCGATCGCGTCCGCGATGCGCCGCGGATCCTCGGTAGTCCACTGATGATCGAGCAGGCGCGCCTGGCTCCGGAGCCAACCGCGCCGACATCCGCGAGCGAGGCTCTCCGCCGGGCAATCCTCGCCACGCTGATCTACGCCGACCTCTTCGACCATGCGCTAGCGCGCGATGAAATCCACCGCTATCTGATCGGTCAAGCGGTCTCGGCGGCGCCGCTGGTGGCGATGCTCGACAACGATGCCGAACTCCGGTTCCACATCGCGCAGACCGAGGGTCGGTTTCACCTGAGCCGTCGACCCCACCTCGCCGATATCCGGCGGGAGCGAACCGCGGCGTCGGCCGAGCTCTGGCCGGTTGCCAAACGGTACGGTGCGCGGATCGCCCGCCTCCCATTCGTTCGGCTGGTGGGCGTGACCGGCGCCCTGGCCATGGACAACGCTCGCCCGGATGACGACATCGATTTGTTCATCCTGGCCCAGCCGGGCCGGCTCTGGCTTTGCCGGCTGCTCGTCCTGGGCATGGTGAAGCTCGCAGCCCGACGGGGGTACGTCTTATGCCCCAACTTCCTGTTGAGCACCGACCACCTTCGGCTCTCGGAGCGCAATTTATTCACGGCGCACGAGGTCGTCCAGATGGTCCCGCTCGAACGGAATCGCTGGTATGGCGCCTTCATCGGGGCGAACGGCTGGGTTAGGGACTTCCTGCCGAACGCGTTTGCCCGGAGGACGGCGGACGCGCGGCCGGGTTCCACGAGACCGATGCCAGCTCGGATCGTCGAGGGCCTCCTCTCAGTCAGGGTCCTCGATCCGCTCGAACGGTGGGAGATGCGAAGGAAGGTGCGGCGTCTCAACCGGCGCCTCGAACGTGAGGGCGGCACCGTCGCGTTTTCTGAGGAGGAGTGCCGCGGGCATTTTGCCGCGCACGATGCCCGCATCCTTGCCGCCTACCGCCGACGTCTCGCGGAATACGGTGACGGGATTCGATGAGCGACGTCCTCTTCGGCCAGTCGTACTATTTGCGCTTCGATCCCAAGCTCTTCAAAGCGATGCAGCCCTACCCGCCACTCGGCACGCTCTACGCCGCCAGCTACATCCGAAGCCGCAACTATGAAGTGGCCCTCTTCGACGCGATGCTGGCAGATTCCGAAATCGAGTGGGCAGCGGCGCTGGATCGCGAACAGCCGCGTTTTGCCGTCATCTACGAGGACAACTTCAATTACCTCTCGAAGATGTGCCTCCTGCGGATGCGGCAAGCGGCTTTCCGCATGATCGACCTGGCGCGCCAGCGCGGCTGCCTCACCATCGTGGCCGGCTCGGACGCAACCGATCGTGCGGGGCTATACCTGGCGCGCGGCGCTGACTTCGTGCTCAACGGCGAGGGCGAGGCCACCCTCGGCGAGCTCCTGGATCATCTCTCTGGCCGGACGCAAGCGAAGCCGCAGACGATTGCCGGCCTGTCGTTCCGTTCCGCAAATGGGAACGACATCGTCGTCACCCCTCGCAGACCGGACATCACCGACCTCGATGCGCTGCCCCTGCCGGCTTGGGACCTCGTCGATGTTGGCCACTATCGGGACGTCTGGATGGCGCGCCACGGGTACTACTCGATGAACATCGCGACGTCCCGCGGCTGCCCCTACCACTGCAACTGGTGCGCCAAGCCGATCTGGGGTCAGCGCTACAACGTTCGCAGTCCCGAACATGTGGTAAGCGAACTCCGATGGCTCAAGGAGAGCTATCGCCCCGATCACATTTGGTTCGTCGACGATATCCTCGGCCTGAAGCCTGGCTGGATCCAGCGCTTCGCCGACGGCGTCGAGCGAGAGGCGATACAAACCCCGTTCAAGAGCCTCTGTCGCGTGGACCTCCTTCTCCGCGGTGACACCATCGACGCCCTGCGGCGCGCCGGCGCCCAGGTAGTCTGGGTCGGCGCCGAGTCGGGCTCGCAGGCGATCCTCGATGCCATGGACAAGGGAACCCGGGTCGAGCAGGCCGAAGAGGCCAGCCGCCGTCTGCACACGGCCGGGATCCAGGTCGGATTCTTCCTGCAATTTGGCTACCCTGGCGAGACCCGCCAAGACGTTGCGGCGACGCTCCAGCTGATCCGAAATTGCCAGCCGGACGATATCGGCATGTCGGTTTCCTATCCGCTCCCGGGCACCAAGTTCCACAAGGCCGTCAGCGAGCAGCTCGGCCTGCAGCAGAATTGGCTCGACTCCAGGGACCTCGCCATGATGTACCAGGGACCCTTCAGCACCGCCTTCTATCGCAAGCTCCACGTCGTGCTCCACCACGAGTTCCGGTTGCGTAAGGCGTGGTCGGCGTTACGATCGCGCGGCCGCCGGCTCCGCTCGCTCGGCGCTGTGGTTTACCATGGCGCGGCGCTGCCCCTGGCAAGACTTCAGCTCGAGATCCTGGCTCGCGTCCACCGTCCCGGCCTGCCGCTGCTGCCGCGCTTTATGACGCCTGAAGCGGCAGCCCGTCCGACACCGCAGCCGGACGCGCCGATCCGCTCATAACGGCGTAGACCGTCAGGACCTCGTTCCCGAAATCTTTGCCCACGGCCGGGCGGACGACGAGGCCGACCGACTCGAGCGCGTCGAGCATCGCCCGCCACTCGCCATCGGTGGAGAGCACGATGCGAGCGTGGCCGCCGGGGCGGAGCACCTGGCCAAGGCCGCCGGCGAACCGCTCGATGACATCGGGGGCGCGCCAGGCCTGGTCGAGCGGGTCGGAGGGCACGCCGCGAAAGAAGGGCGGGTTGAACATAACGAGGTCGAAACGCTGGCCGGCAACTGGCGCGAAGAGGTCGCCTGACCGGATCTCAACCAGCGCATCGAGATCGTTGAGCAGGACATTGATGCGTGCGCATCGCACTGCCTCCGGGTTGAGGTCGACCCCAACCACCTGGTAACCGAGACGCGCCGCGAAGATGGCGCCGATGCCCGAACCGGTCCCCATGTCCAGAGCTCGCGGCCGCATCGAATCCGCAGTGCTGCCCGGGACTGGCGCCGGCAGGTTGCGGGCAAGAAAGACGCCTGAGCGCAGGACTACCGGGTTGAAGACATCCGGGAAGATCACGAGCGGCACGCCATCGACCCGCTCGAGAACCAGCCGCCGATAGCGGCGGCCGATCACCTGGTGACGCAGCCGCAACCAGGCCCGCCAGATCCCTCGCCGCAGCGGCCGGAGCGCTCGTGCCGTCACGTCGCTCGGCCGCCGAAGCTCCAAACGCCGAAGCTTGCGGGTTGCCGGCGCAACTTTCGCCCGGCAAGCCAGCGTTTGAACGCCCATCCGGATCCGCCTCGGGACGGGATACGCTGCAGCACCAGGCCAGTCTCCGTGGCGGTTCGTGCCAGGCCGTCGACGGTGAGATAGCCGGCGCCCCATTCGACCGGTCTGCTGCCGATCCGATCGGCGAAGCCCTGCTGGCGCTCCGCCAACATCCGTTGGCCGTCTGCGTCGCTGACGAAGACGGGGGAATCCATGACGACAAGCGTCCCACGGTCGAGGAGGGTCTTCGCCGCGTTCCGTAGAGTTGCGATCGGGTCCGCCGAGTAGTGCAGGGATGCGTTGAAGATCACGACGTCGAATTGCCCGCCAACGACGGGGAGATGGTCGAAGTCCGCCTGCAGCCGGGTGAAGGTGGTGGGGTAGTGGAGGGCGGCGCCGAGCCCATCCTCGGGGTCGTCGAGCCAGTCGACGGCGACGCAGGCGTGGCCGAGCAGCGTCAGGCGGTGGGACAGCCAGCCATTGCCGGCTCCCAGGTCGAGTACGCGTAGTGGTCGGCGACCGAGGGGAGTCAGAACCCTGCGGTACAGGTGGCGAAAACTGTCCTGCCGAATCCGCCAGACCGCGTGCTGCGGATCGTCGCGGGAAACCTGGGGAAGCTGTCGATAGTACCCCGCCGGGCGTTGTCGATAGCCGTCCTGATCCCGCACGCGCCGGTACTGCGCGATCAACGGTTCGATCTCGGCGAGGCGTAGGTCGGAAAGGAAGCGGAGGATGCCGCCACGGCACCCGACTTCCACGTCACACAAACGGCAACTCAGCGGACCCGTCGACGGCCGGGCCGTGCTCGCCGCGACCAGTGTCGATCCGCATTCTGGGCAAGCGAAGGCGGGGGTCCAGGTGGGCTCAGGCATGGTGCTCCATCACGACCAGGAAATGATCGCCCCAGGCGCGCGCGCCGGGCCAGGCGGCGATCCGGTCCTCCATCGCCTGAAGTCGGGCCAGCAGGTGGGGGTGTCGGTCGGCAAAGGCCAGCGCGTACGGCGGAGGCACCAGGAGTCCCAGGGTTCGCAGCGACCTGAGGCGGAAGCCTGCCGCCGCGAACGTCGATCGAAACTCCGAGGGCGAGTAATAACGCGTCCACACCGTACGCCCATTCAGCGGCACGGCGACCGCCTCTCTGGACCATCGCGCGGCGGCCCGCCGCCACTCGCGTTTTCGCGCGAAGATCGCGAGTTCCCACGGGCAGACCCGGCCAATCACCGACGCGATCAAGACGCCCCCTGGGCGCAGCCTGGCGGCGATCGACGCCGCGGCTGCGCCGAGATCGGGGACGCAATTCAGCGCGCCCAGGTTCGAATAGGCGCCATCAAAGGTGCCGGGAGGCAAGCGCCCCAGCTCGTGGATCCCGACCTGGTGCACGGCGACTATCCCGTTGTTGTCCGCGTGGCAAGCGCGCTCCCGCGTCTGCCGCACCATGTTCGCCGACCAATCGATCGCCGTGACCCGGTACCCCTGCCGCCCCAGCGCAACCGCATCCAGGCCGGTCCCACACCCAAGATCGAGCAGTGTCGAACCGGGCGCCACGGATCGGGTGATAGCCGCCAGTGTTCGGGCTCGCACCGCCTGAACCAGCGCGTTGTTCCCCAATGGACCGTCGTAGTCAGCGGCGACCTCGTCGAATGCGCGCCGCGTGTCTGCCAGCTGCCGAGTGTTCATCGCAGCGACCGGGTGACAAAGAGGGCCGTCAGGCCGGCGCCAAACAGTTGCCGCAAGAGCACGGCGATCGCAATGCCAACGGCGCCATAGCGGGGCGCCAGCGACAGACCCAGTGCGGCGAAGACGATCAACTGGAGCACGTCCCCGCCGGCGATCCAGCGCGGCCGGCCCAGCGGATAGAGGATGAACGCCACCGGCTGCGCGTTCAAGCCAATGGTGAGGCCGACCAGGAGGATGGCGAACGGGAGTACGGCGCCGGCATACGCCTGGCCATAAAGGCCCACCAGCAAGAGTCCGGAGAGCGGCAGCGCCAGGAGGAAACCGATCGAGGCCAGTCCGGTGAGGCGGAGGGTACGGGTCACGTAGGCGCGCAACTCGGCACGGGTCCGATACCGGCAGGCCTCCGGGAACGACGACGTCAGAATCGCGTTCTGCACCACTTCGAACTTTGCCAGCAATGCCAGGGCGGCGCCGTAGAGCCCAACCTCGGCCGCCGGCCGGAAATGACCGAGTAAGACGACGTCCAAGCTGAGGAAGATCGTTGAGGCAACCGCCGCGACGGCGATCCAGCGGCTGAACCGCCAGAGCCGCCCGAAGTGCGCTCCAAGCGAGGCGAGCAGTCGCGGTCGAAGCCCCGGCGGCAACGCGCGCTGGCCAACGGCGAGCAGCACCAGTGGCAGGACGACCTCGATGCCGACGAGCGGCCAGAGGGCGAGGCGGCCGGTGAAAAACAGTGCCCCGATGATGCCGGCGCGGAGCAGCGCCTGGGCCATGCTGATCAGGCTCAAGGCACCGAACGTCTGGCGCGCCTCCAGCAGCGTTTGCACGTAGTTGAGCAGGCCACCGGTGAGCAGCGTCAGCGCGGCCAGGCGAACCAGCCCCGGCTGCAACGCTCCGCCGTACCAGCCATTGACGATCCAACCGGCGAGCCCGGCCAACAAGGCGGCGGCGAGTGTCCCGAACACGAGCTTCGCCATCAGAAAGGAGCGTGCGACCGCCCGGGCTTCGGATAGCGTCGCGGCGCCGGCGATGTAGTTGACGGCGGCGTCGCGGAAGCCGAACTCGGCGACAAACGAGAACAGGCTGACCAGGCCCATCGCGATCGCAAATCGACCTGCGTCGCCGGGTTTCAGGGCGCGGTAGGTTAGCGCCGATGCGAGGACGCCGAACCCGAGTTTGACGACATTCCCGGCGAGGAGCACCCCCGCGTTCCGCGCCGGGCGGAGCAGGGTGGCGACCTCAGCGGACACGCGCCACCATTGCCAGGTCTCGCACCGTCTGAGCGAGAGCCCGTCGATGCCAGTGATAGCGTGCCGATGCGAGCATGCTCCGGCGGTGGATGCGGCGTGCCAGGGCGATCGAAGCCGGGCGATGCTCGAGGCACCAGCGGAGCGCCTTGCGGGTCACGCGGCGATTCGCCGCGTAGATCGATCCACCAGGCGCGCGGCTGACGCTGTCGGTGGTGATCGCGATGTCGACCACTGTGCGATCGACGTGTACCCCGTCGACCCGAGCGGCCAGCCGAAGCCAGAAATCCCAGTCCTCGGCGGGGCTGCAGAGCGGATCGAACCCACCAACCGCGCCCAGCAGTGCGCGCCGGAAGAGCACGGCGCCGGTCACCAGGAAATCTGACTCGAGCAAGCGATCGAAGATGTCAGCGACCGGGTGCGCGAGTGATGGGGGACCGGGATCGGGCTCGTAGTCGCCATAGGCGAAACCAGCCGCAGGTTGCGCCCTCAACGCGTCGGACAGGCCCTCAAGCGCGTTCGGCCTCAAGGTGTCATCCGAATCGAGGAAGGCGATCAGATCGCCGCGCGCGCGATTAAGACCAGCGTTGCGCGCGATCGCGGGGTTGCCCGAGTGCGGGACGGTCAGCAGCTGGATGGGTAGGTCACGCAGAGACTCGGTGGTCCCATCGGTCGAGCCATCGTCGACGACGATGGCTTCGCAGGCAGCCGTCGTCTGCGCGAAGACGCTGGCGAGCGCCCGGGCGACCAGCTCTCGCCGATCGAACGTGGTCAGGATGACGGAGATCACCGTCGGAAGTTCATACGGTGCGAGGTTTCGAATTCAGCGCGAACCTGTAACGCGGGTCCGTAACGGCATGCGGGGATAGCCACCCAGGGATCGTTGAGGCACGGAGGTGCGATGAAGCTCGTCCTTTACAACCCCAAGAGCAACGGCTCCGGCAAGCGCATCCTCCCGTTATCACTCCTTGCCCTCGGCGCTGTGCTCGAGGGCCGGCACGAGTACACGATCGTCGATGGCAACGCCGAGCGGGAGCCGCTGGCGGCGCTCGACCGAGCGCTGTACGACTCGGGCACCCACGTGCTCGCGATGACGGTCATGCCTGGCCCGCAGCTGCGCGACGCGGTGCCGATCGCGCGAGAGCTCAAGCGACGGCATCACGGTATGACCATCGTGTGGGGCGGATATTTCCCGACCCAACACTACGAGGTCTGCCTGCGAGCCTCGTATGTCGATTACGTGGTCCGTGGCCACGGCGAGATCAGTTTCCTCCAATTGCTCGAGCTCCTGGAGCGCGGCGGCTCGCCCGCCGGCGTGCCCGGGCTGGCGTACCGGGTCAATGGCGATGCGGTGACGTCGAACGCGATGCCGCCGATCCCGGATCCGCAGGAGCTGCCGAATTTTCCTTACCACCGCGTGCCAGTCGCGAGCTACGCGCGTGACAGCTTTCTGGGGAAGCGAACCCTGCCCCACCACTCGAGCTACGGGTGTCCGTTCTACTGCAACTTCTGCGCGGTCGTCAACATGGTGGGCGGCCGCTGGTTGCCACAGACGGCCGAGCGCACCGCAGCGGTCGCGCGGTATCTGCACGACCAGCATGGCGCGGATGCGGTCGAGTTCTACGACAACAACTTCTTCGTGCACGAGGCTCGCACCGTGGAGTTCGCGGAGCGGATCCATGACCTGGGGATCGGATGGTGGGGAGAGGCGCGCGTCGACACGCTACTGCGTTACCGTCCCGCCTCCTGGCGGGCGATGGCGGCGTCCGGTCTGCGGATGGTTTTCATGGGCGCCGAATCGGGCTCCGACGAGACGCTGAAGCGGATGAACAAAGGCGGGACCGCCGCCGTAGAGAAGACCCTGGAAATGGCCGGCCGGATGCGCTCCTACGGGATCGTTCCCGAGTTCTCCTTCGTCCTCGGGAATCCGCCCGACCCCGACGAAGACACGAACCGAACCATCGAATTCATCCGCAAGGTCAAGCGGGTGAACTCGCGGGCCGAGATCGTGATGTACGTGTACACGCCGGTGCCGCTGGCCGGAGACCTGTACGATACGGCGCTCGCGCAAGGCTTCAAGTTTCCCGAGTCACTCGATGAGTGGGTGTTGGCGGACTGGTCCGAGTTCGCCCAGCGGAAGGGTGCGCAGATTCCGTGGCTGCGCGACGCGCTGCGCAACCGGGTTCGCACCTTCGAGCGAGTGCTCAACGCCTATTACCCGACGGTCACCGACGCGCGAATGCTGCGCGGGCCACTCTGCTGGATCCTGCGGACCTTCAGCTCGTGGCGGTACCACCTGCGACGCTACGAGCTCCCGATCGAATTGCGCATCCTGGAAAAGCTCGCCGGCTACCAGCGGCCGGAGACCCGCGGCGCCTAGGCCTTCGGGCGGCTGATGCTCGAGGCCTACGAAGCGGCGGCGCCCGACTACGACCGTCAGGTCCAGGGCGACGGCTGGATGCGGGACGTGCTCTGGGATCGGTACGCGCGGCTGTTTTCCGCGGGGCAGACCGTTCTCGACCTCGGGTGCGGCACGGGGATCGACGCGGTCTTTTTGGCGGAGCGTGGCATTCGCGTCATGGGGATCGATGCCTCCCCCGCGATGATCGCGCAGTCCAGGACCAAGCTGGCCGCCGCTGACCTCGGTGACCTCGTGAAGCTGCGGGTGATGGACATCGCTCGCGTCGGCTCGCTGCCCGAGGCGGGCTTCGACGGCATCATCGGCGCGTTTGCCGCTCTCAGCACGACCCCCGAGCTCGAGGAGGTCGCGGCGTCGGTTGCCCGCCTGCTCGTACCCCGGGGGATGCTGGTCGTGCACCTGCTGAATCGCTGGAGTCTCTGGGAATGGCTCGGTCTGCTCCGCTCCCGTCGCTTTGGTGCGGCTCGCCGCCTGGGCCGTAACCCGATACGGAATTTCATGATTGGTGGTCGCACGGTGCCGCATTACCTGTATCAGCCGGGGGCTACCTATGCCCGCTTCTTCCAGTCGCGCTTTGCGCTTCGCCGGGCCTACGCGATCGGCATCCTACGCCCACCCCACACCGTGCGGCGGATTCCCTCCGTGATCATTAGGGGACTCGACCGCCTGGAGCGGCCGCTGCGTCGTCTGCGGCCGTTTCGGGACTGGGGCCGCTTCTTCGTGCTGGAGCTCGAACGGCGGTGACGGGGCCCATCGCGCTCGCCAAACGCCAGCTGACGCTGTCCACCGATCGGATCTACGCGCTGCCCGTCGTGGTCTTGATGCCACACAGTGCCTGCAACTGCCGCTGCGTGATGTGCGACATCTGGCTGGCGAACCGCAACAAGCGCGAGCTGTCGCGGGAGGACCTGATTCCGCATCTGCCCGCCCTGCGCAGGCTCGGCACCAACCACGTGGTGCTTTCCGGTGGCGAGGCCCTGCTGCACTCGAACCTTTGGACGCTGTGCGACCTGCTGCGCGAGGCCGGCGTTGCCCGGATCACCGTGCTGTCAACGGGGCTGCTCCTCGAGCGTCACGCCGCCGCCGTCGTATGCCACTGCGACGAGGTCACCGTATCGCTCGACGGCAGCCGGTCGATTCACGACCGCATCCGAAACATCCCCAACGCATACGAACGTCTCGCTGACGGCGTCCGCGCCCTCAAGGCGCTCACCCCGGATTTTCGCGTGACCGCCCGCTGTGTCATCCAGCGGCAGAACTACCTCGACCTGCCGAACATCATCGACGCCGCAAGAGACATCGGCATCGACCAGATCTCGTTCTTTGCCGTCGACGTCTCGAGCACCGCGTTCAATCGGCCGCAAGGATGGACGCCGGAGCGCGCTGGCGGCGTCGCGCTCAGCCCCGACGAGGTGAAACGTTTTGCTCGCGTGGTCGAGGAGACGATCACCGGGTATCCGGACGAGTTCGCCAGCGGATTTGTCGCCGAAACGCCCGCCAGGCTGCGCCGGCTCCCGCGCTACTTTGCGGCACTCAATGGCGAGGAGACCTTTCCCGAGAACCACTGCAACGCCCCCTGGGTGTCGACGGTCGTCGAGGCCGACGGAACGGTCCGACCCTGCTTCTTCCACCGGAGTCTTGGCAATATCCATGATCGTCCGCTCAACGAGATCCTGAACGGCGACGAGGCGATCGCCTTCCGCCGCGCGCTCGATGTCCGGCGCGATCCGATTTGCCAGAAGTGCGTCTGCACCCTCTACCTGGCACCCGGGGACGCGAATTCCCTCCCCGGCTCGCCGGGCCCGTTGGCCCACGCGAGCGGCGCTCGGGGCGTCGTCCCACGCGAGTTGCGCTTTAGTGCAATACGAGCGTTTGAGACGTTAGTGCCAGGCGAGCGTTTGAGACGTTCTGGGACGGTCAGGGTGGGGGCCGCAGATTGATCGCTGCACGCGAGGCGGACGCGCCGGTCCGTTCCGCCGATTCTCGCCAGATGGCTCAGTGGTTGCTGCTTGGCCCGGCGGTCCTTCTGGCCGGCTCGGCGCTCGCCGTCGTCGCATTCACGCGCTTCGACGGCCTGTACGGTCAGGACTCCTTTGCGTACTTCCACTACGCGACAGGTCCTTTGGGCCAGGCGCTGGCACACGGGCAACTGCCGCCTCCCTTTTTCTGGCCACCGGGATATCCGTTACTGGTCGCGGCGATGTCCGGCATCGTTGGCGTCGCACCGATCGCCGGACAGATCGTCAGCATCGCCGCGGGCGCGGCCGTGCCCGCCTTCACCATGCTTCTGGCGCGCGAGCTGGGCACCGATGAGGGAGCCGGCTGGCCGCCAGCTCGCCATCGCTGGTTGCCCGCTTCACTCGTCGCCGGGTTGATCGTGGCCGTGACCGGGCAACTGTTCCAGTCCAGCCTCGTCGTGATGGCGGACACGCTGGGTCTCGCCGCGGCGACGGCCGGCGCGTGGGCCCTGGCCCGCTATCGGCGGACGGGTACCGCGCGCTGGCTTCTGCTCTCCGCCCTGGCATTCGCCTGGGCAATCATCACCCGCTGGATCTACGGCCTGGTCGCGCTGCCGATCGCGATCTGGGCGCTAATGCTGCTCTGGCGGCGTCCCCGGCGTACCGCGCTGCTTCACGGCGCGGGGGCGGTGGCGGTCGGAATCGTGGTCCTGGCGCCAACCGTCGTTCCGGCGGTCATCGGCCTCATCGGCGGTGGCAACGCGCCCTTCGCCGGTGATCTGCAGGTCTACGCCTGGAGTCCGCTGAACGCGCTGCACGCAACCTTCACGACCGGCGACGGACAGCTCGACTACAACCTCCCGACCGGGCTGTATTACGTGATCGCCCCCGCCAACTGGTGGTACTTCAGCCCCCTCGTGGCCGCTCTGACTTTGCTGGGCGTCTGGGCGGTGGTCCGTCGAAAGCGCATTCGGGCTCTCTGGATCCTGGTTGCCTGGGCGGCGACCGTCCTGGCCTTCCACGCCGGCGCGCCCTGGCAGAACCCGCGGTTCGCGCTCGCCTATCTCCCGCCGCTGGCCATCCTCGCCTCGGTGGGCTTCGACCAGTTGCGACTCGCTTCCCACCTCCATGTTCGCCGGGGTGCCGCCGCCTGGCTGCTGGCGGGCCTGGCGCTTGCCGCCGCCGGCTGCGCGGTGCTGACCCACGAGTTCATCGATCGCAAGCAGAACGATGTGGCCATCGTGCGCTGGGCGGATGGCCTGGCCCCCGCGAACGGACAGCTGCTCGCCTTCGGGTTGACGGCGACCTTCCAGGAGTACGGCCGGCTCCACACGCTCGACCTCTCGGAAGTCAGCACTGAGCGGATCGCTGCGCTCCTTCGCGATGGCCGGCCCACGCTCGTGCTCGTCGACGTCAACGGGCTCGAGCGCCAGTGGACGGGACGCGCGCCCTGGGAGCGCTACCACGCCTTGCTTGCCGCACCAGGCCTGACGCCGCTGGGGACCCGCGGTGGCTACACGCTGTTCGCCGTCCGGCAGGAGGGCGCATGAGGATCGGTCTGGTTGTTCCCGGGTTCAGCGCAGATCCGGACGACTGGTGCATTCCGGCCCTGCGGCACCTCGTGGTCCGGCTCGCCGGCGCCGCCGACGTTCACATCTTCGCCCTGCGGTACCCGAATGACCGGGGATCGTACCGAGTCTTCGGGGCGCAGGTCACCGCATTGGGGGGCGGTGACGCGATGGGCGGTCGGAGTGCCGGCCTGTGGCAACGAACGGCGAGTGCCATCGCCGCCGAGCATCGCCGCCGCGGCTTCGACGTGCTGCACGCATTCTGGGCAGGCGAGCCGGGTTTCGTCACGGCGCTTCTGGGTCGCGCGCTGCGCGTCCCAACTGTGGTCAGCATTGCGGGCGGTGAGTTGGCTCACCTGGGCGACATCGGTTACGGCGGTCTCCTGCGCCGCCTCGAACGGGTGAAGACGCGGTTGGCGTTGCGGCTGGCGAGCGCCGTGACAGCGGGTTCCGCGCTCGCCCTGGCATCCGCTCAGCCGTTCTTGCCCGCACGCGCCGCATCTCGTGCCCGGCGCGTGCCCCTTGGCGTCGACCTCGCGATGTTCGCACCTGGGAGGCCGCCACGGAACGCTAGTCGGACGCGCATCTTGCACGTTGCGTCACTGTCTGGGGTGAAAGATCAGGCCACGCTGCTGTCCGCCGCTGCGGCGTTGCGCGAGCGCGGCTACGCCTTTCAGCTCGATGTCGTCGGGACCGGCCCACTCGAGCCCGACCTGCGGTCGCTCGCCCGATGCCTCGGACTCTCCGAGAACATCTGCTGGCGGGGAGCTGTTCCGCACGATCAGATGCCCCGGGCCTACCAGCGAGCCGACGTCTTCGTACTGAGCTCCCGTTACGAGGCGCAAGGCATGGTCGCGCTGGAAGCGGCCGCCTGCGGAGTGCCGGTGGTGGGAACGGCGGTTGGCGTCATCCCCGAGCTGCGGCCCGCCGCCAGGACCGTCCGTGTCGGCGACGCCGGGGGACTGGCCGACGGGATGGCAGAACTCGCTGAGGACGAGCCGAGCCGGGTCAAGTGGGGATGCGCCGCACGCGAGCGGGTGGTAGCCGACTTCAGCATCGAGCTCTGTACCACCCGGTTTCTCGATCTTTATCGAGACGTTGGTGTTCGTTCGGGAGCTGGACGTGCCTAGGGACCTGATCAAGCTGGCGACACTTGGCGCGGCGCTCCTTGCCAGCCTGACCGTGGGCGTCGTCCTGGCCGTGACTCACCTCTACGCGCAGCATCGCGGCTTTATGGGTGCGATCGATCCGCGGCTGGTCGACGTGGGCGGTCTGGCTGCGAACGCGACTTTGCTCTTCGCCCTCCTCAGACTCAGCCATTTCAATCGACAATCCAACGAGGGTGCGGAGGAGGAGGCGTGAGGATCGGCGTCGTCAGTTCCTTGCCGCCCACCATCGCCGGGATATCCGACTACGGCGCCCACGTGACCGAATATCTCGCGGTCGACCCGAGGGTCGAGCGCGTTACTGTCTTCGCTGAACAGCTACCGGGTCTGCCGGCGCACCAGCGGGTTGGACAGGTGGAGGTCCGCCGAGTCTGGCGTCGAAACGGGATTGGAACCGGGCCCGCGCTGGTGCGAGCGCTCCACACCGTGCGGCCCGACGTTGTCTGGTTCAACCTCGGGTTGACGATGTTTGGCACCCGGTCGATCGCCGCGGCGAGCGGGTTGCTTGTGCCCCTTGTCACGACGCTGCTCGGCTATCGAACCGTCGTCACGCTACACGAACTCCCTGCGCTCGCGGATCTCGGGGCCCTCGGCCTGCGCTCCCGGCAGATGCGCGTCGGTGCGGCGCTTGTCCCCAGACTCGTGCTCCGGGCGAGCGCGGTCGTGGTCACGCTCGATCGCTATCGCCGATTCCTCATCGAGCACTACGGCGCGCGCAACATCCGACGCATCCCACTGGGTGGGCACGACCGGGCACGAAACGAGGCCGAGCCGCAGCAGGAGACCGCGCTGGTCTTTGGAACCTTTGGCCCTCACAAAGAGCCGGGACTGGTCGCCGAAGCCGTCGCCCAGCTACGACGGACGCGCCCCCACCTCCAGTTGATCGTCGCCGGCGCCGACCATCCACGCTATCCCGGTTTCATGGCCGATTGCTGCGCGCGTCATGGCCTCGGTGGGTCATGGGTCGGATACGTTCCGGCCGAACGGCTCGCTGCGCTTTTTGCCCGCGCCACCGTCGTGGTCGTACCCTCGCGGGCGTCGACCGGTTCGTCGGGTGTCATTTATCGCGCCGTCAGCCACGCTCGCGCGGTGATCGCCAGCGACCTGCCGGACTTCCGAGGGCTCGCGCAGGACGAGGATTTGCAGCTGGCCTGGTTCGCACCCGGCGACTCCCGAGGTCTTGCCAGTGCCCTCGATTGCCTGCTTGGCGATGCCGAGCGGCGCCGCCGGCTGGTACGACACAACCTTCAGGCCATCGAGCGGCTCAAGCCCGCGAAGATCGTCGACGCCTATCTGGCGGCGTTCAATCTGGTACCCGCGCTCAGCACCGCAGGCGAGGCGTGAGAAACCTTCGCGGGCCGGTTCCCGGCATGGTGCTGGCGCTCGCCTTCCACGGCCCGCTGGTTGCGGGCGGCCTGTTTCGCTACAGCTGGGACGCCGCGACCCACATCTTCTTTGCCGACCATTACCGGCGGGCGTGGTTTTCTCTCTGGGATCCCCGCTGGTTCGGCGGCTTCTCGGTAGGTTCGTACCCGCCGCTTACCCACCAATTGCTCGCGCTGGTCAGCCTGCCTTTCGGGTACGACGCGGCGTTCGGGCTCCTGCTGCTGACGACGTTGGTCCTTTTCCCGGTTGCCGTCTGGCGGTTCGCCCAGGTGTTCGTCTCCCCGGCAGGGGCCACCGCCGCGGCGATGATCGCTCCGTTGGTCCCGGGGCTCGCGCTGGCGTCCCACGCCTTCGGTCAGCTGCCTACCGTGGTCGCCCTGACATTGGCGCTGTTCCTGGTGGTCGAGTTCACTCGTTTTTTGGAACGTGGTGGGGCGATCCGCTTCGGGTTGACGGTGGGCCTGAGCGGGACCGTCTTCGCGGCGCACCACGCCACCGCGCTCTTCTTCCTGGCGCCCGCCTTGCTTGCGGCCTCGGCGGCGGTCTTTCCCGGCTCGGGCTCGCGAGCGCTCTCGGTCTGGCTTCGTCGACTGATCCTCGCCGCGATTGGCTGCGCGCTGGCCGGCGCGATTGTCGTCCTCCCGTTCTGGCTGTGGGCGCGGGGTGGAATCCCTGATGCGTTCATCCCGCACAACAGTCGGAGCGACTTCCTGCATGACGTCAATGCCCAGGCGCTCTTTCTCTGGGGGGTTTATGGGCTGATCCCCGCGCTGGCGGTCTACGGGCTCTGGCGGCGTCCCAATCGTCGGACCGCGGCGGTCGCCGTCCTCGCCGGGATGCTGGGCGTTCTCGGGCTGGGCGGGACCACGCCATTGCCTGCTCTGGTGTTTGGGCGTCAGTGGGAGTGGCTGACCTACGATCGCTTCGCGCTCTGGGGTGCCGTTGCGTTGCTGCCGCTGGCCGGCATCGCGATCAGTCACCTCCTGTCGTTGAGGATCGCGGCCGGCCGCATGCTGGCGATCGCGGCGCTGACGGGCCTCATCCTCTTTGCGGGGGCGGACGCCGTATCGTCGGTGCTCGGCCCGACCCTTCCATACCAACGAGACCTGCGGCCGATCGCGCAGTTCATGAACGACGGACGCACCGCGTGGCGCTACCAGACCTTCGGTGTGGGTGATCCCGGGGCGCAGCTGGGGACGATGACCCTGGCGACGACAATCGACGGCACCTACTACACGGCGCGGCGCCTGCCGGTGCTTGCCACGAGCGGGATTGGCATGCTCGATGCGGCGTTATGGTGGGACCCAACCGGTACCGTGCTGCGTCGGGCGCTGGCCGCAGCAAACCGATACTCGATCCGCTGGGCGTTCGTCCTCGATCCGGATTACGCCCCTTACTTGAACGCCGCGGGGTTCATCCCACGGGAACCCCTGCCCGGCGGCATCGAGGTCTGGGAGAATGCGAGCGCGCCGCGGCTTCCTGCCGCGGCTCTTCGCTTCGGCGCCCCAGACGTCCAGGGGATCCTCTGGGGCATCCTGCCGCTTGCGGGCTTCGGCCTCGTGCTGCTCCTGGCCGCGCTGCAATCGCTGGCCGGCATTCTCGAGCCGAACCGCAAGCGGTGGACGATGCCGGCGCCCTGGCGGCTGCGCGCGGAGGCGGCCAGCGTCAGATGACGATCCGCCCTCGCCTTGCCGGTGCTGCCGCCAACGTAGGCTGGGTCGCGCTCTGTCTGCTGCCCGTCAGCCTGGGCGTCGGGCGGTTCTGGCCGATCTATATAGCGAGCAACAGTGGCCTGGCGTACCAGTACCGGTCGGTTGCCGTGTACCCCGCTGACGCCCTCGTCGTCATGACGTGTCTCGGCTGGCTCGGCTGGCGGCTGTTGGCGAGTGAAAAGCCGCGGCTGCCATGGGGCAACCTCCCGGTCATCGCTGGGTTTGCCATCCTGGCACTCGCCGCCGCCGTGAGTGTCGTCACCGCCTATGACCGCTTGCTGGCCCTGGGCGTGGCCCTGCAACTCGCGCTGCTCGCGCTCTTTTTCCTCGCCTCTGCTGAGTTGTTGGTTCACTTTCCCGTCCGGCCGCTGCTCGCCATCCTGGCCGTACTGGTGGTGTCCCAGGCGCTGCTCGCCGGCTGGCAGGCGGCCACGCAGAGCACCGCGCCTGCCGAAGCGATCTTCAACGGCTGGTCCAAGGAGGTGACGTCCCACAGCCTGGGTGCCGCGGTGGTCATGGTTCCAATCGCCGGCCGCTGGTTGCGCAGTTACGGCAGCTTTGCCCACCCCAACATCCTCGGCGGCTTTCTGGCGCTGGCCCTCGGGTTGTTCGCCGTTGTCGACGATCCGCGGATCCGGCGGTGGCGAGCGGTAGCCCTTGCCGCCGGCCTTGTGGCGCTGCTGCTCACGTTTTCGCGGACGGCCGGCCTTGCCGTGTTGTTCGGTGGCGCCGTCTTTGTGCTGACTCGCCGCGACCGGCCAGGCTTACAGGCGGTCGCCGCGCGTCGGGCTCGCGTCGCCATTGCCGGGGCCGTCCTCCTGCTCGGGCTTCTGACGCTGGTGCGGGTCGGCGACCTGAGCGCCCTGGTCGAACGCAATTCGATCGAGACGCGCCTTTCCTCGTACTCGGTCACGTGGAGGGTGATCGGCACAGGGATTTCGGTCGGAGCCGGGAACCACGTCCTGGTCGAGGAGCGATTTTTCGGCGGCGGCGGCCCGGCGCATGACGTGTTCCTCATCGCGCTGGTTGAGCTGGGCCCGCTGGGATTGCTCGGATGGCTCTCCATCTTCGGCGGCTTGCTGCTCGTGGCCTGGCGGCGGCGCACCGAACCTCGAGGGCGAACCGGTCCGCTCGTCGCGATCGCGACCCTGTCGCCGTTGCTGCTCTTCGACCACTATCTATGGACGCTGGCGCCCGGTCGCGTCCTTATGGTCTGGGCCCTCGTGCTGTTGACCAGCCCCCAGATGGCACGGCGGATCGCGGCCAGGGAGCGGCCGGCCCGGACGTTGACCCTCGCCGGCAAGCGCGTCGCCGACGTGGTGGTCGCGGCCGGTGCCCTCGTCGCGTTGGCTCCGCTCTTCGGAGTCGTGGCTGCGCTGGTCTGGCTCGACAGCGGGACGCCGATCTTCTTCCGCGCGACGCGCCTTGGCCGAAGGGGCCGGCCGTTCACGATGTACAAGTTCCGAACCATGGCGCCCGGATCCGATGAGGCCCTGATCGAGCTGTGCGGTCGCAACCTGGCCCAGGGGATGGTGAAGATCGTCGACGACCCTCGGGTCACGGTCATCGGTGGCCGGCTGCGCCGCTACAGCCTCGACGAGCTACCGCAACTCTGGAACGTCATTCGCGGCGAGATGAGCCTGGTCGGCCCGCGCCCGCATCAAATCGGAGAAGTTTCCCCGGACGGCGATGGTCACCGGCAACGGCTGGCGATGCGCCCCGGCATGACTGGACTCTGGCAGATCAAGGCCCGCACCAACCCGTCGCTGGCGGTCCGCGTGCGCTACGACCTGGAGTACATCTCGCGTTGGTCGCCCTTGCTGGATCTGGGCGTCATCGTGGCGACGATCCCGGTGGTCCTGCGCGGCGAGGGTGGCCAGATCAAGACAGCGGACCGGCAGCCGATACTGGAGACATCGCATATATAAATAGGTGTGGCTGCCGCATGTCTAGCCGAAAGTGAAGCAGTAGGCTTCGACCCCAGCGTCGAGGGATTCGATCTCGAAGGTTCGATCCTCAATGCTGCCCGGCTGGCGGACCAGCTGGTAGAGTCGCTGATCCTCCGCAGCGCCCTGGCCCTGACTGTCGACGTCGGTGCCAAGGGCTGCGCCCGGCGCCTTGCCGTCGATCGAGACGCGAAACCGGACCGAAGCGGCACCTTTGGGCGGTCCCATGACGAGGTTGACGTCACGGGCATGAAAGCGAAAGGCGATACGCCCGTTCGCTTCGTTGAGAACCGCCGCCCGCCGGGTGATCGTCCAAACCCCCGACAGGGCCCAATCGTTCAGGTTCAGGCGGCTGGGAACCGTGTATGCGCGAGGCTCGTTCGGGACCGCACCACCGGGCGAGGCAAAACCCTCCGCCTGCTCGTAGCCGGTGTAGGTCTCGGTTGACTCGAGCGTGCTCAAGTCGGCGGCAACCTCAGTACCCTCCGGTTGGACCGTTACCAGGTCATCCCGGAACCCGCTGAATCCGGCGCCCGCGAGCAACTGCTGGAGGATCATCTCCGACATCTCGTAGGCGCCCTCGCCGAAGTGATGGGCTCGGATCCGTCCGTGGGCATCCGCGAGATAGAGCGCCGGCCAGTAGTTGTTGTCGAACGCCCGCCAGACCCCGTAGTTGGTGTCGACCGCGATTGGGTATTCGACCCCCAGTGCTTTTGCTTGCTTGCGGACGTTGTCGATGTCTCCCTCAAACGGAAATTCCGGCGTATGGACGCCGATCACCACCAGGCCTTTGTCGCCGTACTTCTCGGCCCAGGCACGAACGTAGGGAAACGTCCGCAGCCAGTTGACGCAGGTAAAGGTCCAGAAGTCGACAAGAACGACTTTCCCCCGAAGCTTGGCCGGCGACAAGGGCTCGGAATGGAGCCACCCCGTTGCGCCGGCGAACGAAGCCAGCTCACCTTCAATTGGCAGCTTCGCGGCCCTCTCTTTGAGCTGCCGCATCAGCTGATCGTCGACTTTGACCGCCTCGCGTGGCGGTTCCACCCCGGCGGGATGTGTCCCCGGAAAAAAGAACTGCTTTGCTTTCATCGCCGTTTACTCCTCTGACATCAGGCCGACGTCCAGAATCGCCTGGGCGAAGTGGGTCATGGCATTCCTCCTCGGCCCTTCCGGTTTGACTGATACCCCTCAGCGGCAGTACCTGTATCTATATGTGGGCTCCGCCATCCCTGACTAGTGTCCTGAAACGGAAGTTCGTTGGCAAAATCGGGCCACACTGGCAAGGATCTCGTCCGCCGTCTTGACCCACAGGAATGGTTTGGCGGTTTGGTTGCTGGTGGCGATATAGAGGCG
>Ga0070699_100000725_pt1 | contig 30562 bp, 28 predicted proteins | sample KBSK1503metaG_FD_65473 | JGI IMG/M metagenome (GOLD analysis project Ga0070699, IMG submission 65473) | Corn, switchgrass and miscanthus rhizosphere microbial communities from Kellogg Biological Station, Michigan, USA - KBS K1-50-3 metaG | ecosystem: Host-associated > Plants > Roots >...
TTGCTGGGTTGTTCGCGCTATGGCCTTGCTCCGGACCGCATCCGCGGAAGCGCTTTTCCACCGCCCCCTTGCCCAATCCAACGCGCCGGCGAATACTGTAGGCCCCGCCAACCGATGATTCTGGAGACGTGACACCGCAGGCTTCCACTCGCACACAGGGGAGGCGCTATGGGAGACCCAGGGCCAAGCCGGGAGGAGATGATCCAGCGGGACGTGCGTGATCTCCATCAATTGGGGTACGCGCAACAGCTCTTCAGGGAGATGGGCGGATTCTCCAACTTCGCGATCTCATTCTCCATCATTTCTATTCTCACCGGCGCCGTCCTCCTCTATGGCTACGGGCTCAAGTTCGCCGGACCCGTCATCAATACGGTCGGCTGGCCGGTGGTGAGTGTGTTCACCCTCCTGGTCGCCGCCTCGATGGCCGAGTTGGCCTCGACCTACCCCACCGCCGGAGGACTGTATTTCTGGGCGTACCGGCTGGGCGGCAAGGGCTGGGCGTGGGCTACGGCCTGGCTCAACATGATCGGACAGATCACCATCACGGCCGGCATCAACGTGGCCGCGGCCATTTACATCGTCGGGGCGGTGACCCGGATCCTCAACCTCCCTGCCGACGCGGCACTCCCGGTCTTTGGCAGCGCCACGAACTGGTATTTTTACCTCTTTGTGATGGTGTTGATCATGATCCCCCAGATCATCATCAACATCTACGGCATCCGGGTCACGGCCAAGCTGAATGACTTCAGCGTCTACTGGCACATTGCCGGCGTCGCCATCATTTGCGCGCTGCTGATTTTCGTCGGCAAATACCACAACAGCCTGGGCTTCCTCTTTTCCGACGGCTCGTCCGTGAATCCGCTGGACGCATCCTCGGTCCCGTTGACAGAGGGCGGTCCCGCGGTCCCGGCACTGGTCTTCGGGAACTTCAAGGTGGCCTCTCCGCTGTTCAGCCTGTTCCCCGGGCTGGCCAACATTTATCGCGCCGCGCCCTTTGCCCTTGTGTTCATGCTGGGACTGCTCCAGGCCCAGTGGACCTATACCGGCTATGACGCTTCCGCCCATGTGGCCGAAGAGACAGTCATGGCGCGCAAGAACTCCGCCTGGGGAGTGTTCCTCTCCGTCGCGGTCTCGGCGATCGTGGGATACATCATGCTGCTCGTCCTCACCTGGTCGATTCCGGCCGGCGACGTGTCCGCCACGGCGAATGATGCCTATCCGGTGCTCTACATCGTCTACCAGAACCTCTCCACCATCCTCGGCAACGCCGTGGCGATCATTATCGGTGTCGCCATGTGGCTGTGCGGCCTGTCATCGATCACCTCGATGGCCCGGATGTGGTATGCCTTTGCCCGTGATGACGGCATGCCCGGTTCCCGGTTCATCAAGCAGGTGAGTCCCAGGTACCGCACGCCGGTCAACGCGATCGTCATCACCAGTGTGCTGGCGGTGCTCATCTGCGTGTACGCGTCTGCCTATTTCGTCGTCACGTCGATCAGTACGATTACGCTGTACCTGGCCTACATGTTCCCGATCTACCTCAATTGGCGGAACAAACGCCGCGGGCAGGGCGAGTTCACCACGCCGGCAACCTCACCCTGGAGCCTGGGCCGCTGGGGGCCCCTCATCAACGTGATCGCGATTGTCTGGGTGTGCTTCCTCACCGTCATCTTCAGCCTCCCGCCCAACGAGCTGGTCCTCTGGACCATGCTTGGCCTGGGAGTCGTGCTGGTGCTCGGCTGGCAGCTCAGGGCCAAGCACTCGTTCCGGGGGCCGACCAAGGCCGACGAGGAGGCTTTGCGGCGGATCGAGAATGCTGTGGGACAGAAGCAGGCCGCCCCGGCCGTCTAGCGACAGGAACTCAGCTGATGCATTCGCTTCTGATTGGAGACAAACGCCCGGCCGGCTCCGGCCGCATCACGGTGCTCGAGCCGGCATTGGGCACCCCGATGGACGAAGTGGCCTCGGCCGCCGAAGCCGATGTCAACGCGGCCGTCGCTGCCGCCAAGACGGCCTTTCCGCATTGGTCCGGCCTTACGGCGGTGGCCCGGGCCGACCTGCTGTTCCGGTTTTCCGACCTGGTGCGCTCCCGGGCCGAAGAGTTGGCGACCCTGGAGGCGCGCAATGTGGGGAAACCGATCGGCGATGCCCGGTGGGAAGCCAACCACGTGGCGGACACCCTTCGCTATTACGCCGGCGCCGCGGACAAGTTTTTCGGCGAAACGATTCCGGTCAAAAAGGGCGGGCTCGATATCACCCTCAGGGATGCGCTCGGCGTCGTCGGCCTGATCGTCCCCTGGAATTTCCCCATGGTGATCGCGACCTGGAAGCTGGCGCCCGCGCTCGCCTGCGGGAACACGGTGGTGCTCAAGCCGGCCAGCCTCACCCCGCTCACCGCATTGCGGCTGGGTGAGCTCGCCCTCGAAGCGGGGCTGCCCCCCGGGGTAGTCAACGTCATTCCGGGTCCCGGCTCCACGGTCGGGGCCCTTCTCGCCGCCCATCCCGACGTGGCGAAGATCGGGTTCACCGGGGAGACCGCCACCGGGCGCGCCATCCTCCAGGCTTCGGCCCAGACGATCAAGCGGGTCTCGCTCGAGCTGGGCGGCAAGTCACCCAACGTGATCTTCGGAGACACCGACGTGGCGGTTGCCGCGCGGCACGCCGTGGATTCCGTATTCGCCAACGCGGGGCAGGACTGTTGCGCCCGGTCCCGCGTCATCGTGGAGCGGTCGATTTACCCGGCCCTGGTCGATGCCATGGCCGCGGCAGCCCGCAATATGAAGGTCGGTGATCCGCTGGACCCGGCTACCGAAATGGGGCCCCTCGTCTCCGCCGCGCAGCGGGAGCGTACCGAGCAGTACGTGGCGCTGGGAACGTCGGGCGGAGCGCGACTGGTGTGCGGCGGCGCCCGACCGGAGCGGCCTGGATTCTTTCTTACCCCCGCCATCTTTGCGGACGCTCGCCCGCGCATGCGAATCGTGGACGAAGAGATCTTTGGACCGGTGGTCGCGGTGATGCCTTTCGATACCGAGGAAGAAGCGGTGGCGCTCGCCAATGACAGCATCTATGGACTGTCGGGATCGCTCTGGACCAACGACATGAAGCGCGGGCTTCGGGTCGCGCGCGCGATCCGCACCGGCGTGCTGTCGGTCAATTCGTCCTCCAGCGTGCACCTGCAGGCCCCGTTCGGAGGCTACCGGCAGTCCGGTCTGGGCCGGGAGCTCGGCATGCATGCCATGGATCACTACAGCGAGACCAAGAACATCTACTTCGAAACCAATCCCTAGCATGAAGACAATTTCGGTGAGGCAGCTGGAACAACTGGCCAGGGAAGGCGCGGTGGATACGGTGCTGACGGTGTTTCCCGATCAGCAGGGGCGGCTGACCGGGAAGCGCTATACCGCACGGACCTTCCTCGATCAGGCGCAACATGGTTGGGAGGCCTGCACTTATCTCCTGGGGTGTGACATTGAGAACGAGCCACTCGAGGGGTACGCGCTCTTTTCCTGGAGCCAAGGCTACGGCGACTTCCTGGTAAAACCGGATACCGGAACCCTGGTCATGGTCCCCTGGCTCGATCGGACGGCGATGGTACTGGGGGATGTTGAGGGAAAGGATGGGAAACCGCTGGCGGTGGCGCCGCGCCAGATTCTGAAAACCCAGGTGGACCGGGCCGCCGCCGCCGGGCTGACGGTGCGGGTAGCCTCGGAGGTCGAGTTCTACGCCTTCAACGACAGTTACGAGCAGGCCTGGGACAAGCGATTTCACGATCTGAGCACGGCCGGCCGCTATATCCAGGACTATCACATCCTGCAGACCAGCAAAGAAGAGAAGCTCATGCAGGCGTTGCGGCGCTACTTCGACCAGATGGGCCTGGAGGTGGAGAATACCAAGGGTGAGTGGGGGCCGGGCCAGGAGGAATTGAACCTCGGCCACGCCGAGCCGGTGGAGATGGCGGATCGCCACAGCTATTTCAAGCACGGAACAAAGGAGGTCGCCGCGCTGCTGGGCCAGTCGGTGACCTTCATGGCCAAGTGGAACACCGGGTTTGCAGGAAGCTCCTGCCACGTGCACAGCTCGCTCTGGGACGCGAAGACCGGGGAACCGCTGGGCTGGGATGAATCAGGGCCAGGCCACATGTCGAAGATTCTGAAGCACTGGGTCGCCGGACAGCTCGCGATGGGCCAGGAGCTCGCGGCCTTCTACGCTCCGTACGTCAACAGCTACCGGCGGTATCAGTCCGGATCCTTTGCGCCTACCCGGCTGGTCGCAGGAATTGACAATCGCACCTGCGGGATGCGGATCGTGGGACACAGCCCCAAGGCAATCCGGGTGGAGAATCGTTGCCCCGGCGCCGATGCCAATCCCTACCTGGCTTTTGCCGCGACCATCGCCGCGGGGCTTCATGGGATCGAGGAGGCGCTCCCGTTCGAGGGAGTGTATCAGGGCGATGCCTATCACGACCCCGACGTGCCCGAAGTGCCCAAGACGCTGTACGACGCGATTCGCCGGCTGGAGGAATCCAAGGTTGCCCGCGCTGCGTTTGGTGACGTGGTGGTGGACCACTACCTCAATACCGCGCGGAGCGAGCAGGCGGTACATGACAAGCGGGTGACGGACATCGACTTGATGCGGAATTTCGAGCGGGCATAAGCCGTGGAGGACCAGAGACGCTACCGCTTCAACGCGGATAAACGCTGAAACGCGCCGATTGATTCCGCGGTGATTTCGGTATCTTCTTGCTCCCGACGACACTAACTGGACTGATAACCAAGTACAGAACACAATTCATGTTGAGCTTTGACTGGACTCTTGTCCTTGGTTTCACTTTATCGTAGTCGTAAGTCAGAATCGCAAACCTGATGCGATCAGCGCGTTTCAGCGTTCATTCGCGTTGAAGCGGTAGCGTCTTTGGAAACGATGCCTCACGGAGGAACTCGCATGGACCGGCTGAAGGGGAAGGTCGCCGTCATCACTGGCGCAGGCTCGGGACTGGGGGCCGAAGCTGCCAAGCTGTTTGCTTCCGAGGGCTGCGCGGTGGTGGTAAACGATGCCAACGCCGAAGCGGGAAACGCGGTGGTCGCCGCTATCCGGGCCAGCGGCGGGAAGGCCGAGTTCATCAAGGGCGATGTTCGCTCCAGCGCGGAGGTCGAGCAGTTGTATGCCGGTGCCAAGCGTGCCTTCGGCCACGTCAACGTGCTTTATAACAACGCGGGAATCTCCCCCGGCGATGACGATGGCGTGGTGAATACCTCCGACGCAACCTGGGATCTGGTGTTGGACGTCAATGTGAAAGGCGTCGCGCGCTGCTGCCGGGCCGGCATTCCGTATCTGCTAGAGGCGGGAGGCGGCTCGATCATCAACGTGGCGAGCTTCGTCGCGACGCTGGGCGCGGCCACGCCGCAGATTGCCTATACCGCGTCCAAGGGAGCGGTGCTGGCGATGACCCGCGAAATCGCCATCATCCACGCCCGGCAGGGAATCCGGGCCAATGCCCTCTCCCCGGGCCCGGTACGCACGGCCCTGCTGGAAAAGTTTCTGTCCACCGAAGAGAAACGGCAACGCCGCCTGGTGCACATTCCCATGGGTCGCTTCGGCGAGGCCCGGGAAATCGCCGCGGCGGCGCTCTTTCTCGCCTCCGACGAGTCGTCCTTCATCACCGGCGCGGATTTCAGGGTTGACGGCGGGATCACGGCGGCCTATGTGACTCCTGAGTAGCCATGCCAGTGACCGTATTGGATGCCATCGGCAACACGCCAATGGCCGAGCTGCGCAAGGTGGTTCCGCCCGGCTGCGCCCGCATCGTGGTGAAACTGGAGTGGGGAAATCCGACCGGGAGCATGAAGGACCGGATGGCCCGGGCCGCCATCGAGGGCGCCGAACGCGACGGAAGGCTGCGTCCGGGTGGAACCGTGGTGGAGGCCACTATGGGCACCACCGGGATTTCCCTGGCGCTGGTGTGCGCGGCCAAGGGGTATGGTCTTCACATCGTGTTCTCCGATGCTTTCAGCGACGAGAAGCGGCGGACCATGCAGGCCTATGGTGCGACGGTCGAGGATGTGTCAAGCGTCAATGGAGGTATCACGGAAGGGCTGGTCAAAGCCATGCAGGCGAGAGCCCATGAGCTGAGCGCCAAACCGATGCACTGGTGGTGCGATCAGCTGACCAACAAAGACGCGATCAACGGGTACCTCCCGATGGGTGAGGAGATCTGGACCCAGACCGGGGGCCGGGTTGACGCCTTCGTGCATGGGGTCAGTACGGCGCATTCGATCCAGGGCGTCGCCCGGGCCCTGCGGGAGCACCAACCCACCTTGCACGTCGCCGCGGTGGAGCCGGCGGAGTCGGCCGTCCTGTCCGGCCAGCCTAGTGGATCCCACAAGATCGAAGGCATCGGCATCGGCTATGTCCCGCCGCTCTGGGAGCCCGATGCCGTCAACGAGATCCTCACGGTTTCCACCGAGGACGCCAAGGCGATGGCGCGCCGGCTGGCCCGGGAGGAAGGCTTGTTCGCCGGGGCGTCGTCGGGCGCCAACGTTGTCGCCGCCATTCGGCTGGGCCGGCGACTCGGCCCCGGCGCAACGGTGGCGACCATCCTGGTGGATTCCGGATTGCGCTACGTCAGCACCGACGTGTTCCGGGACTAGCGGTCGCATGGCTCCGGATACCTGGGACGACGGCGCCGCCTATGAGCCGTACGTCGGCCGCTGGAGCCGGCTCGTCGCCGCCAGGTTCCTGCATTGGCTGGCCCTGCCGCCCCGCTCCGCCTGGCTCGATTTCGGGTGCGGTACTGGAGCGCTCAGCCGGACGATCCTCGCCGACGCGGACCCCCGGCTGGTCATCGGCTGCGATCGCTCCAAGGGCTACACCGACTTTGCCCGGCAAACCACCCGGGATCAGCGGGCCCAGTTCGTCGTGGCCGAGCTCTCCGACCTGCCGCACACCGAGGGTGGCTTCGACGCCGTGGTGACCGGGCTGGTGCTCAACTTTCTTCCGGATCCGCTGGACGCCCTGGCGGCGCTCATTGCGCGCGCGCGGCTGGGCGGCACCGTGGCTGCCTACGTCTGGGACTACGCCGATGGCATGCAGATGATGCGGGCCTTCTGGGATGCGGCCATCGCGCTCGAGCCCGAGGCCCGCGATCTCGACGAGGGGACCCGTTTCCCGCTCTGCCGACCCGAGGCGCTGCACCAGCTCTTCAAGGAAGCCGGCCTTCGCGGGCTCGAGGTTCAGCCCATCGAAATCCCCACTATCTTCCGGAACTTCGACGATTTCTGGACCCCGTTCCTGGGCGGCCAGGGCCCTGCCCCGGGCTACGCCAGGAGCCTGGCCCCGGAGCGGCGCGCCCGGCTCCGGAATGCCATCCAGGATCGCCTCCCGGTCGCGGGCGACGGCACCATCGCCCTCACCGCCCGCGCCTGGGCAGCGAAAGGGATTGCCGCCTGACCGGGCGGCTTGCACTCGAGGTTACCTTGACCTCCTCATTGGTCGAAAACGTGAAACGCTGGAATACCGCTACTACACAACATACAGGAGGGTTCCATGGGTCGTCGTGCTGAAGCGCTGGCTGCTCGCATCGAGGAAGGCGCCGCCGGCCTGGCTGCCTTTGCGGAAGGGCTCTCGGACAAGGAGTGGCGCACCGTGGTTTCGGGGAGCGGGAGGGATAGTCGTTCGGTCGGCGTCTGCGTGCACCATGTGGCCAGCGTCTACCCGATCGAAGTAGATCTGGCGAAAACCATTGGCAGCGGCAAGGCGGTCACCGAGGTCACCTGGGAAGCGGTCGCCGACATGAATGCCAAGCATGCCCAGGACCAGGCGGGAGTCACCAAGGCGGCCGCGCTCGACCTGCTGCGCCGGAACAGCAGCCAGGCCGCCGCCGCGGTTCGCGCATTCACCGATGAGGAGCTGGATCGGGCGGCGCCCTTCTCGCTGAGCTTCGGCGCGCCGGTCACCGCCCAGTTCGTCATCGAGGATCACGCGGTCCGGCACAGCTGGCACCACCTCGCCAGGATGCGGGCGGCGCTAGGGCGCTGAGCCGATGATTCGCAAGCTGGCCTCCGGGGAGTACCGGCTCTACTCCCGCAAGAAGAATCCCAGGACCGGCAAGCGCCGGAACCTCGGCACATTCAAGACCCGGGCGGCAGCCCTCAAGCACGAGCGGGCGGTGCAGTTTTTCAAACGGCGCGGCTGAACCTGCTGTTTCCTGCTGGAGCGAACCGGAGTCTGACTCCCACCGACTGACCGCGGGGGGTAGCATGGGAACCATGCGTCTGGTGGTGGACACCGAGGACCAGGCTCCGCCGTCCGAGGTGAGCGTCGACCGGCTTGGCGAGCTGCTTGCTGTTCCGTCGAAGCGCCTGTGGCTCGACGTCAGCGACCCGGACGCCGGGGACGAAGAGCTGCTCCGCCGGATCTTCGGGTTTCATGAGCTGGCGCTGGAAGAGGTGACGAAGCCCCACGAGCGGCCCCGTTGCGACGCCTACGGCGGCTATTACTTCATCGTGGTCTATGCCGCGGAGCAGACCGGGGAAGGCTTCCAGCCCCGCGAGCTCAACCTGTTCTGGGGCGAGAACTACCTGGTCACCATTCATCGCCGGGCCCCGGCGGTCCTCAAGGTCCTGACCGAAGCCCGGCGGCGCTGGGAAAGCCACGAAGGACGCCGCGAATACGGCATCGCCTGCCTGGCGTACACCCTGTTCGAAAGCCTGGTGGACGGATACTTCGTGGTGCAGGACCGGATGCGGGAGCGGATCGAGAGCATCGAAGCCGCGATCTTCGAAGGCGAGGAAGGCGCCGCGCGAGATCTCTTCCGACTTCGCAAGGAGCTGCTCCGGGTTCCCCGCCTCCTGGCGCCAACCAGTCATGTCCTGGCGGAGGTCCTCCGGCGCGAGCGGGCGATTCCGGACGGACTGCGCCCTTATTTCGGGGACGTGCAGGACCACGCGGTCCACGTCCTCGCGGAGCTGGATACCTACCGCGACCTGTTGAGCGCCGCGCTCGACGTGCAGGTCTTCTACTCGTTCAACCGGCTGGGCCTGGTCATGAAACGGCTCACCGCCGTCACCGTGATCATCATGGTCCCCAATTTCGTCGCCAGCATTTACGGCATGAACTTCCTGCACCTCTTCCCCAGCGCCGAGTGGGAATACGGGTTCCTGGTCACCGTGGCCTTTCTCATGATCATGGTGATCTGGGGCTTCATCCACTCGAAGATGCTCGGCTGGCTCTGATGCCGATGCGAGCCGGCCCGCGATCATTGTGGATGCCTTCATGACTTCGCGTCGGGACTTCCTGCAACAGAGCGCGATTACGGCCGTGGGGCTCACGATTCCCGCCTCGGGCATCGAGGCCATTGGCCCGGATCCAGGCCGCGCGGCCAGCCCCGGCTTTCTCGATCTCCTTCGCCCCCCGGACAGCGTGATGCTCCAGGCCGAGTCGGGCGATCGGCGTCTCCGCCCGGTTGGAGGGGATCGCTGGGCTGACGAGGACGTCGGGGTCACGACCACCGTGCGCCCCGGGATGCTGGCGGTCGGATTGTCCGCGCCCGCTACGAGCGCGCGGCGCCTGCGGCTCAGGTGGCGCGGGGCGATGAGCGAAACCCTCCGGATCCTGGCTGACGCGTGGGAGCGTGGCTACGGCGACCTGGAGTGGCGGGGAATAGTTCCCGATCGAATCATGCCCTGGTACTTCGCGATGAAAGACGGAACCCTGGCCCACAGCTACGGCGTCCGCACCGGCGCCCAGGCATTCTGTTTCTGGCAGCTCGATCAACAAGGTATCAGCCTGTGGGCCGACGTTCGAAGCGGCGGCAGCGGCGTTCGGCTCGGTGAACGCGTCCTGGCGGTCTGCGAGGTCGTCTGCCGGGCCGGCCACGCTGGAGAGACCGCCCACGCCGCCCTGCATGCCTTCTGCCGCCAGATGTGCCCGAATCCGCTTCTGCCGCGGCAGCCGGTCTACGGGAGCAACGACTGGTACTGGGCCTACGGAAAGAACAGCGCGGAATCGGTCCGCGCCGACGCGCAGCGGATCGTCGAGCTTTCACCCGCGGGCGGAAACCGCCCCTTCGCGGTCATTGACGATGGCTGGCAACCCGGACGCGGTGCGACGGAGACTGGCACCGGCGCCTGGGACAGGGGAAACGAGAAGTTCCCCGATATGGCGGCCTTGGCCGCCGCGGTACGCAGTTCTGGGGCCAGACCGGGCATCTGGACCCGTCCGCTGCAGGCGGCCAGTGAGACACCTGACACGTGGCGACTGGCGCGCGACCACGACGTCCTCGATCCCACGGTTCCGGAGGTCGCCCACAAGGTCGGCGAGGATATCAGCCGGCTGCGGCTCTGGGGGTACGAGCTGATCAAGCACGACTACTCGACCTATGACATCTTCGGCCGGTGGGGCTTCCAGATGGGAGCCGCGCTGACCAGGGATGGATGGACATTCGCGGCCGGTGCTGCCCGTACCACCGCCGAGGTCATCCACGACCTGTATCGCACGATCAGCCAGGCGGCTGGAGAGAGCCTGGTGCTGGGATGTAACACGGTGAGCCACCTCTCGGCCGGGTACTTCGAGATTTGCCGGGTCGGGGATGACACCAGCGGCACCGAGTGGTCACGCACCAGGAAGATGGGCGTGAACACGCTCGCCTTTCGGGGGCCGCAACATGGTGCGTTCTACGCCGCTGATCCCGATTGCGTCGGGGTGACGACCGAACAGCCCTGGGCGCTCAACCGGCAGTGGCTCGATCTGGTCGCGCGGAGCGGCACAGCGCTGTTCGTGTCGCTGGCACCGGACGCGCTCGGCGCCGAGCAACGGCGCGATCTCGGTCAAGCACTGGCGCTGGCCGCCCAACCACAACCGCTCGCCGAGCCGCTGGACTGGGAACGCACCGTGTACCCGACCCGCTGGCGACTGATGGGTCGGCAATACACTTATGACTGGGTGGGACCCGAGGGAGCAGGGCTTCCCTGATGCCTGCCGGGAAGCCGACGCTTACTTTTAAACCCATGCTCATCGCCCTCACCCGCCCCGTCAGCCCCACGATCAACGACTGCGAGCTCACTCACCTGGCTCGCTCTCCCATCGATATCGCGCTGGCCCAGGTCCAGCACGAGAAGTACGAGCGCACCCTCAAGGACCTGGGCTGCCAGGTGTACCGCGTCGTGCCGGCTCCGGAGCTCCCCGACGCGGTCTTCGTCGAGGACTCGGCCGTGGTGCTGGACGAGATCGGGATCGTGACCCGGCCCGGAGCCCCCTCCCGCCGGGCGGAGACCGCGCAGGTCGCCGAGGCCCTGCGCCCGCTCCGCCTGCTGCGCCAGATCGAGGAGCCGGGAACCCTCGATGGGGGCGACGTGCTCAGGGTCAACCGCACGCTGTTCGTCGGCCGCTCTGGCCGCACCAACGACGAAGGCATCGCTCAGCTGGAGAGTTTCGCGACGCCGTTCGGTTACGTAGTAGTGCCGGTCGAGACGACCGGGTGCCTGCATCTCAAGACCGCGGTCACCGAGGTGGCCGACGGCACCCTGCTGATGAATCCCCGCTGGGTGGACCCGGCCCGGTTTGCCGGCTTCCGGCTGATCGAGTGCGATCCCACCGAGCCCTTCGCCGCCAACGCGCTCCGGATCGGCGACTCGGTGCTTCATGCCGCCGCCTGGCAGCGCACTCGGGAACGGCTGGAGCTGGGCGGCATTGCCGTGGTTCCGGTGGACGCCTCGGAGCTGGCCAAGGCCGAGGCGGGCGTGACCTGCTGCAGCGTAGTGTTCGCCGCCTGAGAGTTTCCACCCCATCGACCGGCAAGTCATCGTTGACGCGAGGCGGGTGAGATGTACTGGGTTTTCAGTTCAGCCCCAACTGTAACACGAAGAACACGAAGAACCTGCGGAGTGCGCGAAGAACACCCAAGAAACTATTACTTGTTGTATTCGTGATCTCCGGATACTTCGTGCGCTTCGTGTTACAGTTTTAGCCTGGCTCCAATCCGGTACCGCCTGACCCCGCGCACCAAGCCCGGAATATCTCCAACTTGGAGACGGGTGATGGATTGAAATGCTCCCCAGATACAGTGAGGACCTGAACATGAACGCTGCTCCTCTCAGCTTGATGCTTGGCGGCCTCGCCCTCTGGGCCGGCCTCTCGCTCGACAACGGCCTGGCGCGGACGCCGCCCATGGGCTGGAACAGCTGGAATCACTTCGGCTGCGACGTGAGCGAGCAACTGATCAAGGAGACGGCCGACGCCATGGTCACCAGCGGCATGCGGGACGCCGGATACCGCTACGTCGTCATCGATGACTGCTGGCAGGTGGCCCGGAATGCGGCGGGCGAGATCGTGGCTGATTCCACCCGGTTTCCCCACGGGATCAAGGCCCTGGCTGACTACGTGCACTCCAAGGGACTCAAGTTCGGGATCTATACCGATGCGGGCCGCAAGACCTGCCAGGGTCGCCCCGGCACCTATGGCCACGAAGTGCAGGACGCCCGCACCTATGCTGCCTGGGGTGTGGACTATGTGAAGGAGGACTGGTGTAACGCCGAGGGCCTGGTGGCGCCGGTACAGTACGCGAAATTCCGCGACGCCCTGGCTCACGCCGGACGACCTATCGTCCTCAGCATCTGCGAGTGGGGTTCCAACCAGCCCTGGGACTGGGCCCCACGGACGGGCAATCTCTGGCGCACCACGGACGACATCTCGGACAACTGGCCCTCGATGCTCTCCAATCTCGACCAGTCGAGCCAGCATCGAAGCGTGGCCGGTCCCGGAGCCTGGAACGACCCTGACATGCTCGAGGTCGGCAACGGGGGGATGACGGGGGACGAGTACCGCGCCCACATGAGCCTGTGGGCCATCCAGGCAGCGCCGCTGATCGCCGGCAACGACCTGCGCACCATGAGCGACGAGACCCGGGCGATCCTCACCAATCCCGAGGTCCTCGCCGTGGACCAGGACCCGCGTGGGGTCCAGGGATACCTGGTGAGCTCGGGGCCGCCGGAATTGCAGGTCTGGGCCAAGCCGCTCCAGGACGGATCCAGCGCCATCGCTCTGCTCAACCGGAGCGGCGCGGCCGCGGAGATCACCACCTGGTTTCACCGGGCCGGGATCACCGCCGACTCGGTGCTGGTGCGCGACCTCTGGGCCCACGCCGACCGGGGGGCATTCCGCCGGGAGTACAAGGCGACCGTGCCGGCGCATGGGGTCGTTATGCTCCGGGTTCGCGCCAAGTGATTACATTGCAATTGCCTCCGTTTCCGGGATCAGCCCATGATCGCCGTCCTCAATAGGCTCGGAAAAACCAGTCCCTTCACCCAGGCAATTACCGACTGGGCGCTTCGTGCCCGGGCACGGGAGCTGTACGATCTCGTGGCCTTCGGATTGGTGGCGATCCCGCTGGGATTCATCGGCGAACCCAACTGGTGGCTGCTGGCGACGCCGCCGCTGGGGATCAGCGCCCTGGGAGGGTGGGGACTGCTGGAGCGGAGCCGGGGCCTGCCGACCTCGCTCGGCGTGCGGATCTCGCAGGGGCTCCTGGCGGCCGTGGTGTTTGTGGCGGCCGTAATCGCGCTGCTGGTCCTGTTCTTCGTGCTGATGAGCCCACCACCGACGCTGTGATCCGCTTCCACGTCGGCCTGCAGAGTAGCTAGGACTCCTTCATGGAGCTGACGGGCGTTCTCGCCTCGCGCTATTCCATCGAGCGAGAACTTGGGCGAGGCGGGATGGCCACCGTTTACCTCGCCCAGGACCTCCAACTCGGCTCCCGTGTGGCCGTGAAGGTCCTCCATCCCGACCTCGCTTCAATCCTCGGAGCAGACCGCTTTGCCCGTGAAATCGGCATTACGGCCCGGCTCCAGCATCCCAACATCCTGCCGGTACTCGACTCGGGCGAAGCGCAAGGCAGCTCGTTCTATGTCATGCCTTTTGTGGAAGGCGAAACACTGGCGCAGCGCCTGGAACGGGAGGGACAAATCCCGATCGATGACGCGCTGGTGCTCACCGCGGAGATTGCGGATGCCCTGGCGCATGCCCATTCACTGGGCTTCATGCACCGCGATATCAAGCCGAGCAACATTCTCCTGACTCACGGCCATGCTGTGCTCGCCGACTTCGGCATCGCGCGGGCCGTTGACGCGGTCGGGAACGACAAACTTACCGCGACGGGACTGGCGCTGGGCACCGCGGCTTACATGAGTCCTGAGCAGGCAGGCGGCGGGAGGATCGATACCCGAACCGATATCTATAGCCTGGGGTGCGTGCTGTACGAAATGCTGGCCGGCCAACCACCGTTTACCGGGGTTTCGGCTCAGGCCATCCTGGCCCGGCACTCAGTGGACGCGGTGCCCAGCCTTCGAGTGGTCCGCGGGACGGTGAGCCCGCTGCTGGAACAGGTGATCGTGAAGGCGATGGCAAAAGCGCCGGCGGATCGGTATGCCAGTGCCAGCCAGTTCAGGGATGCCATTCTGCGGCCCGGTATGGCGGAGGGTGCCACGCGGAAGCGCCGGCCAATGTCGGTGACCATTGCAGTGACCGGTGCCGGGATCGCCGTGGCCGCCATCGCCTGGGCCCTCACCTCTCGTTCGTCTGAGGGAGTACCTCCCTCTGTAGATCCGGGAATGGCGGCAATCCCTGGCGGGGATTACATCATCGGCACGGACCACGGGCAGGCGTACGCCTTGCCGGCTCACCGGGTTCCTATCGCACCGTTCGGGATTGACGTTGAAGAAGTGAGCATCGGCGCGTATGCCGCTTTCGTGCGGGCCGGACGTGCTGATGCCCCGTGGACTACCGAGCCGGATACTCTCCTGCCGGTAACGGCAGTCCGATACGCCGAAGCATTGAATTATTGCGCCTGGAAACATCCGCCCGCCGGCCGGTTGCCGAGGGAGGAGGAATGGGAGGCAGCGGCGCGCGGCCTGAAGGCGAGGGCATTCCCCTGGGGTGAGTCGTGGGATCCGTCCGCCGCCAACACCGCATCGTCGCAACGAGCCGGCCCGGCTCCGTCGGGTAGCTATCCGCGCGGCGCGACGCCGGAAGGGGTCTTGGATTTGCTTGGCAATGTCTGGGAGTGGACCATGTCACCGATGGTGCCATATCCAGGCGGCAAGGCGTTGAGCGACCTCGGGCAGAACTATGTCATTCGTGGCGGCGCGTTCGACTCTCCGGATTCGATTGTCTCAGCCACCTATCGGGGCTATCTCCCGCCAGCGTCAGAGCGGGGCTACCTCGATAAGACCGGGTTCCGCTGTGTGATGCCGATTCGATCCCTCCCGCGGTGAAATCATCGCTTCACTGGCGCCAGCCTGAACTGGAGTATATCGTAGCCTACCTCAACACCCGGGACTCGGTATCCGGCCAGTGAGACTGCTCAAAATCCCTCTCGCGATCGGCGGCGGCGCCATGCTGGCGGTTTCAGCTCTGCGCGCCCAATGCCCTGATGGTACTCCACCGCCGTGCGCAAACGGCGTGAGACCGCTCACGCTTGCGGCGAACCTGGTGGCCGTCGCTCCCTTCGATGTGTTGGCCCCCGACCTTCAGCTCTGGCGAGAAGGAATGGTCGACGTGGTGTCCCAGCGGCTCGATGGTGCCGGCCCGATGCGAACCGTTTCGCCCTCGACCGTCATTCGTCGCTGGCGGGGACGGGCGGATCCGTCCTCGGCCTCGAATATCGGGCGCGCCACCGGCGCCGGGCTGGTGGTCTTCGGACGACTCATCGGGCGGAGCGGTGACTCGGTGCGACTCTCCGCCAGTCTGTTCGACACCGACCAATCCCGGGTGGTCGCCGAGTTCGAATGGAGTGATCGGGCCGACAATACCGATCGGTTGTGTGATTCGCTGACCGTTGCGCTGCTGCGCGAGCTGGGTCGCACCCGGGCCATCGGCGCCTTTCGCGAGACCGGTTTGGGAACCACGTCGCTGCCGGCTCTCAAGGCGTTCCTGCGGGGTGAACAATTCCTGCGGCGCTCGAACTGGGACTCGGCGCTGGCGTATTACCAACGGGCGATCACCCTCGATACCACCTTCACCCTGGCCTTCAGCCACGCCTCGATGGCGGTCGGGTGGCAGCATACGGGAGGCGATTCCCTCGCGCTTACCTACGGCCTGACCGCCGGCCGGCTCAACCACGGCCTCGCCCCGCGCGAGAGCCTGCTAATACAGGCCGATTCGATCTCGGCCGCCGTGTACGGTGGCCCCGTAATGCTCGGTGGGGCCTGGTGGACGCTTTGCAAACGGCTGCTTTCCACCCTTGACGAGGCCGTCCGACGCTACCCCGAAGACCCCGCGCTCTGGTACTCGCTGGGCGACGCTCGATTCCATGTTGGGTCTGTCAGTCGAATCGGTCGCGATCGAAGCCTGGAGGCCTTCGACCGGGCGATTGCACTCGACTCTGCGTTTTCACCCGCCTTCCTCCATACGATTGGGATGGCGCTGGAGCTTAGGGGACCGGACGCCGGTCGCCGCTATGCCGAGGCATTTCTGAGGGTGAGTCCCAAGGGGACGTACGCCCTCCTGTTCCGGCTGGTCACCCTCCTGCTTGATCCGCGCGCGAATGCTCGCCGGACCCAGCATCTGATGGACTCCATCGGCACAAACCTTCAGTTCCTGCTCACCGGAATTTTTGACCGGCGACCCGACTCGGCTGAAACCCAGGTACGATTGGCCCGAAGTTTTGTGCAGGGCAGGCTCACGGCTGCGACGACAGCTGATGATTCATTGCGTGCGGGTTTCTTCCTCGCCTTCGCGCAAGCCTATCGAGGCCATCTTCGGGAGGCCTACCGGGTGGGGGGGCGTTGGTCCTTCAACCTGCTTCCGGAAGTAGCTTTATTGGGCGGAATTCCTCCGGACAGCGCGGAGGAGATATTTCGAAATCTGATGTCAAATCCCAGTGGCTTTCAGTGGGCTCTCGAATGGTGGGCCGGCCGCCGAGATACGGCGATGCTTCGTACTCTCGCTGAGAGGCTTGACACAATGGTGGCGCATCTACCCCCCGACGTGCCTCCCATCGCGAAAGATGTGATCGGTTACTTATCTCAATCGGTCGCTGCGAACCTGGCCCTGGCCCAAGGAGACAGCGCCGTTGCGTTGTCGAAATTCCTTGCGCTACCGGACTCAGCCTGTTTTCAGGGGTGTACGATGGATGGGCTGGTTCGGGTGCAACTGCTGGAGGCGCAAGGCCGACTGGCCGAGGCACTGGAATGGCTCAACGCCTACGTCCACGGGCCTTCTCCCCCGCTCCCATCGGATGTCTTGCGTGCGCTGATCCGCGGACGAATCAACGAACGGCTGGGCAACCGCGAGCCGGCGATTGAAGCGTATCACTTCGTAGTTGAGACCTGGGCCCATGCCGATCCAGAGTTGCAGTCGTACGTGGCCGAAGCGCGTAGTGGCTTGGGTAAGCTGGGAGGTCACTGAGCGGTGCGTGTTCATGACTTTCGCTTGTAACCGCTGGTGCCGCCCCGTACCTTGGGCGACGAACCAGCACCTACCATGGGTTCTCCTGAGTGGCGTGCTGGCCGTTTTCACCCCGCTCGTGTCTGTTGTTCTGGCCCAGTGTCCTGACGGCACCCCACCCCCCTGCAGCCGACCCACGGCGATTACCCTCGCGACGCGGCGCCCCAATCCTCCGCTGGACGACCGCACCTGGATCGTGGTCCCCTTTTCCAACGTCACCCACGCGACCGACGGCGACTGGCTCACCGGTGCCAGTGTGAATCTGCTCTACCTGGACATGTCGCGGTGGAGCGATATCCGTGTGATTGACGACGAACGGGTTGCGGATCTGATTCGTTCCGTGCCTGAAACCCGGGCGAACGCCCAACTGACGCTTCAGTCCGCCCTGGCCGTGGCCCGGCACGCCGGCGCAGGCTGGCTGGTCATGGGCGACGTTTTACGGGTGGGCAACCGAACTGAACTGGTCGGCAAGATCTTTGATGTCCGCAGTGGTCAGCGTCTCCGCACCGTTCGACAGGTAGTGACACATCCCGATTCGATCATGGCCGCTTTCAACAGACTCGCGCGCGCGGTGCTGAATGTCGACCCGCCGCCGGGAAGCACCCTCGGGGGCGTCGGTACCACTTCGATACAGGCCTATCAAGCGTACGTCCTGGGTGTCGGCCATCTGAACCGGTGGTTCCTGGATTCGGCCCAGGCGCAGTTCCGCAAGGCGCTCGAGCTCGATTCCCTGTTTGCGCTTGCGCACTACAAGCTTGCCCTGCTGTATGGTTGGGAATCGAACCTGGGCCCTGGCGAAGAGGCGACGCATGCCGCTCGCGCGCTGGCTCTGGGAACGACCCTTCCGCCCCGGGAGCGATCCCTCGTCACCGGCTATGCTCACCTCGTCGCCCACCATTTTGCGGAAGCGTGCGAGATCTTTGAGCGCCTGGTCGCGACCGACTCTACGGATGTTGAGGCATGGTTCCAGTTGGGCCAGTGCAAGTTCCAAGATGACGTCGTTCTCCCGCTGTCTGGGGACAGCTCGCGCTTCGTTTTTCGTAGCAGCTGGAACGACATGTTGAGAGCCTTTCGTCGAACATTGGAGCTGGATCCGAGTTATCACCTTGCATTTCAGCCCATTCAGGGAGCGCTTCTCTCCAATACCCGCCGAGGCTGTCGCTTGAGGCCGAATCAAACCACTTGTGGTCGAAATACCCAGGTGTATCAGGCTGTCCCTCTTCGCAACAGCGATACGCTGGTCACGATTCCTGTCTATGCCGTAACCTCTACTGCCGAGCTGAGCGCCCAGATCGCCGAGGGTCAACGCACTCGTGCCCGGTGGCAAAACCTTCTGGCAGCGCGACGGGCCGCAGAGGCGTGGCTGGCTGCGGTCCTGCGGAGTCGAGACCGTTGGCTGCCTATCTCAGCATCCTGCTTCGAATGGGTGATCTTCACACGGCGGACTCGATCTCCCACCTGTTGCCGCAGGGAACGATCGTCGGAGCAAGTTTGCTCGTCGTGCTCGCCGAGCAGATCGAATTGAATCTCAAGCTGGGGCACGTTGCAGCGGCCGCTCGATTGGTCGATTCAATGACAACGTTGAACGTCCCCTCATCACCGTGGATCGGGCCAATTGTCAATAGTATGTTAGGGCGAACCACCAAACTGGCGCCGGCGGTCCAGTCCCTGCTCCAAGCTCCGGATTGGGCAAAGCAGTACATTGTCCAAGCGATGCGTGGAGCAGTAGGTGCTCCCACCGATAGCCTGTTTGAGACCGAGAGAGTATTCTACCAGAGGTTCGCGGCCTTGATGGGAAACGATGAGGCTGTTGCTGCGCTGGCCGGCTCGTTGGCCTGGATCGAATTCGCTGAGCGTAAAGGTCGTTGGCCCATCACGGATACCGCGAGCAGCAACCCCCGGGTCTTTTTAGCCTCCATCCTGGCGACCAACGACACCGCGCGGTTTCGCGTTGCCCTGGCACGATTCGATTCGATCGCGACCGCCCGCCACGACGAGCCCGAGATGGGTAATGCGCTCCTCGGAGCTCGTGCCCATCTTGTCATTGCCGATACCACCGGCGCTTTGGGCTATCTGCGGACCTTTCGTGATGTGACCTGGGCCTACAGTCCCGCCCTCGATCAGATCGATTCTGGAGTCATGGTCTTTGAAGGCATGCTCTGGCCCCGGACGCTCTTGCTGCTCGCCGATCTCGCTGCGGCCACCGGCCAACGGGAGGAGGCGGCGGGGGCATACCGTCTGTTCATCGCGATGTGGGAACACGGCGACCCGGAGGTCCAGCCCATCGTGCAACGCGCTCGCGCGGCGCTTGCGGGCTTGTAGGTATGAAATCCCCGCTCTAAACCTCTACCCGCCAATCTGTTACACGCCCGTGACGCGTGAGGTATCGCCCCACCCCCCCGGGGGGTAAATTTCTGCCCCGTGACTGACGTCAAACCGCCGCCCCCAGCCCAGACCGTTTCCGCCGACCTGCGGCATCCCTCACTTTACGTGAATCGGGAAATCTCCTGGCTTGAGTTCAACCGCCGGGTGCTGGTCGAAGGGCGCGACCCCCGAAACCCCCCACTCGAGCGGCTCAAGTTCCTGGCGATCTTCAGCACCAACCTGGACGAGTTTTTCCAGGTCCGGGTCGCGGGGCTCAAGCAGCAGCTCGCTGCCGGCTTCAGCGAGCGCACCGCCGATGGCATGACCCCGGAAGACCAGCTGAACGCCATTTCGGCTATCGTGCGCGGGATGCAGCGGCAGCACAACGAGAGCCTGACCCAGGAAGTGCTTCCCCGCCTGGCCCAGGATGGCATCCATGTGCTGGACATGGAAGCCGTCACCAGCGACGAGGCCAGTTACCTGGAGCAGTACTTCCAGAACCACGTCTTTCCGGTGCTGACTCCGCTGGCCGTGGACCCGGCCCATCCGTTCCCCTACATCTCCAACCTGAGCCTCTCGCTGGCTGTCGTGCTCCGGGACGCGGATGGCGAGGAGCGGTTCGCCCGGGTGAAGGTGCCCAGGATCCTCCCCCGCTGGATCAAGCTGCCCGACCCGCAGCGCTTCGTTCCGCTGGAACAGCTGATCGCCGCCAACCTCGAGGCCCTGTTTCCGGGCATCGAGATTCTCGGCGCCTACACCTTCCGGATCACCCGCAACACCGAGTACGAGATCGACCACGACGAAGCGGAAGACCTGCTGATCCAGATCCAGGAGGAAGTGCGCAACCGCCGCTTCGGCGAGGTGACCCGGCTCGAGGTGCATCCCAGCATGCCGGCGGCCCTGCGCCGGATGCTGCTGGCCGAATTCTCCGAAGAACAGGAATCCCGGATTCCCTGGCTTACGGTCGACGATATCTACGACGTGAACGGCCCCATGGACGGGAACGATCTCCTGACCCTCGCGTCGCTCGACGTCCCCGCCCTCAAGGATCCGCCCTACCATCCGGTCACGCCGCTCCGGCTCACTACCGGCCGGGACCTGTTCGAGGTGATCCGGGAGCGGGACGTTTTGCTGCATCATCCTTACGAGAGCTTCACCAACACGGTGGAGCGGTTCATCCAGGCCGCCGTGGACGACCCCGACGTGCTGGCCATCAAACTCACGCTCTACCGCACCGGCGGCGACTCCAGCATCGCGAAGCTGATGCTGCAGGCCGCGGAGCGGGGGAAACAGGTGGCGGTGCTGATCGAGTTGCAAGCCCGGTTCGACGAGGAGAGCAACATCATCTGGGCTCAGCGGCTGGAAGACGCCGGAGTGCACGTCAGCTACGGGGTGGCAGGGCTCAAGACCCACAGCAAGGTGATGCTGGTAGTGCGCCGCGAGGGGGACGGGATCCGGCGCTACGTGCACGTCGGCACCGGCAACTACAACCCGAAGACCGCCCGGATCTACACCGATTTCGGGCTCTTTACCGCCAACGAGGAGATCGGCGCCGATCTCAGCCAGATCTTCAATGTGCTGACCGGGTTCGCCAAGCCGGGCGGCTTCAAGCAGCTGATCGTCGCGCCCAACGGCATGCGGGAGGCCTTCCTCTCCTTGATCGCCCGGGAAAAGGAGAACGCGAAGGAGGGGAAGCCGGCCCGCATCATCGGCAAGATGAATGCGCTGGTCGATCCCGACATCATCCACGCGCTCTATGAAGCATCTCAGGCCGGCACCGAGATCGATCTCATCATCCGGGGGATCTGCTGCCTGAAGCCGGGACTGCCCGGCATCAGCGACCGGATCCGGGTGGTGAGTGTGGTGGGGCGCTACCTGGAGCATTCCCGGGCGTACTACTTCCATAATGCGGGTGCGGAAGAGGTCTACATCTCCTCGGCGGACTGGATGCCCCGGAATCTCGACCGCCGGATCGAAGTCGCCGCGCCGATCCTGGATCCCGGCCACCGCAGCTCCATTCGCGACCTGCTCGACCTGATGCTCAAGGACAACCGCCAGGCCTGGGACCTGAAGCCGGACGGGACCTACCAGCAGCGCAGCCCGGCGTCAGCCCAGGAAGAGCTGGCGACGCACCGGTTCATGATGGACAAGTATCGGGAGGGACAGCGAATCACATCGGAGGCTGACGGCTGACAGGTTTGTCAGGTAGTGCTTTCAACCGGCAAGGTGATCGTCAGCCGCTCGAGCGCTTTGGTGGCTTCGCTACGAATCTTGAGCACGCGACGGGGGCCGTTGAGCCGGACATGAAGTTCACCCTCCTGAACCGGCACGCGGCCAATGTCCAGCGCTGCCATGACCTTGAACCGATTGATGACGGCGCCGAACACTTGAACCGGAAGCTGCATAATCGGTTGCCACTGACCCTCCCGCTCGTACTCGACACCTCCCGACTCCGCATCTATCGGCACCAGCCGGATCCCCCCGGACTGACTTTGCAGCGCGTCAGTCAGGATAAGATTGCACAGCCTCGGAACCGGGCGCTCGGATTCCTGGGGCCTCTGGAGGTCGTACTCGTGCCGAAAGAGGCTGGCGCCGGATTCGCGTGGTGAGGTCATAGTACTACCGCTTCGACCTGCCGCGCGACCCTGGTCGAGTGCGCCTTGAAGTCGCGGCCGCCCGACGCTCCTGGACCCGCAGCTTGGCGAGCCTGGTGATCAGTGCCACCGGGATGCGTTCCCCAAGGTCGAAGCGCAATGTACCGGCACCCGATCGATATGGCTTCAGCTGCTTCCCATACTTGTCCATCATGCTAGCCGTGGCGGGGTAGATGCTCACGTGGTCCTTGAACGCGGCCATGTAAAGCAGATACCTGCCGTCGAGATCGAAGGTCGGAATGCGGTAGCTGATTCGTTCTGTGATACCGGGGACGGCTTTCTTGATCGCGCCGCGAATCTGCCGCAGCGGCTTCCGGGCGTTCGGCGGCGCCGAGGCGATGTACTCAGATACGGTCAGTGGAGTCGGCATAGGTAGCCGTCAGAGTTATCACCGCGGGGGACACCAGCGCCGGAAAGTGATCCGAGGTCATTGCATGTATCCTTCAATGTGAATCTTCCAGTCGCACAATTCAGTCGCCTACAAACATCAGGTACGAGTGGATTTCCCTTTCGCACCGTCGCGCCAGGTCGATCATCGCGGCCGTGCAGTCTCGTACATCTGCTGAGGTTGGGCTCGGGTCGTCTGGGTGGGGCCCTGATGGGGAAATACCCCGAGACGTCAGGTACGCTTTGTGTTGCTGCGTTATGGAGATATCCGCAACCAGGGCAGCAGCGGCCTGAATCTCCTCAATAAGGACTGGAGCCTGGAGTCTGTTGAAGACCGTGTCACCGTAAGGATCCACAAATCGCAGGCAGGTCGTCTTGCTGAGGTCGCCCGAGTTGAGTATGAAATCGAACACCCAACCGCACAAGAACTCGTCGATGACCTCACCGGACTCAGACGTGAGCTGCAGGGTTAATGGCACAAGAGCCTAGTTGTGGGGTTTCTACCTTGTCATGAACGGCGGAAGATTCCTGAATGGGCTTCCCGCCTAAAACTTGATTCCCGCGGTATCCGCAAACTCCTTCAGCTTCGCTTCCGCCTCCGGGGCCACTTTCTCCGGGACCGTCACCTGGATCTGCACCAGCTGGTCCCCTTTCTGGCCATTCTTCTCCAATCCGAGTCCCTTGATCCGGAACTTCCGCCCCGGCTGGGTGCCGGGCGGGATCTTGAGCACCACTTTCTGGCCATCCAGCGTGCGGACCCGGAGCCGGGTGCCCAGCGTGGCCTGGACCATGTTGATCGGCACTTCGCAGATCAGGTTGAGACCGTCGCGATGGAAGAAGCGGTCTTCCTGCACCTGGAAGGTGATGATCAGGTCACCGGGTTGGGCTCCCGCCCGCCCCGGCTCTCCCTGTCCTTTCAGCCGCACCCGGTGTCCGGTCTCGGTCGCGGGCGGGACGGTGATGGTGACCTGTTTCTGGGTACGGATCTCCCCTGCCCCGTGGCAAACCGGGCAGGGCACGCTGGGAATCTTGCCCCGGCCGCGGCACTGGGGACACGGCCGGCTGACCGCGAAACCACCCTGGCCGAAGGTGACGGTGCCGCGCCCATGGCATTCGGGACAGGTCTCGAGCTTGGCGCCCGGCGCCGCGCCGCTCCCGTGGCAGGCGGAACAGCTCTCGGTGATCGGCAGGGTAACCGGGATCTTGCCACCCAGGGCCGCCACCCGGAACGGCACCTCGACCACCGCCTCCATCGTCTCGCCGCGATTGTCCTCCCGCCGCCCCCGGCCGAAGATCGACGAAAAAATGTCGCCCAGGCCATAGCCGCTCATGTCGCCAATATCGAACTCCTCGGCCCCGCCGCTGGGCGCTCCCGGGCCCGGCCGCCGGCTCGAGGTCCCGCCCTGGCCGCGGAAGCCGTCGAAGGCGCCCAGCTTCCGCATCTGGTCGTATTGCTTCCGCTTGTCGGCGTCGGACAGCACGCTGTGCGCTTCCGAGATCGTCTTGAAGCGTTCGGCCGCCTGTGGGTTGTTGGGATTGGCGTCGGGGTGGTGCTCCTTGGCGAGCCTCCGGTAGGCCTTCTTGATTTCCTGCGGCGTGGCCGTATCCGGCACGCCCAGCACCTGGTAGAAGTCCTGGTTCGCCACGGTCAGACTTGACCCTGGTCGGAATACACCTGGACCATCGCGGGGCGGATCAGGTTTCCCTTGAAGCCGTATCCGGTCTGAAAGGTCGCCGCCACGATGTGATCCTTCGACGGATCCGGCGGCGGCAGGGTGGACACGGCTTCATGCACCTTGGGGTCGAACGGCTGGCCGGTGGGATTGATGGGCTCCAGGCCGGCGGCCTCCAGCTCCTTGCGCAGCTTCCGGTTGATCAGGACCGTCGCCTCGTAGTGGGGATCCTGCTGCGCCCCGCCCTCTTCGGCCACCAGGCGGTCGAGGTCGTCCAGCACCGACAGCATTTTCAGCACGAAGGCGGCTTGGGCGCGGTCCGCCGTCTCGGTGCGTTCCCGCGCAACCCGCTTCCTGAAGTTGTCAAACTCCGCGGCCATACGGAGGAGCTGCTCTTTGAGCTTGTCGTTCTCCTCTTCCAGCCGCTGCGCCCGCTGCTCCGGCATCTCCACAGGAAGCAGCTCGGCATTGCCCAGCTCATCGGGGACTTCCTTTTCCCCGTCGGCCTGAGTGATGTCCGGGTCGTCAAATATGGGTTTTTCAGTCACTTGGGCATCCAGTTCGAGTTACAGATCTATAAAGATAATCGGTACTGGGTACTGGGTACTGGGTGAACCACCGCGGACGCAGCACCCAGTACGCAGCACCCAGTACCGTTCACGTCACTTGATTCTCTTGAGTAGTTGAAACAGCGCCCATTGCGTCGCTCGGGCCCTGACCTCTTCCCGGGCACCGGGAAACACATAGCTGAAACTCTCCACCGCCCCGGCGACGCTGGTCGCCATCCACACCAACCCTACCGGCTTGGCCGCAGTGCCGCCGTCGGGACCGGCAATCCCGGTCACTGCGATCGCGAGGTCGGCACCGAAACGCCGGGCGACTCCCGCCGCCATGGCCCGCGCGACTTCCTCGCTCACCGCGCCGTGCGCGGCGATCGTGTCGGCAGAAACCGCGAGATCGCGCAGCTTGACCGCGTCTTCGTAGGCGATGACTCCGCCCAGGAAAACCTCCGAGCTGCCCGGAATCGCGGTGATTCGCCCGCCCACCAGTCCGCCGGTACAGGACTCGGCGACAGCGAGTTTCTGCTTCCGTGACCGGGCCCGGTCCAGCAGCAGCGCGGCCAGGTCCTCGTCGCCCTTGCCATAGACGAATTCACCGGCCAGCTCGCGCAATCTCCGGGAGCCGGCGTCGAGCCGGCGATCCGCGTCGTCCGGGGCCAGGCTCCAGGCGGTGAGCCGGAGGTCGACACCGGGAAGACTGGGAAGGTACGCCAGGCTCAGCGGCGCCAGCTCCGCCTCGATATTCCCCAGCCGCTGCGCCAGCGCCGACTCGGCAATGCCGGTAGTGCGAATCGTGGCGGAACGCACCACGGTGCCCGTCGCCCGGGCCATGAGCCGGGGAATGACTTCGTGCTTGAGGAGCTGGCGCATTTCGCCGGGCACGCCGGGCAGCAGGATGGCCGTCCCCCGGGCTCCCTCCAGCCACAGTCCCGGGGCGGTGCCCCACTGGTTGCGCAGCACGGTCGCGCCGCGAGGCACGAAGGCCTGGCTGCGATTGCTCTCCGGCGCCTTGCGGCCCATCCGCTCGAAGCGTTGCACCAGCTGCTGCCAGATCTCCCCCTGAAATTCCAGGGGTGCCTCGAAAACCTCGGCGACGATGTCCTTGGTGATGTCATCCCGGGTGGGACCCAGGCCGCCGGTGGTGATGACCAGGCCGGTTCGGGCCAGCGCTTCGGCCACCCCGGACCGAATGAGTTCAGGCTCGTCGCCCACGGAGGTGCGCCGTACCACCTGGCCCCCGATCGCCGCGACCGCCTGGGCGATCTCGGCGCCGTTGGTATCGATAGTGAATCCGAGGAGAAGCTCGGTGCCGATTGTCAGAATCTCGATATCCATAGATCCTGCAAAACTAATTCACCACGGAGTCACGAAGATCACGGAGATTGCACGGAGCAACAGCATTGATTTGTTCTCCGTGCAACCTACGTGTGCTCCGTGGCTCCGTGGTGAATTGGGTGGTCTCGAATTCACTTTTCAGAGAACAAAGCCCGGTATCTGTAGATGTAAACGATGAACGAATAGACCGTGAGGGCGGCGGCGACGGCGAGGGCCACGGCGACGAACCCGCCGTGGAAGTCATTCCAGAAGGCGGCCCACCGGCTGTGTTCCCAGCCCATCGGCTTGCGGGCGTCGCGGAACGCGAACCACAGCATCACGGCGCCGATGAAGATGTTCTGGATGACGGTCTTGAGCTTCCCCGCCCCCGCGGCGGGGATCACCACCCCGCGGCGCCGCGCCCACCAGCGAAAACCGGTCATGGCGAGCTCGCGACCGATCAGCAGCAGGCAGACCCAGAGCGGAATACTGCCCCAGAACGGGATGTTATAGAGGTCGTGCCGGGCGCGGGAGATGAAGTAGATGGGGATCAGCGTGGCGAAGAGCAGCAGCTTGTCGGCGATCGGGTCGAGCGCCTTGCCCAGGTCGGTGACCTGGTTCCGGCTTCGGGCCAGGTAACCGTCCCATACGTCGGAGATGGCGGCGACCAGGAAGATGAAAAACGCGATCAGCTTGGGCCAGTACCCGGCGATGAACGGCAACAGCGCGATGACCGGGGTGAAGCTGATCCGGATCAGGGTGATGATATTGGGGAGGGTCCACATCTTAAACAGCGTGAAGGGTAAAGCGTGAAGAGTGAAGCGGAAATACCGCGGTTTCCGAAACCCAGCCACGCGATTCAGTCGCCCACGGCTGACTCAATTCGGCTGAGATTGCCCCTTCACTCTTCACTCTTCACCCTTCACGCTTTTAGCCCAGGCTCTTGAGGACCAGCTTGCTGATCGTCTTGAGAGTGTCGAACACGCCCTCGCCGGTCAGCGCCACGGCCTCGTAGTACGAGGCGCGCTCGATCCACTCGCCATCCTGCTGCGACACCAGCAATTCGCCGGGGTGGATGGGATCGGGGATCTGCCGGTGCTTGGCCGGGTCGGAGACGGGCCACCCGGGATTGAGCGCCGACTGCAGCTCGGAGATCGGCGCCGCGTTGGGAAGGTCGCGCTTGTTGTACTGGATGACGAACGGCATCCGGGTAAGATCGTACCCGTGCTCGGCCATGTTGTCGTACAGGTTCTGCATCGACTCGATATTGGCTTCCATCCGCTCGATCTGGCTGTCACCCACGAACACCACGCCGTCCACCCCTTTCAGGATCAGCTTCCGGGAGGCGTTGTAGTACACCTGGCCGGGGACGGTATAGAGGTGAAATCGGGTCTTGAAGCCGCGGATGGTGCCGAGGTCCACCGGGAGGAAGTCGAAGAAGAGGGTGCGCTCGGTCTCGGTGGCCAGCGAGATCATCTTGCCCCGGGAGCCCGGCGCTACCTTGCCGTAGACGTGCTCCAGGTTGGTGGTCTTGCCGCCCAGGCCGGGCCCGTAGTAGACCAGCTTGCAGTTGATCTCGCGGGCCGCGTGATTGATCATCGACATGCGTTACGTCTCCCCATATCAGCCGAACAGCTTGTCGATTTCATCTTCCGCCTCGCCCAGGAATCCGGATTCGACTGGCTCACCCCGTGCTCCATCTTGGCTGAACATGCTTTCGAACACCTTGTTGAGCTCGCTGACCGCGTTTTTCACCCGCAGCTTGACCAGCCCCAGCGTGGTGCGGTTGTCGAACAGCACCACGAGAATGACCCGGCGGGCGATGTCCGCCAGGTACATGGATTCCTTTTCGCCCTGGTGGAACAGGGAGCCGAATTCGGGCTCGCCGATCATCTTGGCCAGCTGGTCGTTGGCGCTGAAATCCGCGGCGGTCAGCGAGGCAAAGGCGGTCGGATCGAAGTGCGGCGGCTCGCCGGCCGTGGTGATCATCTGGCCGGTGCGGTCCACGATGAGCGCCGTGCGCGCACTGGATTCGCGCAGGAACTCGACCAGGATCACGTGGATGCTCTTGGCATCCTCTTCGCGAAAGGACCAGCTGGAAGCGCCTGCCATTCTCCCCCTGCGTTTAAGCGAACGTGGCTTCCATCCGGCGCAGGATCGACTGGGCGCGCCGGCGCAGCATGGGTTGAGACTCCCACGACAGGTAGTCCCGCAACAGGCGGACCGTCCCGACCCCTTCCTGTCCCGCCAGGTGCCCCAGGGCCGAGAGCCGTTTCAGCGGCTGGGGGCTGAACAGCTCGCTCTTGTCCCGGGCCATCTGTCGCCGCACCAGGTACCAGCCGGTGCCGGCGCCGAGCAACGCGCTCCCCAGGAACACCAGCGTCCGCGAGCGCATCAACGCACCTCCTGGCGCGCGGTGAGCGCGTGGGCCAGGGTCACCCCGTCGACATACTCGAGGTCACCGCCCACCGGCAGGCCCCGCGCCAACCGGGTAACCCGCACCTCGGAGCCGGCCAGCAGCTGCTGAATGTAGGTCGCCGTGACTTCTCCCTCCATGGAGGGATTGGTGGCCAGGATGATCTCCAGGACCCCCTCCTCGGCAACCCGGCGCTTGAGCTCTTCCAGGCGCAGCGCCTCGGGCCCCACCCCGGCGAGCGGATCCAGCCGCCCCCCAAGTACGTGATAGCGGCCCCGGAATCCCGTCGCCCGGTCCAGCACGCCAACGGCCGACGGCTCCTCGACGACGCAGACGATCGTCGGATCGCGGCGCGGGTCCTCGCAATACTCGCAATGTTCGGTTTCCGCCGGCGTGCCGCAAATGGTGCACGGCCGCACCCGATCGGCCACGGCTGTCAGCGCGGCCGCCAATCGCCCGGCTTGTTCGGGGGACTGCTGGAGCAAGTGAAAAGTGAGCCGCTGGGCCGTCTTGCGTCCGATTCCCGGTAGCCTGGAGAATTCGGTGACCAGGTCTTCGATCGCCGGCACCGGTCACAGCGGCAGGTTGAAGGGGAACGGCTGCACCTTTCGCATTTCGGCCTGCACCATTTCCTGGGCCCGCCGCTGCGCATCGGCCACCGCCGCGGTGACCAGGTCGGACAGAAACTCCGCATCTTTCTCGGCGAACGCCGCCGGATCGATCACGATGGAATGGATGGTTCCGCGGCCGTCCGCCGTCACCTTGACCAGCCCGGCGCCGGCGCTGGTTTCGATGGTCCGGGAGGCCAGCTCGGTCTGGAGCTGCTGCAACCGGCCCTGCATCTGTTGCCCGAATTGAAAGAGCTGCTGAAGATCTGCCATTATCCCGTAAGTTTCGCTGTTGCTTAAATGTAGCGGCAGGTCGGCAGGTCGGCCAGTCAGACGGCAGGTCGGCAAGTCGGCCAGTCGGCCGCATCCAAATCCTCTTCTGACGTCTTGCCGCCCTGCCGCCCTAGTCCACGATCTCCAAATCTAACTCCTCAGCCGCCGCATCGAGTGCAGCGTCCTTCTTCCGCAGCGTGTTGAGCCGTTCCGCCTTGGCCCCTGCGTCCGACATCCGCCGGGCGCGGGGCGGGACCGCCTCGGTCGGCGCCGGGGTCCCTGCCGTCAGCGCGATCCGCACCGGCGCTCCCACCCGGCGCGAAAGGATCGCCTCGACTTGGTCACGTTGCCGGGTCAGCTTCTCGCTGGCCACCGGATTGGGCTCGGGAAACTCCAGCGCAAGATTGGGGGGGGAGACGTCCAGCGGCCGAACCGTGGATAAAGCCTCGCCCAGGAATGGGCTCTCCAGCCGGGTATCGGCGACGATCCGCGACCAGTTCTCCTGCAAAGCCGGGAGCGTGAACGGAATCGGAGACTCCGATGCGGCCGGAGCCGAGTCCTGGAGCGTCGGCGGGGCCGGCCGAGATGGGGCTGGGGCGGCCGCCGCCGACGCACTCGGCCGGCTCGCCGGGGAGCGCGGCGGGGCCGCGGCGGGCGCTGGTCCCCCGCCCTGGCGCATGGAGTCCAGCGCCGTCTCCAGGTCTACCACCCGGTCCATCAGTGCCCAGCGGAGCAGCAGAGTCTCGACCATGAGCCGGGGGTTGGCGCTCCGCCGGATGGCGATTTCCTGGTCGGCCAGCAGCTTGAGCATACGGAGCACGTCCCCCGCGCGCAGCACGCCGGCGTACTGGTCGAGCCGCTGCCGCATCGCCTCGGT
>Ga0070699_100000727_pt1 | contig 30549 bp, 28 predicted proteins | sample KBSK1503metaG_FD_65473 | JGI IMG/M metagenome (GOLD analysis project Ga0070699, IMG submission 65473) | Corn, switchgrass and miscanthus rhizosphere microbial communities from Kellogg Biological Station, Michigan, USA - KBS K1-50-3 metaG | ecosystem: Host-associated > Plants > Roots >...
GCCCCGCTTTCCTGCGCGCAGTCTCCAGCTGCCCCGCATAGAAGCTGCCGTAGCACCCGCCCCCGATGATCACCACATCGCGTAGCGGTGCGGGCGCGCCGGTCATCCCCCGCGGCCCCGCTCCCGCAGCACCTGCTCGATGCTCTCGAGCCACTCCCAGGGCACCTCCTGCGAGCCCAGCATCGCGTGGCTGCCGACACCGGTCTCTTCTCCATGCCAGTCACTGCCACCGGTCCGAAGCAATCCCAGCGAGGCCGCGAGGGCGGTGATCCGGGCCCGGGCTTCCCCGCTGTGGCTTGGATGCCGGGTTTCCACCGCATCGAGCCCGTCCGTGATGAATGCGGTCAGGGTCGCCCGGGTTCCCCGCTCCTTGAGATGCGCCGCGGACACGATGCCTCCCACCGAGTGCACCAGCTCGGCCACTTCGCGAAGGCTGGGCAGATTCTTTTCGACGTAGGCGGGCCGGCCCCGGCCGAGCCATTGGTGAAAGGCGTCGTCGATGCTGGCCACTTTGCCCCGCTTGACCAGCACGCGGGCGAGGTGAGGCCGGCCAATCGCCGCATTGGAGGCTTCTTCGGCGAGGTCTTCGAAGGAGACGTCCACTCCCCACGCCTGCAGCCCTTCGACCATCTGGCGCCCGCGCCGGATCCGGTCTTCCCGGCACCGAACCAGGAACGCTTCCAACGCCGTGTTGTCGATCGGGAGAAAGTATCCGAGCAGGTGCATCTCGCCCCATGGCGCCGACGTCGAGAACTCACATCCGCTCACCACCCGCACGCCGAGCCGGGCGCCTTCCGCTTGCGCCTCCGCGACGCCCGCGATGGTGTCGTGATCGGTCAAGGCGATCGCGCCGAGGCCGAGCTCGGCGGCACGACGCACGACCCCCGCTGGCGGAAGCAGCCCGTCGGACGCGGTGGAGTGGAGATGCAGGTCGATCGGCAGAGGTGCGGTCAGCGGAGGTACCCCATATCCGGCGTCGTCCAGGTCGGCTGAGACACGTTGAGCAAAGCCACCAGGTCGGCATCACTGAGCTCGGCCAGGGCCGATTCACGATTCTTCGACAACTGGGGGGAATACCGGACGACCCGCTCCTCCCGTGGCTCCGGCCGGAGACGGGTGAACCGCAGTCCGAATTCGTCCTTGGTGTACTGGGTGATGCGGCCGGTGGAAGACACACTCCACTGCTGCCCGCTCACCTCGAATGTTCGTCCCGACATGATGCTCCCTTCGCGCGGCGTGCGCCGCAGATCAGACGGCGTCTTCGGGGAATTCCTCGAGCGACTTGCGCACATCGGCGAGGAAGCGATCGGCGTCCGCGCCGTCCACAATGCGGTGGTCGAAGGACAGCGCCAGCATTCCCATGGTCCGGATCCCGATCGTGTCGCTGCCGTCGGGGGCTTGCACGACGGCGGGCCGCTTTCCGATCGCGCCGACGGCGAGAATCGCCGATTGAGGCTGATTCAGGATCGGCAACCCGACCAATGTGCCGAAGACGCCGGGATTCGTGATCGTGAACGTTCCTTTCTGCACTTCATCGGGGGAGAGTTTCTTGCTGCGGGCCCGCTCGCCGAGATCGTTGATGGCACGCGCGGTCCCGAGCAGGTTGAGCTCGTCGGCGTGGCGGATGACCGGAACGATCAGGCCCCATTCGAGCGCCACAGCGATTCCGAGATTCACGTCCCGCCGATAGATCGTGCTCTCGCCCATGACGCAGGCATTCAGCACCGGATGATTCCGGAGGCTCCGCGCGACGGCCGATGCGATGAAGGCGAGAAAGGTAGGGTTGACGCCGCGCTCGGCGTACGCCGCCTTGTGACGCCCCCGGAGTCCCGCGATCCGGGTGTAGTCGATTTCGATCATGCTGTGCACGTGCGCGGAGACCCGCCGCGACATGATCATGTGATCCGCGGTGAGCTTCCGGATCCGGGACCACGGCTCGACCCGGTCACCGGCCCACGGCTCGACGACGGGGCCCGGAACGACGCGAACGCCGTCTTGCTGCGGGCTCGGTGCCGGGAGCTGGGGGCTTTGGACTCCAGACGGAGCCCCGCTCTCCAGGAACGACAGCACATCGTTCTTCGTAACACGCCCTGCCAGACCGGAGCCGGGGATCCCGGAGATATCGAGATTGTGCTCCGCCGCGATCTTGCGGACCAGGGGAGAAGATTTCGTGCGCAGGCGCTCTTCGAGGCTGGTGGTTGGGAGTTGGGAGTTGGGAAGTGGGGACGGTCCGGCGGCCGGCTTCGGAGCCGGTGCCGGCGCCGGAGCAGCCACGACTGCCGGTTTCGGAGCCGTCGGCTGAGGGCTGACGGCTGCCGGCTTCGGACTGACGGCTGCCGGCTTCGGACCGCCGGCTGCCGGCTGAGGACTGACCGCTGCCGGCGGCGGGCTGACAGCTCCCGCCGCGGCATCCGTCTCCAGCCGCGCCACGATCGTCTGCACCGCGACGGTCTGGCCCTCCTGCACGAGGATTTCCGCAAGGATCCCCGCGGCGGGCGCCGGAATCTCGGCGTCGACCTTGTCGGTGGAGATCTCGAAAATCGGCTCGTCGCGTTTGACCGGATCGCCGACCTTCTTGAGCCACTTGGAAAGCGTGCCCTCCGCGATGGATTCGCCCATCTGGGGCATTGGGACATCGATTTTTGCCATGCGTGGAGCCCCCTATTCGGTTGCTGGTTTCTGGATGCTGGATGCTGGGAACCGCCACTTCAGCATCCAGCCACCAGCCACCAGCATCTAGTATCCAGCAAGCCACCTCGCCGCTGCGACGATATCGTCGGCTTGCGGCAGCACAAAATCCTCCAGCGTCGGCGCGTAGGGTAGCGGCACATCGTGCGCGCACACCCGTTTGACCGGCGCATCGAGCCATTCGAAGGCGAGATCATTGATCCGCGCGGTGATCTCTCCCGCGACTCCCCCGGTGCGAGTGTCTTCGTGCACGATCAGTACGCGGTTGGTCTTCTGGACCGTGGCGACGATCGCCGCATCGTCCATCGGGAGCAGGGTCCGGAGATCCAGCACCTCGACCGAGAGGCCATCCTCCCGCTCGAGGCGCTCGGCGGCGTCCAGCGACTTCCAGAGCATCGCCGACCAGGTGATGATCGAAACATCCTTCCCCTGCCGCGCCACCCGTGCCTGCCCGATGGGCGTGAGGATCTCTTCGCCCGCCGGGAGTTCCTCTTTGATCCGGCGGTAGAGGTATTTGTGCTCGAAGTAGAGCACCGGATCCTCGTCGCGGATTGCCGCCTTGATCAATCCCTTCGCGTCCCGTGCCGTCGCAGGGGCGACGATCTTGAGTCCCGGCGTGTGGAGGAAGGCCGCCTCGGGATTCTGGGAATGGAACGGTCCGCCGCGCACGAATCCACCCGAAGGACCCCGCACGACCATCGGGGTCGAGAGTCCTGCCCGGTAACGCGCGGTCGCGACATAGTTGGTCAGAATCGAGTAGGCGCAGGAGATGAAATCGATGAATTGCATCTCGCAGACCGGGCGGAGTCCCATGTGGGCCGCGCCGGCCGCCGCCCCGACGATCGCCGTCTCGGCGATCGGCGTATCGATCACCCGGTCCTCGCCGAAGCGCTGCTGGAGCCCTTCCGTCACCTTGAACGCGCCGCCGAATGCACCGACGTCTTCGCCGAGAATGAAGACCCGCTCGTCGCGCGCCATCTCCTCCGACAGACCCTCCTTGAGGGCCTCGAGATACGTCACTTCAGGCATCGAGCCTCCGAAACCACTCGAGCTCCGCGCGCGGCGGAGTGACCGTCACCAGATCGAGCGCGGATGCCGGCTCGGGAAGCGGCTCGTTTTCGCAGAGCGCCACCGCGGCATCGAGCTCGGCATTGATCCGGCCATCGATTTCCTCGAGCTCCTCTGGAGCGGCCCAGCCCGAGACCGTCAACCGGCGCACATAGCGATCGATCGGATCCTTGGCCGCCCACTCATCGAGCTCCTCGCGGCTGACGTACGACTGGTTATCGTGCTCGGCGTGCCCTTTCCGGCGATAGGTCAAGAGCTCGATCAGGGTGACTCCCTCGCCGTTCCGGGCGCGGTCGACCGCGGCCCGGGTGGTTTCGTAGACGGCCAGCACGTCGTTGCCGTCGGTCTGGTCCCCGCGCACGCCGTACCCCGCCGCCTTCTCGACCAGCTGCGTCACGGCGGTTTGCCGGAAGAGCGGCGTCGAGTAGGCATACCCGTTGTTCTCGGCGATCACGACCAGCGGGAGCCGCTGCACCGCGGCGAAGTTGATCCCTTCGTGGAATGCGCCGGTGCTCATCGCACCGTCGCCGACGTACACCAGGCCGACCCGGCGCTGGCGCCGGACCTTGAATGACAGGGTAACCCCCGCCATTACCGGCACCATGTCGCCGAGGTGCGAAATCTGTCCCAGGAACCCACGCGCCAGATCGTTAAAATGAATATTCAGCTCCCGACCTCTGGTGGGACTCTCGGCCTTGGCCATGTACTGGCGCAGCACTTCGAGCGGCGTCGCACCCTGGACGAGCATCGAGCCGAGGTTCCGAATCAGCGGCGAGAGGATGTCGCCCTGCGTACGATCCAGCGCGTACGCGCTGCCCACCGAATCGGCTTCCTGGCCGAGCGAGCGGAACAGCCCGCCGACCACCTTGGTCTGGCGGTAGAGGTTGACCAGCTTTTCTTCGAGCGAGCGGGTCAGCCGCATCCAGTAGTACAGCTCGAGGAGCTGATCCCGATGGAGGCCGGCTGGAATGGGGGGCGTCGGGCTGGCCGCGGTCGTAGTCATCGGGTCGGGGCTCGGGGGCGTAACTCGAAAGCAGATAAAGATTTATCCGCAGGGCTCCGGAGTCAAGGTGAGCCGGTTACCCCCAAGACACATCCGCCCTCCACGTCGGCAGCCTGGCACCGAGACGGAGGGCGGATATGGCCCCGCAGCTTCAGCATTTATTCCCTGCACGGCGGGGATCGCGTCGGCACGACCAGGCTCGCAATCGCCACACCAGGTATTTCACGCGACAAAGGCGCGACCGCCCCCGCGGGGACGTTTTCGCGCCTTCATCTCACGCGGCCCAGGACCGCGTCCGACAAGGGGGCTCCGGCAACGCGGAGCAACTCTATTTTTTGTCCGGCACCACCCTATGACGATCCACTCCGCCGGGCCTGCACACCCACCGATTCAGACGTGCTCCAGCAGGAGCTCCAGTTTGTGGCGGAGCTCACCCAGCCGCTTGGACTTGAATGCACTCTTGGTTTCCTCGAGCACGGCAATGACCTCGCGGACCGCCTCGAGCAGCTGCGAGCCTCGCGGACAATTCATCAGCTGGCATGGATGCTCCTTGACCGAGTGCCCGGTAAGCGCCCGCCCGAGCTGGTCGAGATCCACGAGCGACCCCATGACATTGCGGAGGGTCAGGGAGAGGAACATATCCACTGCCGGCCCCTGCGCCTGGGGCCCGCGCTGCACATTGCTCAAACCTTCGAACTCGCGCCGCCAGTCCCGCAGCCGGTTCTCCGCGCTCTCGAGCGCGCGATAGGACCGGAAGCGCGCCACGGAGGCATCCACCCGCGACAGCAATTCCGTGAACACCACCGGTTTGACGAGGTACGCGGCTACCGGCAGCTCGATGCAGGCCACCGCGGAGCGCACGGCGGGGAAGCCGGTCAGGATGATCACCGGAAGCCCCCCACTGGTCTCGGCGATCTGGCGCACCAGCTCGAGGTCCGAGTTGCCCGGCATTTCCAGATCCGTGATCAGCAGATCGAAGCGTTCCTCGCTCGCCCGGGCAAGCGCCGACGCTCCATCGGATACCGTTTCGACCTCGTAGCCTTCGCGGCGCAGCAGCTCTGCGGTCGAATTCAGGAAAGTGACTTCATCGTCGGCAAGCAGGATTCGGCCGCGGGAACTCACGATGTGCCTCCATTGGTCGCCGGGGCGACGGGGATGCTGATGACGAACTCGGCGCCGCCACCGGGCGGATCGGCGATCTCGACCGTGCCGCCCATCGCTTCGACCGACCGGCGGACGAGTGACAATCCTATTCCCATGCCGCCGGTAGCGGCACCCCGGCCCTTGGTGGTGACGAACGGTTCGAAGATCCGCTGCCGCGATTCTGGCGGGACACCCGGCCCCTGGTCACGAACTCGCAGCGTGAAAAACCCGTCGGTCAGTTCCGCGTTCACCGTCACCACACCTCCCGGAGGGGACGCCTCCACCGCGTTCTGGACGAGATTGTACACCGATTGTCGCAACACCGATTCCGGAATGGCCACGTATGAGGGCACCTGGGACAGCTCCGCCTGAATCTGTACTTTCGACGGCCGGTTGACCTGCTGGAGGAACGCCACCGCGTCGCCGATGAGGGTCCGCACGCCGGACTGCCCGGTCCCGTCGGTCTCGGGCCGGTAGGTCTCGTAGAGCTGGCGGGTGACGTCGGCGATGCGCCGGATCTCCCGCTCGATCGCGCCGACGTACGCATAGTGCGGATGGTCCGCGGGGATCGCGTCGCGCAGCAGGAGAAATGAATTCTGGATCCCCGCCAGCGGGTTGTTGATCTCGTGTGCGACCCGTGCCGCGATCCGGCCCATGGTGGTGAGGGTTTCCACCTCCCGGAGCTCCGACTCCGCGCGGCGCCGCGCGGTCATGTCCCGGCCCTCGACCAGCAGCTGCACCACCCGCCCTTCGCCGTCACGAATCGGCTTCACCGAGAAATCCATGACGACCCGCTGGCCCGAGGCGTTCTCGAGCTCAAGCTCCTGCTTCACGATTCGGCCGGCTTTGGCCGCCTCGCAGGCAATCTTTGCCCACGTCCCGGCCTCAGGGGTTGTCCACCACCCCGCATCCCAGAATGCCACGCCGCGCAGCGCATCGATGCCGGCCGCTTTCCCGAGCAGCTCCACCGCGGTCGGGTTGGCTTCGAGCACGTGGCAGTCGATATCAAGGAGCGCCTGGAACTGGTAGGCACTGTCGAACATCACCCGGAAGCGGCGCTCGCTGCTTTCCCGCTCCGCGTCGACCCGCCGACGTTCGCTCACGTCGCCGCTCACGCCGAGCATCTGCAGCGGGGTACCATAGGGGCCCCGTTCGGTCACATGCCCGCGGTCAACCCGCCAGTGCGGCTCGCCCCCCGCGTCGAGGATGCGATACTGGGCTTCGAAGACATGGGTCCAGCCGTCGAGATGCGCGGAGAGCAGGGCCTCGACGCGCTGGCGATCGTCGGGGTGAATGAGCTCGGTCCACCGCCCCCTGCGAAGTTCCTGTCCGTTGGATGAGGATTCGAGCACGGCCAGCTCCTCGGTCCGGCCGGGCACCTCCCATGACCAGGCGCGGTCCATCGACCGTCCGAGCAGTAGCTGAAGCCGGGCCAGCTCCGCCGTGCGGGCATTGGACTGCAAGGTCCGGCCGAGCTGGAGCGACACCGGCAGGAGCGCCGAGACCAGCAGCCCGAAGGCGAGCACCAGCCCCGGGAGACCGGCGGGCGAGTTGCCGAGATTCGCCGACATCGGCCACACCGCGACCTCCCACGCCATGTCGTCGACCGACATCATGGCGCGGTGGACCAACTCCCGACTCCGGGCCGGACCCGGTCCCGAGGTCACGATCGAGCGGCCCCGCCACGATACTTTCCGGTGAAATCCGTCGACGGTGTCTCCCAGCACGGGCTGCAGCAACCGATCCATCCGGAGCAGTCCCACGACGAATCCGTCGCAGGTCGCGAGGTCACAGCGAGGGACGGCGATGCCGAGCGTCTGCGCGGAGTCAGCCAGCGAAAAGTGCCACACCGAGTCGGTCCGCTCTCCCGGGTGCCGCGCGCGCGCGACCACTTGAAGCTTGAGCTGGGTCACGATCGTGAGCGAATCTTCCCGCTCCGGCACCAGCAACGCGCGCGCTCCGTTGCCGTCCACCCAGGCGAGACCGTCCATCCCCGGCACGGTGTTCAGCACTCCCTGTACCGAGCGATTCCATTGCTCGGTGCCGACGATTCCGGCAAACGAGAACCAGGCGACTCTGCGGAGAGCGGAATTCACCCGGCCGATCCCCTCCTGCACACGGGCCTCGACGCGATCGCTGGCCGCGGCAAGAAGGGCGCGACTCTCCGCCTGCTGACCCTGGATCATCGCCCGCCAGAGGAAGAGGACGGCGGTGAGACTCGCCAGGCCGGCGGCGAGCGGAATCCACGCGGGATAGGTCGCGGGCGTCCAGGCGCGAGTCCACGCCGACGCACCGAGTGCCAGGCCCAGCAACAGGAGCCCCAGCGCGACTTGCGGCCCCGACCCGACGACCGGACCAAACTGGACTCCCGCGGCGAGCCCCAGGGTCTGCGCGAGGAGCAGGGCGAGACTCAGGGCGGCGAGAATCGAAGCGAGAACGCCGACGACGAACGCGCCGGCAGGGGTTTTCAGACTGGTTGCCACCGTCACCAGGCCGGCGCCGCCGAGCAGGAAACCCCATGCCGTCGAGAACGGCACGGGGACGGACCCCGGCATGCCGATCAGTGCTTCGAGATCGGGACGCAGCCGGAGCGCCTCGAGGCCGACGCTGAGTCCGGTCACCAGCTCAACCAGCGCGATGAAACCGATCGCTCCGCCCACGAGGGCCAGCCCCAGCACGGACCGGCGATAGCCCCGGTCGTAGGCCAGCGCCGCCAGTCCGAGCGCGAGCAGCCCGAGTGCAGCCGGCGGCCGCAGTGGTGCGCGCGACTCCACGGGCTGAACCATCGGGCGGATGGTCAGCAGCCAGCCGAGGATTCCCGCCACGCCGAGCAGAATCAGCGCCCAGCCGGCGATGACCCAAAGCTGTTGCCACCGAGCGGCGCCCCGTGACCGGAGATCGGCCACCTCGGCATTGCTCGGTGGTGTTTCACTCATATTCATGCTCGAAGTTGGGCCCTTGCGCGGCGGAACTCAAGTTTGTAAAATGAAACCTGTTGGCGCCGGAGCTATGGCGCTTGCCTTGTCGGATGGAGCAGGAGAACCATCAGACGAAGGCGCCACCCGTCGAATGAGACGCGGTGGCGCCTTTTTTCATATACATGGCGCTCGCAAGCGGTGCGAGCAGCCCTGTCGGCCGGAGCGAAGCGGCTCTGGAAGCCGAGGGCGCGAAGAGTTCCCCACCTACCGGGAGGCTCTTGGCGCCCTCGTGCTTTCGCCGGCAGAACGGAAATCCTTGAAGCACAAGGCATCGGGGGAGTCATGTTGATTCGATTGGCGCTCGCTTCTCTCGTCGTCGCTCTGGTCGCCGCGGTGATCGGCTTCAGCCGGGCCGCCGCCGACTTCGGCGATATCAACCGTGCCGTGGCGTACGTCCTCGTGCTGGTCTTCTGCGTGACGCTGCTGCTGGAAGCGGTCACCGGTCGCAAACCGGCGGCATAGCAGCGGGAAGACGGTCGTCATGGGAAAGGAACCGAATCCCGCTCCGACGAAACCTCTCGAGGGTGTCGCGCCGGTGATTCCAGACGAGCTCATCAAGGGCGAATGGCACCGGCGGCTGGTGCTGCCCAATCAGGATGGACGGCTCCGGCTTACGCCGATCCGGAAGCCGCAGGATGACACGCCAGCAGACTCGACCCGGACTCGGTATCTCGACGACAAACGGCGCCACAGCGCTTGAACGATAGCAGGTGCAGCGGTTCGACCCGCGACGAGAGGAGAGGGGCCCGTGCAGATCGAGACGATGGAAGATCTTCTGGAAGATCAACTGCGGGAGATTTATGGGGCGGAGCGGCAATTTGCCGCCGAGCTGCCCAAGCTGATCTGGCAGACCTCTTCCCTCTCGCTCCGGCTCGCGTTGTCGGATCAGTTTCAGGAAACCGAGCGCCAGGTCGACCGCCTGGGCGAAGCCTTTACCGCGCTGGGAAAGCCTCCGCGCGGCGCATTCTGCCCCGGTATCCAGTCGTTTCTCGAAGAGGCCGATCGTGCCTCGCGGCGGGGCGGACGGGGGACGTTCCTCGACGCGGCGACGGTGGCGAGCGCCCAGCGGGTCGCACGCTATGCCATGGCCACGTACAGCCGGGCCATCGCGTACGCCAAGCTGCTGGGCGAGCGCGGGATCGCGGAGCTCCTGACGGATTCGCTCGCGGAGGAACGGACCGCGATCGAGACCCTGGAACACCTGTGCCAGGATTCGATCGAGGTGGTCCCGCTCGAGTCCGAGGAGCTGCGGCTACACCCCGTCTTACGTCAAGCGTGACAATGGTAGTTCGATAGGCCCGACGACTCGCTCCCTACCCTCGCGAGGCTGTCGACCTACCGCCGTCCATGCGACCTCCCCGGTCCATGGTCGGCGGGGCCTATCTTTTCTGAGTGGGAAGGCGCAAAGACGCAACGACGCAAAGTGAAAAACGTAGCGCCTTTGCGTCTTTGCGTCTTCAGTACGCCCCCCGCAGCGCGTGCCCCGGCTCCGCCTCGGTATGCACCACGGAGAGAAACCGCTTGGCGAGTCGGTCGAGCTCACTCTCTCCGGGCTGATTGGTCTCGACGGTCACCCGGGTGTAATGCCCCCCCTCGGCCTCCACCAGAACGGACAGCTGTCCCAGCGCGCCGGAAAACCGGCGGCGGCGCGGACCTTCCTCCACCGGCGCGAGCGAACCGGTAAAGAAGGCCGCGGCACGCCGGATCACGGCGTCGGGAGGCAATGCGGTCCGATGGAAGTATCTCATTTCTTGCCTGGTGACCGGTCAGGGGGTGAGCGGTGAGCGGGAAAGGCTGGTCCCGCTCACCGCGTACCGCTTACTCCTTACCGTACTCGTAGTACTCGACCCCGAGGTGCGTGATCTGCTCCTCGCCCATCAGGTAACGCAACGTGTTCTTCAGCTTGGTGTGCTGGATGAAGAGATCGTGTTCCGGATACAGTCCCGGCCCGACCTGCGGGCTCTTGAAGTAGAACGACAGCCATTCCTGGACCCCGGAGAATCCCGCCCGCTGCGCCAGATCGAAGAAGAGCGCGAGGTCCAGCACCAGCGGCGCCGCCAGGATCGAATCCCGACAGAGGAAATCGACCTTGATCTGCATCGGGTACCCGCACCACCCGAAGATGTCGATGTTGTCCCACCCCTCCTTGTTGTCGCCGCGCGGGGGGTAGTAGTTGATCCGGACCTTGTGGTACAGCTCGCCGTACAGCTCGGGGTACATCTTCGGCTGGAGGATGTATTCGAGCACGCCAAGCTTCGACTCTTCTTTCGTTTTGAAGCTCTCCGGATCGTCGAGCACCTCGCCGTCCCGGTTGCCGAGGATATTCGTGGAATACCAGCCGGCCACGCCGAGCATCCGCGCCTTGAACATCGGCGAGAGCACCGTCTTGAGCATGGTCTGACCGGTTTTGAAATCTTTCCCGCCGATGGCGACTTTCCTGTCGATGGCGAGCTGTTCGAGCGCCGGGAAATCGAGGGTCAGATTGGGCGCCCCGTTCGCGAACGGAACCCCTTCCATCAGCGCAGCCCAGGCATACAGCATCGAGGGCGCGATGGTGACGTCGTTCGCGTCCATGGCTTTTTCGAACCCGGCGAGGGTCTGATGGGTGGTCCCGGGCTGAATGAAGATCTCGGTCGAGGCGCACCAGACGATGACCACGCGGTCGCAGCCGCTGGATGCCTTGAAGTCGCGGATGTCCTTCCGCAGGGCTTCCGCCCAGTCGCGCTTCGACTTCCCCGGCTTCACATTGGTGCCCGAGAGGCGCTTCACGTAGTACTGATCGAACACCGCGGGAATCGGCTTGATGGCCTGCAGGAAATCACGGATGGGCTCGACATGCTCGTGCTTGTCGAGCACGCCGCACTTGAGGCACGACTCGTACGCGTTATCGGGAATCGGATCCCAGGCACCGAAGACCAGGTCGTCGAGCCCGGCCAGCGGCACGAATTCGCGAATCAGCGGTGTCCGCTTCTCGGTGCGCTTCCCGAGGCGGATCGTCGCGAGCTGCGTCAGCGAGCCGATCGGGCGCGCCTTGCCCCGGCGGGCCAGCTCCACCCCGGCGATGAAGGTGGATGCCACCGCGCCAAGGCCCACGCAGAGCACTCCAAGCTTGCCCTTGGCGGGAGCGATGGTGCGGGGAGTCGTCTCGGCCATTGCGTTCAGATCCTTTCCCTCGAGTGCTGGTGTGAAGGCGGCGCCGCTCAGGCGGTGTCGCGAGTGACCCGGTAGACGTACACGAAGCGCTGCACGACCGTGACCGTGGACAGCACGGCGAGCACCGCCACGATGACCTGCAGCACGATCCCGCGGGGACCCGCCCCAACCAGGACCGAGGGAACGCCGATCGCGAGCAGGCGCTCCGCCCGCTGCACGATTCCTACCTTGCAGTCGATTCCCAGTCCCTCGGCCCGCGCGCGCGCGTATGAGACCAGCAGGGAGCTGAGCACCGCAACCATGCAGAGCACCGCCGTCTCGATCCGCCATGCCACATCGGGGGCGTGGAGCAGGTACGCCGCGATGCCGATGAAGGTCGCACCGTCTCCCACGCGGTCGAGCGTCGAGTCGTAAAAGGCGCCGAACTTCGAGACCATGCCGCCCTGGCGCGCTACCTGCCCATCGAAGGTGTCGACGACCCCGGAGGCGAGCAGGAGCGCTCCTCCGGTGCGGATCCAGCCGAACGCGAAGGCAGCGGCGGAGATCACCACGAGGAGCGCGCCCACGGTCGTCAGGGTGTTCGGCCGGACATGCGCCCGAAGCAGCCACTCCGAGATCGGACTGGTGGCCGCGTAAAACCCCCGCTCAAGCGACTTGGTAACCAGCTTCATCCGGCTCCCCGCGCCGCCACGGAGCGGCGAAGCGTCAAGTGCTGCAATGAGTTAAGCGGGGGAGAAGATAGCGGAAAGCGGGGTTTCATGGTAGGTAAGCGGTGAGCGGTGAGCAGTGAGCGGGAAATGTCCCCGCTTACCGCTCACCGCTCACCTTTCACCAGCGAGACACCCCTACTGAACGAAATACCGCAGCCCCACCTGCATCCGCCACCGCGACAGCAGCCCCGGGTCATCGATGAAGGTGGACGCGGGGCCGGTGAAGTTGAAGGTCGGCGCGCCGGTCGCGTTGAAGCCGACGAACTGGAGCGGCGAGGTCGCCGCCGGGCTGGCCACCTTGCGCACACCCCAGCTCGAATTGAGCAGGTTGGCGAAGTTGAGCACATCGACGCTGAGCTGGAAGGTGTGGCGGCGGGCTCCCTGTCCGAACGCGAGATCCTGGAGGATGCGCAGGTCGATGTTGCTGTACCAGGGATTGATCTCCCCGAACCGTTCGGCGATCTGGCCCCGGTGGGAGCTGAGATACTTGTCCTGCGAAATGAAGGCTTCCAGCGCGGCGGATTGCTGGGCAACCGTCGCGGTCGGCGTGGCGACCAGGATGATATCGCTGGGGCCGGTCGGGATGTAGATGAGGTCGTTGCCCCCCGAGCCATCGCCGTTGACGTCGCCAGCGTAAATGAAGGAGTACCGGTTCCCTCCCGCCCCGGAGAAGCGGTTGCCCTGGCCGATCTCCAGGAACATGCCGAAGGAGGTCTTCCACCGCTCCGACCAGGCGTGGGCCCAGGTGGCCGTGCCCACGATCCGGTGCCGCTGGCCGAACTCGGACCAGCTCAGCTCGGGATTGTTGGGATCACCCTGCACCGGCTGGTTCTGCCAGAGCACGCTGGCGATTTCGGTGGACTTGAGGTTGTTCTTCGCGTCGGTAAAGCTGTACCCCAGCGTCGTGTTGAGCGCGGCGCCGAATTCCTTGCGGAGCTGGGCCGTGACGTTGAAGGAATGTCCCTGGTTCTTGTTGTCGATGACGAAGATCTGACCGCCGAAGAGGTTGTTCAGCTCGTTGTTCCCGGCGCCTCCGAAATACGGACGCCCGTCGGGCAGGGTGCGGACCGGTGCCCGCAGATTGGCGTTCCGCATGAACACGCTGTTCATGTCCTTCCCGTAAATCACCTCGAGCGTGCCCAGCATGTTGCCCGGAAGCTGCTGGTCGATGGCCAGATCGGTGGTCCAGCTCTGCGGGAACTTGAAGTTTGGATCCATCGCATTGATGTCGAACGACTGGGCCAGCGTGGTGTTCGGGTGGGTGGGAACCTGGGGCCCGGTCGGAAAGAGCGCCGGATTGCCTCCGGGATTGGAAATCACATTGCCGACCCAGACAAAGGGAACCCTGCCCGTGAAGATGCCGGTGCCCCCGCGAATCTGGGTCTTGCGGTTTCCCGCCGCGTTCCAGTTGAACCCGATGCGCGGTGACAGCAGCACCTTGGTGCCCGGCAGCTTGCTCTGGTCCACCGTTTCCGGCTGTCGGTTCTCGTCGAGGGCGTCGAGATCGCGGGAAAACTGATTGTCCACCGGGTCGGTGAAGTACATCGGCATGTCGGCACGCAAGCCGAAGGTCAGGTTGAGCCGCGCCGACGCCGGCAGCTCATCCTGGGCATACAGCGAGAACTGTCCCACCGAAATGTTTTCGCCCTTGAAGGGACCGGACCCGATCATGCCCCGCAAATCCTTCTGGTTCGGCCCCGGCGCGGTGGCCGTGAAGAATTCGTCCAGAGAGCTGAAGGTGCTGCCGACCGGAATGAACTGGGGCAGGAAGAAGACGCCGTTTCGGAAGATGTTGAACGAGTTGAAGAACTTGAACTGCTCGAAATTGGTGCCCAGCGTGATCGCGTGTTTGCCGCGGAATACCGTGAAGTTGTTGGTGAGCTGGTAGACATCCTGATCCAGAACGTTGTTGATCGAGAAAGGCTCGGAGCCCGCCGTGGTGTAGGTCACCCCGCCCTCGCCGATCTCGACGGTCGGGAAGTCCTCGCTGAAGGGGCTCCGGAAATCCCGGAACCGGTTGTAGCTGGCGAAGAACCGGTTGGCGAACCGGGTGGACCGGCTGTTGAGCTCGAGGGCGAAAGAATTGAGCTTGTTGTTGATCGCATAGCCCGACTTGTAGAACGGCAGGCTGCTCGAGTTGGGTCCCCGCCCGGTGTTGTTCACGCTCAGCACGAACGGATGCGGCCCCTGGTCCCGCTTGGCGTCGAGGTAGTTGTACCGGAACGTGAGGTTGTTGCTCGCATTGATGTTCCAGTCGAGCTTGGCCAGCACCTTGTTGTTGTCGGTCTCGTGGATGTATCCCTGGTACGGGCCCGGATCGTAGTCGTACTGGTCGATCAGCCGCTGCCGGATCGCGTCCATGGTGGTCGCCTGCACCCGCGAGATGCCGAGGCCGCTCGCTCCTCCGGTGGAGGCGATGAAATTGCTGCCCGGATCATCGGTCCGCTCCAGCTCCGCGTTGATGTAGAAGAACAGCGTGTTGCGCTTGATCGGGCCGCTGAAGGCAAACCCGGATTGCAGGTATTTGAGCGTCGGGTTGGCGACGATCTTCTGTTTTCGGACGCTGTTGCCCTCCAGATTGTCATTGCGGTAGAACGAATAGAGCGAGGCGCGGAAATCGTTGTTGCCGCTCTTGGTGACGGTGTTGATGTTGGCTCCGGTGAATCCACCCTCGCGCACGTCGAACGGCGCGATGGACACCTGGACCTGCTCGACCGCGTCGTAGGGGACCGGCTCGGCGTTGGACTGCCCGCCGGGGGCCGGATCGTCGAGCCCGTACGGGTTATTGAAGTACGACCCGTCGAGCGACACGTTGTTGAAGAGCCAGTTGCGCCCCGCAAAGCTGAAGTTGCCGTCGCTGCGCGGATCGAGCCGGGTGAGGTCCCGGGTGCTCCGCTTGATCGAGGGGAGCAGCGTCACCTTGAGCGGGTCGATGAACGTCGCGGCGCCGCTCCGGCCGGCGTTGAGCACCTCGTCCCGGCCGGCCAGGACGGCAAGCTCTTCCAGCCGCACCGCCTGGCGCACCATCCGGAAGTCCAGCCGGAAGGTCTGCCCCAGGCTGAGGAACACGTTCTCCTCGACTTTCGGAGCAAACCCGATCGACGTCGCCGTCACCCGATACGGCCCGCCGATGCGCATGTTCGGGATGCTGTACGCGCCACCGGCCCGGGTGACCGCGCGGTACTGCGTCCCGCTCGGCACGTGCTCGGCGACGATCATCGCCGAGGCAGGGGGCGGGCCATCGGTGGACGACACCAGCCCGCTCATCGCGGAGGTGGTGACGCCCTGACTGGAGAGAACCTGGGGGACTGCGACCAAGGCTGCGAGGAGAAGCAGTCGGCGGGGCAAACGCATCGCAATCCTCCTTGGAAGACGGGGACCGGAGAGCGCACCAAGAGTATGGTACGAAATCCGCGAGTCAAGAGTTACCGATAAAGCAGGACCCCTTCCCGGTGCCGCCGCCAGGCTTCCAGCGGGGATTCCCACCCTTGGGCGATCACGAACGGATCCCTTCCGGCGAGGACCGCCTCCCGGAGCGCCGGCCCTCCGGCCAGCCGGTCGAACCCGGCGGGACGGAATCGCAGGCTGTCCGGGTGGATCCGGTTGATCGTGCTGAGGAGCACCACCGCGGTGAGGGTGGGATCGTACGTCGCCGCGTCGGTCAGCACGAGGCGAATCCCCCGAAGCGGCACCCCGGAATACTTGGCATCGCCGGGGCGGTCGGGGGTGAAGAGCACGCCGAGGAACTGGACCCCGGGAAGCCGGTCGGTCGGGAGCGCCGCGAGCACGCGCGAGACGTCGAGCCAGGGCGCACCGATCTGGCTGAACGCGAGGTCGGTGCCCCGCCCCACCGAGAGCGCCGTGCCCTCGAAGATGCAGGTGCCGGGATAATGGAACAGGCTTTCCAGGCTGTGCAGATTCGGTGAAGGCGGGATGAAAGGAAGGCCTGTGACATGCTGCGTTTCGTCGCGGCGCCACCCGGTGACCGGAACGATGCGCAGGTCGGCACCGAGACCGAGCTCCAGATTGGCCAGCCGCGCCGCTTCACCGAGCGTAAGCCCGTGACGCATGGGCATCGGCAGCGCCCCGATGGCTGACCGGTAGGCGGTGTCGAGGATATTGCCCTGCACCGTCCCCCCGATCGGATTGGGACGGTCGAGCACCACCACCGGCATGCCCCGGCGCGCGGCAGCGCGCATGACCTGGATCGTGGTGTAGAGGTAGGTGTAGTAGCGGGCACCGACGTCCGGAAGGTCCACCAGCATCACGTCGAGGCCCGCGAGCATCGAGTCGGACGGAGCGGACGTGCGGCCATAGAGGCTATAGATTGGTAGGCCGGTGGCGCTGTCGATGGTGGAGGCAACCGCCTCGCCCGGATCGGCGGCGCCGCGGAAGCCGTGCTCGGGGCTGAAGATCGCCACCAGTCTGAATCCCGCGCGAAGAATGCGGTCGACGTCACTCACCCCGGCGGCATCCACGCCGGCATGATTGGAGACGAGTCCCACCGCCCGGCCGCGGATCAGATGCGCACTGTCACCCAGCACACCCTCGATTCCGGGTTGCACCGGAGCGCGGGGAGCGACTGGAGCGGCGGGCCGCACTGCTCCCGGCGTCGGCGCGGCAGCGGTGCAGGCTGCCAGCAGGCTTGCGAGCCCCACCAATCCCACTTTCGCCGCGAGTTGCCCGTGTCCGTATGCCGTCACGCTGTTCTCTGCCTCCTGATGGTCTCGCCGTTGAGTCCCGCACGCGCGGTCGCCCAGTCTCCGCGCGCCGCGCCGGTCCGGCAGACTCCGCTCTCCGCCTCGGATCGCACCCGGGTGACGCGGCTGATGAAAACCCTCCCGCTCCGGGAGCGCATTGCCCAGCTCGTCATGCCCTGGATTCCGGGAACCTACGCCGCATTCGACGATCGATCGCTGGAGAAGGTTCGCGGGTGGGTGGATACACTGCAAGTGGGCGGCATCATCGTGTCGGTCGGCTCACCGCTCGATATCGCGGCCCAGCTCAATTTCTTCCAGCGCCGCTCGAAGCTGCCGCTGCTGATCGCCTCCGATCTCGAGGGCGGAACCAGCATCCGGTTCAACGGCGGCACGCCCTTCCCCACCAACATGGGCGTCGGCGCGAGCGGGAATGAGCTGGACGCGTACGCGATGGGGCGGGTCACCGGACTCGAAGGACGAGCGGCGGGCATTCACCTCACCTTCTCGCCGGTGGCGGACGTCAACAACAACCCCGCCAACCCGATCATCAACACCCGCTCCTTCGGCGGGGACCCGGTGGCGGTCGGCCGGCTGGTCGCCGCGACGGTGCGGGGCATCCAGGACGGCGGGATGCTGGCCACCGCGAAACACTTTCCCGGACATGGCGACACCGACACCGACTCGCACATTGCGCTCCCCGTCATCCGCTCCGACTGGCGGCGGCTCGATTCGCTCGAGCTCATCCCCTTCCGCGCCGCGATCGCGGCCGGCGTGAAGGTGGTGATGTCGGCCCACATCGCCATGCCGGGTGTTTCCTCGGGCGCGACCGTCCCCGCGACGCTGGCCCCCGAGATCCTCACCGGGATCCTCCGGGATTCGCTGCGATTCGGCGGTATGGTCGTGACCGATGCGCTCAACATGGGTGCACTGGTCAACACCTACGGACCCGGCGAATCGGCGGTGAAGGCCTTCGTGGCCGGAAGCGACCTGCTGCTGATGCCCACCGATCCGCGCTCGGCGATCGAGGCGATGATGGAGGCGGTCACCTCGGGGCGGATCACCCGGGCCCGCCTCGACGCGTCGCTTCGCCGGGTGCTCGAGACCAAGGCTCGCCTGGGACTGTTCCGCCGCCGCACCGTCAATCTCGACAGCCTTCCGTACATGGTGGGCCGCCGGGCTCACCGGGACACGGCCTTGGCCGTGTCGGCACGGTCGCTGGTACTGGTGCGCGACACACTCGGTCTGCTCGACAGCCTTCGCGCCGGTCCACGCCCGCTCGCGGTGGTGACCTACGCCGACGCCAACACACCGCAGAATGGCGCCACGCTCCTGGCCGAGCTCGCCCGGCGGGGTTATCGGGTGACTTCGTTCCGCCTCTCCGCCGCCAGCGGACCGGCGAGCTATGACTCGGCGGCCGCGCTGGTCACGGCGTCGCGCATGGTGCTGTTCGCGCCCTCGATCCGGGTCGCCGCATGGCGCGGCGCCATCGGGCTTCCCGAACCCCTGGTGCGGATCATCGATGCCTCGGGCCGGGAGCGCCCCACCATGCTGGTGTCATTCGGCACCCCGTACCTGCTGAGCCAGGTTCCGCGGGTCCCGGGCTACATGATCGCCTGGACCGCGAATCCACTCACCGAAGAGGCCGTGGCGGCGGCGCTGGCCGGCGCCGCGATCTCCGGCCGGCTGCCGATCGAGCTTCCTCCCGGCTACCCGATCGGGTGGGGTGTTCCGAAGGCGCCGAAGTGACGATTCGGCCCAAACTCGGCTGGGTGGCGCTCGGGGTCGTCGCCTGCGCGCACGCGCCGGTGCAGCCGCCGGTACCTCGCACGACCGGGTCGCTCGCCCGGCTCGATCCGCTCACCACGATGCTCGACTCGGCAATCGGCGCGCGGGCGGCCACTGGGGGCGTGGTGGCGGTATCGTGGCGCGGCTCGCGATTCATCTACGGAACCGGGAGGCTGGCACTCGATGATCCCCGGCGCCCCGATGGACATTCGGTCTACGACCTCGCCTCGCTGACGAAAGTCATCGCCACGACGACACTCGCGATGCAGGCGGTCGAGGAAGGTCGTCTCGATCTCGATCAGCCGGTCCAGCGTTATCTGCCCCAGTTTCGCGGCCCGGGAAAAGAGCGGGTGACGGTGCGCCATCTGCTCACCCATTCGAGCGGGCTCCGCGCCGACAGTCCGCTCTGGCGGCAGACCCCGAACGCCGATTCCGCCCTCCGATTCGTAAACCATTTACCGCTCGACACCGTGCCGGGCGCACGGATGGTGTACTCCGACATGGGTGCCATCGTGCTCGGCGAGGTGGTCGAGCGCGTCCTCGGCGGACGGCTCGACCGCCTGGCCCAGTCCCGCATCTTTGCCCCACTCGGAATGACCTCCACCCGTTTCCGGCCACCCCCGTCGTGGATCCCGCGCATTGCGGCGACCGAATACGACACCGCGTGGCGCAAACGCATCGTGCGCGGCGAAGTGCACGACGAAAAATCGGCATGGCTCGGCGGGGTGGCGGGACACGCCGGCTTGTTCGGCAGCGCCCTGGACCTGCTCACCTTCGGAGAATGGTTGCTCGGCCGCGTGACCAGCAACGCGGGAAGGGCCGCAGAGTTCGTGCGTCGACAGGAGCTCCCTCCCGGGTCGACCCGCGCCCTCGGGTGGGATACACCGGCTCCGGGAAGCAGCGCGGGGACGCTCCTCGATCCGGGCAGCTTCGGGCACACCGGATTCACCGGGACTTCGCTCTGGATCGACCCGAGCCGGGATCTCGTGATCGTCCTGCTCACCAATCGGGTCAATCCGACGCGGAACAATCCGCGCATCTCGCCTCTCCGGATTGCAATCGCCGACCGTGTGATGCGGCTCCTGGCACCGGAAATGCGGCGTTGACCCTGCGGCGCACACCTCCTAGCTTTCCTCCGGTACGCCAAGGAGATACGTCATGAGCACGGTGGACGAGCAGGCCAGCAGCACCGGCATCCAGATCACCCTCACGCCGAAGGCGGTCGATGAGGTGCTGAAGTTCATGGCGGCCGAGCAGGTCGAGCCCGAGGTCGCCGGACTCCGGGTGAGCGTGCTGCCGGGTGGCTGCTCCGGCTTCAAGTACAGCCTCAATATCGAAGAGCGCCCGCTCGACGACGACCATATCCTGGCCATGGACCGGGTCCGGGTGTTCGTCGACGGATTCAGCCTCCAGTACCTGAACGGGGTGACGGTGGATCATGTCACTTCGATGCAGGGCTCCGGTTTCACGTTTTCCAATCCCAACGCCACCGGCGGTTGTGGATGCGGTACAAGCTTCACGGCCTGACGAGCATCCAGCAAGCGCGCGAGTAGCGAAGAGCGAAGAGGGGCAGGCGTTCCCTCTTCGCTCTTCGCTATTCGCGACTCCCTCATCAAGGAAATCCGATGGGAGCCGTCGATCTCGTCATCATTCTGGTCTACTTCATCCTGACGCTTGGCGTGGGGCTCTGGGTGACCCGGTCGCAGCGTACCGCAGGCGACTATTTCCTCGGCGCCCGGAATCTGCCGGCCTGGGCGGTTCTCCTCTCCATCGTCGCCACCGAAACGTCCGCGCTCACCGTCATCTCGATCCCTGGAGTCGGAGCGCGCGGCGATCTCACATTTCTCCAGCTTCCGATCGGGTACTTGATCGGGCGCATGTTCGTGGCGCGCTGGCTGCTCCCGGGATACTTCACGGGCGAGCAGGAAACGGCCTATGCCCGCCTGGAGGCCCGATTCGGTCCGACCACCCGCCGCTGGCTTTCGACCTGCTTCCTGGTGACACGATTCCTCGGCGACGCGGTCCGGGTCTTTGCCGGCGCGATCCCGCTTGCCCTGGTTACCGGCTGGTCGGTGCCCGGATCCATCATCGCCATGGGTATCGTCACCCTCATCTATACTTATCTCGGCGGACTCAAAGCCGTCGTGTGGGCGGACGTGATCCAGCTCTGCGTCTACGTGGCCGGCGGCGTGGGTGCGCTCCTGATCGCCATGGATCTGGCCGGCGGACCGGGAGCCATGCTTTCACTCGCCGCCAATGCCGGTAAGCTCAAGCTGATCAATCCGGTCATCAACTTCACGACGACCTACACACTGCTCGGGGGCATCCTGGGCGGTGCGCTGCTGTCGGCTGCGTCGCACGGGACCGACCACCTGATCGTGCAGCGGCTGCTCGCCACCCGCTCGCTGCGGGACGCGCAGCGGGCGCTGATCGGCTCCGGTGTGGTGGTGTTCCTCCAGTTCCTGCTCTTTCTCATGGTGGGTGTCGCCATCTGGTCCGCCGGGCTCGCCCCGGACGGCCTTCCGGGAGACCAGGTCTTCCCGCGGTTCATCGTCGATCACCTACCGGTCGGCCTCGCCGGGCTCGTGATCGCCGGCATCCTCGCCGCGGCAATGAGCACGCACAGCTCCGCGATCAACGCGATGGCCTCGTCCCTGACCCACGACCTCTACGCAAACATCACGGGAAGGCGCGATCCCGCGCACCTCCTTCGGGTCGGTCGGGTGTTCTCCGCCGTCTGGGGCATCGGTCTGGTGCTTGGCGCGCTGGGGTTCCACGTGTACGCGAGCGGCACCGATACTCCCGTCGTGGTGCTCGCGCTCTCCATCGCCTCGGTCACCTATGGCGCCCTTCTCGGTACCTACATTCTCGCCGGCCGCTGGCAGCGCGCCCGGGGGAGCGACGCGATCATCGCGACGCTGGTCACGATCGCGGTGATGCTGGTGGTCGTATTCGCGAAGCGGCTCGGACTCACGACCCTCGGAAGCCTCGCGTGGCCCTGGTATGTTCCGCTCGGGACGGCAATTACCCTGCTGGTCGGCGTGGGGCTGAGCCTGCTGCACTCGTCGGAGGATTCCGGACGGTGAGCGTTCTGATTGGCGTCGATGCGGGCGGGACCAAGACCTCCGTCGTCGTCGTGGACGGCGAGCGAGAGCTCGCGCGGTCGATCGGTGCGCCGGGCGCCGTCCGGGCGGGCCGCGCGCTGGTGGCGGCGAGCCGGATCACGGCGGCGGTCCGCCGCGCGCTGACCGACGCGGGACTCCTGCACGGCGATGTGCTGGTGGTCGGCGCCGCGGGCGTGGGGCGCGAGCCCGAGCGCGGCGAGCTCCGCGAGATCCTCCGAGGGGAGCGGCTCGCGGAGCGCATCATCGTCACCGGAGACCTCGACATCGCGCTCGAAGCCGCGTTTGGAGCGGGACCGGGGGTGGTGCTGGTCTCCGGGACCGGAAGCGTCGCGGTCGGCCGCACGCCGGATGGTGTGATCCATCGCACGGGCGGGCTCGGGTGGCAAATGGGGGACGAAGGAAGCGGCTACGCGATCGGGCGAGCGGCGCTCCTCGCGGCGGGACGTGCCCACGATGGCCGGGGACCGGCGACGGTGCTCGCGGAGCGCATCGCCGCCATCTCGGGCAAGGACTTCGACGGACTGGTCCGCTGGAGCACCAGCGCGGAGCCGGGCGAGGTCGCGGCGCTGGCTCCCGTGGTGCTGGATGCCGCACTTCGGGGTGACGCCGTGGCGAAGGCCATCGTCGAGGCCGCCGCGGGAGAGCTGGTCGCCCACGTGACCGCCCTGGTCGGCAAATTCCCCGGCAAGGTCGCCATTGCCGTCGCGCTTGCCGGTGGAAACCTCGAGCCGGACCGCGGACTGCGTCCCCTCGTGCTGGGGCGGCTCGCAAAGATGGCCCGCGTCGCACCGGTCGAGGCACCGCTCGACCCCACCCTCGGTGCGTTGGCGATGGCGCGGCGGGTGCATTCCTGAGCGAATAGCGAAGCGCGAGGAGTGAAGCGGAACAGGACCGCTTCGCTCTTCGCGACTCGCGACTCGCTATCGCTTGCCGATCCTGCTGTGCCGCATCCCGTACGTGAAATAGATGACCAATCCCGCCAGCAGCCACAGCCCGAATCGCTTCCAGGTGATTCCGGGCAGCTGATACATCAGGTAGCCGCAGGCCACCACCGAGATCAGCGGAGTGAACGGCACGCCCGGCACCCGGAAGGGTCGGTGCCGATCGGGCTCCAGCCGGCGGAGGACGATCACGCCGACCGAGACGAGGACGAACGCGAACAACGTCCCGATATTCGTGAGATCCACCACTTCCGCGATATTCGCGAACGCGGCGAAGGTCGCCACGAATATCCCGGTCAGAATCGTGCCGAAGTAGGGCGTCCTGTATCGGGGATGCACCCTCGAGAAGGCGGGCGGCAGGAGTCCGTCGCGCGCCATCGAGAAAAAGATCCGGGGCTGGCCGAGTTGAAAGACCAGCAGCACGCTCCCCATCGCCACCACCGCGCCGAGGGCGACGATGAACCGGGACGCATTGATCAGCGCGGGGGGGCCGTTCGCCTGCGCCAGTGCCGTGATCATCGGTTCCGGGGTGCCCAGCGTCCGCCATGGCGCGATGCCGGTCATCACCAGCGACAGCGCAATGTAGAGCACCGTGCAGATCACCAGGCTCATGATGATGCCGAACGGCATGTCCTTGCCCGGATCCTTCGCTTCTTCCGATGCGGTGGAGACGGCGTCGAATCCGATGTAGCTGAAAAAGATGATCGCGGCGGCGGCGCTGATGCCGGCAAAGCCATTCGGCGCAAAACCTCCCTGCGCGGCGTCGGTCCAGTTGCCGGGACGGATGAGGAAGATGCCCACCGCAATGAAGAAGAGGATGATCCCGATCTTGAGCAGCACCATCGCGTTGTTGGTGTTCGCCGATTCCCGGATGCCGATGACCAGGACGACGGTGATGACGGCGACGGCGAGGAACGCCGGCAGATTCGCGACGATCGGGATGCCGAACAGCACGGGCGCGCTGGTCAGCGCGGACGCCAGATAGGTCGTCGTCGGGTCGGTCGCGCCGGACGCGAACGCCGTCGCGGCCAGGGACGCGGAGCGCGGATCGGTGGCGAGCCAGGCGGGAATCTCGATGCCGAAATGACTCACCAGCTCGCGGAAATATCCCGACCAGCCGATCGCGACCCCGATGTTCCCGACCGCGTACTCGATGATCAGGTCCCACCCGATGATCCACGCCACGAACTCGCCCAGCGATGCATAGGCATACGTATAAGCCGACCCCGAGATCGGGACCATGGCGGCAAACTCGGCGTAGCAGAGCGCCGCAAATCCGCAGGCCACCGCCGTCAGGATGAACGAGAGCACGATGGCGGGTCCGGCGCCCGGACGGGCCGCATCGCCCACGATAGCGGTGCCGGTCGTCGCGAAGATTCCCGCGCCGATGGTGGCGCCGACGCCGAGGGCGGTGAGGTGCCATTTCGTGAGCGTGCGCTTGAGGCCGCCGCGTTCGGCGATGTCGTTTTCGCAGTCGGCGACGGTCTTCCGGCGGAAGAGCTGGCTCATGGCCCGGGCCTCGGAGGCGGAATGGGTCAGAACGAGATGCTGAGGGTGGTGTGGCCTGGAATGGGTAATCCCTGAGGTGACCGTGCGGGACGGAACCGGTACGCCAGCATGCGGTCCTCGAGCTTCTTCGCGTAGCCCCGGTCGGGAATGTCCTCGCCGAAGACGACGTGATCGACTCGTCCGTCGGCGAGGACGAAGAACGTAACCTGAATCGTCTGCCCTCGCATTGTCTTCGGATAGTCGAACGGAGGGAGGATGAGCTGGCGGGGCTCGGGAGGCCGGCCCGAGACGCGCGCGGTGTCTCCCCCTCCCGTCCCCGTGCCGCCGCTGCCCGGCCCGGTTCCCGGACCGGTCCCCGGCCCCGCCCCACCGCCGCTTCCGCCACCGGTTCCCCCACCTGCGCCGGTCGGCACCGCGCCGCTCGTGGCCGCCGGAGGCACGGTATCGGCGGGCGGGGGCACCACCGTGGGCGGAGGAATCACATCGGGCGTCACCACCGGCGCGGGGGGAATCGGCTGCGGCACCACGAGAGGAGCGGGGCGCACGACTACGGCCGCGGCGGGCGCCGGTGAAAGAGGGATCATCGTCACCTCCCGGCCCGGGCCCCCGCCCCCGCCGCCCTGATCGAGCCCGCTGCCCTCCAGCGGCTCCGGCTCCCACCAGAGTCCCCCTCGAGTGACCTCCACGAGCAGCAGGACCAGCACCACGTGCACAAGGAAAGACACCCACACGCCCATGCGATTCCTGCGGCCTTGCGGCATCCGCATACTGGGCGGAGGCAGCGGAGGCAACTGCAGTGGCGGGGGCGTGGAGGTCACGATCTTAGTGTAAGCTGGCCGCTGGGGGCTTGGTACTGGATGCGGGATGCTGGGAACTGCTGGGAAGGCGTGGTGAGGCAGGATGCTCTATGCCGGGGGCCGTTGCCAGCCCCCGGCATCCAGCATCCGGTCACCCGGTTTTCGGTGTGAAACCAATCACCTGAATTCCCGCGCCGCGGGCGACATCCATCGCATCGATGACTTCCTGATACGTTCGATTGACCGCCGTCTTCATGAACAGCAGCTTGGTCGGCCGCTGGTCGAAGATCGCGTGGATCTGGGTGTCCAGCTGATCCTTGGGTACCGGCTGGCCGTTGATGCTGTAGCTCCCGTCGGCCGCGATCTCGAGCACAATCTGGGTCGAGGGTCCGGTCGCCGGACTGGTCACCGGCGGCGGCACCTGGACGTCGATCGCCATGCGGGTCAGCGGCTGCGAGATCATGAAAATGATCAGCAGCACCAGCATGATGTCGATCATCGGAATGACGTTGGGCTCGGCGCTGATCGTGCCGGGCGCGTTTCCACCGCCTCCTGCCATGGTCCTGCTCCTTTGTCTGGCCTACGGCTTTTCGATGTCGAAGAGGCCCTTGCCGGACTGCTTCACATCGGTGATGGCGGCCATGACCCGCACGCCCGACTTCCGGGCGATTTCGACGGCCTCCTGGATCTTGCCGTACTGCAGATCCTTGTCGGCGCGGAAATACATGACTTTGTCCTCGGGCCGCGCGGCGTAAATGCTGGTGAGCCGGTCTTCCAGCGTTTCGATCGGGATCGACACGCCGTTCAGGAAGTACCCCCCGGCGGCGTCGATGCCGAGGATCACTTCCCCGTCGCCCTCGGGACGTTTTTCCAGATTCTTGCCTTGCGGCATCGTGGCCTTGAACCCGTTCGCGATCAGCGGCGTCACGATCATGAAAATGATCAGGAGCACCAGCATGATGTCGATCATCGGAATGACGTTCGGTTCCGACTTGATCGCGGTGGTACCGGCCTGATTAACTGATGTGCCCACTGCCGCTCACCGCTTTCTGGGTCTGGAACTCCTTGGTGAAGATCGACCGGCCGAATTCGCTCCCGACGCTCTTGATGAGGTAGTCGATGAGCTCCTTCGACGTATAGGTCATCTCGACCGTGAGGTTCTCGATCTTGGTGGTGAAGTAGTTGTAGAACCACACCGCCGGGATCGCGACCAGGAGGCCAAGCGCCGTGGTGATGAGTGCTTCGGCGATACCACCGGCGATGCCCGCGAGACCGCCGGCGTTGCCGCCTGCCGTCATCGCGTTGAACGCCGTCACGATGCCCATCGTGGTGCCGAGGAGTCCGACGAACGGCGACGTCGAGCCGACCGTCGCGAGCACGCCCAGGCCCCGCTTGAACTCGGAGAGCACGATCAGCATCTGCCGCTCGACCGCCCGTTCGGCGGAGTTGATGTCCGCGGCGGTGATCGTGGCCCGGTCACGCAGCAGCGGCTTCACTTCCTGGAGCGCCCCGCCCAGCACGCGGGCGACGTGGCTCCCCTGGTTCTTTTCGGCCAGCGCGATCGCCTGGTCGAGCTGCTCCTCCTGAATCGACCGGGAGAAGTGCGACGCGAATTTCCGGGTCGCGGCGGCGCTCTTGTGGATCTGCCAGAGCTTGTTGAGGGCGATCGTCAGCGAAAAGAACGACATGATCAGCAGCACGATGACGATGCCCTTGGCAAAGTACCCGGCGTGATGCCACAGTGCGAGAATATCTACACCCATGAGACCGCTCCTTTAACGGTGAGAACCCCTACTGACCGATGTTGAACGAAATCCGCTGCTGAACCAGCTGTCGCACCGCGGCGCCCTTGATGCGCGCCGGCTTGTACACCGCCTTGAGGATCGCTTCGCGCGCCGGTGCCTCGAACTGGGTATTGGTGCTCTTGAGGACCTTCCACGAGTTCGACTCGGCATGGCCCAGCGTATCCACGACCCAGGTCGCTTCCACATAACCCGACACCCCCGCCTGTTGCAGCACCGGCGGGTAGCGCGGCGACACCTTGGAAATCACCTGCACCGGATCGTCGACCTGGTCCTGGAGAAACGTCTCGCCGGTCACGGGGCCGGTGCCGCCCGCGACACCGGTCGCCACGCCGCCCTCGACGCCCTTGCCGGTGAAGTCGGCGGCATTGAAGCGCTCGTTCAGATTCACCGGCGGGATGTCCTTCGGAATTTCCGTCGGCGGCATCACCGTCTGGAACCCCAGTGGCGGCGGATTCGCGGTGACGATCGCTTCCGGAGGCGGCTGATCGGGCGGTGGCGGCGGCGGGGGGGGCGGCGCCAGCATGAAGTTGGTGGTGTCCTGCAAGACCTTGGTCAGCTCCTCGGCGGCGCCGGCGGTGGCCTTGATCGCTGCATACCCCACGACGAGGTGAAGCACGATCGACACCGTCTGCTGCTTCCAGGTCCTGACCTTCTTGGGCCTCGACTCGATCAGATTTTCGAACATTGGTGTGTTGCCTCCACGGGAGTCAACCTGACGGAGGTAATCAAACCGGGTCAGGTGGCATCGCGCTGACCGGAAAATGACAATTCGATGACAAGACGATTAGCTGGTGCCGGCAGGATCGGCTGGCAACCGGGGAAGCGTCACGGTAAACAATGTACCGCGCCCTGGCCGACTCTGTACGGCGATGGTCCCGCCGTGGGCCTCCGCGACCCACTTGGTGATGGCGAGCCCGAGCCCGGTCCCGGGACTTTCTCCCGCGCGGGAGCGCGCCGGGTCGGCTCTCCAGAAGCGGTCGAATATATGCTGCAGGTCCCCCGCCGCAATGCCGATTCCGGTGTCTCCCACGGTCAGGGTGACGGAGTCGCCCTGATCGGAAAGGCCGAGCGCGATTTCTCCTCCTTCGGGGGTGTACTTCACCGCATTGGTCACCAGGTTGAGCAGCATCTGCCGTACCCGGTTGCGGTCCACCCGCAGCGGCACCGGTGCCTCCGGTATCGCCGCTGCCACGGCGAGGGTCCGCTCCTCGCCGAGAATATTGGCGGTCTCGGCCGCCTCCGCGACCAGGTCCCGGAGGTCGCATTCGGTCACGGCCAGCGGCAGCCGCCCCTCGTCGGCACGGGCCAGGGTGAGCAGGCTGTCCACCAGCTCGGCCATGTGTCCGATATGCATCAGCGACTCGTCGAGCGACTGCAAACTCTCCGGCGGCGTGCTCGGATTCCGCAATGCTCGCTCGACGCCGGCGCGCAGCACCATGAGCGGGGTCTTGAGCTCGTGACTGGCTTCGGCCGTGAAGCGATGCAGGGCGGCGAAACTCCGCTCCAGCCGCTCGAACATCCGATTCACCGCCGAGCCGAGCCGGGCGACCTCGTCGCCGGTGCGCTCGACCGCGAGGCGGCGGTGCAGACTGCGTCCGTCGGTGATGGCCTCCAGCTCGCGGACCATGGCACCCAGGGGCTGGAGACTGCGGCCCGCGACCCAGTATCCGACCAGGATCGATGCACCGACGATCAGCGGCGCGATGACCAGCATGCTGGAGAGGAGCGCCTCCGCCTCGAGGAAGGTGGTCGTGCTCGGCGCCGCCACGAGAACCGCCGTGACTTCGGGTCCGGCGCTGTCGACCGGTACGATCAGGTATCGCGCGGGGCCGACCGCGGGATCGAAGGTGTAGAGGCCGGCGCGAATGGTATCCGGCGGGGGGATCATCGGCGCGCGGAGGCGCTCGAACGACCCGATCGGAAGCGCCGACGCCGTATCCGAGGCGTAGAGCACCTGCCCCCCGGCGCCCGCGACCACGAGGAAATCCCGGATGCTCTCGAAATAGGCCGCGATCGTCGGCTCGAGCGTGGGTAAGGTGTCCTGGGTGGTGACCAGGCGGCCGAGCACCCGATGCGAGCGCTCCAGGTATCCCACCGAGAGCTCCGCTTCCAGCATCATGCGCTGCTGGAGCCGTTGATCGAAGGTGCGGGCGCTGGTCTGCTGCCGGGCGAACACCAGCGTGCCCCCGAAGGCGATCATGGTGGCCAGCAGGGCGAGGGCGTAGGCGAACGTCAGCCGCCAGCGAATGGAGCGCACGTCAGGCCCGGATCACATACCCGACGCCGCGCACGGTGTGCAGGAGTTTTTTTTCCGCGCCGGAATCCACTTTTTTCCGGAGCCGGTTGATCACCACATCCACGATGTTGGTGCCCGGATCGAAGTGATAGTCCCAGGCATACTCGGTGATCAGCGTACGCGACATCACGCGGCCGGGGTGGCGCATGAGGTACTCGAGGACCGCGTACTCCTTGGGCGTGAGCTCGATGGCCCGTCCCGCCCGGAAGACCTCGCGGCTGCCCATGTCGAGCTCCAGGTCTCCGACGGCGAGCCGGGGTGAGCTGAGCTGTTTAGGGCGGCGCGACAGTGCCTCGACCCGCGCCAGCACCTCCTCGAAGGCGAAGGGTTTGGTCACGTAATCGTCGGCTCCGGCGCGGAGCGCTTCGACCTTGTGCCCGACCGCGTCCTGGGCGGTCAGGACGAGAATCGGCGTCGTGTTGCCCCGGTCGCGGATGGTGCGCAGCACCTCCAGGCCGCCCATGCCGGGCAGACGCAGATCGAGAACGACGAGGTCGTAATTCCCCCCCGAGATGAGCCGCAGCGCTTCGAGCCCGTCGTCCACCAGGTCGGCGTGGTATTGGGACTCTTCCAGCCCGCGTCGGATGTACTGGCCCACCACGCGGTCATCCTCGACCACCAGGATCTTCACCTCAGTCCCCGATGGCGATGGGAAGGAAGACCCGGAACGTGCTCCCCAATCCCGGCTCGGAATCGACCTCGATGCGGCCGAGGTGCTGTTCGATGATGCCGTAGCAGATGGACAGCCCGAGCCCCGTGCCCCGCCCCGGCGGCTTGGTGGTATAAAACGGCTCGAAGATCTTGGGAAGGTCCGCCGCCGGAATCCCGTGGCCCGTGTCGATGACCGC
>Ga0070699_100000729_pt1 | contig 30443 bp, 26 predicted proteins | sample KBSK1503metaG_FD_65473 | JGI IMG/M metagenome (GOLD analysis project Ga0070699, IMG submission 65473) | Corn, switchgrass and miscanthus rhizosphere microbial communities from Kellogg Biological Station, Michigan, USA - KBS K1-50-3 metaG | ecosystem: Host-associated > Plants > Roots >...
TCCTCGTCGCTGCGGCGGAAGACGCTGAGCACGTCGGACCGGCTGACGATGCCTTCCAGCCGCCCGTCCCGGTCGACGACGGGGAGCCGCTGGAGCCGGAGCGAGTGCATCACGCGGGCCGCGGTCTGCACCAGGTCGTCCGGGCATATCGTCACCGCTGGGTGCGTCATCAGGTCGCCCGCGGTGGCCTGGACGTCCGCGTGGTGCCCGCGCTGGTGCCGCCCGGCCGCCAGGGCCAGCAGGTCGGACTCGGACACGACGCCGATGACTGTCCCGTCGCCGGCGGTGACCGGGAAACCGCTGACCCGGTGCTCGCGGAACATGGCGGCCAGGTCCCGGTACGGGGTGTCCGGCCGGACCGTCACCACGCCGGTGGTCATGACGTCCCTGACGTAGGCGTGCATGGCGATCACGCGGCCTCACGGATCCACGACGCGACGTCGGCGGCGCGGCGGACCGGGGCGGTGTTGGTCGTGGCCGATGGATGCGGGTGTCTCGCGTTCATGGCTTCAGCTTCGCCCGCCCGCCGGACGGCCCGGAAGAGACGTACTTCACTTCGGCAGGTGCCGAAGGTCCCACACCTTGGACCCCTGGCCGGCGCTGTATGACCGGCGGTTTCCTTCAGGTAGCGACCAGGAGGAGGACCAGATGGCGGCGGTGGACATGCAGGCGGCCCGGCCGGCCCGGCCCGACAGCAACGTGCTGGCGTGCGGGGTCACCGACTCGACCGGCGCGCTGACCGCCATCTTCTACGGCCGTGCGCATATTCCCGGCCTGGAGCCCGGCCGCCAGGTCCGGCTGCGCGGCATGGTCGGCGTCGGCGCCGACGGCCGCCCCGCAGTGATCAACCCGGCGTACGAACTGCTCGTGTAGCAGCCGCCCTTTGCTCCCTAGCCGACGGCCCAGCCGGTCGATATTCTTACGATGCATCGTCGTCGGGGAGGACCCTCTGGTGGAACCTAGTCCCGGAAGCCGGCCGGAGCTACTTCCTAACCTGCAGCTGGACGAGCTCCTTGCCGAGCTGCAGAACCGGCTGCAGGCGGTGCTGGCGACCAGGGACCGGATGCGCGGCCTGCTCGAGGCGGTCGTCGCGATCGGTTCTGGGCTGGACCTGGAGTCCACCCTCCGGCGGATAGTCGAGGCCGCGGTCGGCCTGGTCGACGCGACCTACGGCGCGCTGGGCGTCGTCGGCGACGATGACGGCGGGGAACGGCGGCTGGCCGAGTTCATCCCGGTCGGCCTGAGCCAGGACGAGATCGCCCGGATCCACCACTGGCCCGAGGGCCGCGGCCTGCTCGGCCTGCTGATCGACGACCCCCGGCCGCTCCGCCTGGCCGACATCGCCGCGCACCCGGCATCGTCCGGCTTCCCCGCCGGGCACCCGCCGATGCGCGGCTTCCTCGGCGTGCCGGTGCGGGTCCGCGACGAGGTGTTCGGCAACCTGTACCTGACCGATAAGCGCGGCGGCGGCGAGTTCACCGAGGACGACGAGGCCGTCCTGGTCGCCCTGGGCGCCGCGGCCGGCGTAGCCGTGGAGAACGCCCGGCTGTACGGCGCGGCCCGCCGCCAGCAGCGCTGGATCCAGGCCAGCGCCGAGGTCACCACCCGGCTACTGTCCGGCTCCGAGCCCGGCGAGGTCCTGGCCGGCATCACCAAGCAGGCCCGCGAGCTGTCCGGTGCCGACCTCGCCGTGCTCGCGCTGCCCGACGAGGGGGGGCGCGGGCTCACGATCACCTACGCCGACGGCGACGGCGACGGCGCGGTCCGCGGCCTGGTGCTGCCGCCCGGCCAGTCGCTGTCCGGCCGGGTGCTGGCCACCGGCGAGCCGGTGACGTCGGCCGACTTCGCCGCCGACGAGCGCGCCGCCCGGGCCGCCCGCGGCGCGATGAGCCAGATCGGGCCCGCGGTGGTGTTCCCGCTCGGCGCGCCGGGCAACGTCCGCGGCGTGCTCACCGTCGGGCGCCGCCACGGCGCGCCGCCCTTCCCCCAGGCCCAGGCCGACGTGGTGGCCTCGTTCGCCGCCCAGGCGGGCGTCGCGCTTGAGCTCGCCGCGAGCCGGGCCGAGGCCGAACGCCTGTCGCTCTACGAGGACAGGGACCGGATCGCCCGCGACCTGCACGACCTGGTCATCCAGCGGCTCTACGCCACCGGCATGTCGCTGGAGGGCACCATGCCGATGATCACCAGGCCGGAGGTGGCCAGCCGGATCACCCACGCGGTCGACGCGATGGACGAGACCATCAAGGAGATCCGCTCCACCATCTTCGCGCTGCAGGCCAGGGGCATCCCGGCCCGGCCGGATCTGCGCGGGGAGATCGTCGCCCTGGTCGACGAGATGACGGACATGCTGGGCTTCGCCCCGTCGCTACGGCTGGGTTCGGGCCTGGGCGGCGACATCAGCTCGGAGGTGGCCGAGCAGGTACTCGCCGCGCTGCGCGAGGCGCTGTCCAACGCGGCCAGGCACGCGAACGCCAGTCAGGTGGACGTGACCGTGGACGCGGGTTCCGACGGGATGCTGACCGTGCAGGTCATCGACAACGGGACCGGCATCCAGGAAGAGGGCCGGCGCAGCGGGCTGCGCAACCTGGCCAGCCGGGCCGAGAAGCTGGGCGGCGAGCTGAGGCTCGGGCCCGCCGACCCGGGTGCGCCCGCGCCGGGTACCAGGCTGGAGTGGCGCGTGCCCCGGTAGAGCGGCGGTCAGGAGGCAGGTCCGGGGCGGGCGAGGGCGGCGATGTGGCTGGCCGCGGTCTCGGTGTCGGTGGCTGGCCAGGTGCGGTGCTGGCCGCCGACCGTGCACATCAGAGCCAGGTGCCGCCGGGCTGACACCACCTTCGCCTTTGGCAGACGCGGACGCTGGGCTGCTCATCTGGCCTGGCCCTGGTGGACAGGTGCCGGGGGCGCTGCCTCGGCGGTGTGCTTGGTAAGCAGGCCGGCCAGCAGCATGACGAGGACGGCGATGCCGACGCCGGCGAAGGTGAACAGCACCCGGCGTGCCTCGTGGCCCAGGTTGGAGGGGTTGGGCAGGTCCTCGCCGATGAGCACGGCAGCGGCCAGTGCCGCGCAGTAGAAGGCGTAGTTGACGGCGCGGATGGACCCGGCCAGGGTGCCGAGGATGACGATGACCACTTCCAGGACGGTCTTGCTGTCCACGGTCAGCAGGAACAGGGTCGCCACCACGGCGCCGATGATCGCCCCGGCCAGGCGCTGCGCGGCGACCAGGGTGGACTGGGCCAGGCTGGATTTCATCGCTACCAGGGCGGCGACCGGCATCCAGTCGGCGTTGGGCAGGTGAAACCCGAACGCGATCGCCACCGTGATCGCCACGGCGATGGCCCGGACCAGCGCGAACAAAATCACCGGCCTAGTCAGCTGGACCGGTGCGAACTCCCCGGGAATGATGTCGGCGGCGGGCTGCGGCTGGGCGGTCCGCCCGCGGGCCAGCCACACGATGGCGGTGAAGGTGATGGTGAGCGCTGATCCGATGAGCCAGGCCAGCCCCTGCGCCCAGGCGTTGGTGTGGCCGTGGCTCTGGTGGTAGCCGACCGGCAGGGCGATCGCGACCAGGAACCAGGAGTTAAGCAAGTAGGCCGCGGTGAACCCGTGCAGGCCGTACTTCACCATCAGCCCGGCCGCCAGGGTGACCACGAAGGCGGCCAGGACCACCACCCCCCAGGCGCCGGCGCCGATCGCGAAGCCCAGGACCGTCAGCAGCGCGCCGGCCGCGGCGTTCAGCGCCATCCGGGGCAGCCGGTACCCGTACTGGCCGCCGGGGTCGTTCAGCCCCACGAACAGGGCCCCGAACGCCAGACTGAGGTAGTACACCTCCTGATCCAGCACGCTCAAGACGATCAGCGGCACCCCCATGACCAGCAGGACACCGAGCGCCCTGCGCACGTTGAGCCCTTCGCGGTTGAGCTTGAACACGTCCGCTAGCTGGGTCATCGCTGGGTCCTTCCGTTACGCTCGGCGGGGCGCCGAAATCGTCTGGGCCTCATGCATCGGAGATCTGCGGGCCGGGTTATCTCCGGTTTCACGCTGGTTGCGCTGGTTCCAGGTGCAGGTCGATGATCTCGAGCCCGAGGTCCTGGATCCTGTTCAGCAGGCCGTGCAGGGCCGCCTGGTCGGCTCCGGCGCGCCGCAGCACTGTCGTATCTCCTACCACGCCGAGCGGCACGTCATCGAGGGCCGCCCGCACGGCGGGACCGGCGGCACCGCGGACGGTGATCACGTAGGTGTCACCGGTCAAATTTCCTGGCTTCGTCACCCCTCTAGGGAATCGCTGACCGGGGTGAGTTGCCCTCACCCGGTCTGGGTGCGCTGCCCCGGGTCTCACCCGCGACGGATGATTCGGCACGAGCGATCAGTTGATTGGATCGCAGGGATGGGTGAACGTGCACGCGCTGACTGGGGTGGCCCGCTTCCGGTTCCGCGTTCGAAGTTCGGGTGCCCGGCGGTGCCGGTCCGGGCGATTGCCCGTCCGCGTCTCGGCGCGGTCCTGGCCCAGCCCGATTGGCGGGTAGGGCTGGTGACCGGTGGTCCGGCTACCGGGAAGACCGTGGCCGTTGCGCAGTGGTTCCAGGCCCTGGGCGCGGTCGCCCGGGAATGGGTGACACTCGACGCCGACGATGACCGGCCGGAGCGCTTCTGGCTCACGTTCGTCCTAGCCCTGGACCGCGCGGTCCCGGGTGCCTTCGCGCAGGCTGCGGAGTCGGCCACGGACGTGCACCGGTTGCCGTCGGAGTTTGTCGGCCGGCTGCTCACCGCCTGGTCCGCCGTCACCGATCCGCTGGTCATCGTGCTCGAGGACGCGCATCACCTGCGCCGCCCGGAGATCACCGAGGATCTCGGCTCCCTCGTCGAGCATCTCCCCGGGCGCTCGAGAATGCTGCTGACGAGCCGGACCGACCCCCGGCTGCCCATCAGCCGGTGGCGGGGCCGGGGCTGGCTCGCCGAGCTACGCCAGCGCGATCTGGCACTGACGTTTCCCGAGACCGCCGAGCTGTTCACCGCGCTCGGCGAGGAGCGCCTTACTATGAGTGAGGTCGAGAGGCTCTGGCGGCACACCGAGGGCTGGGTGGCCGGGCTGCGCCTGGCGGCCGCCGGGATCAGGGACCGCGACGACGTCCCGGCCGCGGTGGACGAGTTCTCCGGGCGGACCCCGATGGTGGCCGACCTGCTCGCGGACGAGCTGCTCCACCGCGCCCCCAGGGAGCTCTCGGAGTTCTTGGTGCGGACGTCGGTCGCCGATGTCCTGGACGCCGAGCTCTGCGACGCGCTGTCAGGGCGCGGCGACAGCGCAGACGTGCTCCGGCGGATGGAGGCCGACCTGAAGTTCGTGCTGGCGACCGGGCCGGGCCGGGACACCTGGCGGTATCACCCGCTGCTGGCCGAGATGCTGCGCTCGGAGTTGCAGACCCACCGGCCGCAAGAGGTGCAGGAACTCAATCGCCTGGCCGCCGCGATCCTGCAGGCGCGGGGGGACATCGCCGGGGCGGCCCGCTGCCTGCTCGCCGCCGGCGACACCGACCGGGCCTTCTCGCTCGTGTTCGACGCCGCGTACCGGCGGGCCGACCTGTCCGATACCCCGGGCATCGCGGCCTTCGTCAACCTGTTCCCGCGCGAGCTGGTGACCGGATCAGCCGCCCGGATGCTCACCTATGCCCTGATGCTCGGGCTGGCCGGCCAGGTAGCTGAGGCCCACGCCTGGCTGCAGCGCGCCCAGCTGCGCATCGCCGAGGAGCCCGAAGCACGGGCGGAGGACGTCGCGACCCTGGACGCGCTGCGGCTTCTCACGTTCGCGGTCAGTGCCGGGGCGGGCGATGAGATCGACGCCGGCCGCCGGGCGGTCGAGGCGGTCGAGGCGGGCCTGGACCTCGGGGTCGCCGGCGCCCGGGCGCGGATGAACCTGGTGCGCGGCTATCTGCTGGTCGATCAGCCCGGTGAGGCCGACGCCGTTTTGCATGCGGGCAGCCCTGGCGATGAGATCGCGGCGCTGGTGCTCGCGCCGGCGCTGGCCGCGCGCATCGCGTTGCGGCAAGGCAGGCTCTCAGCAGCCGGACGTCAGGCTAGAGCTGCTCTGGAGGCGGGCGGCGCGTTCGGCCTGGACACCCACCCGGGCGCGGTTGACGCTAATCTCGCGCTGGCGGGAGTTCTCATCGACCGCAACGAGCTCGCCGCCACGGCCGCGGCGTTCCGGCTCCTGGACGAGATCATTCAGGCTAACCCGTTTACCCGCGTCTACCAGGTCCTGGTCCGGCTGGAAAAGGCCCGGGTGGCCGCTGCGCTGGGCGATTTCGACGAGGTATTCGCCACCGTGCGCGAGGCTGGCAAGCTCATCGAGCATGGTCCGCGGTCCGCCTTGCAGCGCATCGTCGACGCGGTCGCCGCCCGCTGGCACCTCGAGGCCGGCGAGATACGTCAGGCTGGGGAACTGATCGCCACCCTGCCCGAGGGCTGCCCGGCGCACACGCTCCTGCAGGCCCGCCTGGACCTGGCCCGCGGCCGCTTCGACGCGGTGCGAGCCCGGCTCGGGCGGGCCAGCCCCGCGACGATGCGTGACCGGCTGGCCGGGGAGCTGCTCCTGGCCCGCGCCGCCATCGAATCCGGTGAAGATGCCGGGGGACACGTGACGACGGCGGCCGAACTCGCGGCCCCCGAGCATCTGGTCCGGGTCTTCCTCGACGAGGGCGCGGCGGTGACTCGCCTGGCCCGGGCGGCCGCGGAATCGCTCGGGACCGAGTCCGGCACCAGCTTGTCGGTCGCGCTGGGTTCCCCTCCCCGGCGATCCCGCGGCACGCCACGCCAGCCAGCCGCGATCCTCACCGAGCGCGAGCTGTCGGTGCTGCGGTTCCTGCCCTCTCGCCTCACCAACGCCGAGATCGCCCGCGAATGCTTCATGTCCGTGAACACGGTCAAGGCGCACCTGAAGAGCGTCTACGCCAAGCTGGGAGTCTCCTCCCGCGCGTCCGCGATCGAGCGCGCCCGCCTGCTCGGCCTGCTCTGACCGGCACCGCGCGGGCGGTTCCAGACCCCGCGTCGTCCTCTCGGTCAGCGGGAAGGCATACCCAGTCCGGGTGAGGCCAGGTCACCCTCCCACGGGCTTGGCTGCTGCCATGGGGTCACATACGACGATACTCCGACCCCCGCGGCGGGGTTGCCGCCCGGCGACCTGCCGCCTTCTCAGCCGCATGACGGAGGTCCGCGGGTTTCCTGGCGCACCTACCACCACGACGAACCGGAAGCGAGCAAGGAGAACACAGATGGAAACCGGCGACAGCACGACCACCTCGGCCATGCCGGAGAATCCGTATGGCGGGAAGCCGGGCAGCGGCCTGCAGTTCCCGCCGTACTACAAGCCGACCCCGTCGGTGCGGACCCGGAACAACTACTTCCCGTCCAGCGAGACCCTCGGGCCGGATGAGATGCGGATCTCATTCGTCGGCAGCTGCCCGTTCCCGCCCCGGCGGGACCAGGCCGGCACGTGCATCATGGTCGAGCTGGGCAACGGCGACCGGTTCTTCTTCGACTTCGGCCCCGGCTGCGTCAAGAACATCCTGGCCATGGGCGTCCCGGTGCCGGAGATCAACGACATCTTCCTCACCCACCTGCACGTGGACCACTACCACGACCTGTCCTACCTGCTGCCGTTCTCGGCCTGGGCCGGACGGTGGAAGCAGCCGCTGCGGGTCACCGGCCCCTCCGGGCGCACGCCGGACCTGGGCACCAAGGGCATGGTGGCCGGGATGAAGCAGATGCTCAAGTGGCACCTGGAGGCCTTCGACTCCTGCCCGATCGGGGACGGCTACGAGGTCGAGGTGAACGAGTTCGACTGGAAAGACGAGAACGGCATCTGCTACGACCGCAACGGCGTCACCATCCGGCACTGGCGGCGCTCGCACACCAAGGACGGCGCCTCGGCCTACCGGCTGGACTGGAACGGCCTGTCGTTCGTGTGGACCGGCGACGGCCGGCCCGATGAGCTGACCGCCAAGTACGCCGCCGGCGCCGATGTCTTCGTCACCGAATGCCAGCCCGACCTGGCCCGCATCAACCTGTACAAGTACGGGCTGCCGGAATTCCTGTTCAACTACACCATCGACATCCACCACACGGTGGACTACGCCGCGGGCTACCTGATGAAGCAGGTCAACCCGCGCTGCGGCATGGTCACGCACCTGGCCTTCGACAACGACACGCTGAACGAGACCAGCGCCGACATCCGCGCCCACTGGGACGGGCTGTTCCTGTACGGCGCGCCCGACGTGGTGGTCGTCAACGTGACCAAGGACGCGATCTGGCACCGGGAAGCCGCCCTGCCCGGATTCGCCGGCCAGTCCATGCCGAACCCCACCATCTTGTTCGGCGACCCGCTGCCGGTCGCCACCGGCCGGGGCGTCGTGCCGCAGCCCAGGATGCCGCGCGAGCAGCAGCAGGAGCAACTGACCCGCGACCTGGAAATCGACCCCAAGAGGTACTATCCGCCGGACGTCTACCGCGAGCCGCTCACCAAGCTCGCCGACCCGCAAGAGGTCGATCTCCTTTACATGGCGAAGGTGATGGGATTCGACCTGAGCAAACTCATCAAATAATGGACATCATCTACGAGGCGGGCCAGGCCGTCCCGGTCACGATCCTGACCGGATTTCTCGGGGCGGGCAAGACGACCCTGCTCAATCGCATCCTGACCGGAAACCACGGCCTGCGCGTCGGGGTCCTCGTCAACGACTTCGGCGCCGTCAGCATCGACGCCGAACTCGTCGTCGGCGTGGACGCCAACACGATCAGCCTGGCCAACGGCTGCGTCTGCTGCCAGATCCGCGACGACCTCACCGAGTCGGTCACCGCCCTGCTCGCACGCCCGCAGGCCGTCGAGTACATCCTGCTCGAAGCCAGCGGTGTGGCCGATCCCGCCGGGATCTTCATGACCTTCACCGACCCTGGCCTGCGGGACCGGATCAGGCTGGACAGCGTCACCTGCGTAGTCGACGCCGACCAGGCCTTCGCGCACCCCGAATACCCGCCCCTGCTCGACCTCAAGCTCCGCCAGATCGGGTTCGCGGACATGCTGATCCTGAACAAAACGGCCCTCGCCGGTCCCGTCCAGGTCGAGAAGGTCAAGGCCTGGCTCGACGGCCATTTCAGCCGTCTTCGCATCGTCGAGACCAACTACTGCCAGGTGCCCTACCAGATCCTGCTGGGCGTCGGGCGCTTCGATCCCGCCCGGGCAGCCCTCAGCGCACCCGCCGCGCCTGGCGGCACCGACCTGGCGTGCCAGGACGATCGCCACGGGCACGATCATTCGAAGCTGTTCAGCACCTGGAGCTACCAGACGGATCAGCCGCTGGCACTGGAAGCATTGCAGGAAGCGATGCGTAAGCTGCCCGGCGCTGTCTACCGGGCCAAAGGGGTGATATACAGCACCGACGTGCCACAGCGGCGAGCGGTGCTGCAGGTGGTCGGCAGGCGCGTGGACATCTCAATTCAACAGGAATGGGGCCAGCGCGCACCGCGCACGCAAATCGTCGCCATCGGCGCGTTCGATAGCATCGACGCGAGCTTGCTGGAAGCCACATTCGCCTCCTGCATTTCGCCGTCCCCGCCGGTCAGTTCGCAGCCGTCGCCGTCCCAGGGGCATCCCCGGCAGGCAAATGAGCCGCCCAGATGGCGGGACAGCGTGGCGGCATGCTAATCGCACTGCTCGCCGTGCTGGGCGTCGACCTGACGGTGATCGTCGCCCTGACGGCTGTCGTGCTGGCCCGCAAGCGCTGGGTCAGTCGCCAGCCCGGCGCCTTCAAAGGAGCAATCCGGGTCATCGAAGGCGAGGTGCCGGGGCTGAAGGCAAAGTGGAAGCGCGGCTACGGCCGCTGGATCCGCGACATTCTCATCTGGACGAACAAGCCCTTTCTCTTCCGGAACGAGGTAGTACTGGCAGACGGCCTCGCGGGCGAGGTCCGGGCGGCCAGGCCCGGCGAGGTCAGGCGGCTCGGGAAGCAGCCCGCCATCGTGCCCCTCGCAGTTGAGGGTGACGCGCGGATCGAGGTCGCCGCCTCCGCGGACGGGCGGGAGCGGGCGCCCGGGCCGTTCACCGAAGGTGCGCCAGGCGGGTCGATGCGGGGAACCGGGGTACTGGACTAGGGCATAAGGTCCCGGGCACTAAGGCCGTTTGCCGTTGGTGCACGCAGTAAAACCCCAGCATGATGGCTCACCTGGGCCGTCGGAAGGTCCCGAGGGGTGGCAGGATGCGATCGCCTGATGACGGGCTGGCGGGACGGCGAGGAGGAGCTTCGTCACGATGCCGCAGCCCTGAAACTACCCAGCGTCCGGCTGGAGCGGAGTTCGACCTCATCGCGTCGAAGCTCCGCCCTCCCGCGGTGCGGGCCGGGACGATCCGCCGCCCGTCGCTGACCGGACGGCTGGCGCGAGACGGCTCCCGTCCGGTCGTCTCGGTGGTCGCGCCGGCAGGGTACGGGAAGACGGCATTGCTGTCGCACTGGGCCGAGAACAGCAGCCAGGCGTTCGCGTGGGTGTCGGTTGACGAGGACGACAATGACCCGAAGGTCTTGCTCAGCTATGTGGCCAGGGCGCTGGATGCGGTCCAGCCGGTCGGCAGCCAGGTGTTCGAGGCGCTGGCCTCGCCGGTGAGTTCGGTGCCCGGTTCGGTGGTGCCGCGGCTGGGGACGGCGTTCCGGTCGATGGCCGTGCCGGTGGTCCTGGTGCTCGATGACGTGCACCTGCTGCATGACCGGGAGTGCCGGGACGCGCTGTCGGTGCTGGCCGATCACGTGCCGCCCGGCTCGCGGCTGGTGCTGGCGGGGCGGGATACGCCGCCGCTGCGGATCGCGCGGCTGCGCGCGGAAGGCAGAGTGCTGGAGATCGGCCCGGGCGAGCTCATGCTGAGCCGCCCGGAGGCGGCCGCGCTGCTGCGTGCGGCTGGCGTCACGCTGGGCGAGGATGACGTGGCGGCGCTGCATCAGCGGACGGAAGGATGGCCGGTCGGGCTGTACCTGGCGGCACTGTACCTGCGGGAGGGCGGGCCGCTGGGGACGGCGGCGGTCTCGTTCGGCGGTGATGACCGGCTGGTAAGTGAGTACATGCAGTCGGAGTTCCTGGCGCGGATCTCCCAGCGGGACCGGGTGTTCCTGACCCGGACCGCGGTGCTGGAGCGGATGACCGGGCCGCTGTGCGACGCGGTGCTCGATCTGCCCGGCTCGGCCGTGGTCCTGGCCGAGCTGGCCCGGTCGAACCTGCTGCTGGTGCCGCTGGACCGGCGGGACCATTGGTACCGCTACCATCACCTGTTCCGGGACATGCTCCTGGCGGAGCTGGAACGCCTGCAGCCCGAGCTGATGCCGGTGCTGCGGCGCCGCGCAGCGGACTGGTGCCAGCGGAACGGCCTGGCCGAGGAAGCGCTGGAATACTCCATCGCCGCCGGGGACGTCGACACGGTGGCCCGCATCGCGCGGGACCTGTGGCCGCGGACTTACCGGCAGGGCCGGTTCACCACCCTGAAGCGGTGGTTCCGGTGGCTCGATGAGCGGGGCGGGATGGCGAAATACCCGGCGATCGCCACTCAGGCCGCACTCGTCGCCGCGAATACGGGGCGGCCGGCCGAGGCCGAGCGGTGGGCCGACATGGTCGATCGCTGGCAGTACCAGGACGCATGGCGGGCCGCTGACCCTGGCGCTGAGGCATGGGCGGCCGTGGCCCGGGCCGTCTTGTGCCGGCACGGGGTCAAGCAGATGAGCGCGGACGCTGACGAGGCGGTGCTGAAGCTCGCAGCGGCCACCATCGTGGCGCCGGTCGCCACGCTGTGCCAGGGGGTCGCGCGCATCCTGTCCGGTGACCCCGATGGCGGCAACGCGTCCTTGGAGGATACGGTCCGCGACGCTGAGCAAGCCGGTGCGCATGAGATCCTCGCGCTCGCGCTGGGCGAGCGGGCCCTGCTGGCCATGGCGCGCGGAGACTGGAACCAGGCCGAGGCACTGACCGGCCAGGCAGCCGCCGCGTTGCGACGGATCGGAACGGAGCACCTCCTCACCTGCGCCGTGCAAGCCCGCGCAGCCATGCACCGGGGCGACATCCCCGCAGCGCGAAAGCACCTCGTCAGCGCCCAGAGGCTGCGGCCCGTGCTGACCTATGCCATACCCCACCTCGCCGTCCAGGCCCGGATCGAGCTCACCCGCGTGCACCTCGCGCTGGCCGACATAGCCGGGGCCAGGACGCTGATGCGGGAAATCGATGAGCTGCTCAACCGGCGGCCCGACCTCGGCACCCTGGCCGGCGAGGCCCGGGCGCTCCGGGCTCAGCTGTCGGCCGAGCGCTCCCCGAACATTCCCGGGGCATCGTCGCTGACCGGTGCCGAGCTGCGTATCCTGCCGATGCTCGCCACACACCTGTCCTTCCCCGAAATCGGCGCCGACCTGTTCCTGTCACCGCACACCGTCAAGTCGCAGGCGATATCGATCTACCGGAAGCTGGGCGCCGCTTCACGCAGCCAGGCGGTCGCCCGGTCCCGGGAGGTGGGCCTCTTGGATGGGTGACCGGGCCCGCTGTAGGCGCTACTTGACGGCGCTCTAGGCGGGCCAGGTGTGGACGGGCTGTCCGGTGGCCGCGCGGGACAGATACCGGTCCAGCATCACGGCGAGGGCCCGGTCCCGGTCCCGGCCACGCTCGGCGGCCGCCAGCGCGGCGCGCTGCCAGGCGGCCCCGGTCTGCCCGCTGGCCACCCGCGCGCCGATCACGCTGAGCAGGTGGTCGGCCTCGGCCGCGGCCACGCCCGCGTCCAGCAGCCCCTGCCGGGCCGCGGGCAGCAGCTCGGGCACCAGTTCGGCGGCGGAAACCGTCCGGACCCCGTCGCCGCGGCCGGCCGGCCAGCACAGCTCGGCGGCCAGGCCATGCTGGGCCGCGCGGTAGAAGCCGTGCTCCGCGCGCTCGAACGGGACCGCGTAGGTCCACCGCTCGTCCCGGCCGGCCAGCCAGAGCGTGAGGCCGATCAGGAAGGCCGCGTTGGCCAGCATGTCGGTGACGGTCGGCCCGGCGGGCAGGGCGCGCATCTCGATCCGCAGGTGACCCCCTGCCGAGGGGTCGTAGATGGCCCGGTTCCAGCGCCAGACCGTGCCCTGGTGCAGCCGGAGCTCGTCGAGCGGCGGCACGCCGCGGCCGGCCGGCGCGTCGCTGACGAAGGGGAGCAGCGGCTCGTGCCGCCGGACGCTCTCGGTGAACAGATCCAGCGCGCCGCCCCGCAGCCAGCCCGTGCCGAACCCCGCGCGCGCTGGGCCGCGCCGCGGGCCGACACCGTCGCGGTCCTCGACCGACTGCTTGAACAGCGCGATCCTGGTCTCCTCCCACAGCCGCCGGCCGAGAAACGTGGGTGAGTTGCCGGCCGCGGCCAGCACCGGCGCGATCACCAGCTGAGCCGCGTTGTAGACCCGGGTGAACTCGCCCGGGGCGACCCGCAGGTGCACCTGGAACGAGGTGTTCGCCCCTTCGGCCGTGACATGCTCGCTGGCCAGCTCCAGCGGCTCGGCTCCGGCGACCCTGATCAGGAACGGGCCCCGGTGCAGCCGCCGCAGGCCACGGTCCAGGGCCCGGTAGCGGGCCGCGTCGGTCACCATGCCCAGGTCCAGGTGGGCGGGGCGGAGGGTGGGCAGGATGCCGATCAGCGCGATCCGGCCGTGCTGCGCCCGGGCCGCGTCGCCGGCCCGGTCCAGCAGCCGGCCGAGCTCGCCGGCCAGCGCGGTGAACGGCTGTCCGGCGAGCAGCACCGGCGAGGCGTTCAGCTCCAGGTTGTACCGGTTCAGCTCGAGGGTTATCCGCGGATCAGCGGCCAGATCGCGGACGGCCTGGTTCCGCGGCAGCGGCCGGGCCTTGTCGTCGACCAGGCACGCTTCGAGCTCGGCGCCGATCGTGACCGGGCCGACCCCGAAGCCGGCCCGGCCGAGCAGCTCCCCGAGATCGGACAGGCACCGCTCGAGCCGCTCCCGGAACCTGGCGTAGTCCCGCTCGCCGAACCTCTCCCTGGTTATCTCCGTTCCCACGGCCAGACCTCCGCCTCAGCCCGCCGCCACGATCCGGCGGCCGGTCAGCACCGCGGGCAGGATCCTGACGTAGTGCTCCCTGGCGCCCGGCGCCTGCACTCGCAGCGGCAGCGCGCGCAGCCGGGCGAGCTCGGCCGGATCCGTCACCTCGGTAATCTCGCCGCGCACGATCACGCTCCAGCCGACCCGCCCAGCCGCGTCGATCCCGTCCGCCTCGAAGCAGACCAGGCTGCCCCGCGCGGCCGCATGCAGTTTGGTGCCCGGCTCGGTGCGGAACACCACGGTGTGCCGATCCAGGATGAAGCTGACCGGGAACACCACCGGCCCGCGGTCGTCCACGACAGCCACCCGGCCGAGGGTCCCGCCCGCCAGCAAGCCGAAGCACTCCGACCTGGTCAGCTCCTCGATCCGGCCCGGTCCCGGGTCAGCCGGGGCCGCGGCCGGCACGATCGTCTCCCGCCGGGAACAGGACGTCGCCGGGATCGCGGCGCACGCTGACCGCCACCTGGGCGACCAGTCCGATCCTGAGCACCAGGTGCGGGCGGGCGCCGTCGCCGAGCTGGGTGCCGAGGAACTCGCGCAGCCAGGGCAGCTCGAGCGGCTGGCTGTGCAGCGCCACCGCGGCCCCGCACACGCTCGCGGTGAGCAGGATCCGCTGCAGCGCCTGCCCGGCGTGCACCCAGTCCGCCGGGCCGTCGCCGGTCGTGGTCAGCAGCCCGGCCACGCCGGCCGCCCGGTGGGACATGGCCAGGCTGAGCGGCGGTACCCCCCAGCCGTGCCCGCGGGCAAAATCCCGCCCGGGAAAGTACGGCTGGGTGTGCTCGGCCCGCGCCGGGTAGGAGGAGGCTGGCACTCCGTCGCAGCGAGCGCTGCCTGGCGCGGGCGTCCAGCGGGCCAGCTCGCGCAGCCGCTCGCCGTCCTGGCGCAGCTGGTGCTCGGCGGTCTGGACGGCGGCCGCCAGCGCGGCCCGCCGACCGTCGTCCGCCATGATGCGCAGCGCCGCGCCTTCCCGCGCCGCGGCGTCGCGCAGCGCGGCCAGCGTGTCGGGCGGCAGCGGCTCGGGATCGAACGCGCCGCGATGGGTCCGCCGGGTGAGCAGGTGGCTGGACAGCCGCCGCTCGAACTCGTCGGCGGCGGCGCGCTCCCGCCAGGACACCTGGGCCACCAGGGCCGGCTGGGCCGGGTCGGGCAGCACGCGGGTCTCGGGGATGTAGCCGAGGGAGCGCAGCGCCAGCCGGACGGTGAACAGCGCGGCCCCGCAGCTGATCATCATCTCGCGGCCGTCCGGGTCGGCCACGGCCAGCTGGCGGCCAGCGTCGGCGTACAGACTGATCCGCGGGCCGCCGTCGGCGGTGAACCGCCACGGCTGGGTGTTGTGCACCGAGGGCGCCCAGACCGCCCTGGCCACCACGTACCTGACGATCTCCTCGTCGGTCATCGGCTCGCTCATCACCCCAGCACATCGCGGCGCGTTGCGGAAGGGCAGGTGCCAAGGTCCGTATCCGGCGGGACCTTCGGCCGTGTCGCCTCAGACCGGAAACCGAGCGCGCGTCCGGGGCAGCGCGGTGCCCAGCAGGACGCGGACCAGGTGTCACCCCGGCTGCTGGGCCAGTTGCGCGCTGCCGGTATGAAGGTGCCGGCCGTTCAGCATCACCGGGGAGATGCGGATGAAGTGGTCTCGTGCCCCCGGGGCCCACGACCTGAGGCCAATCGTCCGCAGCCGGGCCAGCTCGCCGGGGTCGGTCACCTCGGTGGACGGGCCGATGGCGGTGACGCTCCAGCCGGACTGGCCGGCCGGGTCCAGTTGGTCCGCCTCGAACGCGACCACGGCGCCGCGGGTGGCGGCGGCGAGCTGGCCGCTGCGGTCGGTCCTGATCACGATGTCACCCTGGTCGAGGGCGAAGTTGACCAGTTCCACCGCGGGTAGCGCGCGCCGGGTATAGATGATCCGGCCCACCGGGACCGATGCCATCAGCGTGAGGCATTCGTCCCGGGACAGGTGCCGGAGTGCGGAGCCGTCGGAATACATGAGGGGAAGCCTGCCTGGCGAGCGGCGGGAACGCCCAGGGAAGAAGGTCCCTAATTTCCGGGACCCTGGTAGGGGTCCTGCTCGTCGTGGTGGTCGTCGAACACGCGGACGGCGTAGGCGGCCGCCTGGGTGCGACGTTCCATGCCCAGCTTGGCGAACAGCGCGGATACGTAGTTCTTCACGGTCTTCTCGGCCAGGAACATCTGCTCGCCGATCTGCCGGTTGGTCAGCCCCTCCCCGATCAGCTCCAGGATCCTGCGCTCCTGCCCGGACAGCCCGGCCAGCGGGTCGCGTTTCGCGGACTGGTCCCGCAGCCTCGCCATCAGCTGGCTGGCCGCGCGCGGGTCGAGCATGGACTGCCCGGAGGCCACGGTCCGGACCGCGCCGACCAGGTCGGTGCCGCGGATCTGCTTGAGCACGTACCCGGCCGCGCCCGCCATGATCGCGTCGAACAGCGCCTCGTCGTCGCCGAACGAGGTCAGCATGAGGCAGGCCACCTCCGGCATCCGGGAGCGGATCTCCCGGCACACCGACACCCCGTCGCCGTCCGGGAGGCGCACGTCGAGGACGGCCACGTCCGGCTTCAGCGCGGGGATCCTGGCCAGCGCCGAGGACGCGGTGCCGGCCTCGCCGACCACCGTGATGTCCGGCTCGGCCTCCAGCAGGTCGCGCACGCCCCGGCGGACGATCTCGTGGTCGTCGAGAAGGAACACCGCGATCGGCGGCCTGGCCGCCTCGCCCGACCCCGTATCGCTCACCGGACTAGTCACCGTAACTCCTGATGGTCGCGAAGGCCCCGCGGGCCTGGCTTACAGGTCAACTCTAGGCAGTTCGTCCGCCCCAGGTTAAGGACCAAGGTCCCTGGCGGCCAGCCCGGACGGCCCTTATCCGGCAGGTCGTGCGCGCCTAGCGTCGGTAATGGAGGGGCAGGAGAGCCCCAACGGCTAAAGGAGAATGAAATGTCGGGAATCCTCGTCGGAGTGGACGGTTCCGGCCATTCCCAGCGCGCCCTCGAATGGGCCATGAAGGAGGCGGCGATCCGTCACCTGCCGCTCACCGTGCTCACCGTGCACGAGGCCATCAGGGGCTACTACAGCGCCGCCGCGGTGTACCCGGATGACCCGGCCCGGACCGAAGAGGCCCGCGCGGCGGCCCAGGCCGAGACGGACAAGGTACTGGCCGGGCTGGACGGGCCCCGCCCGGAGTCGGTCACGGTCAAGGCGGTGCACGGCTTCGTCGTCGAGGAGCTCATCAACGCGGGCAAGGACGCCGACATGCTGGTCCTGGGCTCGCGCGGCGCGGGCGGCTTCACCCGGCTGATGATGGGCTCGGTAGCCGGCCAGGTCGCCCAGCACGCGTACTGCCCGGTCCTCCTCGTCCCTCCGGAGAACCGCGGCTGACGTGACCGGCCGCCGGCCGTTCCCATGGTGCGGATGCCGCGTCGACGTCGTCCCGGCGCAACGCGGCATCTCTTTGTGTCCGCGTTTCGCGGCGAATGTCGGGGCGGCCTGGCTTCAGGGCATCAGGCCGTGCAGCGGGAAGACGGCCTTCCTGGTGGCCATGATGGCCTGGTCGACCGGATCGGCCGGGTTGTAGCCGTCGTCGAAGGAGGCGAACTCGCCAGGGGCGCCCTCGGTCATCGTCTCCGGGGCGGCCTGGCTGGTCAGCTGGGACACGTACTCCCGCCACAGCCGCGGAGTCGCCGACGCCGGGTCGAGCGGCCGCCCCGCCGCTTCGAATAGCAGGTGGGTCCAGCTCCTCGGCACCACGTGCACGTGCTCGTAACCGCCGCCCCCGGTGAGCAGCCAGCGCCCGTCGGCGTAGTCGTGCGCCAGCCGGTGGATCGCGGCGTGCGCGGCCCGCTGCGCGTCGATGGTCAGCTCCAGGTTGGTCAGCGGGTCGTCCCGGTGCGAGTCGCAGCCGTGCTGGCTGACCAGGATCTGCGGGCGGAACTCGCGCAGCAGCGGCGGCACTACGGCGTGGAAGGCGCGCAGCCACCCGGCGTCCCCGGTCAGAGCGGGCAGTGCCACGTTGACCGCCGAACCCTCCGCGTGCGCCCCGCCGGTATCTCCCGGGTAGCCGGTACCGGGGAACAGGGACTCCGGGTGCTCGTGCAGCCCGATGGTCAGCACCCGCGGGTCGTTCCAGAACGCCTTCTCCACGCCGTCCCCGTGGTGGGCGTCCACGTCGAGGTAGGCGATCCGTTCCGCGCCCTGGCCGAGCAGCCAGGTGATCGCGATCGCCGGGTCGTTGTAGACGCAGAACCCGCTGGCGTTCCCGGCCATGGCGTGGTGCAGGCCGCCGGCGATGCTCGCTCCATGCTCCGCGGTGCCCGTCCAGATCGCCCGCGCCGCGGCCAGCGTGGCCCCGGTCACCATGGCGGCCGCCTCGTGCATGCCGGGGAACACCGGGTCGTCCTCGGTGCCGAGCCCGTGCATGAGCAGCACCCGGGTGGTCAGGTCTCGGGCGGGCGGCCCGGCCCGGGCACCGGCCATCCGCACTAGGTCGATGTAGACGGGGTCGTGGACGAGCTCTAGTTCGGCGCGGGTCGCCGCGGCCGGGACCTCGATCGAGACCCCGTCCAGGTGACCGAGGCCGAAGGCCCGCGCCAGCTCCATGGTCAGCTTGAGCCGGATGGGCGCCATCGGATGCCCCGGGCCGAAGTCGTACCCGGCCAGCTGGTCGTCCCACGCCACGTGCACGGTGCAGGTCATACTGGCCTCCCGGGGGTGGGGGTGCTCGCTGAGACGGTATCGTCCAGCTGACCAGCGGGTCGGCCGGGAATCCCAGGGCCGGTCGGCCCAGCGTTCCGGGACCTACGTCCCTCTGGTCCGGATCCAGGTCCGCGAGCTGGCCTGGACGGACGGATCGGCCGGGCTGGCCATCCGGTAGGAGGCCACCGGGCCGGGAGGCGGCCACCCCTGGCCGCCGTCCCCGGTCAGCCCGGGGAGGCGCGCAGGTCGTCGAGCAGCTCGGCCTGCCCTGACAGCACCCCGGTGAGGATCAGCCGAGCTACCGCCAGCAGCTCGGCGACATGCGGGCTGGTCAGCGAGTAACGCACGCTGGCGCCTTCCTTGCGGGAGGCGACCAGGCCGGCGCGGCGCAGCACCGCCAGCTGCTGCGACAGGTGCGCCGGCTCGATGCCGACTTCGGGCAGCATCTCGGCGACCGCGTAGTCGCGCTCGCTGAGCAGCTCCAGCACCCGGATCCGGGCCGGATGGCCCAGCGTCTTGAAGAACTCCGCCTTCAGCTGGTACAGCGGCGTACTCACCCAGCCTCCCTAACCCCGGCGCCCGGGCGCCCGCGCTGCCGGACGCGCTGGCCCGGTTGCGCGCCGCGCAACTGGCAATGTTAGCAACCGGCCAGGCGCCAGGGCCTTCCGCGCGCCGCGGTCAGCACAAGGACCGCAGTCGGCGACATCGACGAGCCCGGGTCGGTCATTAGGCACCTTTCCTGTAGCCGCTCCCCGCGGTGACGCCGTACCGTCACCGGGGCCTGCCTCCCGCCGGGCGCCGGGGTGTAACAAGGGTCACACTCCGGGCTGGCGGCGGGCGGGACAGTCGGCCAGCATGATTGCATAAATTCTTAAGTCAGTAGTTTACAAGTTCGTCAGCAACGAGTCGCGGCGGTGGGATTGTCCGTACTGGCGCGGCGTGACGGCGAGGATGCTGAGACGATGACACAGGCACCGGCGGCGTCGGCGAGGACGCGGGCGCAGATTCCCGGGCGGACGTTCCGCACGGATCCGTGGTGGCTGGCAGCCGCGTATCACCGCGGCGCTACTGACGATCTACCGGACCTGGACGAAGATCTCCTGGCTGAACGCCAGGCACATGCAGCTCGCCTGGATCACCCTCGGAACGCTGATGCTGACCGACCTGTACATCCTGCTCGTGGCCAGCGGGGCCTTCTCCGATCCAAGAATTTTCAATTGACCGAACGGGCTGTGGTATGAGCGATATCGACCGTTACTCCTACGACGTGGTGGTCGTCGGCGCGGGCGGTTCCGGGCTGCGCGCGGCGATCGAGGCACGGCTGAACGGCAAGAAGACCGCGATCATCTCCAAGTCCCTGTTCGGCAAGGCGCACACGGTCATGGCCGAGGGCGGCTGCGCGGCCGCCATGGGCAACGTGAACCCGAACGACAGCTGGCAGGTCCATTTCCGCGACACCATGCGCGGCGGCAAGTTCCTGAACAACTGGCGGATGGCCGAACTGCACGCCAGGGAGGCGCCGGACCGGGTCTGGGAGCTGGAGGCCTGGGGCGCGGTCTTCGACCGGACCAAGGACGGCAAGATCAGCCAGCGGAACTTCGGCGGGCACGAGTACCCCCGGCTGGCGCACGTCGGTGACCGGACCGGGCTGGAGATGATCCGGACCTTGCAGCAGAAGGTGGTGGCACTCCAGCAGGCGGACGCCGCCGAGTTCGGTGATCCCGAGGCAATGATCAAGGTCTTCGCCGAGACCACGATCACGAGGCTGATCACCACCGGGGGCCGTATCGCCGGTGCCTTCGGTTACCTGCGGGACACCGGCCGGTTCGTGTTCTTCGAGGCGCCCGCGGTGGTGCTGGCCACCGGCGGGATCGGGAAGACGTTCAAGGTCACCTCCAACTCCTGGGAGTACACCGGCGACGGGCACGCGCTGGCCCTGCTGGCCGGGGCGACACTGCTGAACATGGAGTTCGTGCAGTTCCACCCCACCCACATGGTCTGGCCGCCGTCGGTGGCCGGGCTGCTGGTCACCGAGTCGGTGCGCGGCGACGGCGGCGTGCTGCGCAACTCCGAGGGCAACCGGTTCATGTTCGGCTACGTCCCCGACGTGTTCCGGGCACAGTACGCCGAGACCGAGGAGGAGGCGGACCGCTGGTATGACGACCAGGCCAATAACCGGCGCCCGCCGGAACTCCTGCCCCGGGACGAGGTGGCCAGGTCGATCAGGGCCGAGGTCAAGGCGGGGCGCGGGTCGCCGCGCGGCGGCGTGTTCCTGGACATCGCGTCGCGGCGCCCGGCCGAGGAGATCTTGCGCAAGCTGCCGTCCATGTACCACCAGTTCAAGGAGCTGGCCGACGTCGACATCACCAGGGAGCCGATGGAGGTCGGCCCGGCCCAGCACTACGTCATGGGCGGGGTGGAGGTGGACGCCGACACCGGCGCGGCGCTCGTGCCCGGCTTGTTCGCGGCCGGTGAGGTATCCGGCGGCATGCACGGGTCCAACCGGCTCGGCGGCAACTCCCTGTCCGACCTGCTGGTCTTCGGGCGTCAGGCCGGCGCGGGCGCCGCGGAGTACCACGACGCTGCGGGCGCGCCGCCGGCGGTCCCCAATGCCGCACTGGAGGACGCGCGGGCCGAGGCGCTCGCTCCGCTGGACCGGGCCGATGGCGAGAACCCCTACGCGGTGCACGCGGAGATCCAGCAGGTGATGAGCGGCCTAGTCGGCATCATCCGACGTGAGGACGAGATCAAGACCGCGCTCGCCGAACTGGAGAAGCTGCGCGAGCGGGCCGCCAAGGTCAGCGCGCCCGGCGGCACCGCCTACAACCCGGGCTGGCACCTGGCCCTGGACCTGCGGAACATGCTGCTGATCGCCGAATGCGTCGCGCAGGCCGCGCTGGAGCGGCAGGAGTCGCGCGGCGGCCATACCAGGGACGACTACCCGGGCATGTCGCCCGAATGGCGGAAGATCAACCTCATCTGCACGCTCGACGGCGACCGCGTGGTACTGCTCCGCAAGCTAATCCCGGCGATGCGGACCGACCTGCTCGACCTGTTCGACGTGTCCGAGCTGAAGAAGTACATGACCGACGAGGAACTGGCCGACCTGCCCGGTTTCAGCGAACAGGGCGCCGCTGCTGCGGAGGAGAAGCACTGATGGGGTACAAGGCTGCGCTGCGGGTCTAGCGCGGGGACGCGGGTGCCACGTGATCCGTGACCACGCCGAGAACGAGCAGCCCTGCACTCTGCCTCCCCAGTCCGAGACCCAGACAAGCCGCCAATGTTGCGAGATTTGTTAATTGCAGAAATAATAGTTCCGCTAGGTCGCGAGGCCGGGCGGGCGCAACGTCCCCGGCCCGGGCCAGAGAGGCATCATGGCAGGTTTCGCTGAGGAATTGCGGGCGGGCATCGATGAGGCGGCCCGCAAGATGGCCGAGGCCCGGTTGGCCGGCGACGACCAGGGCGCCGGGGCCTGGCGCGAGCGGCTGTCCTATTTGCGGCGCGCCGCCCGTCTCCACGGCGTAGAACTCTCGCCCAGCACCCCCCCGCAGCGAGGGCGAAGGAACGCGGTGAGGCCAGGCCACCAGCCAGGCGAGCCGCGGCGGGCCATGCTGTTCCGGAAGGAGACCGAGTGACCGAGGGGATTCCGGGCCTGGATCAGGCCCCCACCAGGCACGGCGGGCTGATCGCGTGGGTGCGGGATATCGCGGCGCTCGCTCGCCCCGCCTGCGTGCAGTGGTGCGACGGTTCGCAGCGGGAATGGGAACAGCTGACCGGCCTGCTCACCGGGCAGGGCACGCTGGTCCGGCTCAACCCGGACCTGCGGCCGGACAGCTTCGCCGCGTGCTCGGATCCCTCGGATGTGGCCCGGGTGGAGGACCGCACGTTCATCTGCTCGGAGAAGGAAGAGGACGCCGGCCCGACCAACAACTGGATCGCGCCGGAGCGGATGCGCGCGACGTTCGCGTCCTTGTTCGCGGGTTGCATGGAGGGCCGGGTCATGTACGTGGTCCCGTTCTGCATGGGCCCGATCGGCTCGCCGATCTCCCAGCTGGGGGTGGAGATCACCGACTCGGCGTACGTGGCGGCCTCGATGCGGATCATGACCCGGATGGGCACGGCGGTGCTGGACCAGCTCGGCACCGGCGGGTTCTTCGTCCGGGCCGTGCACTCGGTCGGCGCGCCGCTGCGGCCCGGACAAGCGGACGTGCCGTGGCCGTGCAATCCGGTCAAGTACATCTCGCACTTCCCCGAGACCAGGGAGATCTGGTCGTTCGGGTCGGGGTACGGGGGGAACGCGCTGCTGGGCAAGAAGTGCTACGCGCTGCGGATCGCGTCGGTGATGGCCCGGGACGAGGGCTGGCTGGCCGAGCACATGCTCATCCTCAAGATCACCCCGCCCGGAAACGGGGGGACCAGGCCGCGGTACATCGCGGCGGCGTTCCCGTCCGGATGCGGGAAGACCAACCTGGCCATGATGGTCCCGGCGATCCCGGGCTGGCGGGTCGAGACGATCGGCGACGACATCGCCTGGATGCGGTTCGGCCCGGACGGCCGGCTGCGCGCGATCAACCCCGAGGCCGGGTTCTTCGGCGTCGCGCCGGGCACCGGGCCCGCCACCAACCCCAACGCAGTCAAGATGCTGCGGCACGGCACTATCTTCACCAACGTCGCCCGGACCGCCGACATGGACGTGTGGTGGGAGGGGCTGACCGACCAGCCGCCGCCGCGGTTGACCGACTGGCGAGGCCGGGACTGGACCCCCGGGTCGGGCGAGCCCGCCGCCCACCCCAACGCCCGTTTCTGCGTGCCCGCCGCGCAGTGCCCCTCCATCGCCCCCGAATGGGAGGATCCGGCCGGGGTGCCGATCTCGGCGATCTTGTTCGGCGGCCGGCGCGCGACCGCGGCCCCGCTGGTGGTCGAGGCCCTGTCCTGGCAGCACGGCGTGTTCCTCGGCGCGTGCATGGCGTCGGAGAAGACCGCCGCGGCCGACGGCCGGGTCGGGGAGCTGCGCCGCGATCCGTTCGCGATGCTGCCGTTCTGCGGCTACAACATGGGCGACTACTTCGCGCACTGGCTGTCCATCGAGGCCATGACCGGCCCGGCCAAGCTGCCGCGGATCTACCACGTCAACTGGTTCCGCAAGAACCCGGCCGGCCGGTTCGCCTGGCCCGGCTACGGGGACAACAGCCGCGTCCTGAAATGGATCTGCCAGCGGCTGTCCGGCCAGGCCGACGCTGTGCCCAGCCTCATTGGCGGCCTGCCCGCGCTCGCCGCCCTGGATACCAGCGGCCTGGCGGTCAGCGAGGATGACCTCCGGCTGCTGCTGTCGGTCGACCCCGGCACCTGGCAGGACGAGGCCACCCTCATCGGCGAGCACCTCGCCGGCTTTGGCCACCGCCTACCCGAGCAGCTGTGGGAGGAGCACGAGGCCATGCTGGAGCGCCTGAAGTCCGCGCGCTGAGCACTTCGGACACGGGCGCAAAGGAGGCACGCCGGCCGTGGAGAGGACCCTCGTGGAGGAGGTCATGACCAGCCCGGTGGTCACGGCCGGGGTGACCATGCCGCTGCGGCACCTGATGGCCCTCCTGTACGCCAGCGGCATCGGCGCCGTGCCGGTCACCGACCCCGAGCGCCGTGTGCTGGGCGTGGTGTCGCATGCCGACCTCATCATCAAGGCCGGCGGCCTGCTAGCCGCTCCGGCCGGGCCACGGCTACAGTCCGGCCGCCGCCGCCCGCGCCGCAAGGCCGCCGCCCGGACCGCAGGCGAGCTGATGACCGCGCCCGCAGTCACTGTCCCTCCGGCGGCCACCGTCGAGCAGGCCGCCCGGCTCATGATCCGCCACCGGATCGGACGGCTCCCGGTCCGCGTCCCGCTCACCGGCCGGCTGGCCGGGATCGTGACCCGGTCCGACCTGCTGCGCGTCTACCTGCGCCCGTGTGAGGAAATCCGGGCCGAGATCCAGACCACGGTGCTCCCCGGAATACCCGGCGCCGACCCTGCCCGGGTGACGGTAGCCGTCCGCGACGGTATCGTGATGATCTCAGGCCGGGTCGAGTACAGATCCGCCGCGCGGCGCCTGGTGGCAGCCGCGCGGCAGGCCGAGGGCGTGATCCACGTCGACAACCAGCTCCGCTACGACATCGACGACCGCTACCCTGCCATACCAGCAGGCTTCTGACCGCTGCCAGCGCGGCACCCCGGCGGCGGCCCGGCGGTTTCCCTCCACGACCTCCGGGATCGGCCAGCGTGGTGACTCAGCGCGGCGGAGTTGCCCATGGCGGCGGCCACCCGCCCGGCAGTAGATTTGCTCTACTCCCACGAGCCTGGGGAGGCGGTAATGACGCGGCAGTACCTGGCCGGCGAGCTATCGGTGGTGCTCGGACATCTGCAGGCCGCGGCCACCACCGGCGCGGCGCGGCGGGATGCATGGCAGCTGCGGCAGGCAGCCGAGACCGTCCCGGTCCGGGCACTGAGCCCAGTGGCCGTGCGGGCACTGCATCTGGCCGAGGACATGTGCTGGGACTCGCTGGACCGGGGCGACACGGAGGCGTTCACCCGGCAGGCCGCGGCCGGTGCCGAGCTGCTGGAGTTCGGCGTCTGCGCGGGGCTGCTGGACGACACCCCCCTGGAAGGACGGCCCGGGCCACCGTGACCGGGGCGCCCGGCTCGGTCAGCGCGTCGACCAGCACCCCCAGGAACAGCCATCGTCTCGGGCTCGATGTCCCTGGCATGTCAGGCTGCCTCAGGCTCCGGCTGAAACATGTAAGAGGAGATCCTCCAGCCGGCTTCACCCCGGCGCAGGACGAACAACTCCCGGTAGCGGCCAGGCGACGTCTCGCCGCTGGCCCGCACCAGGGCCTGGTCCAGATCTGTCCCGGCACCAGCTCGCTGCCTTATGCCCGCACCTCCCTGGGGGCCCGCCAAAGCCGATGGTAGACCCCGCCGGCCCTGATCAGCTGGTCGTGCGTGCCTCGCTCGGCCACCCGGCCGTGCTCAAGGACCACGATCTCGTCGACCTGGTCAAGGCCCTGCAGGTCGTGGGTGATCAGCAGCGTGCTGCGCCCGGCCGTGGCCGCCAGCAGGTCGGCGGCTAGCGCGCACCGGTTCTCCGGGTCCAGGTGCGCGGTGGGCTCGTCCAGGACGAGCACGGCCGGGTCGGCCAGCAGCGCCCGGGCCAGCGCGAGCCGCTGCCGCTGGCCACCGGACAGCGCGGTGCCGTGCGTGCCGACCGGGGTGTCCCAGCCGCGCGGCAGCGAGGTGATCCAGTCCAGTAGCCGGGCCCTGTCCGCCGCCGCGGCGAGCTCGGCGTCGCTGGCGCCCGGCCGGGCGAGGCGCAGGTTGTCCAGGATGGTCGCGTCGAAGATGTGCGGGTCGGCGGCGCAACCGGTAATCATCGCGCGGACGTCGTCGGGGTCGTAGCCGGCCAGGTCCCGCCCGTTCAGCCGGGCGGTGCCGCCGGACAGGTCGGCGAACCGGAACAGGACCGCGGCCACGGTGGACTTCCCGGCTCCGGTCGGCCCGACCAGGGCGACCCGCCGTCCGGGTTCGAGGTCGAGATCAATGCCCCGAACGGCCGGGGTGTCCTGCCCCGGATAAGTGACACTGCCTCCGGAGATCGAGACCGTCACCGGCCGCTCCGGCGGTGGGAACGGGCGGTCCGGGCGGCGGACAGGATCTGGGGTGTCGGCCACCGCCGCGATCCGGTCCGCCGCGCTCCTGGCCTGGCCGAGCTGGAGCGCGGCCGCGGGCAGCGCGGTAACCGCCTCGAAGGCGGCCAGCGCGGTGAGCGTGATCACGGCCAGCGGCACCCGGCCCAGCGACCCGGCCCCGGTGGCCGCGACGCCGAGCAGCAGCACGCCCCACAGGGTCAGACCCGAGACCGCCGCGGTCAGGCCGGCGCCCAGGCCGGAGGCCGCGGCCGAGCGCCGGGCCAGCCGGGTAAGCTCGGCGTCCGCGGCCCGGGCCCGGTCCAGGCCCGCCTCGACCGCGCCGAACGCGTGCAGCTCGGCCGCGCCGTTCAGCAGGTCGGTGACTGCGGCGCCAAGCTCGCCGCGGGCGGGCGCGGCCCGCCGGGCCGCGCGCCGGGCCGACGCGGCGGCGGTCAGCGGCACCAGCACCCCGGCGGCCAGCAGGCCCGCCGCGAGCACCCCGGCCGCGGGGGCCAGGATGAGCAGCACCGCGGTGGTCGCGCCCGCCCCGACCAGGGCCGCGGTCAGCGGCGGCGCGATGCCGCGGATAAACAGGTCCTGGGTGGTGTCGACGTCACTGATCAGCCGGGTGAGCATGTCGCCGGACCGGAACGCGGCCAGCCCGGCCGGGGCCAGCCGCTCCAGCTTCCGGTAGACCGCCACCCGGACGTCGGCGAGCACCCGGAACGCCACGTCGTGGGAGAACAGCCGCTCCAGGTAGCGCAGCACACCGCGGCCCACGCTGAGCGTGCGGACCAGGACCACCGCGACCGAGATGGCCACGATGTTCGGATGCTGCGAGGCGCGGGCCAGCAGGAAGCCCGAGGTCGCCAGCAGCGCGACCCCGGCCCCGCAGCCGCCCGCCCCGGCCAGCACGGCGAGCACCAGCTCGCGCCGCATGGGCCGGGCGAGCCGGAGCATGCGCAGCAGCGCGTTCTGGCCCCGGACCGGAGCGATCGCGGTCATGACCGCACCGCCAGCACGACCTGATCCGTTGAACCCCTTGCCCCCTCCGAACTCCCCGAACCCAATGACGCTTGGCCGAGTCGACCATGATCGAGAATGAACACTCGACCCGCGGTCTGCCGCTGCTCGTGGCTGATCCGGATCACCGTGCGGCCGTTCGTCAGCGCGGTCAGCGCGTCGTCGAGCCGGGCCGCGGTATCCGCGTCCAGGTGCGCGGCGGGCTCGTCCAGCAGCAGCAGCGACGCGTCACGCAGGAACGCGCGGGCCAGTGCGATCTGCTGGCGCTGGCCCGAGGACAGCCTCAGCCCGCGCTCTCCGACTTCGGTGTCGTAACCCGCGGGCAGATCCTGGATGAACCCGTCCGCCCCGGCGGCCCGCGCGGCCGCCGCGATGGCCTCGCGGTCGGCGGCCGGATCGCCCAGTGCGATGTTCTCGGCCACTGACGCGGCGAACAGGTGCGGGTCCTGCGGGACCCAGGCGATCTGCCGGCGCCACTCCTCCGGAGGCACGCGGGCCAGGTCGACGCCGCCGGCCTCGATCCGCCCGCTGGTCGGCTCGACGAAGCGGAGCAGCAGCGCCAGCAGCGAGCTCTTCCCGGCCCCGCTCGGCCCGGTCAGGGTGATCTGGTCGCCAGGCCGGATCGTCATGTTCACCCCGGACAGGGCGTCCCGGCCGCGGCCGGGATAGCTCAGCCCGGCCCCGCTCAGCCTGATCGTGTCCCTGCGCAGGTCCACCGCACGTGGTGCGGGCCTGCTGACCCGCCCGGGCACCGGGGTGTCCAGGATGGCAAATACGTCCCGGGCTGCGGCGGCGCCCTCGGTGCTGGCGTGGAACTGGGCGCCGACCGCGCGCAGCGGCAGGTAGGCCTCGGGGGTGAGCAGCAGCACCAGCAGCGCCGTGGAGTAGCTCATGTGCCCGGCCAGCAGCCGCAGCCCTACCTCCACCGCGACCAGGGCGGTAGCCAGCGCGGCCGCCAGCTCCAGCACGAACGCGGACAGGAACGCCACCCGCAGCGTGGCCATGGTGGCCTTCCGGTACTCGCCGGTGACCCGGCCGATCACCTCGGCCTGCGGCTTGGCCCGGCCGAACAGTTTCAGCGTGGGCAGCCCTTCCACCACGTCGAGGAAGTGGCCGCCGAGCCGGGCCAGCAGCCGCCACTGCCGCTGGGTGACCGCCTTGGTATGCAGCCCGACCAGGATGGCGAACAGCGGGATCAGCGGCAGCGTGACGCCGATGACCACGCCGGACAGCCAGTCGGCCAGTCCGACCCGGATCAGCACGGCGAACGGCACCACGCAGGCCAGTACGAGCTGCGGCAGGTACCGGGCGAAGTACGGGTCGAGCCCGTCCAGGCCCCGGGTGGCCAGCGTGGTGACCTCACCGGACCGGTGCCCGGTGAGCCAGGAAGGACCCAGCTTCAGCACGTGGTCCGTCAGGCGGCGGCGCAGCTGGGACTTGACCGCGGCCGCGGCGCGCAGCGCGGTGACCTCGCCGCCGTAGCCGGCCGCGGCCCGGGCCGCCAGCACGGCGGCCAGTACGGCCAGCGAGCCGGCCAGGACGGTGACGCCGGTCCCGGTGGCCGAGGCGGCCAGGACGTGCGCCAGCAGGCTGGCCTGCAGCAGGATCAGGCCGGCGGCGGCCAGGCCGAGCAGGACCGTGACCGCAAGGTAGCCGCGGGCCGCGGCGGAGTAGCGGAGCAGCCGCGGATCGAATGGCCTCACGGCCGCCCGCCGGCGGGCTCCGCGGTCTTGGATGCCTGGCCGACGGCGGGGATGTCCGAGCTGGTCAGCCTCTTACGGAAGACCCAGTAGGTCCAGCCCTGGTAGCCGAGCACGACCGGGGTGAAGATGATGGCCACCCAGCTCATCACGACCAGCGTGTAGTGCGCCGAGGAGGCGTTGTTCACGGTGAGGCTGTACGCGGCGGAGGTACTCGACGGCAGCACGTTCGGATACAGATCGCCGAACAGGGTGGCTACGGCCAGCACCATGGTGACCGCGGTACCGGCGAAGGCCCAGCCTTCCCGGCCGCGGGCGGCCGCGGCGGCGCCGCCGATCAGCGCGACCGCGGCCAGCGCGGCGGTGATGTCGGTGGCGGGCTTGCCGTGGCTGTACTGGGTCACCGCGAGAAAGACCGCGGCCAGCGGTATGGCGGCCAGGGCGGCGCTGGTCGCTGCCCGCCGCGCCCGCCGCCTGAGCTCGCCAGAGGTGCGCAGGCTGAGGAAGTTCGCGCCGTGCAGCGTGAACAGGCTCAGCGTGACCAGGCCGCCGAGCAGCCCGTACCAGTTGAGCAGGGTGAGCAGGTTGCCGGTATAGACGTGGGCCGCGTTGAGCGGGACCCCGCGCACGATGTTGGCGAAGGCCACCCCCCACAACAGCGCGGGCAGCGCCGACCCGGCGAAGATGGCACGGTCCCAGTTGGCCCGCCAGCGCGGGCTGTCCACCTTACTGCGGAACTCGAAGCAGACCCCGCGCACGATCAGCGCGGCCAGGATGAGCAGCAGGGCCAGGTAGAAGCCGCTGAACAGGGAGGCGTACCAGAGCGGGAAGGCGGCAAAGGTCGCTCCCCCGGCGGTGAGCAGCCAGACCTCGTTGCCGTCCCAGACCGGGCCGATCGTGTTGATCATGACCCGGCGCTCGGCGTCGTCCCGGCCCACGAACGGCAGCAGGATGCCGACGCCGAAGTCGAAGCCCTCGAGCACGAAGTACCCGGCCCACAAGATCGCGATGAGGATGAACCAGAAGGTCGCGAGGTTCATGACGGCTTTTCTCCTGTCAGTACTGGAAAGCGGGCAGCGGTTCGGGGGCGCCGGGCTGTCCGGCCTCGGCCGGCGCGCCCGCCTTGACGTGCCTGACCGTCAGCCACCAGGCGATACCCGCCAGGGCGGCGTACAGCAGCGTGAACACGGTCATCGAGATGATCACCGAGGACGCGGTCACGCCGGGCGAGACGCTCTTGGCCGTGGTCAGCAGGCCGAACACGGTCCAGGGCTGGCGGCCCATCTCG
>Ga0070699_100000730_pt1 | contig 30434 bp, 34 predicted proteins | sample KBSK1503metaG_FD_65473 | JGI IMG/M metagenome (GOLD analysis project Ga0070699, IMG submission 65473) | Corn, switchgrass and miscanthus rhizosphere microbial communities from Kellogg Biological Station, Michigan, USA - KBS K1-50-3 metaG | ecosystem: Host-associated > Plants > Roots >...
GTCTCAAGGTCCACGCTGAGCGCGATCTTGGGACCTATCCTCCCAGGGTCAACGTCTCCGACTCGGACATGGCTCAGGTGCGTCTGCGGTCACACGACTTTCACGGCGAGTGGAACTACACCATCAGCCCCAATCCTGGCCTCGACCTGGGCCGTGGTTCGTAAGGCTTATTCCCCGGAGGGCCCTTAGTCTGGCGTGGCCGAGGGTCGTGTGGGGTCACGCCGTTGACCGGTGTGGGCCCGATAGCACGCTATCGGCAGTCACAGGCAACCCAGGTGACCCGCTACGAACTTTCGTCCCGCACCGACTGACCTCAGGCCAGCGGCAGCCTGACGTCCAGAACGGCGCAGACCCCGTCACGTGTCGTTGCCAGCAGCCGCTCCACCGCGGCCGCCACGTCGGACGGCTTGCTGACCATCTCCGCCTCTGCACCAGACGCCCTGGCCGCCGCGATGACGTCCGAGTCCTCTTCACTTGCGTCCCCGATCCCGATGCCGAGGCTCCGGTCGAGGACGACCGTCAGAAAAGGCGCATCTGCGCGCTGCGCCGACCAGAGGGCAGCGGTCGGCAGCCCCGACGCGAAGGCGGCCTGGTCGCAGATCGCAACCACCGGCTGAGCTGGCTGTGCCAGCGTCGCGCCGAGAGCTGCGCCGACGGCCCACCCCGGACCGGAGTACGTGCTGCGAAAGAAGTGGCCGGGCGGGCGCTCCATCTGCCTCAGCGCGCCACCGGCACCGGCGACTCCCTCCTCGAGCACGAGCACGTCTCCAGGTAGTGATCGGTCCAGCTCCGCGAGCACTGCGTCGGGGAGATCTGCCGGCTCCGTGGAAGCCGCTCGGGCTCGCCAGGTCTCACGCTTGGCCTGCAGCTCCGCCTCCACCCGCGCACGCCGGTCCTCGATCTGTCGGCGGCGTCCGCTCAGGCGACTTGCGACGAGCGTCTGCAGCAGGGGGAGGGCCCGTTCCGTATGAGCGTTGACTGCCACCTCGATCGGGTCGGGCCAGACGGGCATATCGACGCTCAGGCAATCCATGTCGATCTGCAGCAACCAAGCCTGGGCGGAAAGCGGTCCCAGACCCGACACGCAAGGCAACGACACGTCGAGCATGAGGATTGCGTCCGCCGCGGCGAGGAGATCCCTGCCATCCGTTGCCGCGTTGAGTAGGTGGCGCTGGGGCAGATTGACGTGGCATCTGAAGTCGATCACCGGCGCAGCCACCGTTTCGGCGAGATTGGCCAGGTGATGCACCGATCCCGGGTTCCGGCCGACGCGTCCAGCGACGATCAGCGGCGCCTCGGCCTTGGCAAGCAGCTCCGCCATCTCTTCGAGGGCACCCATGTCCGGCGCCGGCGGCCGCGGCGGCGGTAGGCGCCTCGTCGGGTGGCCGGCGGCCTCGTGGAGGGTCTCAGGCGCTAGGGGGATATGGGTGACGCCCGTCGGCTCCGCGCGTGAGATCTGGAACGCTCGCCTGGCCGTCGTCCCCAGCTGCTTGGCGCGTGTCGGGGCGGAGGCCCACTTGCCGACAGTCGTCGAGGGCTCGCGCCCGCGCGTGCTCGCGAACACTGTGAGCGGGACTCGGTGCCGCTGGGCACCGTGGACCGCACTTCCCAGATTGACCTGGGGCTCATGGACGGCGACGACGACGGCCTGAGGGGCGCCGGAGGCGAGGTGGTGCCCGTGCGCGGCCATGAGTGCCACCTGCTCGTGAGCGCAGAGAACAGGCCTGGGATGGGGCACTCCAGACGCCTCCGCGTCTGCGAGCGAGTCCCGGATGGCTGTGCTGTGCGTGCCAGGGCTGACGAAGACGTGGCCGATGCCCTCGTCGTAGAGGATCGTGACAAGCTCTGCCGCGACTGTCTTCACACCGGCAACCGTTCCTCGCGCGATCGCAACCCGGTGTCGAGCACATAGGCTCGGATGCCCTGAGACCTGAAGGAACAGTTCATAACCCCCCTTTTGGCGCCGACAACATTCCTTAAAACGTCCCGTCAACACCATAAGTTCTTCTGCCGCTCAACGCGGCAGCCGGTTCAACGCTGCCCTGTCTCTCGCGCGATCCAGCTCAGGTAGCCAGGATTGCCGCCGACGATGGGGATGGCGACGATCTCCGGCGTGTCGTATGTGTGCTCTCGTCGCAAGTGAGCCATCAGCTCGTCGCTTCGAACCGCCGTGGTCTTGAGGATGCAGACCCACTCGGTCGCCGCCTCGACCCGCCCCTGCCACCAGTACGTGCTGGTGATCGGACCGATGACCTGGGCGCAAGCGGCGAGCCTGCTCTCGACCGCTGACGAGGCGAGCCGGTCGGCCTTCTCCCGGCTCTCTGTAGTCGTGACGACCTGCACACAGTTCTCCGCCATCGAAGCTCCACCATAAAGGACCAGCCCGTCCGGGCTATGCGATGGAGCTCCTCCTGACCGGTCGGCTGTTCACCGGCGAGAAAGCGGCCGAGATGGGCCTGGCCAGCCGCGCGGTCGAGCGCGACCAGGTGTTGCCAACGGCCATCGAGCTGGCCGACGATATCGCCTCCAACGTCGCCCCAGCGTCCGCCGCGATCACCAAGCGGCTCATCTACAGGTTCCTGGCCGAGCCGGACCGGCATGACGCTCAGGGCGTCGAAAGCCAGGCCTTCTGGTGGACGGGCCGGGAGTCAGACTCCGCCGAGGGCGTGACTGCGTTCCTGGAGAAGCGGGCGCCGAGCTGGAAGCTGTCCAAACACGCGAGGCCGCCCTCCTGGGAGGAATCATTGCCAGCGCGCAGGCTGCAGAACCCGTCACCATAATGTGCCGCGGCCATGGAGCTGAAGCGAGAAGTCCAGACTGCCGAGATCCTGGACCCACGGCGTGACTTCCAGCCGACCCCGACGAGCGTCGAGGTTCGCTGGGATCCGCTGATCGGGTACAGCACGAGAATCGTGTCGGACGCCCCTCTACTCCCCCCATCCGATTTCGACCTGGAGGCCTTCGGGCGCGAGACGGCGGAGAGATGCTTCTTCTGCGGCCCCCGCCTGGAGGCGGTCACTCCCAAGTTTCCGGCGGCGGTCGTGCCCGAAGGGCGGATACGCCGTGGCGAGGCGGTCGCTTTTCCCAACATCCAGTCCTACGCGCTGTACAGCTCCGTCTCGGTCTACTCAGCGTCGCTGCACTACCTGCCGCTCGAGCGCTTCACGCCGCCGATCGTCCGGGACAACCTCGCCACGCAGGTCGAGTTCGTGGCCACCATGATGCGTCACGACCCGTCCGCCCAATGGTCGGCGATCAACGCGAACCATATGCTGCCGTCGGGCAGCTCTTTGTTTCACCCGCACATCCAGGGCAGCGTGGACCGCTATCCGACCATCGTCCAAGAACTCCTGGCCCGGGTGCCGGGCGAACGATATCGTGACTACCTGGCGACGGAGAAGCGCCTCGACGAGCGCTATCTGGGCCGGCTTGGCAGCGCGGAGTGGCTCACCAGCTTCGCCCCCTTCGGCTTCAATGAGCTGCGGGCACTCGTGCCGGGTGTGGCGTCTCCTGGGCAGCTCACCCAGGAGCAGGTCAGTGACCTGGGCGAGGGCATCGCGCGGGCCCTGAACCTCTACGCCGAGCTCGGCTGCCAGAGCTTCAACATGGCGATCTACGGGGCTCCCCCGGCCACCGACGGATATATGCTCACGGTGCGCCTGGTCTGCCGCTCGAACCTCGACCACCTCTACCGCTCGGACGTGACCAACTCCGAACGGATGCACTGGCAGGCGATGGTGGTGGGTACCCCGGAAGAGCTGGCACTGAGGGCGCGGGAGCGCTTCAGCGCCTAGCAGCTTCCTCAGTCATAGGTGACCAGCGTCACCCGTTCGAGCTTCATGGGGTCTTCGTCGGCATCGGGACGCGGGCGCAGGCTGGCAACAACGGGCACAACGGTCAGGGTCAGCTCTCCGCCGCCGTCGATCACCTTGCGGGCAGCCTCCGTCACCGTGACCCACCGGATCGCGTGCGTCAGCTGATGTGGGGGGCGCAGGTCGTAGGGGCGACGAAACTCCGGCACGTCGCAGTGACCGGGCTCGCCGGCGCAGCCGCCGTGGCCGAAGATGAAAAACGAATCGACATAGCCCTGGTCCGGGGTCTTGGGCGTGTTCTCGGTCGCGTCAGGACGGTTGAAATAGATGCGCGCTTCATAAGAGGGTCCTGAGTGGTCCAGACCGTGGAAGATCAGGTCCGCCCGCTGGAAGCCGCGCGCCACTGCTGCGAGGGGAATCGGCGCAGAGGTGAAGACCGAGCTCATCCCCCCGCCCTCGGCACTGCGATGGCAGCCGCCGCGTACTCGTAGCCAAGCGCGTTGATGCTGAGGGTGTCGGTGACCGTCATCCGAAACGGCGCAAGCGCAGTGCCCAGCATGCTCGCTGGCGGATCGGCGCCGGGGTGCCCGAGCTGCCAGAGGTACCAGAGGCGATCGATCATGCAGTGGTGGGCCCAGAAGATGGGGTCGTAGGCCGCCACAGGGATCTCGCTCATCGTGCCTCCGACCCACACGTGCACATTGTCGTGGACGCCCTCGACGAAGTTGCTGAAGTCCGTGAACGTCGGGGCATCGAGGGCTTGGGTCACATCGTCCTGGCTCGGGAATGGTCCGAGCTGGCCGGGGGTACGGTTGGTGAATGGCGGCATAGGCCCGGCTCCCAGGCGCGCCCACTGTTCTGGTGGGATGCCCTGGATCGGGCCGCGGTAGAGAGGGTTCGGCGCGCCGTTGACGCTCGGCCGGGCATAGGGGTCGGGAATGGCCGGCTGCGCAGCTGCGAAGTAGTCCCACCAGGGCAGCGTCGCCCCCGTGACCTGGTCCATCAGGGCCTGCTCGAAGAAGTACAGGTAGGCCCGGTGCCAGGGCAAGAAGAGCAGGTTGTGGTGCTGGCAGGAGATCGGCAGCGGGAGCCCATGGATCCCAGCCCAAAAGGCGAAGCCGCGGTCATCGTTGATTCCATAGACGGCGGTGAACGCCTGGCGGAGCGCCGCCAGTTGATCCGCCGTCAAGGCGTCGATCTTGGTCCTGTTGCGAAGCACTGCCTGCGGCGGGACCGGGCTGGTGCTCGCCATCGCGGGAAGCTTAGACGTTGGGAGGGACGGCTGGGCGAGGGTCTTTCATCAGTGATCCCGGGCTGGCTTGCGGGCGCGAATGGAGGCGCTGCCGATGGCACCCTGCGCGTCGCCAACACCTTGCTCGCCAGTGACCTCGATGGCCGGCGCCTCGAAGCCTGCCTGAATGAGGAGCTGGCGGTACTCGTCGACAGGGATGGTTCCTGCGATGCATCCAACCCACGCGTCAAGCTCCTTCTTGACTCCCGCAGGCAGCGGCTGCAGCTCGACCATGTCCGAGACCGCGAGGCTGCCGCCCGGCTTGAGGACGCGAAAGGCTTCGCGGATCACCGCCCCCTTGTCCTCGGCGAGATTGATGACGCAGTTCGACATCACCACGTCAACCCCCTCGTCGGGAAGTGGCACCTGCTCGATGGTGCCCTTCAAGAAGGTGGCGTTCGTCACGCCGGCCTTCTCCTTGTTGCGGTTGGCGAGCTCCAGCATCGCGTCCGTCATGTCGACGCCATAGGCGTGGCCGTCAGGACCGACGCGCCGCGCGGCGAGCAGCACGTCCAGGCCGCCACCACTGCCCAGGTCCAGCACGATGTCGCCCGGACGAAGCTCTGCCAACAGCACGGGATTCCCACAGCCGAGGCTCACGGCGTCGGTCAGGCCCACGGCCCGGAGCTCGTCGGGCGCGTACGCGCGACCGCAGCCGCAGTCTGGTCCGTCCACTCGGCAGCAGCCTGGCTCCAGCTCGGCTCCCGTACTGGCGAGCACAGTGAGCTGCCTGGCCGCATCCGCATACCGGGATCGCACCGCTTCCCTGATTTCGCCCACGTCTACTCCTCCGGTTAGCTCCCGCAATTGATCGAACAATGTCGATTGGAGAAGTCTGACGAACTCCATCGAAGATTGTCAATGTAAGATGCCACCGTGGCAATGACTGAGCTTCCAGCTCGGCAGCGGGGCCAGTGCTGCGAGATTCTGACGCCGGCCGACCCGAACTGGGCTCAGGAAGCTGCCGGGCTGCTCAAGGCGCTGGCCGACCCAACCCGACTGTCCATGGTGCTCTGCCTCTGGAACGCGCAGTCGCCGGTATGCATTTGCGATTTCACCGCCGCGTTCGACCTCGGCCAGCCGACGATCTCCCATCACATGGCCAAGCTCAGGGCCGTCGGCCTCGTCGAGTCGAAGAAGCGGGGGATCTGGGTTTACTACCGCTTGCGCGACGACCTGGCGCCGACCACGGTTGCTCTGCTCGGGACAGTTCTGGCGGGCGGCGTCCCAACGAACCTGGCCGCGGACCGGCAGGGTCACGCAACGGCGCGATAGCGCTTCTCAGGCATCCGTGATAGACATTCCCCACCGGGGGAGGAATGAGGGGATCAGGGGCGCCTGGCAGGCGCCCCTTTCATTCAGGCCGGATCGGCTAGTCCGAGCCTGCGAGAAGGCAGCGGTGCCCCGGGACGAACGGGTCCATCTGGCGTAGGTGCGGGCTGCACCAGCGAGACCAGTCCTCCGACTCGAGAGCGGTAGGACCTGACGCTCACTCGATCGCCATCTCCTTCCTCACCTCCAACTTCGGGCCCTCGTTCTCTCCGGCAACCCGACGCCCCGGGGAACACCGCGGAAATAGACACCTTAGACACACTGCCGCTATTCGTCCTCGCTCGCAAAGACGCGCTGTTCGATCTCGCGCAGATGCTGCAGCATCTCTGCCCGCGCCTCGCCGGGGTCGCGCCGGTGGAGTGCTGCCAGGATCCGCCCGTGACCGGCCAGCGAATAACGCGGCCGGTCGCGCTGCTGCAGCGAGCGCTCGCGGGATTGACGCAACAGATCGACGAGGGTGTCGAGAGTGCGAAGCATCACGGTGTTGCGCGCTGCCTGTGCGATCCCATAGTGGAAGGCGGTGTCCTCTTCCAGCGCGATGAAGCCCGCCTCGACCTTCAGCCGCTGTGCGGCCAGGATTGCCTCGAGCTCGTCCAGCTCCTCGTCCGTGATGCGCTCGGCCGCAAACTCGGCGATCGCCGGCTCCAGCACCCGCCGAACCTCCCAGAGCTCCCTCATCTGTGTGCGGCTCTGGAGCAGCATCAGCGCCAGGGGCTCAGCGAGCCTCTCTACGCTGACGCTGCGGACGTAGGTGCCGTCACCCTGGCGGCTCTCGATCAAGCCCATCTGCTCCAGCACCCGCAATGCGTCGCGCACCGAGTTGCGACTGGCATTGAAGAGCTCGGCGAGTTCCCGCTCAGGGGGGAGGCGGTCACCCGGTTTGATGCGGCCGTCGGAGATCAGCCCTCGGATCTGATTGACGATCTCGTGGTAGACCCTGGTCTTCTTGACGTGCCGGACTGCGATGGCGAGGTCGTCCAATGGTAGGACCAGTGTGTAGGGGAGGTCGGTGCACTGTCAAATACTCGGGGACGTCGGCGGCTCGGCCCCAGGCCGCGGTTCTAGTTCGAGTCGACACCGGGAGTGGGTATCAGTGGCGCGTGGCCGCGCCGGTAGACCATGACGGTGCGCTTGAACGTGATCACGACCGACCCGTCCTGCTTGAACCCCGTCGTGCGGATGGTGACGATGCCGGCGGTGGGGCGTGACCGCGACTCTCGCTTTTCCAGCACCTCTGACTGCGAGTAGACCGTGTCGCCCTCGAACACCGGGTTGGGGAGCCTGACCTCGTCCCACGCCAGGTTGGCAATCACGTTCTGCGAGATGTCGGTCACGCTCTGGCCGGTGACCAGGGCCAGCGTCAGCGTCGAGTTGACCAGCGGTTGTCCGAACTCGGTCTGAGCGGCATAGTGATGGTCGAAGTGGATCGGGGCCGTGTTCTGCGTCAGCAGGGTGAACCACGTGTTGTCGGTGCTGGTGATGGTCCGGCCAAGCGGGTGGCGGTAGACGTCACCGATCTCGAAGTCCTCGAAGAAACGGCCCCGCCAGCCTTCCTTGTATTGAGTCACAGCCATCAATCTATGACAACGGCAGAAGGCTCGACGGGCTCTGATCAGGGCGGCGCGCCGGCCTCGAGGCGGAGACGCGGGATGACGTCGGCAGCCACGCGCCCGAGAACGTCTAGCTGCTCGTCGCGGGGGTGGTCGAGGATGAATTCCTCGATTCCCACCTCCCCGTACCTCCCGACCACGTCCAGGAAGGCGTCGGTCGAGGACCAGGGGTCCGCTGCTGACCGCGGCACCCAGTAGTAGATTGGAACGCACGACCTCTGACGGGTTGCGGCCGATCTCCCCACAGCCTTCGTCCAGGATCGCGTTGCGGGACCGGATCTCCTCAGGGGTACCGTGAGAGTTCCAGGTGTCGCCGTACCTGGCGACGATCCGCAACATGCGCGGGCCGTGTGCGCCAAGCGTCAGGGGTGGCCGCGGCCGCTGAACGGGGCCGGGCCGAAACGCGGCATCGCGCAGACGGTAGTGAGTGCCCTCATGGCTTGTGAACTCGTTGCGGAGCAGGCTGTCCACGACCTGGAGGGCCTCTTCGAAGCGGTCGACCAGCTCACCCCGCCGTGGGAAGGCCAACCCGTACATCTGATGCTCTGGCTCGTACCAGCCTGCCCCGAATCCCAGCTCGAGCCGTCCGCCCGAGACGTGGTCCACAGTGACGGCTTGTTTGGCCAGGAGTGCGGGGTGACGGAACGTGTTGCTGCTCACAAGGGTGCCGACGCGGATGCGCTCGGTGCACGCCGCCAGGGCCGCGAGCAGCGTCCAGGCCTCGAGGTATGGACCGTCCGGCCGGCTCGGCTGAACGAAGTGGTCGCAGTCCCAGGCGCTGTCGAAGCCGAGGCGCTCGAAGAGCTGCCAGCGCTCGCGCGTCTTGGCCCAGGTCATGTTCTGGTCTGTACACAGTCCGAAGCGAAGCCGCCGAGGCATCCTGCCGCCCTCCATTACGCGCCGGCAGCTTTTCCAGCCGCCCTCAGGGCAGTCTAGTGGTGACGGGCACCACTAGATGTGCCCAACCGCCGACGCTGTGGTTTGGTGCATCCAAAGCGCCCCGCCCCCTCCCCCGGCTTTGCCGGGTACTCCCCCGACTTTGTGGGGGAGAGAACAAGTCGAAGCGGTGCGGCCGGTAAGACCGGCCGCATCCCCCTACGGCACCGGTGTCGGTTCGTTCTTGACCTTGGCCTGGAGCTCGGTGACCTTTTCGCCGACTTTCTCGCCAATCTGCGACGTGGTCTCGGTGACTTTGTTCTGCGCGGCCGCAGCCGTGTTCATCACCGGCTCGCGGTTTTGCTCCCACCAGTCGCGCATCTGCTGGCGCCGCCGAGCACCGTTCTCGGGATCGAGGAAGTAGACGAGCGCTCCTCCGATCGCCACGCCCATCAGCATCCTGGGACCAAACATGAGGTCATCCTCCTATGAAGGCATTCGTGTAAGGGGTTGCTGGCAACCACATAACACTCAAGTTACATGATAGTGCCACGGTGTGATTCTCAAAATCTCTTTTTCAGGCTACTGTGATGGGCGTGGCGGGAACCTTGCTGATTGCGGGGACCGCGTCAGACGTGGGCAAGACGGTCGTCGTCGCCGGCCTCTGCCGCTGGCTGGCGCGCCGCGGCGTGTCGGTCGCCCCTTTCAAAGCACAGAACATGTCGCTGAACTCGTTCGTCACTCGAGATGGCGAGGAGATCGGTCGCGCCCAGGCAGCCCAGGCGTTTGCTGCCGGCATCGAGCCGGAGGCGGCGATGAACCCAATCCTGCTCAAGCCAGGCAGCGACACGCGCAGCCAGGTCGTGGTGATGGGCAAGCCGATTGGAGAGCGGGACGCCACCACCTATTGGCGTGACCAGGCCTGCCTGCTGGACACGGTCGTCAGCGCGTATCGAGACCTGCGACGCCGCTTCGATGTGGTGATCTGCGAGGGCGCCGGCAGCCTGGCGGAAATCAACCTACGCGCCACCGACATCGTGAACATGGGGTTTGCCCGCGCTGTCGACGCACCTACAGTCCTCGTCGGTGACATCGATCGGGGCGGGGTCTTTGCCTCGTTCGTGGGATCCGCCGCGGTGCTCGCTCCCGAGGACCAGGCGCTGGTGCAAGGCTTCATCGTCAATCGTTTTCGCGGCGACCCCGCTCTTCTGCAGCCAGGCCTTGACATGTTGCGTGACCTGACGGGCCGGTCCACACTGGGCGTGCTCCCCTACGTGCATGGGCTGGCCATGGATGCCGAGGACGCTCTCGACCAGATGTCCTACCGCGACCCGGCTCCGCCGATCGGAAGCCACGTCCTGCGGGTCGCTGTCCTCAGGCTGCCGAGGATGAGCAACTTCACCGATCTCGACGCCTTCGCCGCCGAGCCGGGCGTCGTCCTGCGCTTTGTCACCCTGCCGGAGGAGCTCGCCGACGCCGACCTGGCCGTGGTCCCGGGCACTCGAGCAACTGTCGAGGACCTGCGCTGGCTGCGATCACGCGGCCTCGATAGCGCCTTGAGACGGCGGGCCGCGGACGGCCAGCCGGTACTGGGCATCTGCGGTGGCTACCAGATGCTGGGAACGGAGATCGAGGACCACGTCGAGAGCGGTGTCGGGATGGTGGCCGGCCTCAACCTGCTGCCGGCCCGAACGCATTTCGGGGCGGACAAGATCCTCGACCGGCCGCAACGGGAGCTCGAGGGCGGCTCTGTGGTCGAGGGATACGAGATTCACCACGGAGTGGTGACGCGACAGGGCGGCGAACCGTTCTTTGCCGACGAGGGCTGCCGGGTCGGTTCGGTCGCGGGGACCGTGTGGCACGGCCTGTTCGAACACGATGGATTCCGGCGCCGCTACCTCACAGGCGTGGCGGCTCAAACTGGTCGCGACTTCCTGCCTGCTGCCGACACGTGCTTCGCCGCCGTCCGCGAGAGGCGGCTGGAGGCCCTTGGCGACCTGGTGGAGAAAAATCTCGACTTTGAAGAGGTATGGTCGCTCATAGAGAACGGTCCGCGGCCAGGCCAGCCTGTGCTGAGTCTGCTGCTTACAAACCGTTGACATCGGGGTAATCCCATCACCCGGTGGGGGGGCTTGAATTTCGGACATGAGCATCGTGGGATCCATCGACGAGCCATCCCCGCCCGCCGAGAGTGCGAAGTCCCCAATCAGCCGGCGGACGGTGCTCGGCGCCGCCGTGGCCGGCGGCGCAGGCATTGCCGCTCTCCGGGTCCTCGTCTACCCGCGAGTCGAGCAGCTTCTTCACAGCACACGGGCTACGGCCGCTGGTCGAAGCGACTGGATCTCACCCCTGGCCTCGGAGAGGGCCAAGGTGGCCCACCTCCTGCGCCGGACAAGCTTCGGAGCGACGCTGGAGGAGCTCGACCGTGCCGCCTCTGACGGCTACTCCAAGACCGTCGACCGGCTGCTCGAAACCAGGCCCGCGGCGCCGCCACCGCTCGACCCGACCAACGACTTTGCCCATGACCGGCGGTTGAACGTAACGATGCTGCAGCAGTGGTGGCTCGACCACATGCTGTCGACTTCGACGCCATTCGCCGAGCGCATGACGCTCTTCTGGCACGGGCACTTTACGAGCGACTTCCGGAAGGTCGGTCTCCAGACGCCATACATCTATTGGCAGAACCTGACGTGGCGCGACATGGCGCTGACCGACCTGCGTTCGATGCTGATGCGGGTCACCAGCGACCCGGCGATGCTGCGCTACCTGGACCTGGGCACGAGCACCGGCCAGAACCCCAATGAGAACTACGCCCGCGAGCTCCTGGAGCTCTTCGCACTTGGCGTCGGACACTATGGCGAGGACGACGTTCGTGCCGCGGCGAGGGCGCTGGCCGGCTGGACAGAGCCGCGGCCGACGGGAACCGTGGACGTCACCGTGGACGCCAAGAACAACGTCGTCCGCAAGTACCCGGTCTATGATCAGCCGGCCACCGGCACATTCGTCGCCAACCGCGCCTACAAGGGTGGGCCGCTCACATTTCTGGGGAAGAAGGACACCTACGATGCGCAGAAGGTCATCGACCGGATCCTGGCCCAGCCGGCCACCGCCCCATTCATCGCCCAGAAGGTTGCCCAGCACTTCGTCAGTGCCAAGGTGGGCGGATCCTACGTGAAGCGCTTGGCAGACAAGTTCCGCTCCAGCAAGTACGACGTCAAGACGCTGGTGCGCGAAGTGCTCATGAGCCCGGAGTTTGTCGCCGATCAGAGCTACAGGGCGCTGGTCAAGTCGCCGACGGAGTTCATGGTGCACTCACTCAAAGCCCTCAAGGCACCCCAGCTGTCGCGTCTGGCGCTGCTCTCTGCGCCCGGCATGGGCCAGGTTCTCTTCGATCCACCCGACGTGGGCGGCTGGCCCAACAACGAAGCCTGGATCTCGTCCAACAACGTCGTCGCGCGCGTCAACTTCGTGACCACCGCCCTGGGCCAGCTCAAGACTCTGCCTCAAGGCACCGAGGCCCCTCAGCACATCGACGGCGTGGTCGGCCCACAGACCGCCGGTGTGCTCAACTCGGCTGCTGACGACCACGCCCGGTGGTTCCTGGCCCTGGCTTCCCCCGAATTTCAGCTCAAGTAGAGGGACAACCGATGACTGAAGAGATCGGCATCAATCAGCTGAAGCGACGCGACTTCCTCCAGGCGGGGCTCGTCTTCGGGGCTGGGGCCGCGGGGCTGGCCGCGGGCTACGCGAGCGTGCCGGACGCCTTCGCTCGCGCCGTCTATGCGGCGAAGTCGAATGGCGTCACGAACAACAGCGTGCTGGTGATGATCCAGCTTGCCGGAGGCAACGACGGCCTTCGCACAGTCATCCCCCTGCAGGACCCCAAGCTCCACGACCTGCGGCCGAAGCTGGCCGCGCTCTCGGTCGACCAGGCACTCCCACTGGATGCCGACTTCGGGTTGAACCAGAACCTCAAGGGCATCAAAGCGCTGTGGGACCAGGGCAGAGTCGCGATCGTGCAGGGAGTCGGCTACCCGAACCCGACGTTCTCCCACTTCGAATCGATCCGGATCTGGGAGACCGGCGATCCAACCCGCCGCCAGATCGACGGCTGGCTCGGTCGCACGCTTGCGCAGAGCTACGACTCGTTTGGCCATCCCCTTACGGGCTGTGCGTGCGGAGCCACGGACGTGCCCGGCGCTCTGCGTGACCTGCAGGCCACGCTGACGGTGATCAACAACCAGAAGACGTTCGGCTTCAACGGCGGCAATCAGGTCGAGGCCGCGGTGGGCGCCCTCTACAAGGCGACGCCTGGCATCTACGGCGCCCTATTCGATACCGCGATGGCCACTGCACAGGACAGCATCGCCAAGCTCAAGACCTCACAGGCCTCCTACCAGGCAATGGCCGACTACAGCGACACGCAGAAGCTGATCTACTCCTCGAAGAACCAGCTCGCTGCGGCGCTGCAGCTCGCCTCTGAGCTCATCGTCACAGGCACCGGCGTCAAGCTGCTCCACGTCACGCTGGGCGGCTTCGACACCCACTACACCGAGCTGAACAGGCACGACGACCTCATGAGCTACGTCGACTCGGCAGTCAGCGCCTTCTACAAGGACCTCAGCGCCCACGGGAAGGCCGACAACGTGCTCATCGCCACGTGGTCCGAGTTCGGACGGCGGCCCAAAGAAAACGCCAGCGGCGGCACTGACCACGGTGCGGCGGCACCCTTGATCCTGATTGGCAATCCACTCAAGGGCGGCATGTACGGCAAGGCGCCCGCCTTGACAGACCTGGACGCAACGAACAATCTGAAATACCAGGTCGACTTCCGCTCCGTCTACCAGGAGATCCTGGGCGGTCACCTCGGAGCGGACCCCAAGGAGATCCTGGGTGCCGCATACGACAAGCTCGGCTTCATCAAGAACCCTGTCGGGTCGTTCTGACGCGCGGCCGTGCACTCGCTGCTGCTGAAGGCCGCCGCCACGGCCCTGACCCTGGTGGCGGCTGCAGCCGCAGCTGTGCACGTGGGCAGCCACGTGAAGAACGCGGCGGCACCCCTCCACCCTGGCGTGCTGGGGGCACCGCCGGCCATCTCCAGCCCTTCCGCCGGCTCGTTGAAGCTGTCCCCGGCCGTCCGCACCTCGGACGTCCAGACGGTCACCTCGACGTACGTTTCCTGACCGATGGATGAGGCCAGGTTCGAAGCACTTGGCAGCTCCTGCCATCTGCTGGGAGTCGGGTTGGAGCCAGGGCAGCTGAGCTGGGCAGCCGCATGGGTGGGGAAGATGCACCACCGGTTCAGCCGCTTCGAGCCAGACAGCGAAATCTCCCACCTGAATGCGCAGACCGGCGAGTGGGTCGACATCTCTTTGGAGCTCGAGGGGATGCTGCGGACGGCCCTCGAGGCGTACCGATTGAGCGGCGGTCTGGTCCACGCCGGGGTGCTGGGCTCGATGCTCGCCATCGGTTACACGCGCTCGCTGAGCCTCGGGCCAACCGCCGCCGTCCTGAGTGGTGCCCAGCCACCACCGCCGTTGCCTGAACTACTCGAGGTGGGGGAGCGACAGGCCCGCTTGCATGACGGTTTCGGCATCGACCTCGGCGGGATCGCAAAGGGCTGGCTGGCTGATCGGCTGGCTGCCGATCTGGGCGACAACTGCCTGGTCAATCTGGGTGGCGACCTGTTCGCGCGGGGCGCTGGGCCTGCTGGTCAAGGCTGGCCGGTCGGGCTGGGAGGGCGGACCGTGCTCCTGAGCGAGCAGGGCGCGGCCACCAGCGGAACGTGGCGCCGCGCCTGGGACCAGGGCACCGACAGGTTGCATCATCTGATCGATCCCCGCACTGGGCGGCCGGCCGTCAGCGACATCTCGGAGGTGTCGGTTGTGGCAAGCCGTGCGGTAGACGCCGAGGTTTACGCCAAGGCTGCCCTGCTCCTTGGTTGCGAGAGCGCACCCGCCTACCTGGCCGAGCACAGCCAGGGATGGTGGTTCGCGCCTCAGCAGCGATGAACCTGGACCTCTTCTTCTGGGAGCTGGCCCGCGTTGCCGGCCTGTCCGCCTTCGCGGCGCTTTCGGTGTCGCTGCTGACTGGGCTGTCGCTTCGGACCGGAGTGCTGGACTGGCTGGGCAACAACCGGGCCCTCCGGTCACTGCACGAATACACGACAGTGCTCTGGGTGCCGCTCGGCGGCTTGCACATCCTGGCGCTGCTGCTTGATCGGACGGCTCGAGTGCGGCTCCTCGACGTGGTCGTGCCCTTCCTGATGCCGTACGGGACCGTGGGCATTGGGCTCGGGACGATCACACTTGAGGTCTTCCTGCTGGTCGCGATCACGGGCTTGCTCAAGCGGCGGATGAGCAACCGGGCCTGGCAGTGGGTGCATCGCCTCTCTTACGTGGCCTTTGGCCTGGTGTTCGTGCACGGCGTCCTGGGCGGTAGCGACTTCGGCGACCCGGTCATCGCGGCGCTTACCTGGTCCACGGCAGGGCTGTTGGGGTTGCTGTCCGCTGCCCGCCTGATCTGGGGCCGCCTGCCGGCCTAGTTCCGGGACCTTGGCTCCATCGCGACGAATACAAGCCGCTCAGCGGAGCTGCAACACGTGCTGCCGAAGAGCCTCTTCCGCGGCCAGCGGCTGCTCGATCTCGTGGCGCTCGCGATGCCACCGCTCCATCGCGAGGTGCAGCTGCGCCGTCTGCAGCCGCGCCAGCCTGAGGTAGGCTCGGAGCCCACCCCGCCCCAGCGCGGCCAGCCGGGCCAGAAAACGCTCCCACGGGCTCATCAGCACCGCCACTTCATTCCTCTGGACGGCGCCGAGCCCGGTCGCCGCCTCGGCCAGGAGCTGACGTCTGAGCGCGCTGCCCTCCACATGCTGGCCCATGACCAGGAGCAGGAGGACGACAGCGGCGAAGGGTCCGATGACGACCACATACCGCGCGTTGGCCAGCAGCAGCTGCGTCGATGAGGAGCCGACCAGTACGAACGCCTGCCAGGCGTCCCAGGCAAAGTGCGCACCGATGGCGGCGAGGAATCCGGAGGCGATCGCCAGCACACGCTGACGGAGCTGCGGCATCTGCCGCGCGATCCCGATCCCGGCGCCGATGAGCGCTGTGAACGTGGCGTGGCCGAAGAAGAGCCCGACCACCTGCCGGAAGTACCACTGGCCGATCGCGCCTACGACCCCGAGTCCCTCCGGCGCCAGGATCGCGTACTGGTGCGTCATGTACGCGACCGACTCCATGAAGTTGAACCCAAGGCCGACCGCGGCACCGTAGATGATGCCGTCGACCACGTCGTCGATCTCGTCGCGCATGACGAGGTAGAGGAGGACGAGGGCCGTCCCCTTGGCCAGCTCCTCGAAGATGCCGGCCGAGTAGGCGGCCGACGTGTCGGCGGCCGGTCCTGGCACCAGCGTGGCCGTGAACAGCAGATCCCACAGGCTTTCCGCCCAGACCACCAGGCTCGTTGAGACGATGGCGCCCCAGAGCGCCGCGACCATTACCAGCCGCCACGGCTCCTTCTCGTTGCGGTCGAAGCGACGCACCAGGAAGAGGCCGACCGCCGTCGTCGGCAGGCAGGCGATGGCGCACACGCTGGCCACTGCCGGCCCCGCCTCGCGCGTGAATGTGTAGACGTCGAGCACTGCGAGCCACATGAACATGCCAGCCACGAACAGCGCCACCGCACGGGTGGCGTCCCGGCCGCGGATCGCCGCTGCCTGGTCGTGCAGGGCACGCACCCCAAAGAACGTTGCGGCGGCCATGAATCCGACTCCCGGCAGGCCGAAGAGCGTCGCCCGCATCGGGACCGGGCCGATCGCAAACGAAGCCACCGAGCTCAGGACGAGGACCAGGAAGAGCGCCGCCCCGATCGTGGCGGCCAGAAGGTATCGGGTCGGCCGCCAGCGCCGGCGGTAGGCAGCCTGCCGGATCACGGGTCGCGGAGCACGGTGACGCGAGCGCTCGCCAGCAGTTCGACGGGCTGGCCGCGAGCATAACGGACGACCGTCAGGGTGTACTGGCCGGGCAGATCGGCGTGGAACTCCCGCGACGCCCGGACCGGGACGAGCGCTTCCTGGCGAGCGAGGCTGCCTGCTCGCGTCGGCGTCGGCTGCGTCGTCCCCGACTCGTCGTCCAGGCTGTCCGTCCAGCGCGCGCTCACGAGCATGTCGGGCGGGAGCTTCTCCCACGCCACCCGTGCCGCAAAGAGCTGAGTGCGATGGAACCGTGTCATCGGTGAGCCGGCGATGGACCCCGTGCTCGGGTCGTAGAGGTACACGCCGGTGACCTCGGCGCGATAGCCCGAGCGCTGACCGGGCGGTGCGAACTTCAAGAGGAGCGCAAATCCGAACGCCAGGATGAAGACCGCGACCAGTCCGAGCGCGAGAATGACGCGGTACAGCGGGCGAAGGTCATCGTGAGTTTCGACCACGGACGCGACTATTTTCGACCCCAGCGACGCGTCGTTGACATCGGTCAGGTGCACGACGCGAGGCCGTACGGGGGCCGTGCAGCCGGCTGGAGTCATCTCAGGCAGATTAACCCTCTGTCAAGAACTTCTAGACAACCGAACATTTGTGTGGTATGATGTGAGGCATGAGTTCGACGGCGCCGACGGCACTCCTGGCTGAACCTCTGGCTGAGCTTGTAGGCGTCGTCGACCGGCTCGGGCAAGAAGACCTGCAGCTGGTTCCGGCCGCCTGTCTGGGCGACGACCTGCGCGCCATCCGCTGCGCCATCGATCGCCTGGAGGCGGAGTTCTCACGGAGGCTGGAGCGCTTCGACGGCGACCAGGGCTGGGTCCCCGACGGCAATGCCAGCACCGCCGGCTGGCTGAGCGAGCAGTGCCGGATCTCCCGGAGCACGGCCTGGGAGCGGGTGCGCCAGGCGCGGCGCCTGGGCGAGCTGCCCGGCACAGCGGAGGCCTTCGCGGCCGGCGAGATCTCCCAGGCGCACGTGGGGGTGATCACCAGGGCTGCCGAGCAGGTCGGCAGCGAAGCCCTTCGCGACGCCGAGCCCATCCTGCTGGAAGCAGCCCGACGGCTCGATGCCCGACGGCTGCGCTACGTGACCGGCCAGCTGCGGCACTGCTTGGATCCCGACGGTGCCCTCAAAGACGCCAACCGCGACTACGAACGGCGCCACCTCTACCTCTCCGAGCTGATGGACGGCATGTACGCCCTCGACGGCCTGCTGGACCCGGAAGGCGGCGCCCTCCTCCGAGAGGCCCTGGACGCCCTGATGGGACCGCCCGACCAAGGCGACGAGCGCACCGGCTCCCAGCGTCGCGCGGACTCTCTGGTGGAAATGGCCCAGCGTCATCTCGACCGGGGAGATCTGCCCCAAAGAGGCTGTCAGCGGCCGCACCTGATGGTGATCAGCCAGCTGGACACCCTGAAGGCTGAGCCGGGGTCGCCGGCGGCAGAGCTGGTAAGCGGCCAGCCGGTGATCGGCGAGCTGGCCCTCCGCATCGGGTGTGACTGCTCGATGACCCGGGTCGAGCTGGGTCCTGACTCAGAGATCCTGAGCGTAGGCAGTGCGACGCGGGTTATTCCCGCCCCCACGCGCAAGGCCATGATCCTGAGAGACCGGCACTGCCAGTTCCCCGGCTGTGATCGCCCGGCCAGCTGGTCTGACGGCCATCATCTGCGGCACTGGATCGACGGCGGGCCGACCATCCTGGTGAATCTGGCTCTGCTCTGCCGCCGCTGCCATCGAAGGGTCCATGAGGGAGGCTGGCGGTTGGTGCGAGACCCCGATGGACGGCTCCGAGCGATCCCGCCGTGAGCTGCTGTCTGCAGCGACTTCCCGGGTCCGTGCCCCTTTAGCATTGTTGCGTCATGAAGTTCGGAATCGCCATCTTCCCGACCGACTACGCCATCCCGATGACCGAGCTCGCTCCAGCCCTCGAGATGCGAGGGTTCGAGTCACTCTGGGTGGCGGAGCACACGCACATCCCGGTTGAGAAGCCGTGGCCGAAGGACCGGTTCGGTGGCGAGCTGCCAAAGCAGTACTGGCACGCCCTCGACCCGTTCGTCGCTCTGACTGCGGCCGCGGTAGTCACGAGCTCTCTGAAGGTCGGCACTGGGGTCTGCCTCCTGATCGAGCGTGACCCGATCGTGACCGCCAAGGAGGTGGCCAGCCTCGACCACATCTCCAACGGGCGCTTCCTGTTTGGCATCGGCGGCGGCTGGAACCGGGGCGAGATGGCCGACCACGGCACGAACTACGAGACGCGCTGGACCCTGCTGCGCGAGCGGGCCGAGGCGATGAAGGAGATCTGGACGAAAGAAGAGGCCGAGTACCACGGCCGGATGGTGAACTTCGACGCGATGCTCTCCTGGCCGAAGCCGGTTCAGAAGCCCCATCCACCCGTCATCCTGGGTGGGAACGGTCCCAACACTCTGAAGCGGGTCGTACGCTACGCCGACGGCTGGATGCCAAACCGCGGCGACATCGTAGGCAGGATCCCCGAGTTGCATCGGCTTGCTGAAGAGGCTGGCCGTGGTCCCATTCCGGTCACGGCATATGGCTCTGAAGGCGGTGGAGCAGCCGAGATAGAGCGATATCTGGACGCTGGTGTCGAGCGGATGATCTACTACGTGCCCGCCGATGGCCGCGACGCGGCGCTGAGCAATCTCGAGCACTGGGCGGAGCTGGTCCAGCCTTACGCCGAGCCGGTAGCGGCCCGAGCCGCGATGTAAGGGAGTTGTCCTTCTAAGCTTCTGCTCAGGCGCGCGATGCATGATCGCCCGGACGATGCGCGTGCTGGTGGTCGAGGACGAACACCAACTGGCGGAGGCGGTCGTCCGCGGCCTGTCGCGACAGGGCTTCGCGGTCGACGTGGCCCAGGACGGTGCCGAGGCACTGGACAAGACTTGGGTCAGCGACTACGACGTGATCGTGCTCGACCGGGACCTCCCGGCGGTGCACGGTGACGATGTCTGTCGCCAGCTCACGGGTGGCGGCTCCCTGAGCCGCATCCTCATGCTGACCGCCTCCGGGAGCGTCGACGACCGCGTCCAGGGACTGGGCCTGGGGGCTGACGATTACCTCCCCAAGCCGTTCGCGTTTACGGAGCTGGTGGCCCGAATCCACGCCCTGGGGCGGCGAGCGCAAAAGCCGCTGCCGCCCGTCCTGTGCCGCTACGACGTCGAACTGGACCCGGCCCGTGGGCTCGCCCGCCGCGCGGGACGGGATCTCGACCTCAGCCCGAAGGAGCTCGCGGTCCTGCGCCTCCTGCTGGCCGCCGACGGCGCCATCGTCAGCGCCGAGGAGCTGCTGGAGCGGGCGTGGGACGAAAATGCCGACCCCTTCACGAACACCGTCCGGATGACGGTCAGCAACCTCCGCCGCAAGCTTGGAGAGCCCCCGCTGATCGAGACCGTCACCGGTGCCGGCTACGTCATCCGGTGAACAGGCGGCTGCTCGCCCTGTCCCGGCTCTCCATCAAGACCCGGCTGGCGTTGGTCTACGGCGGCGCCTTCTTCTGCATGGGCCTGGGCCTGATCGCCATCTCGTACGCGATCGTGGATCACAGCCTCAGCCCGGCGGCCACCGGGAGATCCGTGGCCAGGTTCGTGGCCATCCAGGGCGGAACGTTTGGGCTTCCAGACGACTCATTACCCGGGATCACCGTCGCCACGGTCCCGCCCCCGGCGGTGACCGGAGGCGTGGTCTCGGGTGGCGTCGACTCGGTCGCCGATCCCAGGTCGGCCGTCTCGGTCCTCAACCCCGGCGCCTTGCCGGATGCCGGGTCAGTCGGTATGAAGCTGCAGTCGCTGCTCACCGACGTGCGCGTCCAGACGCTGCGCAGCCTGCTTCTCACGTGGGCGGGACTCACCGGCCTGATGGCCCTGGGTGCTGGGCTCTTTGGCTGGGTGCTGGCGGCGCGAATGCTGAAGCCCCTCCGCGACATCACCGGGGCGGCCCGCCGGTTGTCAGCGGAGAACCTGCACGAGCGCATCAAGCTAGAAGGGCCGCGGGACGAGTTGAAGGAGCTCGCTGACACGTTTGACAGCATGCTCGGCCGGCTGGACGCCGCCTTCTCGAGCCAGCGCCGGTTCGTCGCCAACGCCTCGCACGAGCTGCGCACGCCGCTCGCCATCATGCGCGCACAAATCGACGTGGCACTGAGCGACCCGGCCGTGACTCGCACCGAGCTCATCGCGACCTCGCGCGTCGTGCACGATGCGGTTGATCGCTGCGGGCGCCTGATGGATGGCCTGCTGGTGCTGGCCCGCAGCGACCGCGGCCTGGACGCGGCCGAGCCGGTCGACCTGGCCGAGGCGGCCGCGCGGGCCATGGATCAGGTGTCGGATGCGGCCGCGGAACGGGGAATCCAGCTCCGCTCCGCGCTGAAGCCGGCGGCGGTTCGCGGCGACCAGTCCTTACTCGACCGGATGGTCGCGAACCTGCTCGAGAATGCGGTTGCCTACAACCTGCCGTCCGGCTGGGTTGAAGTGTGGACCGGCAACGGCAGCGACCGAGCGCGGCTGCGAGTGGCGAACAGCGGCCCTCGCGTGCCTCCCGAGCAGGTGACCTCCCTGTTCGAGCCGTTCCGGCGGCTCTCGCGGGACCGCACCGGCTCCGGACGTGGCGCGGGGCTCGGACTTTCGATCGTGCGCTCGGTGGCCCGCGCCCACGGAGGGGAAGCCAGGGCGCGTCCCAGAACCTCGGGAGGACTCATGGTGGAGGTCGAGCTTCCGGCGGCCCCGCTGCACGCAACATAGCCGCGAAATAGCCGTCCGGCCTTTACGGCCGCTTTAACCGCCTGATGCCAGGCTGCGGGACATGCAGACCGATCCTAGCTTTTCCCCAGGTGCCCTGGCGCGCGCATTGGTGATTCTGGCCGTAGCCCCGCTCCTGGCCACCGCCTGCGTCGGCAACCCCTTCGCACCGAAAGACACCGCCGCCCAGCAGAAGCACGACGCCGAGCAGATGGCGCTCAAGTGGGCGCAGTGCATGCGCGACCACGGGGTCGACGCCCCGGACCCGACTCAGGGCGGGGCGGTCACGATCAAGGGTCAGGCCCTGGACCAGCAGCAGATGCAGGACGCCATGGACGCCTGCAAGCAATACCAACCGAAGGGTGGCAACGGTCCTGGGAGGATCGACCAGAAGACCCTCGACCAGCTGACGAAGTTCGCGCAGTGCATGCGCGATCACGGGATCCCAATGCAGGACCCGAAGACGTCAGGTGGTGGCGTCCAGATCACCACGGGCGGCCAGGGCGCGGGCGGCGAAGGCGCCGTGGACCCCAACTCCGACCAGTTCCAGCAGGCCCAGCAGGCCTGTCAGCACCTGATGCCATCGCAGATGCGTCAGAAGACAGGAAGCTCCAGCGGCCCATGAAGCGCATTCGCACGAAGCTTATGGCCGGGCTGGCAGTCGCAGCCGGCGGCGCGGCGCTGATAGGCGTCGTCACGCATGCGCCCAGGAGCGCGTCGGCGGCGCCCTCTCTCGACGCCGCCGTCAACACGGCCACCGTGACCCGGCAGACCATCTCTGAACAGGATCAGGTGAACGGCACAATCGGCTACGCCGGTTCGTACAGCGTGCTCAATCTGTACGCGCCATCTCCGTCCGCTGCCACGGTGGCGCAGGCCCAGCACCAGGTCGACGCGGCCAGGCAGTCGCTCGCCGACACGCAGGCCTCGATCGACTTCACCAACCAGCAGGACGCGGCGGCCGTCTCGGCCGACCAGTCGCAGCTCACCCAGGACCAGCAGAAGTACAACTCGGACGGCTGCCCCGGCAACTCGACGACCACGAAATGCGGCCAGGACCAGCAGGCCATCAATAGCGACCAGGCGAAGCTGGCTCAGGATCAGGCCAAGCAGCAGTCGGACCAGATTGCGAACCAGTCGAAGCTCCACCAGGCGCAGCAGAACCTTACGAGCGCACAGGATTCCTACAACCAGAAGGTGCAGCCGGGTGGCGGTGGCGGCTCCGGCGGAGGCGGCGGCGGCACCGGCGTCTACACCGCGCTCCCCAGCTCCGGCCAGACGGTGAACCGCGGTCAGACGCTCTATGCAGTGAACGGGAGGCCCATCCCACTGTTCTTCGGCGGGACGCCGCTGGCTCGCCAGCTCACCGTGGGCGTCAGCGGCGACGACGTCAAGGAGCTTGAGGACAACCTCATCGCCCTGGGATACGGGGACGGCCTGATCGCAGACGGCAACTTCTCGCAGGCCGACGCGACCGCCGTGAAGCGCTGGCAGGCGGCGCTCGGCGTGACACATACGGGCGTCGTGAATCCCGGTGAGGCCGTCTTCCTGGCCGGCCGGCTGCGTGTCTCGCAGGTCAAGGTGGCCACCGGCGCATCGGCCCAGGCGGGACAGGAAATCATAGACGGCACCTCGCCCGACCATGTGGTGAGCGTGAATCTCGACGCTCGCAAGCAGACGATCGCGCAGGTCGGCGCCGCCGTCGATGTGACGCTGCCCAACGGCAGCCGCGTCAAAGGCACCATTACCGACGTCGGCACGGTAGCGACGACAAGCGGTACGGGCGCGCAGCAGCAGACCAACATCCCGGTCACGGTCACGCTGTCCGACAATGCCGCGGCCGGCAAGCTGGACGGAGCGACCGTCACCGTGTATATCACCCGCAACACGCGCAAGAACGTGCTGACGGTTCCGATCACGGCACTGCTGGCGCTTCAGACAGGCGGATACGCCGTGGAGACGGCCGACGGACGCCACCGGCGAATCCCGGTTCAGACCGGCATCTTCTCGAATGGCGAGGTCGAGATCTCGGGACCTGGCATCGGGGAGGGACTGAGAGTGCTGGCGCCAAGCGTATGAGCCTGGCTGCGAACATCCTGCGCACACCGGCGCTGGCGACGGTCCTGGAGCTGGCGAACGTCGTCAAGCGGTATCCCGGCGATCCACCCGTCGAGGCCTTGCGCGGCGTCAGCCTGACCGTCACCGCGGGCGAGATGCTGGCCATCGTGGGCCGCTCGGGCTCCGGAAAGTCGACGCTGCTCCACGTGATCGGCACGCTCGACACGCCGGACGAGGGCACCGTCCGGGTCGCCGGGTACGACACGTCTATGCTGAGCGATCGCCAGCTGTCCGCGCTGCGCTCCCGCCACATCGGGTTCGTGTTCCAGCAGTTCTTCCTGCTGGACGGTATGACCGTTCTCGACAACGCCGCCGACGGGCTCCTGTACACCGGGCTGCCGCTCCACGAGCGGCGGGCGGCCGCCCGCGGAGCGCTCGAGCGAGTCGGCCTCAGTCACCGGCTGCAGCACCGTCCCCCCCAGCTCTCGGGCGGTGAGCGGCAGCGCGTGGCGATCGCCCGCGCTGTCGTGAACCGCCCTGCGCTGGTCCTGGCCGACGAGCCCACAGGCAACCTCGACTCAGCCTCGGGTGCGGAGCTCATCGAGCTCCTGCAGGAACTGCACGCCGAGGGAGCCACGATCCTCGTGATCACCCACGACCGGGACATCGCCGCGGCCGCGCCGCGCAGAGTCGAGATCGACGACGGCCGCATCGTGCTCGACACGGCGCCATGATCACGACCAGCGCACTCGCCGCCAGCCGGGTCCATCCCGCCGAGCTGTGGCGCTTGGGCTCCATGGGCCTCACGACTCGCCGTCTGCGGACCCTGCTGTCCGCGCTTGGCATCGCGATCGGGATCGCCGCCATGGTGGCGGTGCTCGGTGTTTCGGCGTCTTCGAGCGCAAACCTGATCGCCCAGCTCAACCGGCTCGGCACGAACCTGCTGACCGTGACGCCAGGCAACACCTTTCTGGGTCAGACGGCTCTCCTCCCTCACGAGGCGCCGGTAACCATCGGCCGGTTGGACTCGGTGCAGGGGGTGTCCTCGACCGCCGTTGTGCCGAACGTGACCGTGCGCCGGACCGACCAGGTTCCGCTGGCCAACACATCGGGCGTCTCGGTGCGCTGGACCGACATCAGCCTGCTGCACACGCTGCAGGGGTCTGTGTACCGAGGGCAGTGGCTCAACGACGCCAACGCCCACTATCCGGCGGTTGTGCTGGGTTGGGTCGCGGCCCAGCGGCTGGGCGTCGTGGACCTGCAGCAGCCGACCCAGGTCTTCATTGGAAACCGGTGGTACACGGTCATCGGCGTGCTTCGGTCGTTGCCTCTGGCGCCCGAGATCGACCGGTCGGTGCTGCTGGGACTCCCCGTGGCTGAGAGCGACTTCCTCGTCGACGACTCGCCCGACACCGTCTACGTGCGCTCGGATCCCAACCGGGTGCTCGACACCTATGCCGTCCTGCCCCGCGCCGCCAACCCCGCGCACCCTGAGGAGGCGAACGTGAGCCGGCCATCCGATGCCCTGGCCGCCAGGGTCCTCGCGCAAGGCGCCTTCACCTCGCTGTTCGTGGGTCTGGGGGCAGTCGCGCTGCTCGTGGGCGGGGTGGGGATCGCGAACGTGATGGTGATATCAGTCCTGGAGCGGCGCTCCGAGATCGGCCTCCGGCGCGCGCTCGGAGCGACGCGGCGGCTGATCGCCGTCCAGTTCCTGGCCGAGTCGGTGCTGCTCTCGGCGCTGGGTGGCCTGGGCGGAGTGGCCATGGGCGCCATCGCGACCGCCGTCTACGCGCAGCTCGAGAGCCTGCCGGCCGTCGTACCCCCGATTGCCGTGGTTGGCGGACTGGCGGCGGCTGTCAGTGTAGGGGCCGGCGCCGGCCTTTACCCGGCCAGCCGGGCGGCTCGCCTCGCCCCCACTGAGGCGCTGCGCACGGTTTAGCGGCGCGCTCTTGCCGTCCATGAACCGGTTGATAATATCCAAACATGCGTTCGTGGTCCGCCGGGACCGTTACGGCTTCAACCGGGCTGCCCCCTCTGTGCTGTTCCTCGACCTGAACTCCGCATTCGCCTCCATCGAGCAGCAGTACCGGCCTGAGTTGCGCAGCAAGCCAGTGGCCGTTTGTCCGGGAACGGTGAGAGCGAGCCCGGTGATCTCCGCTTCCCGAGAGGCGCGAGCACCTGGAGTGAAGACCGGGATGCGCGTCTACGACGCCCTGCCGCTCTGCCCCGAGCTGGTGCTGGTGGAGCCCGACCCGGGCATGTACGTGGAGACCTCACGGCGGATGCTGCACCTCCTGGAGAGCTACTCGCCGCGCGTGCTGCCGCTCTCGATTGAATGAGGCGCCGGTCGACCTGGTGGGCACTGCCTTCACACGCCTGCACGGGCGGACGGGCATCGTGATCTTGCACCGCTTCTCGACGGTCCGCGCGGCCGACAAAATCGCGGTGATCGAGCGCGGGCGGCTATGTGAGCTGGGCTCGCACGACGAGCCGGTCGCCGCCGGCGGGCGGTACGCGGAGCTGTTCGAGCTGCAGGCGTCGGGCTACCGGTGACACAATTGCCGAAATCCTGCATGACGCCGCGCGTCACCACTGAGGATGAAAATGGGCGCGATGCACCTTGAGGCGGCCAGGCTTGCGCTTGAACGCGCTGCGATTGATGCCCGCAAGCTCGTAGTCCTGGCAGCCATCCAGGAGCGCACCACGCTTCGTGCAGACCACGTGGTGGTCAAAGTGGACAGCGATATCCGACGCCTGGAACACGAGCTGGCGATGATGGCTGCTGCCCGCGGGGTCGGCGTGCCGGTGCCCCCCGTGATCGCCTTCGAAAACGGATCGCCCGGCGTGCTCTTGATGCGGCACATGCCGGGCGAGGCCTTGAGACCGGCTCATGGACCTCAGGCGGTGCGAGAGGCGGGGCGCTTCCTCCGGCGCCTTCACGCCCTTCCCGCGCAGCGCACGGAACCATGGGACCTCCACCTGTGCGCCTGGGCAGATCTGAGAACGTGCCAGTTGGTCGAGCGCCGTCTTCTGCATGCAGACGATGCGGTCAGGATCAGATCACGCGTCGAGGATGTTCGAGGGATACTGGCAGACCGACCGTGCAGCCTGATCCACGATGACCTGCAAACGGACCATGTCCTGGTCGACGGCGGTCGAGTCACCGCGTTCCTGGACTTCGCCGACGCAGGTGGAGGTGATCCGTTGATCGATGTGTCTGTGCTCACGCTCTGGGAGCCCAGTTTCGAGGAGCTGCTCTGGCAAGGATACGGGCCGGACTCAGACACGGTGACGGCGGGGCGCGTGCTGCTCCCGCTATACCGTCTGTTGAGGCACGTCGGTGCCGCCTTCTGGCTGGTGGACCATGGGATGGACAGTCAGCAGCATCTCAACCGGATGCATCAACTCCTCGGCTCGATGGCGTAGCCACCGCTGCGACCATGGCCGAGTTGCGTAGCTTGAACATCGTCGGACCTTCTGGCCAACTCGACAATGTGCGTTTCGAGGGCAACGGTCGACGTTTGGCAGGTACTGATGACCCCCATTACGATGCTCAGCAACTGCGCGAATTGTCTGAGACGGGGCATCAAACCCTCGTACTCGACCGCGCCCATCACGGGCTTGCCATCATGGGGGACGCAGATGCGTCTGCTCGTATCCCATTGAGGCTGGTCGCGGCGGTTCGATCCTACCTGAGCGAACAGGCCTGCTGATCCGAGGCGGTTGCTTCGAGCTAAGGAAAGCCCAGTGGTGCGGCGGAGAGGATTTGAACCTCCACGGGGTTACACCCCACTAGCTCCTGAGGCTAGCGCGTCTGCCGTTCCGCCACCGCCGCGAGTGGGTACAGGTCCTCAAGTATAGGGTGCCAACTCTCGGTCCAAAAGCCTGGCAACCGCTCCGAATGCGATCGAGTCCGTGACGCCGCAGCAGAGGGCCGCAGCGTCACGAGGATCGAGCTCGATCAGGTTCGCTGCGCTTGCAGCGTCGTCTCTTCTGCGATGGGCTCTGCCGTCGCCCTCAGCGCCTTCTTGTCGAACTTCATGGTGGACGTCTTCGGCATCTCATCGATGAACCGGATGTCGTCCGGCAGCCACCATTTGGCGACCCTATCCGCCAGGAATCCCTGGATCTCCTGTGCGGTCACCTGACCATTGAACTCAGGTTTGGTCACAACGTAGGCGACCGGCCGCTCCTGCCACTTGCTGTGATACAGACCGATCACGGCGGCCTCCAGGACCTTGGGGTGGGCCATGATGGCACCCTCGAGTTCGACGGTGCTGATCCACTCGCCACCGGACTTGATCACGTCCTTCGTGCGGTCGACTATCGTGATGTAGCCGTCCGGGCTCATCGTCGCCACGTCCCCCGTCCGGAACCAACCGTCCTCGGTGATCTTGCCGGGGTCGGCGTCGTTGTGATAGCCGCTTGCGATCCAGGGACCGCGGCATTGGATCTCGCCGAAAGCGACCCCATCCCAGGGCAGCTCCTCGCCCGTGGCCAGGTCCGCAATCCGAATCTCGACGCCGGGAGCAGGCACGCCCTGCTTGAGGCGGATATCCAGCGTCTGGTCTTCCGGGATCCAGCTTCGCACCACTCCCATGCTGCCGATCGGGGATGTCTCGGTCATGCCCCAGGCGTGCCGCATGGACAATCCGACCTCACCCATGCCTTCCATGAGTGAGCGGGGGATCGCCGAGCCGCCCGAGATGACCATGTGCACCTTGGGCAGCCGCCTGCCCGTCTTCTGGAGAGTCCCCAACAGGTTGATCCAGATGGTGGGCACGCCTGCAAGAATGGTGACGCCCTCCGACTCGGCCAGGTCCAGAATCACCTGGCCGTCACCCATGAACCGATCGGGAAAGATCATCGTGCAGCCGGCAAGGCCCGCTGCGTACGGCAGTCCCCATGAGTTGGCATGGAACATCGGGACGACGGGCAGCACCACTTCCTTCTCGCTGAGGGCAAGGTTGTCGACCTGGAGTACTGCCATCGCGTGCAGGTACTGCGAGCGTTGGGAGTACACGACCCCCTTCGGGTTCCCGGTGGTGCCGGACGTGTAACACATTGCGGCCGCAGACCACTCGTCGAGCCGCGGCCAGGAGAAGTCCTGCTTCTCGGCCGACATCAGCGTCTCGTAGTCGAGCAGTTCGCCCAAGTTGTGCTCGGGAAGGGGGCCGCCGTCGTTCATCACCACGATGGTCCGTACCGACGGGATGCGGGCAGCCACCTGATTCAGCACCGGGATGAGGGTCTTGTCTACGAACAGCACCGAGTCCTCGGCGTCGCTGATTGTGAACTCGAGCTGATCGGGGAACAACCGCAGGTTGAGCGTGTGTAAGACCGCGCCCATGCACGGGATTGCGTAGTAGAGCTCCAGGTGACGATAGTTGTTCCACGCCAGGGTCGCGACGCGGTCGCCCTGTTTGACGCCGAGCCGGGTCAGCACGTTTGCCAGCTGGTGGGTGCGCCGCGCGAGGTCGGTGTACGTGTAGCGGTGAAGGCCGTCCTCGCGTTTGGACACGATCTCCTTCTTGTCGAACAGCCGCTCGATGCGCCACAGCATGTGCTGCACGGTGAGCGGGTAGTCCTGCATCAAACCCTTCATCTGGCGGTCACCTCCCGATCGATCTTTGAACGATGGGCTATTCGGCGTGTGTTGGCAAGTCGGGATGATTCTGGGGCATCCGACCTTGGTCGCCGGTACCATCGCGTCAGATGCCCAGGCTCGGCCGAGCGGACCTTCACATTCACACGACCTACAGCGATGGCTGGCCCAGTCCCCGGGCGGTGATCGATCACCTTGTCGCTGCCAGCGATCTGGACGTGATCGCCATCACGGACCACGACTCGATCGAGGGTGCGCTGCACGCTGCCGACTACGCGAAGCGGCTCCGCAGGGCTCCGCGCGTCATCATCGGCGAGGAGGTCTCCAGCCGCCACGGGCACATCCTGGGCCTGTTCATGGAGAAGCGTGTGCGTCCTGGTATGTCGGCGGCCGCAACCATCCACGCAATACGTGAGCAGGGCGGCATCTCTGTCGCGGCCCACCCGTTCTGGCGAACGGACCGGTCGGCCCGGGGACGTTCCATCCATGGCGTGGGCTGGTGGGCAGCGGAGCTCGAATTCGACGCCATCGAGGTGGAGAACTCGACGCCGGGCTTCTATCTCTTCAATCAGATGGCGCGCCGTCTGTGCGATGCGGTCGGCGGCGCTGAGCTCGGCAACTCCGACGCCCACATCCTGGACGCCATCGGCCGCGCCTACACAAGCTTTCCAGGCCGGACACCAGAGGCGCTGCGGGCCGCGATCGAAAAGGGCCGGACGCGTGCACACCGGGAGCGGTACCGGGCCATGGGCCTGGTTCGCTACGCGGCCTGGGGCATCGACAGGCGGCGGCAGCGCCGGATCGAAGCCGCGCGCTGAGCTCCGCGCGCGCCTTTTGAAGGGTGCCTGACGCGGCGCTGGCCGTACCTATAATTGCCGGGTACGCCCGCTTAGCTCAATGGACAGAGCGCATGGCTTCGGACCATCTCGCGCGCCAGACTGCGCCGGCCAACCCGCTCATACCCGTGGATCTCGAACAGGATCTGCGGCTATTTGGCCGGCCGGTGGCCGTCGGGCCGCAGCAGCCGCACCCGGGCCTCCCAATAGCCGAGCCGGGAGCGGAACCGCTCGACCTGGGCGGCTATGACCGGTACGTTGGAAAGCTCGACTTCCCGCCGGGCCGT